>MDTB01057992.1_pt1 | contig 33253 bp, 30 predicted proteins | sample 811161 | NCBI WGS metagenome assembly MDTB01 (sample SAMN05326650, study PRJNA326480) | marine metagenome | isolation source: seawater | place: Mediterranean Sea | collected 2009 | reverse complement strand
TCTCGTGCACTATCAGCAGCATATATTTCCGGCGTTTAACGTGGCAGATTCGGCACTGTTTTGCGGGGTCGTATTGTGGGGATTGTTGTTATTCCAACAATTCCGTAATGAACGTGACGCAGCGCAATGAACGAAGTTTTTGTCTGCCAGAGAGTTAGTGAATGTCTGATTTAATCGCCTCCACCGCTGAGGAGCCCAAAGCTAAAATCTGTGACGGCTCACGCATCACTCTGCACTTCGCCCTATTATTACCGTCAGGAGAAGAAGTCGACACCACTCGTCGCGGGCAACCTGCAACCCTGACTTTGGGTGATGGTAATCTGTTGCCAGGGTTCGAGGCGGCTCTGATAGGGCTACAAGCAGGTGACGACGCGCAAATCACAATCGCAGCCGCAGAGGCATTTGGTGAGCGCAACCCGGGCAACGTGCAAATCATTGCCAAAGATCGGTTTGCAGAATTTGCCGAGGATCAGCCGCTCGAACTGGGGTTAATGATTTCGTTCCAGGCGGCCGATGGAGAATTGCCAGGGGTCGTAACCCAAGTGTTCTCGGAATCCGTTGAGGTCGACTTTAATCACCCGTTGAGCGGTAATGACATTGTCTTTGACGTATCGATTTTGAGCGTTGAAGGGCCGCAGGCACGGCAAGTCTAACCGCACACAAGGGGTTGACGGTCTTGCCGCTCAAAAACTCCGTCTAGATTGTAATCCTCGGCGGTATACAGCCGCCCCGCATGATTTATCGTCACTTGGCGGGCTAATTGCGGCTCGTGCGTAGCAGCACAAAATAGAAAATTACCGTTTTGCCAATCTGTTAAGCCCTGGGGGGTGAAGCGCAAATAGGAGCGGTTGCGAAACGCTCGCCAGCGAATGCTGACACCGCTAAAGCTTGGCAGTTGCGCCACGATCGCCTCCTCATTGTCCAAGCGGCGGTTGCTGTTTAAGTCGGCAAAAGCAAGTACACCCAAGTGCCAGTTATTGCGTTTGCCACATGCGGGCCGGTCTGTTGCATCTGTGCGCGCGGCGGCGGCGGGGCAGACGATGACTTCGGTGTTATGGGTGATCGCGGCATTGCGAGCGCTGAACAATAGATTGATGAAGGTCTCTTGTAAGCCGTTGATCTTATGCTCACGTTTTTTGTCGAGTCCGCCATGCAACGCGAACCCGCCTACCAGCAACACAATGGACAGCGTCAGCAATAGCTCGATCAGGCTAAAGCCGGCCGCAGTTTGCGTTTTGTGCTGGTGTGATCGCATAACTCCATGCTACCCATAGCGAACTGCCCGGGTAGTCATTGAGCGCTGAATTTTCGGTGCGAGATTTGCTACTCGTCGAGTGCGCGAATAGTGATGGGTGGAGGAGCCTCAGGTCGGTCCAACAACCCCAAAGACATGATGTTTGCCCAGGAGCGGTCGCGGTTGCGAATACGCTCGGCCACGACAAAATTGCCGGCGTCATCGAAGTTTTCGTACTCGGGATGATTAAGCGCCAGTACCCGTAACGCGCGGTTGGCCTCGTCTTCGAGATCCAGTTTCCAATAACATTCGACTAAGGTCGCCAAGGCATCAGCGCGGGCCTCGCTGTCAGGATAGTTTTCCAGTACAAATCGCGCGCGGTTGCTGGCCGCAACATAGGCACTTCGGCGCAAGTAGTAGTCCGCTACTGCCAGTTCTGAGCGGGCCAGTATTTCACGCAAATGCACCATGCGTTGTTGCGCGTCCGGAGCGTATTGGCTTTCGGGAAAACGACCCAGAAAAAGGGCGAAGTCGGCATAGGCCTCGCGCAGCGGTGCCATGTCGCGATTGGCTTGATCTGCGGAAAACACAACATCCAGCAGATTGTTGTTATCGCGATAAGCCGACAAGCCCTTAAGATAGAAGGCGTAGTCGACATTGTCATGGCCTGGGTGCAATCGAATAAATCGATCCGCGCCGGATCGAGCGCCCTCCAGATCGAAGGTCATGTAGCGGGCGTAGATGAGTTCAAGCTGCGCTTGCTCGGCGAATCGGCCAAATGGAAATCGAGCTTCCAACAGTTCGAGTTTTTCAATCGCCGCATTGTGGTTCGAACTTCGCAAAGACCTTTGTGCTTGCGCATAGACTTTCTCTTCATTGGTTTCTATGGCTTCAATGTCGGTTTCTTCAGTGTCGTTACCAAAAAACGGCATCCAGCTGCAGCCGCCCAGGGCCCAGAGGACGAGGGCTGCGCCGATAAAGCGTGTAAAAGTCTTGCCGTAAGCGCTGCCCAGAGTACTTAGGTGGTGCATAAATTGTCCCTGGGTTGGTGCATACATGGGGTAGAAGTGGGGCGGCTAGCCCGATTAAGTCGCTATTTTTACCAAATTCGGTAGGGTTGCAAGCCTAATGACTGAGATCGAGCAAAAATACCAGATTCCGTTGCAGCAAGGAGGTCAGCGCATAGACAAAGTCGCGGCGTTGTTGTTCAGCGAGTTTTCGCGTGCTGAGCTGACTCGTTGGATTCAACAAGGCGCATTGACCGTAGACGGCGTTCAAGTCAGGGCGAAGCATAAAGTTTTGGGCGGCGAGTGGTTGCATTTGCAAACCCAAAGACGTCTCCGTGAGGCTTGGGACGAAGCGGAACCGATACCGGTAGACGTTTTGTATGAGGACGACGACGTTTTATTGATCAACAAGCCTGCGGGTTTAGTAGTGCATCCGGGTGCAGGCAACCACTCAGGCACTTTGGTGAATGGGTTACTGAACTATCGCCCGGAACTGCAGCAACTGCCCAGAGCAGGGATTGTGCATCGACTCGATAAAGACACCAGCGGCGTTATGGTGGTGGCCTGCTCTGCGCTAGCGCTGCGAGGGTTGGTGGATGCAATCCAGCAGCGGCTGGTGCAGCGCAGCTATGTTGCATTATGCGAAGGTGTAATGATTGCCGGGCAGGACGTCGATCGGCCTATCGGACGCGATCCAAAGCAGCGCACGCGGCAAGCCATTCGGGATGATGGAAAGCCCGCACTGAGTCACATAAGGGTGCGCGAGCGTTACCGCGCACACTCGATGGTGGATGTGCGCTTGGCAACTGGTAGAACTCATCAAATTCGTGTGCACATGCAAAGCATTGGCTTTCCGCTTATCGGTGATCGGCAATACGGGTGGCGCCGCATCGTGCCACCAGGAGCCGATGCCCAAACGATTGCCGCGCTTCACGGATTCCAACGGCAAGCACTGCATGCTGCAAAGTTACAGTTTGATCATCCCGTATCTGGACAGTCGTTGGCTCACAGAGCGCCTTTACCTGCTGACTTTTCCCACCTCGCTGACGTTCTAATAGCTGATGCAACTTAACTACCCGGCACAAGTTGCGCAATGGCAGGTGCCACGAGACGACCTCCTGGCGTTCACTACACTGGCGCAAGATGGTGGTGGCGCTTCTGCCACCATCGCCATCCCTACAGAGCCGTCAGCTCTGTCGGAGGGCTCATTAAATAGACAACTTTTGACTCAGGCATTGGTGTCGACGAGCGATATGAGCAGCGTTGCAGTGCAATGGCTGCAACAGGTACATGGCAGCGCTTGCGTGTACGCGACCTCCGCTACAGCGCGACACAGCCCAGTTGCTGACGCGGTTTGGACAGATCAAAGTGGCGTCGCATTAGCCATTCAGAGTGCCGACTGTGTACCGGTTTTGCTTGCTCACGATCGGGCGCAACTCATTGGCGCGGCCCATGGTGGCTGGCGGGGTCTGCTTGGTGGCGTTCTGGAGGCATTGATTGATGCGTTGCCTGTTGCGGCAGACGAACTGCAAGCTTGGATAGGGCCGTGCATCAGTGTCAGGCATTTTGAAGTTAACGAGGACGTCTGGGCGCCGGTGTACGCGCAATGCCCAAACGCTGTTAGCGCACATGCCTCAGAACCGACCAAGCGCATGGTTGACTTGGTGGCGCTGACTCGATGGCGGTTACAACGCTGCGGGGTTGCGCGCGTTGCTGCGGTGCAACAGTGTACGTTTGCAGATGCGAGGTACTTTTCTCATCGTCAGACCACTGTTGAACGAGGACCACATGCCACGACAGGACGCATGGCGAGTATTGTGATGCTGACCAAGGGATTGGACTGAGTCCCTTGCATCATTGACATAGTGATCTGGAATCACAAGAATAGCCCGCCCCGCAAGCTTGGGCGCCAGGGCGAACTACCTAAGCTTCTTACAGAAAATCAAATAGTTAACAGCAGTACATGCGCGAAACAGCGCATTTCGTGTTGGCAATGTGACATCGCCAACACGAGTCAACAGGAACAGGAACATGACCGAACAGTTGTCGGGCGGAGATATGTTAATCCGATCACTTCAGGATGAGGGTGTGGAATACATCTTCGGCTATCCTGGTGGCTCGGCGTTACACATCTATGACGCTATTTTTCGACAACAAAAAATCGAACACATTCTGGTGCGGCATGAGCAGGCGGCGACGCACATGGCTGATGGGTATGCCCGATCTACTGGTCGGCCCGGAGTGGTGTTGGTGACATCGGGTCCTGGGGCGACAAACGCAATCACTGGTATAGCCACCGCGTACATGGACAGCATTCCCATGATCGTGATCTCGGGACAAGTGCCCAGCGATTTGATCGGCACCGATGCGTTTCAAGAAACCGACATGGTGGGCATATCGCGGCCGGTGGTTAAGCACAGTTTCATGGTGCGTAATGCGGCAGAGATCCCAATGGTTGTTAAAAAAGCGTTTCATATAGCGACCACGGGACGACCTGGTCCCGTAGTGATCGACGTACCGAAAGACACCACAGATCCGCTCGAACAATACGCCTACGAATATCCAAAATCCGTAAATATGCGCTCTTACAATCCCGCGGTTGAGGGTGACAGCGCGCAAATTGCTCGTGCGGCAGATGCCATCGCTAAAGCTAAAAAGCCGGTCTTCTATATTGGTGGTGGGGTAATCTTGGCGTCCGCTTGGGAACACTTGCGCGCCTTAGTGAAAACCGTTGGTGCTCCGGTCACTTCTACGCTGATGGGGCTAGGGGCGTATCCTGGTACTGACCCGCTGAGCCTAGGCATGTTAGGGATGCATGGTACCTTTGAAGCCAATATGGCGATGGACGGCGCGGACCTAGTTGTTGCGCTGGGAGCACGATTTGATGATCGAGTTACCAATAACCCGGCAAAATTCTCGCCGAAGGCGACGATTATCCACATGGATATAGACGCCGCCTCCATCAATAAAATTATTGATGCCGATATCCCGTTGTTAGGCGATGGTGCTTGGGTGTTGGAGCATTTGCTTGCGAGTACGACCGCAGCAATTGCGCAACAAGACGAAACGGCAGCGCAGAGCCGCCAAAGTGCCCTGGATAGTTGGTGGCAACAAATCAATGAATGGCGTGACGCTAATGGTTTGAATCACAACTTACAGGCCGAAGCTGGCAAACCGATCTTGCCGCAACTGGCGATTCAGAGCTTGTACAAAGTAACCAAGGGTGATGCTTTTGTATCTTCTGATGTAGGTCAGCATCAGATGTTTGCCGCACAGTACTATCACTTTGATGAGCCGCGCCGTTGGATCAATTCTGGTGGTCTTGGCACGATGGGCTTTGGCTTGCCGTCGGCTATGGGCGTGCAAATGGGCAATCCTGAAGCCACTGTTGCCTGCGTGACAGGCGAAGGCTCGTTTATGATGAATATGCAAGAGCTATCCACCTGCCTGCAGTACGGCTTGCCAATCAAAATCATCAACCTAAATAACCAAGCCTTGGGCATGGTAAAGCAGTGGCAAGATATGCAGTACGGGGGGCGGCATTCGCAAAGTACTTACAGTGATTCGCTGCCGGACTTTAAGACCCTGATTGAAGCTTTCGGCCATGTGGGTATTAAGGTGTCGGATGCCACCGAACTTGATGCAGCAATGGAAGAAGCGTTCAGCGAAAACAATCGAAATCGCCTCGTTTTTGTCGACGTTTGGGTAGACCCTCACGAACACGTCTACCCGATGGCGATCAAAGGTGGTGCCATGCGCGATATGGTGCTGAGCAAATCGGCGGCGGCAGGGCCCAACTGATGCGACGAATTCTAGCAGTGTTGCTTGAAAACGAAGCCGGCGCGTTATCGCGGGTGGTAGGTCTATTTGCCCAACGTAACTACAATATCGAGTCACTAGCGGTAGCGCCCACCGAGGACATGACAATGTCACGGCTGACCCTGACGACCAGCGGCGATGACAGCAAGATTCAGCAGATCATTAAGCAGCTTAACAAGCTCGTGGAAGTAGTGCGCGTAGACGACTTATACGACAGCGACTACGTTGAGCGAGAGCTATTGCTCATCAAAGTAAAGGCTGAGGGCGACGCACGGCAAGAAGTAAAGCGTACTGCGGATATATTTCGTGGTCAGATCATCGACGTCGCAGTCGACGCCTACACCATCCAATTGGTGGGTCCAAGTAACAAATTAGACGCCTTTATCCGTGCGATAGATGACGTCAGTATTGTTGAAGTTGTGCGATCGGGTGTCTCGGGTATTAGGCGCGGCAGTTAAAGCTATAACGCAGGTCTGTTGTTGCGGGCCGAATTAAATAGAACTCAGTTAACAGGAGCCATTTCATGCAGGTTTATTACGACAAAGATGCAGACCTTTCGATTATCCAGAACATGAAAGTGGTCATTGTTGGGTACGGCTCTCAAGGCCATGCGCATGCCAACAACTTGCGGGATTCTGGTGTTGAGGAAGTTGTTGTTGGTTTGCGTAGAGGCTCAGGTTCTTGGGTCAAAGCGGAAAACGCCGGATTTGCGGTAGCCGAGGTAGCGCAAGCCGTGCAGGGCGCGGATTTGATCATGGTGTTAGTGCCTGACGAATTGCAAGGTGCGCTCTACAAAGATGAGATTGAACCGAACATAAAAGAAGGTGCTGCCATTGCGTTTGCTCACGGCTTTAACATTCATTTTGAGTTAATCGAACCGCGGGCGGATTTGGACGTCATAATGATCGCGCCGAAGGGTCCGGGACATACCGTGCGCTCAACCTATGTGGCCGGCGGCGGCGTCCCCAGTTTAATCGCGATTGCGCAAGACGCTACCGGACAGGCAAAACAAATAGCTTTGTCTTATGCCTCTGGCAACGGCGGGGGCCGCGCGGGTGTCATTGAAACCACTTTTCGTGAAGAAACCGAAACAGATTTGTTTGGCGAGCAAGCGGTATTGTGCGGTGGCGCCGCATCGCTGGTACAGGCCGGATTCGAAACGCTGGTAGAGGCAGGTTACGCGCCGGAGATGGCTTACTTTGAGTGCCTACACGAGCTGAAATTGATCGTTGATTTATTCTACGAAGGCGGCGTTGCTAACATGTGGTACTCGGTTTCGAACACTGCAGAATATGGTGGCCTCACTCGTGGTCCGCGCGTTGTGACCGACGAAACCAAGATAGAGATGAAACGGATTCTCAAAGAAATACAAACCGGCAATTTTGCGAAAGAGTTTGTGCAGGAGTATCAGGCCGGTGCACCGAGTATTAAAGCCATGCGACGCATCACTCAAGAGCACCCAATCGAAGAAGTGGGCGAGAAACTGCGAGCGATGATGCCTTGGATTCAAGAGAATCGTCTGGTAAACAAAGAAGTCAATTAAACGCATCGAGGTCTATTTTGGCTTCAAAAGACAAGCAGCCCCTACGCGCAGTCGACAAGGACAGCCAAGGGGCGCGCCAAGACAGCACAATAAACACCGAGTCAGCTGATACATCACTGCGCCGTAAAGGCATTTTTCTGTTGCCCAACGTCATAACGACGGGTGCGCTGTTTGCCGGCTTTTACGCAATCATTGCGGCGATGAATGGCGATTTTTTGCCAGCAGTGCTCGCTATTTTTATAGCTATGTTTCTCGATACTGCTGACGGGCGGGTTGCTCGCATAACCATGTCTGAAAGCGCTTTTGGTGCGCAGTACGACAGCTTGTCCGACATGGTCGCCTTTGGTGTTGCACCTGCGGTAGTTGCATTTTCTTGGGGCTTGTCGAGCCTTGGGCAGGTGGGTTGGGTGGCAACCTTCGTCTACATGGCATGCGCAGCATTGCGTTTGGCACGCTTCAACACAGAGAGCGATAGCACCAGCTTTACCGGTCTTGCGAGTCCGTCCGCCGCTGGGTTAGTGACCTTTAGCATTTGGGTGGCACTATCGTACGGTGTCGCTCAGCCGTCGTTCTTATTGGCGAGCGTGATGGCCTTGGTGACCGGGTCGGCAGGTTTGTTGATGGTCTCTAATTTTAGCTACTACTCACCGAAAACCATAAATCTGCGGGAGCGCATTCCGTTTGTAACGCTCGTACTAATCGCTTTGGCTTTTGCGGTAGTTACGGTAGATCCGCCGGCGGTTTTGCTCACCCTGTGTGTTGCATATTCCGTGTCGGGGCCATTAAAGGCGCTGTGGCAGCATGTGCAAAATCGCAAGGCGTCCCAGGATTAAGACGCTCTTAATTACTTAACTCTCCGAACCAGTGAGAATACGACGATGTTAATCCGCAAGCCTGCTGATATACCCACTTCAGAAATTACGCCAGAGGCCGTGTACCAACAAAGACGCACGTTCATGGGCCAAAGTGCAGCATTGATTGTTGGCGCGGGACTTAGCGCGGCAAGCTCTCGCGTCAGCGCAGGTTTGCAAGAGGATGATGAGATCACGCCAGAGCAAATTGTCACGCAGTACAATAACTTCTACGAGTTCGGCACAGATAAGTCTGACCCTTATGCCAACGCGGGCGCTTTGACTACTGATCCGTGGACCGTGAGCGTATCTGGTGCGGCAAACAAAACCGGTGACTTTGCCTTTGAGGATGTCATCAGAGGATTGACCCCAGAGGAGCGCATTTACCGGTTCCGGTGCGTGGAAGCCTGGTCAATGGTAGTTCCATGGATGGGCATTCCGTTAAAAAAGATCCTGCAGCAATTTGAACCCACTGGTGATGCGAAATACGTAGCGTTCAAGACACTTTATCGTCCAGAAGAGATGGTCGGCCAGCGTTCGTTCTTTTCCAGCATAGACTGGCCGTACGTTGAAGGTTTGCGCATGGATGAGGCGTATCATCCGCTGAGCATTATGGTTACCGGGCTCTACGGCAAGGAACTACCGAATCAAAATGGTGCACCCTGGCGGCTAATGGTGCCGTGGAAGTATGGCTTCAAAAGCATTAAATCCATTGTCAGTATTCATTTCAGCGAGCGCCAACCGGTCAATACCTGGCAGGCATTGGCGGCGCACGAATACGGCTTTTACGCCAACGTTAATCCGGCCGTTGACCACCCGCGCTGGAGTCAGGCAAGCGAGCGGCGCTTGCCGAGTTCGATATTCAACCCAAATCGTCGACCCACATTGCCATTTAATGGTTACGCTGATGAGGTTGCCGAGCTATACCGCGGGATGGACTTGCGCAAGAACTACTAATGAGAGCGCTGAATGTGTGCCGACTAAAGGCCCTGGTATGGGCAACATTGTCGGCGCCCTTACTGTGGTTATTGATACTAATCAGCCAAGAGTTGCGGCAACCAAATTCCGCGCTTGGCCCAGAACCCAGCGAGGCACTACTGCATTATTTGGGTGAGTGGGCGCTCATTATGTTGCTGTTGGCTTTTGCGGTGTCGCCGTTGCGCAGACGCTTACACTGGCCGCCGTTGGGGCAGGCGCGGCGTTTGGTGGGATTGTTTGCGTTTACGTACGCGACTTTGCACGTGCTGACTTATCTGGGTTTGTACGCACAATTCCAGTTGGCCGAAGTTATCGACGACTTCGTGCATCGGCCGTACATTACGGCGGGTATGGCTGCCTTTGGCGCCTTGCTGTTAATGGCAATCACATCCACGCAAGGTTGGCGAAGACGGCTCAAGCGCAGGTGGCAGCAATTGCACCGCGGCATTTATGTCGCGGCGGCGCTCGCGGTCATACATTTGCTGTGGCTTCGCAAGGACAATACCTTAGACAGCGCCATTTATCTGTCAGTGCTGGCTTTGTTGATTGTGGAGAGAACTGTATTTTTTTGGCAGCAGCGACAAAGGCGTGAGGTGGGTTCGTGACACAGTGCCGCGTTGCCCGGTCTGGGCTAGTATGTGCATAACTAACTCTCACATGCACCAGTGACAAACAGAAATCTTCAGTTGACCCCTCGACAAACGCGCATGCTGGCAGATATGGGCATTGATGTGTGGTACCCACGTATAGCCAAGACGGTGGCAGCGCAATCCCAAGTCATAGAGGACGCTCAGCAGGCAACGGCTGCTGATCTTGCCTCGCTAAAGTCCGCATTAGCAGACACGGCGACGGCGGCAATTTCGAACACTCCCGTCGCACCGGCACAGACTGGCGGACAGGCTGCAGTCACCACTGACGCCATAGTGACGCCGATACATCTGCATATCGTTCACAACGACACGACGCTGTTGTTGTCGCAACACGCTGTCGGCGGCCCACTAAAACACTTTGTGGCAGATCTGTTGTTCAGCCAACAGTGGCGTCACGGCAGCGAAAGTGCGGCGAAGACCGTCATCAGCGAATTCAGATGGCCCGTCACGGATAATCCCGATACGCCCGAGCGAGCGTTGCGAGCGTTCGTGGACAGATATCAACTGGGGTCGCTGCAATCTCGCTTACTGTTGTGCACGGCGGCAACGCTGGCAGAGCTGACCGCGTGGATCACCTTGCCAGAACAGGGTTATGTGCTGATACCAGAATTGCCGGAACTGATGATCAATGCAGACGCGAAGCGAGTTCTTTGGCAGCGCCTCAGCGCCCGTCTATGACAGCCCAAAGTCTGGTCATACAACAACTGACACCCGCACAGATACCAGCAGTGGTGCTGTTAGAGAGCGAGGCGACCGACTACCCTTGGAGTGAACGCATGTACGCGGATGGTCTGCGCGCTGGGTATTGGATTGGCGCACTAGCAGGCGTCGATGGTATTTCTGGCCTCGCCGTAGTTACTAGCGCCGCAGGCGAAGCGAACCTTTTAAATATTTGGGTGAGTGTTAAGCAACAAGGCAGCGGTTGCGGCCGCCGGTTGCTAAATGGCGCAATCGAGCACGCTCGTAAAAGTGCTGCAAGCAAGTTTTTTTTGGAGGTTCGTGAGGGTAATGGGCGCGCGCGCAGCCTATACGAATCCGTTGGTTTTAGTCGTATCGGCCTGCGCAAAGACTACTACCCCGGGACGTTCGGGCGTGAGCATGCAGTATGTATGGCGCTCAACTTGCAGCAACCTAGCTCGCGATAATAGTACCCAAGACTAAAGCTCCGTATACTGCGCCACTCTGCTGCTACAAGCCCGAAACTGTGACCGATTCTGTAAGTGACCGGCGAACTTTCGCCATCATCTCTCACCCGGATGCGGGTAAGACGACCATGACCGAAAAACTGTTGTTGTTTGGCGGTGCAATCAAGCTAGCGGGCACCGTGAAGGCGCGAAAATCCGATCGTCATGCCACCTCAGACTGGATGACCATGGAACAGGAGCGTGGTATTTCCGTTACAACCTCGGTGATGCAATTTCCTTATGATCAGCGCACAGTAAATCTGCTGGACACACCAGGGCACGAAGATTTCTCGGAGGACACTTATCGAACTCTGACCGCCGTCGACTCGGCGCTAATGGTCATCGATGGCGCCAAAGGGGTAGAGCCGCGGACCATCAAACTGATGGAAGTCTGTCGGTTGCGCGACACGCCCATTGTCACCTTCATCAACAAATTAGATCGCGAGATACGCGATCCGATAGAGGTGCTCGACGAAATCGAAGATATTTTGCAGATCCAATGTGCGCCTATGAATTGGCCGATAGACCGGGGTCAAAACTTCAAGGGCATTTACGACTTTGCGTTGGACCAGATCGTTTGCTACGAGCAAGGTCACGGTCACCATGTGCACAACTTCGCGATGATTGACGGCTTGCGTTCAGATGCCGCCAAAGCCTATTTGGGCGCTGGGTATCAAGATTTTCTCGACGAGATCGAATTAGTCCAGGGTGCGAGTCACAGTTTTCAGCAAGACGACTTCAATGCAGCAATGCTTAGTCCCGTCTACTTCGGTACGGCGCTTGGCAATTTTGGTGTTAACCAAATGCTTGACGGCTTTGTGGGTTTGGCGCCGCCGCCGCAGCCGCGGGCCACAGAAGCCAGAGAGGTACTGCCAGAAGAGCCGAAGTTCAGTGGGTTTGTGTTCAAAATACAAGCCAACATGGACCCCAATCATCGCGATCGCATTGCGTTTTTACGCATCTGCTCTGGCACCTACAAACAAGGCATGAAGATGCGCCATCTGCGGCTCGGCAAAGACATAAAGGTCGCCGATGCTGTGACTTTTATGGCTGGAGACCGGGTGCAAACAGAGCAAGCTTTTGCTGGGGACATTATTGGCTTGCATAACCACGGCACTATCCAGATTGGCGATGCGTTCTCCGAAGGTGAGTCGCATCGGTTTTTGGGCATCCCCAACTTTGCGCCAGAATTGTTTCGCCGAGTGCGCGTAAGAGACCCACTGCGCTCTAAGCAACTAGAGAAAGGCATTCAGCAGTTGGCAGAAGAGGGCGCAACCCAGGTGTTTAAGCCGCTGAGTAAAAATGAAATCGTTGTCGGTGCAGTAGGAGTGCTGCAGTTCGATCTAGTGGCTTTTCGCCTGCGTGACGAATACCGCGCGGAGTGCATTTGGGAAAACTCAGCTACGTTTACCGCCCGCTGGGTGCGTTGTGATGACGAAAAGATGCTCAACGATTTCCGCAACAAGAATCAGGACAATCTCGCCATAGATGGCGGCGGTTATTTGACGTATCTGGCCACAAGCAGAGTAAATTTGCAGGTGGTGCAGGATCGCTGGCCGGACATCACGTTCAGCAAAACAAGAGAGCACTGATTGGGGTAGACGTGGCAACCAGTGATGATTTGAAACAGCGATTAAGTGCGGCGGCGACCGAAGGCGACAGTGAGTTCGCGATGGCTCTACTGGTCAGCGAAGTCATTGATGCGCAATTTGATGCCGCGGAAATACGCCTCGCCTTTACGTCGCTGATCGAACCGCTGACGCAACTGCAGTCGCCGGCGGTAGAAGATCTGTTGGCTTTCTTCAGCCGCGTTGGCTTTGGCGGAGCAACCCCGGAGCGAATGGATCTCAGCCACAGCAACTTACAGTGGGTGTTGTCGCAAAGACATGGATTGCCAATCGCTATTGCAGCGCTGCTGATCGAGGCTGCACGGTGTTGTAGCTTCTCTGCTCATGGTATTAATTTCCCTGGCCACTTTCTCGTGTCCGTACAGAACGAAATTGTTGATCCGTTGTCGCTGACTGTATTGCGTCGCGAACAAATCGCACAGAGGGTTGATGCTGATGAGCTAGCTAAGCTCACGCAGCCCACGCAAACGCGCGTCTTTGGATTGCGAATGCTTAACAATGTGAAAATCCAATACGCTCAGGCAGGGAATTGGACCGAAGTGTTGGATATTCTAGCGTGCCAGTTGCTGGTCGAAACTGTAGACCTGCCAAGCCAAGCGGCATTGCATTTTGAACGCGGTGAGTGTTTGCAGCATTTGTCTATGCAAAGCCATGCCGAACGCGCGTATAGAACCTGTATTGAGATGTCGCCACCGACAGAAGTGTTGTTGCAAGCCCAGCAACGTCTACACGATCTGGAGTTCAGCGCCAAGATTTTGCATTAGCCGAGCCCCTGTGTGGCGACTTATGTGCGCGGTTAGGTCATATCTTCGTAGGGGTTTGATAGTTGCAGATCTACTGGGTTCATAAACCCTGGTATAGACAGCGCGCTGGTACTGATGTTCAGGTCTGTGCCGTCCACCACCCCCTCACCGAACTGGTAGATCGGCGCAATGGAGCCATTGTCAGCATTATCGTCGTGGTCCTGAGCTTTGCGAAGTACGGCCTCTTGTCTACGCTGCATTGCAAGTACGTCATCGTTGCCCCAGCGTTTTGTGAGCATGCTTAAGGTTTGCGCGGGTGACAAGAAAAAACCAGTGGCGTTGTTGCCGCCAAAACCCTTGGAATTGATGAACGCGCCTGGCAAAGCAGCGGGATCTACTTCGATGTGCTGCATGGGCAGATGCAGATGCTCGTGATGAACATCGTCGGCGATATGGTCAATGGTAGTAATGCCCGGTACCCAGCCGTCCTGCCATGCACCCAAAATAGCGGCCAACTGATCGCCGCCCGCAGGGGCCATGGAGTGACCGACAAAACACTTCACTGCACCGACCAACCACTGTTGCAAACCGAAGGTATGGGCAATCTCGTTGAGGATGTGCGATTCAGTGACTCGATTTTGCGGTGTGCCGGTGCCGTGTGCCTGCATGTAAGTGCCGGTGCGAAAACTCTCGTCGCCGAGAATGGCGCGGGCTGACGCGACGGCTTTGGCTACAGTCAGGTAGTTACCAATGCCAGGGCCGGGGATCGACTTCTTGTAACCGTCTGCATTGACGAACACGTCGCCCACCGCACCCATGATCTGTGCGCCGTGCTGCATCGCTAATTCGTCGTCCATCAACACGATCCAGACTGATGATTCAGCCACGGTGAAACCTGCATTTGACGAAAAAGGTCGGCAGGCTCGACGGTTATCGCAATAGTCACTGCCGTCCAACTTCATCAGCTCTTCGTCTTCTGCTAACGCCCCCATTACCCGGTAGCCCTCGATAACATGCGGTTGTACTGGGGCCTCTGAATTACCCACGATGACAATACGTTTGTCGCCGCGGCGAATGTCGTCCATGCCGCGTTTGACGTTATAGAGGAAGGTCGCGCAGGCGCCTATGATGCCGGCGGTCTCACCCACAGAGCCCAGGACATACGCATTCACAAAGTCACCCGGCATCTCCGGCAGGCCTAAGGCGCAGTGTTTCGAGGATGGGCGTTTGCCCATAAGCGGGTTTTGCAATAGACCGGCATAGCCGTCAGCGTCGAGTTGCCCCATGGCGGAACCAGAATAAACGGCAAACTGGTCTGGATTCACCATATCTTTAAGCTGGGATACGCTAAAACCCGTTGAGCCCAATGCGTCCGAGGCTCCATACACAGTCATTTGCAGGCCGCGGGGATGATTGCGGCTGGCGTACAGTGCCGCCGGATCAAATCCGCTAGGGAGTTGTCCTGCACTCGTCACCCTGGAGGGGCGTAACTCGGGCAACATGGTTTCTAGCGGCGCATTGCACGCCACTTTCACTTGGTTGTTGCCGAGATCTGTCACCGACCATGCCGTTGGAATTCGGTTCGGTAGGTGGCGTTTGCTCGTGATAAAGCTCAAAGGCTGCTCATCGCTGCTGCGCAGTTGCAGAGTGGACTGCCACAACACAGCGTCAGGGTCGAAATTCTCGATGCGCCGGATCAGCGTATTTTCGCGGATCCGTTTTTTGTCATCAGCGCTCAGAGCTGAAGCGTTCGCCATGCCCATAAGCTCTGCCAAACTTCGATAGGTGCGGTCCTGTTTTGCAGCGGGTAGAGCATCCAACACCATGCGGCGATACGCGTGGTGGCCACTGATTCGGCCGGCTGGATTGATACCACCGCAGCCGACGATGACGGGTAACGGAACAGATTTACCGGGAGTGCTCAAGGTAGTCCCTTACAAGTAATCGAAAACACGGCGTAGTCTAAGGAAATAGCACCGCATATACGACAGTGAATACGCAAGGCCGAGCGTAGTCTGGATCCAGTTCTCAGAAGCCTCTAGCTCCAGAAGCTCAAGCTCTATCGTTCCAGGGCAATCGCTGTAGCTTCGCCGCCGCCAATGCACAATGCGGCTATGCCGCGCTGTTTGTGTTGATTTTTCATGGCGTGGGCTAGGGTAACAATTAACCGGCTACCGGTAGAACCTATAGGGTGGCCTTGGGCGCAAGCGCCACCAAAGACATTTACTCGCGCTGCGTCTAAGCCCAGTTCTTGAATGGTTAACATAGTGACCATGGCAAAGGCTTCGTTGATTTCGAACAGATCGACTGTGTCCAGATCCCAGCCGACTTTTTCGATCAATTTCTGTATCGCGCCAATTGGTGCGAGGGTGAACTCACTTGGATGTATAGAATGGGTAGCGTGGCCGACCACTCGTGCTAACGGTTCGCGATCGCCAATAGCGTCAGCGCTCGCTAATACCAGAGCGGAAGCGCCGTCTGATATAGAGGAAGCGTTGGCTGCAGTAATGGTGCCGTCGGTTTTGAATGCCGGTCTAAGAGTAGGAATTCGATCAATTTTTGCGCGTCCGGGCTGCTCGTCGTCGGCGACGGTTTGGCCGTTGATTGCTATTGGCGCTATTTCGCTGGCCAACGAGCTACGACCGATGGCGTTACGCGCACGATTAACCGACTCTATGGCGTAGGCGTCCATAGCCTCTCGTGTGAGTTGATGCTGATCCGCGGTATCTTGGGCAAAAGAGCCCATGGAGCCGCCGGTTTCTGCATCTTCCAAACCATCAGTAAACAAGGCATCGAGCATTTGTGTGTGGCCCATGCGTAGTCCTGATCTGGCCTTATCCAACAGATAGGGCGCATTGCTCATGCTTTCCATGCCACCCGCGACAACCGTGCGAGCGCTGCCTGCTCGAATCAGATCGGTAGCGATCATTGTTGCTTTCATGCCGGAACCGCATACCTTGTTGATGGTTGTGGCGCCGCAGCTATCTGGTAGCTCCGCTTGGCGCATAGCTTGGCGTGCCGGCGCCTGCTTGAGGCCCGCGCTCACGACATTGCCCAGAACCACTTCATCTACTTCTGTGGCGCGCATATTCGCCTGCTGCAACGCTGCGGTAATTGCATGAGCACCCAACTGCGGTGCGGTTTGGCTGGCTAGGGCGCCTTGTAGGCTGCCGATCGGGGTGCGTGCTGCACCGACGATGAAAACATCTGAATTCACGGGCTTTGCTCCTCTAAACGAGCGTCAGAGGTTATCACGCAAGGCGCCTAGTTGGCCAAGTGACGCAACATGTGCGGTGCTTTTAACGCTCTTTGAATCGAGGGATCAGTTCCGCAAAGTTGCAGGGGCGAAAGTTAATGTCTAACTGATTATGTAAGATTTTCTGCCAAGCGGTTGTTACCGCGCCTGAAGATCCAGGCAAGCTGAAAATCAAAGTGCCATTCGCCAACCCGCCGAGGGCCCGAGATTGTATTGTTGAGGTGCCAATTTCGGCGTAGGAAATCTGCCGAAATAATTCGCCAAAGCCCTCAATGTGTTTGTCGAACAGTGGGGTTAGGGCCTCAGGGGTACTATCGCGCCCGGTGAAACCAGTGCCGCCCGTGGTGATGACGACGTTGATCTCCGGATCAGCGATCCACCCAGAGACCGCTGCGCGAATGGCGTAAATGTCGTCTTTGACGATCGAACGCTCTGCAACAGTATGCTCGTCAGCTAACACGAAGTCTTGCAACAGATTCCCGGATTTGTCGTCTTGTAGGCTTCGAGTGTCAGAAATAGTCAGAATGGCACAGATCAAATTTGGCATGGCTTTAATTGCGCTCAAATGGGCAAATGGCTAAAGTAGCGCCATTCTACACACAGTCAAAAACACGTGGTCAAGCAGCTCATTGAAGGGGATCGGCTTTTTTTTATCGCCGAGAGTCTCGCTAAGGATTTTTCACTGTTCCCGCAGGTCGCTCAAGAAGAGCAGCCGGTGCCGGGGTTATTGTCGAACCGTGACATCAGCCGTCGGCAAGAGAAATTGGCTGAACTCAACATTGACGCGTATATCGAATCAGTGGTCACGCCGGCAGAGGACCAGAGTCGTACAGCAGCGCCCGAGATTATTCGTCAACTTGGGCGGGTGTTAGAAGAACAGTCGGCAGGACCCTACTACCAGGCCTCGGTGCTGATGAACTTTGGTGGCGGCATAGAGCGAGAAATTGGTTTTGTTGCTCAAGACCGCACGGTGGAATTGGGCAGCTGGATGCCGGAGCATCACCTGCGCGCTGCTGACTTCATTGATCGTTGTTCCTCGCGGGCAATGCCTATTGTCAGCTTCATGGATACCCCTGGTGCCGATCCTCGGGAAGAAGCAAACCTGAACAACCAAGCCCACAGCATCTCGCGCTTGATTGCTGAAATGAGCAACGTCGACGTTCCTAATGTCGGCCTGGTGTATGGCATTGGTTATTCTGGTGGTGCCATTCCGCTCGCTGCCAGTAACGTCATGTTGTCGCTGCGCGACGGAGTGTTCAGTACTATTCAGCCGGCAGGGTTGGCGAACATCGCGCGACGTTTGAATCTGTCGTGGCAGGAGTGCGCCAAGTACGTTGGTGTTTCATCTTATGAACTACACGCGCAAGGCAATATCGACGCCATCGTTGATTACAGTCCCAGTGACTCTCCCGAAAAACTGGAAAATCTGCGCTTAGCGCTGATTCACAGCATTATGAATGTGGAGTCGCGCACGAAAGAGTTCGTGGCAGAAAACCCGTACATCATGGATCACTATCGTCAGAGCCTACTGCGCTATTTGAAACCCTCTGAGCAGTTGCAGGCCATGCAGAGTTCGGCATCGCTGGCGCTGACGCGTAATCCTACGGAATATCTAAATGTGTTCGGCGTCGCCTTCAGGTATTTGCGTTACTTGCAGGTGCGCAAACGCATAAAAGCGACCAGCACCCAACAGTATGGCCGACTGGCAGAACAAGAAGTACCCGCCGGTGAGCTGCATGTGCGCGCCGACCGAGAGCGTCGGCAAACGTTTTTACACTGGTTGCAAGACCCTGATCGAGTGGTTTACGACGAAGCTTTGTCGAAAGCATGGCGCAACTATCAAGACAAACGCCAGGCAATGAACGACGAGCGTGGTCGTATAGCGCAGATGATTTTCGGGGAACCCAAGCAGAACTACGAAAATGCACGAGCGAACCTGCTGTCTACGGTTGGTGTGTTTTTATACAACCGATGGAAGAAAGAAGCTCGCGGCAATTTGGAAGCGCTACAGCAATATTTACAGGACCATGTGGCGACCCGCCAAATCTTACAGCTCAGTGAAATCGCTGACGCCACCGCGCTGTTGAATGCGATCGTGAATGATCTCGAGCTGAAGGAAATACTCTACGAGCAGTTTTCGCATGAGGGCCGCAAGTTGCTTAACGCCGGCGCCGCAGACAAGCCGGTATCTGGGTTTGTCGCGAAACAATTGGTTGCTGAACTAAATGTGCTCATTGCCGGCGGCGAGCTTGACGGCGACAACTCCATGGCGGCAAACAGGCAGTTTTTGAGCTCTCGATTGCCGGGAGTGATCCCACCACAAGAGTTAGGCGTCAAGCCTGTGGTACTGGCCGAGTTGTCTATCTTAGATATTTTGCTCAACGAAGAGTTGCGCGCTGACTTCATCGTTGAATGCAAAAACTTGCTGCTGTTCGACGCGGTTTATGACGGGGTGATCGACAACCTCGATTCCATTGCTGCTGAAGCACAAGCGAATCAAGCGTTGTCCCAGGCGTCGTTGGTACGACTCTTGGATCAGACGCTTGCTCGAGTAGCGCAGCCGGAACACGATGTGGGCGGTGAGCGCGAAAGACTGTTTGATTGGCACCAGCGAGTTATGAAGATGCCCAAGGGCGTGGATTTCTTTCGCACGGTAGAAGAGTGGAAAAAGCTCAGTTTTGCGCATTTAGCGGACGCTCTGTTCGTGGTTGTTACCCACGTATTTAGCGTGCTTACGCCGTCGCTTATAGCGGCAGAGCGCGACGCTAAGAACTACCAAGGTAAAATCGCGCCCCGCAACATTGGCCGGCGTAAAGATTTTTGGAATCGCTTGGACATGGCCTACAACGACTTGCAGATGCAGGACGTTTTAAGATTGATCCGCAATGAGCATAAGTTCACCTACAACGACATCACTGAACGCTTTTTTGATGCCTGGGAGCCCTGCTTTGACGACTTGTTGAGTTCTGACCCATGTTCGTTTCCAGGGTTTCGGGTGTCGATAGAGAGCGCACTCAACAAAGGATTGCCGCCATGCGGCGTGGTCACGGGTTTTGCTAACGTTAAATCTATGCCCGACACTCGAGTTGGGGTGGTTTTGTCGAACGTGCAATTCCAAGCTGGTGCATTCGACATGGCCAGCGCAGAGAAGGTCATTCGGTTGTTGCTGGAGTGTGCTGAACAGCATTTGCCGGTGGTCTGTTTTATTTCATCAGGCGGGATGCAAACCAAAGAAGGCGCAGGAGCGTTGTTTTCGATGGCGGCCGTTAACGACCGTATAACGCGCTTCGTGCGCGACCACGACTTACCAATGATCGTATTCGGCTATGGCGACTGTACCGGCGGAGCGCAGGCCAGTTTTGTCACCCACCCGTTGGTCCAAACCTACTACTGGAGCGGTACCAGCATGCCTTTTGCTGGACAAATTGTGGTGCCGTCGAATTTGCCTTTGCGATCAATCATGTCGAACTATCTTTCGGCCAACGACGGCGCTATGCAAGGACTCGTTAAGCATCCGTTTTATCCAACCATAGATGAATCGTTGCGCGGCGTAGACGCAGCGATTCCTGTTGCCGACGAGAGTGTCGACGAGGTGATGACGCGTATTCTGCAGGGCCGACTGGTAAATCGGCGACCGGTCGTTGTAGCGCATAGGCCAGTGTATACCGATAGAGATCTAGTGCGCCCAGTTCGTAAAGTCTTGATCCATGCCCGTGGTTGCACTGCGGCAAAGCTAATTCGTATTGCCCAACAGCAAGACATACAGGTGATTTTGGTGCAAAGCGATCCGGATATGGAGTCGGCAGCGGTGGATCAACTTACCGACAATGACACCTTAGTCTGTATTGGCGGTAATACCCCCGACGAGAGTTATCTGAACGCGCAGAGCGTGCTTAATGTTGCTGAGAATCAAGGCGCTGACAGCTTGCACCCGGGTATCGGTTTTCTGTCAGAAAACTCTAGTTTTGCTGAGTTAGTGCGCTCTCACGGCATTAATTTTATTGGCCCGCCAGTATCTAGCATGGAGACCATGGGCAATAAATCTAACGCAATCAATACGGCGTTACGGCTAAATGTGCCGGTGGTGCCAGGTAGCCACGGTATTATGACTGACGTTGATCGAGCTGCTGAAGTTGCGGCGGAGATTGGCTACCCAATACTTATAAAAGCAGTGCACGGTGGCGGCGGTAAAGGCATCCAAGTCGTAGAAAGTCCGGCAGAATTCCAGCAGTTGTTTCATCGTGTCGGCGTTGAGGCGCGCAGTGCTTTTGGTAACGGTGACGTCTACCTCGAAAAATATGTAACGTCGCTACGTCATATCGAGGCTCAGCTGTTACGCGACACTCACGGCAATACTCTTGTGTTAGGTATCCGTGATTGCAGTGTGCAACGCGACAAGCAGAAGGTAATCGAAGAATCGGCCTCGACGACGCTGCCAGAGCAGTTGCTGCAAGAAGTTATTCGTTCGACTGCTGACATCGCTAACGAAGTCGGTTACGTGGGTGCGGGCACGGTGGAGTTTATCTACGACCTAGCAGCGAACGCAGTTTATTTCATGGAGATGAATACACGGTTGCAGGTTGAGCATCCGGTAACAGAATGGGTCAGTGGTATTGATATAGTCGCGCAGCAGTTTCGCATTGCTGCTGGAGAATCAATCGCTGATCTGACGGTGCAGAACAACGGTTATGCCATGGAAGCGCGTGTTAATGCCGAGCGCATTCTCAAGCAGGGTGATGGCAGCTTGGTGTTCCGACCTCACCCAGGGCAGATAGAGACGTGTCATTTTCCAGACGACGACGACGTCGAAATCATTGCCGCTGTAGGGCCTGGCAAATTTATATCGCCTTTTTACGACAGCATGGTGGCGCAAATCATTGTGCGTGCGCAGACTAGAGAAGCCGCTGCGGCTAAGCTCTCCGATTACTTAGGGCGAGTTGAGCTCTCAGGTATATGCACGAATATTCCGCTGTTGCGAAAGATCTTGGTGGATGAGGTGTTCCTGGCCGGGGTTTATGACACCAACTACTTGCCCGAGATGTTGCAGCGAGTGGATATAGACACGTTGATATCCGAGATTGAACAGGGCTCCGGGGCGGTAAACGCGGGTATCGATCTGGACAGTCTGCGTATTGAAGCCAGCGACGAGTTGAAGGTCTTAGCGCCCGCTACGGCGATTTTCTATAGCACGCCGTCACCGTCTGAGCCTGAGTATGTGAGTGTTGGCGACGAAGTTTCAGTAGATCAGACCATTTGTCAGTTAGAAGCGATGAAGATCTTTAGTCCATTGCGTCTGGCAGATTTTAACGGCGACGGCGACTTATACGACGCGACGAAGCGTTACAAGGTTACGCGCATCAACATGAGCAATGGGCAGCAGGTTAACGTTGGCGATCTATTGTTCGTGGTTAAGCCGGTTTAGCTCACTAATTGATAGCAACCCTGCAAAATACATACGGTGCCTGTACACAAGATGATGTAGCCGCTGACGTCTCTGAAGCGCTCGTCATCCCAGCGTGACAATAGCCAGGTGCCGACTCGGGTTCCCAGTACGGCAGCAATTGCCGCCGTGGCGAAGAGCCAATTTGGCAATACTGTTGCTACGCTGATGATCGCGCCGTAATAAAGAATACGCAATAAATGTCCCAAAGTTTGGGTCATCGCCTTGTTGGCGACAATAGTCTGTCGATCTAACCCGCTGTTGAGATAGAACATGTCCAATAGCGGCCCCGCAGCACCAGCGAGAAGCTGCGCAGAGGTCACGCTGAGTCCGCAAACCACGCTGGACAGGGGCCGGGTGATATTCAGTGCGCTAACTTTGGGTTGTAGTCTTGCGATCCAAGGAAACAACCCGACCAGGATCAGCACCACGCTGGCATCGGGTACAAACAATAGGGCGCTGAATCCAGCAACCGCGACAGTGGCGCCAACTAAGTAGCCAGGCAAGAGTCTCCACAGCAAGAACCGCCGCAGAATCAGGGTGCGCGAGCCGTTGGCCGTGAACTGAGTAATACCGTGCAATACCATGGCGCTACTGACAGGGAGAATGTTGATCAGTATCGCCATTAAAACTACACCTCCAGCCATGCCCACTAAGCCAGAGAGTACGCTCGTGGCGAGAGCGCTAAGGACAATGACGAGGTACAGCATGGCTGCAGAGTAGCTGGCAGAGCTTGCGAATTATAGCGATTGTGAGGAATATGAATGTTGCGAAAAGCGACTGACAATGCCGAATGATTGAAAATTTAGAAACATTAGTGACCTTGTCGAAGACCGGCACCATGATGGAAGCGAGTACTGCAATGCGAATTTCTCAATCTGCAGTAAGTAAGCGAATTGCAGCGCTCGAACGCTATTACGACCGCGAATTGATCGAGCGTCATGGTAGGCGGGTGGTGCTGACGCATCATGGCACGCGACTGGTGGAACGAGTGACGCCGCTATTATCAGAGCTGCGAAGTGTGTTTTTGGAGGACAATGCGCTGCGCAAAGGCAAAATTATTCTCGGTGTCTCCGAAGCTATTCTGGCTAGTTGGGGGCCCGACTTCTTTGCGCAGATTCGTGATCGGTTGCCTGAGGTAGAGTTCGAGTTTCATGCCCAACGCTCCCCGGTTGTATTGGATCGTCTGCGCTCTGGTGAGTATATGGTTGGTATTTGCACTGGTAGTTCTAATGCGGATACCGACTTGGTCTCGGAAGTCATTCGACAAGAAGCTATGGTGATTATTCCCTCTGGATTACAGCCGCTTAATTACAAACTCGGTAAACCGTTGCAGGTACTAACCATAGAATCCCGCTCGGGCGCGTGGGGATCGATAGAAGAAAATATGCAACGTTTGAGCCTCGATCGAGTAGTCTCGTTGGAATCATTTTTTGCTGTGGCGCAGATGGCGCTGTCTGGTTTTGGTCATGGCTTGGTACCCATTGGCGTCGCCAATACGCTAGGAATTGCCAGCGCAGATATGATCAAGTTGCCGCGTAAGCACCACGCAACCCGTCCAACTCTGACCCGGCCGGTGCGATTCGTTGCCAGAAAGTCGATGTTCGCTCAGGCGTTGGTGCGCAGTTTCTACGCTGAAGCATCAACATTGGCTGCAGCTATGGATATAGACGAATAAGGCTAGGGGGCCGCTGAGCGGCTCAAGCGGCGGCGGCTTTTTCTCGGCACATTTTCGCAAGGCCACTGACCCATAGGGGATCTGAGTTCAAGCACGGCACGAGGTGGAAGCTCTCGCCGCCCGCGTCAAGAAAAGTCTCCCGGCCCTGCATGCCGATTTCTTCAAGAGTTTCTAAGTTGTCGACGACAAATGCAGGGCTGGCGACGACCAGATGCTTGATGCCTTGGCCAGGAAGCTCCTCGAGAACTTGGTCAGTGTAGGGGCTAAGCCACGGCAGTGGGCCGAGTCGCGACTGAAAGCTCACACTGTACTGATCGTCAGTTAAACCGATATGCGCGGCTATATTCGATGATGTGGCATAGACCTGATGGCGATAACAGGTGCTATGAGCTGGCGAGGCGACGTTACAGCAGTCCGTTGTCTGTAAGCAGTGTGACTTGGTTGGGTCGGCCTTGCGCAAGTGTTGCTCCGGGACGCCATGATAACTTAGCAGTATGTGATCCCACTGCGCTGGCAGGTTTTGTTTAATCAGTTCGCCCCACGCCTGGCTATGCTCATCGGCGGCATAAAAGGGTGGCAAAATTGAGTGCCGCATCGTGCCTGGTAACACTGCCTCAACGGCGCGTATCGACGTGGTGACCGTAGAGTCCGCGTGTTGGGCATAAAGTGGAACCACAATGACATGTTCCACACCCTGTGCTGCGAGGTCTTGTATGCCAGCCTCAATGCTCGGATTGCCGTAGCGCATGCTCAGCGCGACTGGTGCATGTAGCTCTGACGCCAGTTCGCGAGCGAGCTTCTGGCTGCCGGTGAGCAGTGGTGATCCCTCATCGGTCCAGATGCTGGCGTATGCTTCGGCGCTCTTGCGCGGGCGAAAGGGCAGAATAAAGCCGTAGACGATCAGCGCGCGGATAATAGTGGGAGCCGACAACACGAATGGATCCATTAAAAACTCGCCAAGGTAGCGGCGCACATCGGCAATGTCGGTAGAGTCGGGGGTACCTAGATTAATGAGCAAAATGCCGCTGTTGGGCTCGAGTTCGCTGTGCATATGGGCGCCTGATGTGATCGCGGCTAGGTATCAAACGTAGCCTGACAAATGGTGACGCGATAGTATGCGCGCTCTTGACGGCAAGCAACATGGACACAAACGTGACGCTTATTCTAGATTACGCAGCGGGCAATTTAGCCAGTGTCAGACGCGCCTGCGCCCATGTTGGCTTGCAGGCGCGATATTGCTCTGATCCGGAGCAATTGCTTCAGGCCGAGCGTATTATTTTTCCTGGAGTTGGTGCCGCCGGCAGCGCGATGCGCAGTCTCAAACAACGCGGGCTAGACGAGGCTCTGCATGATGCAATTGGACGTGGCACGCCAGTACTTGGTATTTGTTTGGGTATGCAGGTGTCATTCACACATTCAGAAGAAAACGACACTGATACTCTGGATTTAATCCCTGGTCGTGTGCGACGTTTTGCATTTGATCGCAAGGATCTAAAAATTCCCCACATGGGCTGGAATGAAGTTCGAGTAGTAAAACCCCATCCGGTGCTGGCTGACATTGAAGCCGGCGATGAATTTTATTTTGTACACAGTTACTACCCGCAGCCAGCCTCCAGCGATGCGGTATTAGCCACTACCGACTACGAAGGCGAATTTACTTGTGCCGTTGGCAAAGACAATTACATCGGCACGCAGTTTCATCCTGAAAAAAGCGCCGAAGTAGGGCTGCGATTGCTGGCGAATTTCGCGGTTTGGGACGGACAATGCTGAGTAAGCGTTTGATTGCCTGTTTAGACGTACGTGATGGCAAACTTGCGAAAAGCGTGAAATTTGTCGATACCAAGGATATCGGCGATCCGGTCGCTAAAGCGCGAGAGTACTATCTAGATGGCCTGGACGAGTTGGTGTTTTACGACATCACGGCCTCCAGTGACAAACGCAGTATTATGCTTGACGTCGTTGAAGCAGTGGCCGACCAGGTTTTCATTCCGCTGTCGGTGGGCGGTGGTGTGCGCTCCGTGGCCGATGCGACGGATCTGCGACTGGCCGGTGCGGAGAAGATTAATGTCAACTCTGCGGCCGTTTCCCGTCCACAGCTCATTGACGAATGCGCGGAGGCAATTGGTAACCAAAACGTTGTGTTGTCCATGGACATTCGCCGGGTTGTGGCGAATTCTGCGCAACCTAGCGGCTACGAAATTGTCATTAATGGTGGACGTACTGCTACCGGTACGGACGCTTTGGCTTGGGCGTTAGAGGGTGAGCGGCGCGGAGCTGGTGAGCTAGTGATCAACTCCATCGATGCCGACGGCACCAAGGATGGCTATGAGATTAATCTCACCGCCATGATCGCGGCGGCGGTCAGAGTGCCGGTTATTGCGTCTGGAGGTGCTGGGTTGCCCATACACTTGCATCAAGCGCTGACCGAGGGCGGCGCTGACGCCGCGCTGGTGGCATCAATGGTGCATTTTGGCGACTACAAGGTCAGTGAGCTTAAGCGCTATTTGCACAACCAAGGGTTGAAAATGCGTATGGCTAAATCCTTAGCCGACGGGCCGTAGGCGCTCCGCTTGGTCGCGCAAATAACAAGGAGAGTGCAGCTATGAAGGCAATTCAAGTAGACGGCGAAAAACTTGTTTGGGCGGCTTGTGAGTCAACCGAATGTGCAGCTGGCGAAGTGAAAATTCGTATACACGCAACCGCTATCAACCGCGCAGACCTAATGCAGCGAGCCGGTGGATACCCACCCCCAGTGGGAGCTAGTTCAATTATGGGGCTAGAGTGTGCGGGCGAGGTGATTGCCGTTGGCGAGGGTGTCGAGCGCTGTGCGATAGGTGATTGTGTTTGTGCGCTCTTAGCCGGTGGCGGCTACGCCGAAGAAGTGATCGTTCCGGCGGGTCAGGTTTTGCCCGTACCCAAGGGCTATACCATGGTTGAAGCTGCTGCTTTGCCAGAGGTCTTTGCTACAGCGTACCTAAATCTGTACATCGAGGGCGCTCTCCAAATAGGTGAGCGCGTCATTGTACATGCTGGCGCTAGCGGCGTAGGCACAGCAGCTATTCAATTGTTGAAGAATAGTGGTAACCCGGTGTTCGTTACTGTCGGTAGCGCCGATAAGTTGCAGCGCTGTATTGAGTTAGGAGCTGATACGGGCAGCGTGCGGCACGACGGATCGTTTGTCGAGGCTGTTGCTGAATGGGCGGGCACTGCAGGGGTTGATGTCATTCTCGATCCGGTGGGCGCGCAGTACTTGGCTGATAATTTTAGCGTGCTTAATCTCGGCGGTCGGTTGGTATTGATTGGTCTGATGGGTGGCGCGGCCACAGAAGTCAATCTGGCAGCGGTTATGATGAAACGAGCCCGGCTCATTGGCTCTACGTTGCGGGCGCGGCCGATCAGTGAAAAAGCGTTGGTGATGGACGGTCTATTAAAAAATGTCTGGCCGGCCTTAGAACGCAGGGACATACAACCCATCATCGAAACACAGTTGCCTATCCAACAAGTAGAACAAGCCCACGCATTGATGGCGTCCAACAATACGGTGGGGAAAATCGTCCTAACTGTCTAGTAGTGGTTGGCGCCACTGTAGCGGCAAAGTCCCACTAGCGAATACGCCGCAGACTGACAGACAAAATTTTTCAGCTGTTGCAGGCTGCACTCTATGCAGCAACGGCTTCACACATCATCGTCATTAGGTTCTGGCTTTACGCTGCTAGAACTGATGCTTGTGCTCGGGTTGATAGGGCTACTTGCGGCGTTGGTCCAACCAATATACGTAGATTACGTGCAACGCGGGCAACAGTTGCGCGCCCAGGCAATTTTGCTTAGTTGTGCGCAGCGTATTCAACGCTTGTCACTGCATCAGTTTGACTACCTAGGCCACGCGGACAGTAACGGTGACGGTATTGGTGATGCAGATCAAGGATCACTGGCGGTATCGGCTTGTCCGGACGTCGATGCGGTAAATGTCAGCTACGCCTTCAGCATTGTCGCGTTCGCTGACGGATTTGAACTTAGAGCAATACCTGAACCCAGCGGTCAGAACGCGGGGCGCGGCGCGCTGAGTTTGGACCACACCGGCTTGCGCCGTTGGGATACCGATGACAACGGCGAGTTCGCGGCAGATGAGTTGCAATGGTCGGTCGGTTAGGCACCCGGTGCCCGCAAGCTTGCGGTGGCTTTTCGCTGATAGAGCTGCTGGTTGCAATGGCCTTACTGGGCAGTGCAGTGTTTGCCCACCTTGCTTTGCAAAGTCGGGTATACCTTGACGGCAAGGTAAGTGGGCAGCATCTACGCGCTCATTGGGCGGCGGCCGACTTGATGGCCCAAGCGCAAGCGAGTGTGGCCCCAGGCGCAAATTTATTGCGTGGATTTACCCAAATACCCGAAGGGGCTGTGTCGTCTATTGACTCTGATTGCATAAATCAGTTCTGCACCGCAGAGCGCTATGCGACGTTTGCAGTGAGGTTGGCGAAGTGTGAATCGGAGCGTTTGGCATCAGCATTGGCTTGTCAGCGTTTGCAAGAGTACGCGCTGCTACCAACCGATCTTCGTGGTGTTGGTTTGCCCCAGGGAAAACTCGCCGCAACACTGGCGCATGGCCGGCTGCAATTAGCGGTGACCTGGTGGCGTGATGACACGCAACGCTGGTCGGTAACGCTGGGTCGCTAATGGTGCGAAAGCGCATCAGCCAACGTGGCTTCACCTTGCTCGAAGTCATGGTGGCACTAGCGCTCAGTGCATTGTTGTTGACCGGCGCCATGACCATGTTGAGCGCGAACCAATACACGAGCGCAGCGTTGACGGCGCGAGCGCGTGCGCAAGAAAATCTGCAATTGGCGTTTGCGCTGATTGAAGCGGCCAGCCTGCGCGCCGGGCGCTTAGGCTGTAACCATCCGCAAAGACCGATCTTGCGCTTTCTTCGTGGCGCTTGGACGCGCATCCCTGAATACGACATTACCAGACCAGTAACGGGCTACGACGCCCTTGGCAATGCGGCGTTTACGCCCAACCCCGCTCTGACGCTGCCGCTTTCTGGCGATGCTGGTGATCTGCGGGTGCATCACCAGGGACACGGCATTGACCTGCAGCGAGTTGCTGCGTCCGCGGACATTCTGGTGATGCGCGGCACGAGTGCTGCTGCACCGCTAGCTGCGAAGAATTCGGGGGCGGAAACGATCGCGGTCGCTGGACACTGGGTTGACTTTGCTCCGGAGGACGTGATTTTGCTGTCGGATTGCGAACAGGCGGCTCTGGTAAAAGTGACCCATGCGCGGAAAACGCAAAGCGGCTGGGAACTGGGTTGGGCGGAGGGAACTGGGGATTTCGCAAACGCCAAAGTAGGCGTTGCAGCGGTAGGCCGAAGCAGCGAACGCTTGGCACTGCTGCCGAGAGGATTCGGTGCAGATGCTTCGGTAGCAACGGTGAGCAGCACGTTTTTCTATCTCGGCCCAAGCCTGGTACATAACCGTCAGGGACGAGCGGCGTCATCGTTATGGCGAAAGTCCGGCGCTGCGGAAGCGGTTGAAATGATTGCTGGCATTGATGATATGCAGGTGTGGTACTTGGTGTCGGACGATCTGAAGGCGGACAGTCGGCGAGGTTACTTCAAGGCAGGGCAATGGCCGCTTGAAGGCCATGTGATTGGTATACGCGTGCAACTGCGTAGCAGCAGTGTTGATGGTCTGGCGGAAGCTGGACTAATGCCAGTGTCCATAACCGCCGTACGCACATTCATGTTGCCGCGATTTGCGCGATGGGGTCACTCACCGTGAGACATTCCCGCCACACGGGTATGGTACTGATCATCTGCTTAATCATGGTCGGGGTCATGAGTACCGTTGGTTTTGCGACAGTTCAGCAATCTAATCTGATTGTTCTCATGGCGCGTAACGAAATAGATCTGGCGCTTGCTAGATTGTCGGCACAACAAACCTTGGCACTGGAACTGGCGGGCCTTGGAGCGCTGCCAGTGGTTGCGTTTACACCCCAGGGAAATGCTGGACTGTATCGAGTCCAGGAGGTTGGTGAGCAGTTGTTGTGGCAGCAACCATCGTCATGGCGCTCGGGCAAATGCAGGCCTGCCGCCCGACGTCTGCTGGCCAGTGCGGCTCCTGGGTGCGCCATTGTTGAACTGCTGCGGTTTCGAGCAGACGACAACTACCGTGCGTTCCGCATTACTGTGCGTGGAGTGGGCTCAAAAACCAACACAATGGTGTTGTTACAAGCCCACGCAGTGCTCAAAGATTAGCCATGCTCTGCTGATGCTTGTAACTCGTCCAGTTGTTGCAACTGTTCGGCTAACGTTTTTAGAGTGGACTCAAGCTCTGCGGCCTTTTGGCGCTCTTTTTCAACTACCGCTGCCGGCGCCTTGCTGACAAAAGCCTCGTTGCTGAGTTTGCCGCTGAGCTTTTGCAGATCGGATTCGCTGCGCGCCACCTCTTTAGCGAGGCGGGTACGCTCTGCTGCGATGTCAATTAGGCCCGCCAGCGGTACCATAACTTTCAGATCACCCACCAATGCCAGGGCATTTGGCGGTGCTTCGCGGTTGGCCTCTAACCACTCGATAGAGGTCACCTTAGCGAGTCGCTTAAGCATCTCGGAGCTATTCTGCGCTTGGATGCGGTCAGCTTCGCTGCCATTTTGCAGCAACACAGTGATGACTTGGCTGGGCTTTATTGAAGCCTCCCCACGAATGTTGCGCAAGGCGGTAATGACAGCTTTCAGCCATTCAATTTGTTGCTCAGCGTCATCATCCGCTGGGTAGTCGGCTGCCGCCGGATAGCTTTGCGTCATTATACTGGCGCCGCCGATACCCAGCTTAGGTGCGACACGCTGCCACAGTGTTGCAGTGATGAACGGCATGATTGGATGGCTGATACGCAGCAGTGCCTCTAAAACTTGCAACAGAGTGCCCCGCGTTGCGGTTTTGTGCTCTGCGCTGATGTCGTCGTCCCAAAGCACTGACTTACTCAGCTCAAGGTACCAGTCGCAGTATTCATGCCATACGAATTCATAAATAGCGTTAGCGCAGAGATCGAAGCGGTAGGTCGCCAAGGCGAGCTCGCAATCAGTTATCAACTGGCGTGCCTTGCTAATGATCCACCGATCAATCACTTGCGTGGACGGTGCCGCGGTGTATTGCAGGTCATCATCAGCTGCGTTCATCAGTACGAACTTACTGGCGTTCCACAGCTTGTTGCAGAAGTTCCGATAGCCATCAACCCGGCTCACATCGAAACGTACGTCCCGGCCAGTGGTGGCGAGCGCGCAAAAAGTAAAGCGAAGTGCATCAGTCCCGTAGGCTGCTATGCCCTCAGGGAAGTCTTTGCGGGTGAGTTTTTCGATGCGTGACGCCATCTTCGGTTGGGTCAGGTTGGCGGTGCGTTTGGCGACCAGCGACTCAGTGTCGATACCGTCGATAAAGTCCAACGGATCCAAACCGTTGCCCTTGGTTTTAGACATCTTTTGACCTTCGCCATCACGCACTAAACCGTGAATGTAGACGGTCTCGAAGGGAATGCGGTTGGTGAGGTGTAGCGTCATCATGATCATCCGCGCTACCCAAAAAAAGATAATGTCGTGTCCGGTAATCAGCGTATTGCTGGGCAGAAATTCCTCTAGCGCAGTCGTCTGTTCGGGCCACCCGAGGGTCGCAAAAGGCCACAATGATGATGAAAACCAAGTCTCTAACACGTCTTGATCTTGGCGCAACACGACATCGTCACCGAGGCCGTATTTTATCCGCGCACTGGCCTCATCGGCGGCGACATAGATGTTGTCGTCGGCGTCGTAAAAAGCAGGTATCCGATGGCCCCACCATTGCTGGCGGCTGATGCACCAGTCTTGGATATCGCGCATCCAAGCAAAGTAGGTGTTTTCGTATTGTTTGGGCACAAAGGTTATGTCGCCGTTCGCTACAGCGTCGATCGCTGGTTTCGCAAGTGGCGCGATGTCAACAAACCACTGATCTGTGAGCATTGGTTCAATAATTGCCCCAGACCGATCGCCCCGCGGCACCATGAGCTTGTGATCGTCTATGGCGGCAAGGAGATCCAAGGCCTGCATATCGTCGATAATGGCTTGGCGCGCGGCTTCGCGGCTGAGACCGCGGTATTGCTCTGGGGCTGCATCGTTAATGTGAGCGTCGCTGGTGAGAACATTGATCTCGTTAAGCCCATGGCGCTTACCCATAGCGTTATCGTTAAAGTCATGGGCGGGGGTGATTTTTACACAGCCGGTACCGAACTCCTGATCAACATACGAGTCTGCGATGACCGGTATTTTGCGACCTACCAGGGGCAATTCGATAAAACCGCCAATGAGGCTCTGGTAGCGCTCGTCATCGGGATGCACGGCAACGGCGGTGTCGCCCAACATGGTTTCTGGACGCGTAGTTGCAACCGTCAGATGGTCTTTGCCGTCGGCGGTTTGCAGACCATCCGCCAGCGGGTAGCGCAAATGCCAAAGGTGGCCTTGCTCCTCGGTGTTCTCAACCTCGAGATCGGAAATAGCCGTACCGAGTTGCGGATCCCAATTCACCAGCCTTTGGCCGCGGTAAATCAAGCCATCGTCGTGCAATTTAACAAAAGCTGTCTGTACGGCTTTTGCGTAGCCGTCGTCCATGGTAAATCGATCACGAGACCAATCCAGACTCGAACCCATGCGGCGAATTTGTCGTGAAATAGTGTCGCCAGATTCTTTCTTCCAGTCCCAAACTCGCTCAATAAACGCTTCGCGCCCGAGTTCGTGGCGAGTTTTGCCCTCTGTAGCAAGTTGCCTTTCCACCAACATCTGCGTCGCTATGCCTGCGTGGTCAGTACCCATCTGCCAAAGTGTGCGATCGCCGCGCATGCGCCGATAGCGGATTAATGTATCCATTAGCGTTTGATTGAACGCATGGCCCATATGCAATGTGCCGGTAACGTTTGGTGGGGGAATTAAAATACAGTACGGCGAGCCGTTGCCGGTCGGCTCAAAATAGCCAGATGTCTCCCAGTTGGCGTACAAATCGCGTTCTATTTGCTCTGGGTTAAAGCTGTTTTCCATAGTTTTAGATGCTTGTAAATGCGTTGGGAGGTTATGCAGGGTACGCCAATTTAGTGTTCCCAATCGCTCAGTTCGTGATGGTGCAGTGGAAATCCCCGAGCGCGATAATATTTATAGCGATCCCGCCCCTGGTCGCGAGTAGCGCCCACGACAATTTCTGCGACCCGATCAAATCGACCAAAAAAGCTTGGTAT
>MDTB01240843.1_pt1 | contig 33255 bp, 11 predicted proteins | sample 811161 | NCBI WGS metagenome assembly MDTB01 (sample SAMN05326650, study PRJNA326480) | marine metagenome | isolation source: seawater | place: Mediterranean Sea | collected 2009 | reverse complement strand
TACTTCATCTTCTCCACCAACTGCTATTGCAGTACCAACAGGATATATCTTATCTGTTGCATATTTTTCTGCTAAGTCAGCATAACGTGCTTGTGTAGCTGTACCTTGGAATAAGTTAGCAGCAATGTTACCTGTAGCATCTCTTACTGCTACTGTATTATTTGAAGCACTAGCACTAGCTGTCCTAAAATCTGTACCTACTCTTAGTGCAGTCGCTTGTGATGCTTCACCTGTAAATGCTGTTGCATGTACATTTGAAAATTTTACTGATGCACTACCTAGTGCAAATGTATTATCTGCAGATGGAGCAATACCTGATGAATTAAAAGTTACTGAATGAGTACTTGTTCCTGATCCATCTGTTGTTTTAATTTTTATTGAGCTGTTATTTCCAGTAACGTTTTGTATTACACCTTCTGAACCGTTTTCAATCAGTAATTGTAAATCCTGGGAATTACCAATTTGTATTCCACTATCAGGAAATTCTACTGTTGTTGTAAAAATAGTGTTACCGCTTGACGCTTCTTTTACGTATGCTGAAGCAAGGTCTCCTCCTAGTCTTAAACTATCCGAAGCTGTACCCCAAAAATAATGTCCTACTGGAGTAGTCACACCATTAGTTGCAAGTTTCGTATTAACTAGTGTGATACCTTTCTTAAGTCTATCAAATCCTGCGATTGCATTACTAGTGGCTATATCAAATTCTACTGCACTAATTATCATTACGGTTTCACTATTAAGTGTACCTGCAATAATATTTCTCGTTGTACCATTAGAATCAAGAATTTCTAGGCTCTGCATTTGGGTTACACCATCGCCTGCATTCTGTGGACCAATTAGTATGAATATTGTTCCATTATAAACGTATAGTTGATCATTAGTAGTATCCCACCAAAAATCTCCTACTGATAATCCTGTTGGCTGTGTAGCTGACGCTTCTGAGCCACCATTTGTTCGCCATTTTGTTCCGTCATAAAATTTTAATTTTGCAACTGATGTGTCGTACCAAATTTGACCGCTTAACGGTCGAGCTGGTGCTGTTGCTCCACTAAAATTCTCTAACAAAAACAGGAAATTTTCGTTTTGTATTTCACCGTAACCTGCATAGTTTTTACCAATAAATTTTAAATCGGTAGTTTGGTCAACGGTACCATCTTCAACATTTGTTAATGTTGTATTGTTGTATCTATCAATTTGATATGCCATTTATGTAACCCCTGCTAGTACTGTTATATGTTATTTATCGTTTCATGCTACTGTTTAATATGCTGTAGTTGCCTGCCACTCCCAAGCAGAACCATTAGATTGGAATCTCATCAAACTACGTGTAGCGGACAATGAAACATTACCACTAGCACCAGCGAATACAACGTCTTGTACGACTGATTGATTTAGTGTTCCGTTTGCATCAACAGCTACATAACTAATTGTTTTAGCAGAGTCTACATCAATACCACTTGCTGTAGCATTAGCATATGATGTACAATGTAACTTTGCTTGCTTCCCTGCATTTATTGCTGCTGCAGGATAAAGATCGTTTAGGTAACCAGCAACCGCAGCCTGTAGAGCTGACCCCGTACCTAGTCCTGTAATATCAAAGCCCATAACAATAACTTCGTTCGCAATTTCGGTGTCTGTATATATTTTAGTTGCCGCATCTTGCGAAGCCGTAGGGTCTTTGACTCCTTTGATTTGATGATTTCCAGTAATTTGTATGTCGCCACCTGGCGTAATATTCATTCCGCCTGTTGCTGTAACATTTATATTACTTACACTATTGCTTATTGTATTGCCATCAATATTAATTGAGTCAACTTGTAAAGCTGTAAGTGTACCTACTCTAGTAAGCTCATCAGCATACAAGATATTAGATAAACTTGTATTTGTTAATTTAACTTGTCCGCCAATTGAAATTGATGTAGTAGTATCTGATAAATCAATATTTTTATTAAAAGTCCATGCATTAGTAGAATTTAACCATTTTATTTCTTTATTAGAATCTGTTGACAGTAATGTTACACCGCCTCCGTCAGCTCCTATATCGTCGCCACCAGTGCTATCCGACTGATAACCCAATTCAATCATTTTATCTTCAACTCTAAGAGTCACAGTATCTAAAGTTGTAGTTGTACCTTGTACAATTAAGTTTCCTGTTGCTCTAATATCACCTTCAACATCTAAAGTATACGCTGGTAATCTGTTAGTTGTAAATATACCAACTCTGGATGTGCTTGCATCAACATATACAGCATCAACAATAAGTGAATTAAATTGATTTGATCTGACACGTAAACTTAGATCATGATCTAACAACTGGTTTTCTATGTAAAATCTATCACCAATAACCTTTTGCACATTGTTTTGGGATAAACCAATTGTTAATCCGCCGGAATTTTGTATTGTTAGTGCTCCGGTTGTGACATCATTTGCATTAGATGCTAAAAACTGCTCAGCTGTTTTTGTAACACCGCTAGCATCAGTCAAGGCCAATGAACTATTTGCAATACCATGCCATTTAAAGTTAGCTTTATCAATTAAATTATAACCTTCATAGATTATTCCATCTGGATTTGTATTTGCATCAACAAGGGGAATAATTCTTTCTGCATATGCTGGTGTAAATTGTACATCACTAACTACTGCTTTCATAGTACCGCCAACATATAAATATGCTACAGTTTGTGACTTACTTGTATTATCTAAAATTTGTCCAATTTCAAATCCACTTTTTTTCTGTCCTACAGAATATTGCGGACCAATTAAAATTATATCTGTACCGTCAAATGCATAAACTTGATTAGTTAAATTATTAATCCATAAATCACCTGCAACCATTGTTGGTGCTGTGCTTGACACAAACGGACCTCCACTAGCTTTCCATTGTGATCCGTCATAAACTTTTAACCTGCCTGTTGCTGTGTCCCACCATACTTGACCAGTTAATGGAGTACTTGGCGCTGCTGAATTACTAAAATTTTCTAATAATTTTATAAAATTTTCGTTGAATGCTTCGCCGTACCCTGTATAATTTTTACCAACTAATGTTAGGTTTGTACTAGCTGTATCAATTTGCCCATCAATTAATGCTGTAAGGAGTGTTCCATCTGTTTTATTTAATTGATAGCTCATGTTGTTACTCCGCTGTAGATAATATAGTTAACAGCTAAGTAAGGATCAATAGTATTCATAGCTGTTCCTAGAGAAGTTGTAGTTTTTATACCACCACTTGAAGCTAACCCTTGTGTCCCTTGTGTACCTGAAGTAATAGATAACTGGATTGCTCCTGTATCAGTAGGCGTTCCAGTACCAACTCTAGTTGCATAATACTGTGTGCCGCTGTCGCCTTCCATATCGTGTTCGTGTTCTGGTAAGTTTTCTACATTAAGTGTAGTATTCTGTGTACCGCCTGTACCGCCAATACTGTCTGCTGCAACATCTGTAACTCTATTAGCACTTGATCCTCCCATTGCATCTAAACCTAATGGAAATCTACCTCTCATATCTGGCACTGCAAAAAAGTTTACACCAGAATCGCTAATTAATGATGCATCTTTAAAATTAAATCCAATTGTTAACCATAAATCGTTATAGTCTGACTTCCTAATTTCTGATCCATCACAAAATAACCATCCTGCAGGTGCAGTCGTTCCGCCAAACATTACCATTGTACCTACAGGTGTTATAGGAACTGACTTTAAAAAATTATTTTTTGTAATTCTAAATACACCAGTTTCGCCAGTTGGTCTATTAATTAATAATTCATCTGAATTTTCGGCAGCATAAGTTACGGTTTTATTAGATATAAATGTATTAGAAACAGACATGTTAAAAGTTTTGGTACTTCCGCCTGTCTGACCATCAAACTCGAAACTTGCTGCTGACACATCACCAGTAACAGCAAAAGTAGTAGCACTTGCTAATTTATCTGCAGAACCTGCTCTACCACTTACTGTTCCACTAACATTTCCTTGAATATTTCCATAAAAAGTATTTGCATATATGCCATCATATTTGTTTGTCAGTGTGCCAATATTTCTACTAGAAGTTGTGTCTGGAGCAATATTTTGTGTTTGTAAAATACCTCCTATATCAACATCACCGCCTATCCATGCATTTTGTGCAATTCCGATGCCGCCGGCCGTAATAATTGACCCTGTGCTAATGCTAGTACTGTTTATTGTACTAGTTACAGTTAAATAACCAGATCCTGCAACACCTGATTTTGCTCCAATTTTTATGTTACCTGCAACATCTAATTCTTGTTCTGGTGCTGCATTATTAATTCCAACTTTGCCACTAGCATCTACACGCATTACTGTAGGGGTAGTTGATCCACTACGTAATCTAAAGTCTATGTTAGAACCACTAGTATTGTGTTGTATTACACCTTGCTCGCCATCAACTTGCAATGTTAATTGTCCGCCAGCACCAATTATAATACCGTCATTGTTTTTTATTTTTAAATCGAAATTTGATATTGAAGTTTGATCTGTTCTAACAAAATTTGCGGCAGGTACTGTTGTTGCTCCTACAACTAGTGCATCTGCTTTTTCCGCTGTTCCATAATATTTAAGTGTTTCAGTACCAAACAATGCACCAGTACTTACATTCATTCCTGCTTTTATACCTGTTGTAAATCCTGCAATAGCAGTTTTTGGTGTAAAGGCTCTGTCACTTATAATAAATGCTGTTTTATCTTGTATTTTTATTGATAGTACGCTGTATGATAAATTGTCTGTTCCTACTAATACTTCAGATTTTGTACCTGTAAGTAATCCGTCGGTAAATTCTGGACCTACTAAAACCCAGGTTGATCCTGTAAACAAATATAATTGTTGGGCACCTGTATTAACCCACAAGTCTCCTGCACTACTATTTGCAACTGCTGGTTCAGAACTTGCTTTTTTGAGTCCTGCGGCAGCTTGCCATACAGTGCCGTCATATAATTTAAGTTGATCAACACCAGTAGATGTATCATACCATAATTGTCCTTCAACTGGACGTAGCGGAGCAGAACTACTTGCAAAATTTTCTAATAGATGCAAAAAGTTTTCACTTATTGCTTGCCCATAAGCTGTAGTATACCTGCCTGGTAAACTTAAACTAGTTTCTGTGTTAAGTGTACTATCAGATACTATAATAGTACCTTTGTTTACGGAATCTGTATAACTAATTGTATAAGGCATATTCTAATTTACCCCGCTAAACTCTGTACACGAACAGTATAATCAATTTGGATCAATCTATTCAATGATTTTTGCACTGGATGGAAAATAACATGCGTTATTAATCTTCCTGTTCCACTTGCACTATAACTTCTTAGTCCTAATTCGTCAAATACATATGAATTGTCAGTATTTGTTGCAGTGTCAAATGCATCTTGTCCGCTTGGCTCGCCGTAATCTAATAAACAGCTAACAAGTATATCAGTATAGTTTGTTCCGCTTACATGTCGTATTTCAGTTTTATTTCTAGCTGAATCAGTATTATTAACACTCCGTTCATCTACAACTTTTGTATAGGTTTGATTGTATAGGCTTGCATTAGTGCCAGTGCTATTTGGTGTAAGATACGTGATAATGCCTGTTGGATCTACAGATGTTCCACCATTGCCGAAACTCATTTCATAAATGAATCCTGCACCTTCGTTAGCAAGGCTTTCTGCTAATGCAATACTCATATTTTCGTAATGAATAGCATTCCTTTTTTCAATATATACTTCCTTAGATTCAGGATCAAAGATTTTTATATGTCCTTGAACTAGTACTCCATTTTTATCTTGCATATTATCACTCATTATATTTCCTATACTGTATTTATTCTGGTAGCGCCGAAGTTCCTGCTCGTAAGAATCTTGCAATTGAATTTTCAGCTTCTCCTAGTGTTTGCCCATTATTTGCCCATGTTTGCCCAGTCTTTTTGACTACTGTAACCTTGGTTTTATCCAGAGGAATATCAGCTAATGTAATAGTATTAGTATCTTGATTAAATTCAAATTCACGAGGTAAAGTTATGTCTGCTTCTGGGCTATCAAGGGCTCTTGTTGCTGAAAAAGACTCTAACGGTGTTTTTCTTAGGCGTTTCCCTGCAACAAAAACTTCTATTTCATTAATAGTACCTACATCAAAACTAAGTGTGTATGTAGAAGTCGAACCATTACCAATAAAACTTTGGCTTTGTGTCATATCTTTATAAGGCACTGTTTTACCTATATTTTGATCAAATACTTTTTGTCCTATTGGGTATGTATCCTTAGTTCCAGTGCCAAGCGTACCCCTGCGTAACTGCTTTAATGTATTTCCTTCTTTAACAAAATACTCAATACGCTCACTACCTATAAACAGTATACCAGGTAAATTTTGTCCTTTACTAGGTACTGATAAAGAACTTCCGTCAACAACTTCGATACGCAAATCATAACTATTTAAAGGCTCACGTAATGTAGTAGCTGATGCATCTAAACGCTTAAAGTGTGTTCTGTTAAGTATATCCTTAAATTGCCTATATGCAAATTTTGCTGAACTTACTTGTTGAGCAAAGTGTATAATATCAATTACATCATTTTGAGCAGGAGTACGTACTAGTTGTACTTTCATCTGGTCGTCAGTCACAAAGTAATCTACACTTGGAGTAAGCAATTCGCCATTAACGCTTACCCAGACATATTGTGCATCTACTGCTTTTTTCCTAAGTTTAACTTCACCAGTAGTCAATCTATTATAGTCGTTTATTTGATCTATTTCTTCAGATAGTAATAATGATCTAGATACCACATCATAATTCATACGTTCTATTCCTAATAAATCATGATTACTAAATTGCATAATTTCTATTTTTGTATTTTCTGCAGGTGCAGTATTTAAAGTTACAGTATTTCCTGTAATAGTATATTCGCCATCAGTAATTGCAAATATTTCTACAGTATCTCCATTTTTACCAGTTTCGTCTGAAAGTATAACTTGACTGTTTGCAATATCAAATCTCCATTCATTAGGTGTAAACTTTTCTACACCAGCTACAAAAACTCTTATGTCTGTTGCAGCATTTGCTCCAATAGGTTGCTGATATGTTTCTATTTTATATTCTCTGTTTGCATTTTCTACTGTATGCTGTATATTGTAGCCCGGGTTAAGAATTTTATTGCCAACTTTAACAATTATATTATGCTGATTAGGTTTGGCATAAAAAGGAGTAGTAGCTAAATCATAAGCACGAGTGGTTCCATCAGCTGTAAAGCTATCTTTTCTAACCTGGCTATAATTTACTTTTGTTGCGTCACTAAACACAGAGTAATGTATCTTTTCTCCTGAAACTGTTCTTGGTGTTTTAAATCTAATGCCAATCTTAGCAATAGGAGCACCACTGTCTTCACTGTTGAATATTTCTACATCTGTAGCAATACCATTAACACTTACAAAAACACTAGTACCTGGTTGCCAATCAACTGTGGTTAAATAGTCTGACTGCCCAGCTACTGAAACTCCTTGGCCAAAATCAAGCAGTTGTTGAATACCTTGTGCCATTGCAATTATATTAAGTTCAGCACCAGGAGTTGCTGAATTAAGGTTTACATAATTATTATTCCAATCAATAGTATATTGTGTATCATTTAAAATTACATTATTAACTTTAACAATTACTGCTGGTGCAGTTCTAGGAATCACACCTAATCCGTACTGTGTTTGACTATCCATAATATAGCTTTGACTATAAATTTGTCCCTGGCCGTCACTATCTCTAGTAAAGACTTTAATATCTAATGTATCGTTAACTTGTCCTGGTACTAGTTCTTCAGGTCCTCCACTTGTAGTAGGAGTTACAAATCCGTCTCCATCTACAATAATATCCTCTGCTTTTATTCCTGTTGCAGTTTTATATGCAAGGTCTCCACCAGATAAAGCTGTATCATAACTATCAGCATCAGGAAGTATGCTACCGTCACTAGTAGTTTTTCTAACAACAAAAATATCACCATCTAATAATCTAACACCCATAACCTCTAAATCTAACACCTGTGTAGTGCCATCTCCTATTATAGAGTTTGTTATTGCTGTGGGGTTAGTAATTGCTGTACTAGCATCGTAGTTTGGATCATCAATTCGAATACCATTTCTATAGAAATTATACATTATTCCATTTTCTAATGGTGTAGTTAAAATTACGGCATTTGTAGAACCATCTGATGTAAAAATTTGATCCTCAAATGTATTATCATATGTGTCCCAGCTATCAGTGTACCATCCGTTACTGTCCCAACCTGATGCTTGATCAAAATCGAAACTACGTACTTGTACACCGCCATAATCAATACCTGTCATTAACTGTGATAAATCTTTACCATACATCTCTGATGTAGGATTGTAAGCAAAATTAATTCTATCTTCTGCTGTAAGTAAACTTAAAGGCTTGTAATATTCTACTTTTACAACATACCCATTAGCAGGTGGAGTAGTAAATACTATTGAACCTTTTTGTCTTGTGTACGTTTTAGAATTATCTTCAACATTTTTATAGGTATATTGACTTCGAAGCTGTTCAACAAGTGAGGAGGAATCTTTCCCAACAAGAACTTTTACTTTAGATGCTGACAAATCCATCGGCCATTCTAAATCATACACTGTTTTATCGCCTGTACCTGTAGCATAAAAATTTTCTAATAATGCTGTATAATAAACTTTCCCTGATACTCTATCAAATTTTGACACAATATGAGGACTTCTTACAACTCCATCACCAAGTATTGCTGTAGCTTTAGCTTTTGTCCCTGTCTCTGATTGTGGCCCTTCAATTGTAACAGTAGGAGCCATTCTATAACCAGATCCTGCATTCGTTATTTCAATTTTTGTAATTTTGCCATACGCAATATAAGCTCTAGCTGTTGCTCCTGAGCCCACGCTACTAGTAAGTTTTACTGTAGGCGGATATGTGTAACCAGAACCAGTATCTGCAACTTTAATTTGTTTAATTTTATAACCATTATTGTCTGACCAATGTTTCCTAGGATACACTGATGCACTGTTAGGAGCACTTACTACTACACCATCAATTACTTGAGCTTTACTTGATACAATAGATTGAGAATCTTTGCTATACTCTGGTGGTAAATCAAAATCACTAATAGTAGTATTAGTTGGTTCTGTGTTTGAATAGTTGCTTACAAATTCTCTAACATTTGTTGAATAAGGTTTTGCTTCATTTATATAAGATTCATAATTTGCAAGATTATTGTTATTAAATGTTTTATCTTGATACAACGGTCCTAAATTGTGTTTTGCTTTTACAAAACTTGTTTTAAACACCCAATCTGCACCTTTTTGTTCAGCAAGGACATATCTTATTGTTGAGAAAAATAATTCATTGTATTCAACAGCAAGTGTTCCAACAAATATGTCTGACTTCACTGCATCTAAAATAAGCCTTAATTCAGCTGTAGGCGTGTTATCATAAAAATAGCTATCAAAACTCCTGTTGTCAAATCCTACTGTATTTTTGCTATAATCATAAAGGTTATCTTTAAACTGTACTGTGCCGTTTTGTCTACCTATTGTTTTATAATTGACAGTATAATCTTCTGTATCCTCATCTGCTATCTTTTCTAATAGTAGCCAGCCTCCGGAGCCGACTGTATTAATTTTAACCACTTGTCCAATTACATTATCTAAACTTGTAAGTAGATAAGCGCCATCAATAATATCATTTATTTCTGTAAACTGATTATATCCATCTTCATACCAATCAATATAATTCCAAAATTGGCTTACATCGTAGTCTTGTATGCTTCTTCTAAACCAAACATTATCAGTTTCATTCCAACCGTACATTGACCATTTGTTAAACACTGTACTATCAGATTCAACTAATACAGTGAATCTTCTAACACTAATTCTAGTATTGTTGTCGTATCCAGTACCTTGATTTAAAACTTTTACAGAAGTAATTTTTCCTAATGTATCAATTTGTATTTCAAAATCTGCATCTGTTCCTACACCAAATAGTGTAATTTTTGGAACAACTTTATATCCTCTGCCAGGATCATCAATTGTCACACTTGTAATTTTTCCGTTTTGAACAACAGGTGTTAATTTTGCAGGTGTTACTTTGCTGGTACTAATAAAACTTATTTCTTCAAACGTGCTTACTTTATGATCATATTCTCCACTCAACAAAGTAGGTAGAGGTTCTTTCATAGACAATTTACTTAGATTATATTCATCTGCTAATAAGTTTTGTTTACAAACAACATTTACTCTTTCAATGAATTGCTTCAATGCTTCCTGTCTATTCACAAACATACTTTGTCTTGGTCTATTTTGTATACCATAGCGTCCTTTAACAGGAACATTTACATCAGGTACAGGCCTCTGCTGTTGGTCAAAACCAACTAAACTATCAAACCATTTTTTCTCTAAATCGGAATTTATAACGCTAGTATCTAATCCTTTTGTTAGAATTTGGTATTGATTGTGCTTATTTTGTCTTTGTTTTTCTACCGAATCTTTTGTAAATTTAATGTTTAGTACAATATCATCGTTATTAATTAAATCATTGCAATTAGTAAGCATAAACTTGTTTTCTGAAAAGAAGCTTAAATATCTATATTTTTGTCCTTGTGGATCACCCACAAGCGCCGCAATATTTTTTAAACTTAAACGTCTATGAGTAACATCAGGAATAATTTTTTTATTTTCTACCCAAAAGTAATATAAATTATTAAACACTTTACTAATAGGATCATAGATTAGTTTAGTTGTATATTTTGTGTTCCCATGTAAACTAACTCCGCTTACTCCTCTTTTAAGTCCTGCATCCGTATCTGCTAGACTGTCCCAAGTTCCAGGCAAAAATGGACTTTCTACCCATTCGTAAATACTAATTAAAGAGTCACCAACTTGTGTGTTCCATGAATTCTTTTGAAAATTAGTTGTACCTTGGTATGAATGAGCAAACTTAGCACTGCCTATATTCCACCAAACTCTACCAACATAATTTTCTGCCCAATGCCTATTAGGATCTACATTATCATCTGCTATTTGTCCTGTATTATAAAATGCCGGATCATATTTTGTTTTATAATCAATTTCTTGTTCAGCAATGCCTGCAATTTTTCCTTGTACAGGATCAATATAATCAACATAAGTGATAATTGAATTTTCACGTTTATTGTAAAGGAATGCACCTGCAATTTTATCTACATCAACAGGCTTAACGCTTTCTCTTATTTTTTTCCATGCTTTATTTCCTATAGTTTTTCTAAAATCAGCTACTGCTCCTCTTGTATCTCCAACAGTAGTACTATCGTCTCCCCATTGTTGTGGCATTCCTATGTATACGTGATTTCCTTGCGATATCACATGTTCGCCAAATGCTGTCATAGTCAATGGGTATGTAAAAGTTTCTGACTGAACTAAATTTCCACCTAGTGTTTCATAAACATAAACTACGCCTTTGTCTATTTTAACATTTCTAAATGATGTAAAGTTTTTATCAAAAGTGGTTGCTACCTCTTTCCTTGTACTATTAATGTCAAGAACATATCTTGAACCTTCGCCATCAATTCCGTCTGGTGAAGATGCTGGTAATGCTTTCTCATAAGTATCAAAACTAGTCGGTATTTTCTGATCACCGTTGAAGCTAGATATTAATAAATGTTCTTCACCCCAATGAACTTCATGACCAAATCTTTCTGATTCTTCGTTTTGTGGTGGTAACAGTATCTGTGTTGGACTAGTAATTCCTAATGCTTGATTAGATACAGATACAGTGCCAAATATGCCATTAGCATCTTGTTTGTATATATTTACTGCACCTTGATTAATTTTTATTGCGTCTAGAAGTGGCACACTTACTGCAATAGCAGAACCATCAGGATGTAAACTTACTTTATCACCCCAACCTGTCAAAGTATTTGCATTTGTAATTTTTTGTGAAAACTGGAATTTGTCGTCGTTTTCTCTATACACTACTACTGCAATATCTCTAGTACTATCAGTAAAAATTTGTTTGCTCGTAGTAATTAACACATCACCATCTTTACTTAGATCAAAATCTTGGCTAAATTGATCTATATCTTGTATTGGGTCAAATACTTCTTCGCCATAAAATGCATTACTAGTCCTATTAGGTAACATGCCAATGTAATCTATATTATCATTAAGAGCTTCCCAACTTGTAGTAAGCCATGCTGCACCTTCTGCTATGTTAGTTTTAGCTTTATACAATACATTATTATAATCTACAATACTACCTTTGCTATACCGATAAGTATTATCCCATGGTCCTTTATAATCAGGATCTTTTCCATATTTCCAACTAATATTTTCCCAGTATTCTGCGTCTGTAATATCTAGTACAGTTCCGGTAGTTGTTTTCAAACAAATAAAGTACTGATCCATATAAATTACAATATCACCTATAGCATAAGGTCTTACTTGATATGGTCCTCTAAAACTTGCAGTTGGTTTAGTGCCGTGCCTAAAGAATTCTATACTACCTGGATCAGCACGGGTACCTAATCCTTCACTAGATACTGCTAGTGTATAATAATTTCCTTTTTGTACTATTTTAACTTTTTTGCCAAATCCTCTATTAGCTTTACGATGCTCAGACACAAGAACATATTGTCTTTCATATGTTCCGCCCGATCTGCGTCTATAAATTGCTACAGCACCTTCATTATTTGGTCCTGCTGTACCAGTGCTTTCTGCTGATATATGATAAACTTGTTTATAATCTTTATTAAGACTATATGGAGGATTAGGTAATCTTGAAATACCTTGTTCTGTGGTTTCGTTAAAGAACCAATACTCTTCATCAATTATTTCAGGATTCGAAACAATATTAAACTGAGAAGTATGATTAAATACAATTAGTTTGCCGACTGTATTTGTTCCTACTGCAATATCATTGTCTACATCTGCTACTGTTCCCATTACACGATTAACATCAGCATCACCTCGTACAGATGTATTTGCGTTACGCTGTATTGAATACTTTCCTATGTTATTTAATTGTGCCCAATCACCGCTAAGTGCTTTTACATAAACTCTTACACTATTAAAATTCCTACGATAAAACATAACTTCAGCTGTACTAGTAGTTTGAGTAGTAATTGCAAGGCCTCCTTGGCCATCATTAGGAAATTGAACATCACTAATTATATCTCCAACGATAGGTTCAAAAACATTACCTGCGAAGTCAAACTCGTCATACGTAAAATCAATATAACCGTCCCAAAGATCAACAATTGTTTGTTGTTTGTTTAGTATGTCATATGTAAATCCTGCTGTAGTAACATCAGTTTGTCTATTATCAAGATTATACACTCTAAACTGAGTTACGTCTCCGACAGTAAGCGTGTCTGTATACTCTTTAGCACCTCTTACTACCCATATATTAGAAAGCTGATCTGCTTCCGTGCCGCCTGGATCGCCTCTATAAGAAAGCTGTGTAATATAACTTGCCCTATTTTTATTTTTTACATACGTGCCGATAGAACCTACAGCTCGTTGTATGTTTGAGTAAGGAAATAAAGCCCTTGCGGAGGCTGCTAATCTTACATCAGCATAAACTAAACCTCTGCCAGTATCATAATAAGTTCCAGCATTTGAATACTGAAAGCCTATATTAATAAACCAAAAACCGTCTACCGCTGTGCTAGTATTATATGTTGAAGTTTCTGTATAAAATCCAACAAATATTGTTTCTTCAATAAAAAGCTCATCACTTACACTAAAAATACCATTTGTATCTTTAAGATATATTACTGCACTATCATCTTTTGTTCCTACATAACATACTGTTGCACTACCTGTAGTTGTAGTTACTACTTGACCAACTGTAGGCAGTGTTACAAATGTAGAAACAAACAATACATGATCAACTTTGTGTTGTATAATGTGACTTCCTGTAATCACCTCTGCTGTAATTTCGGAAATTGCACCTCCAAATGGCAAGTAGTTTTGTAGAGTTGGATAAGCGTAACTCCTAGTGTTCCAATATAGATTAATTGTATCGCCAACTGATGTTCCTAAGTACATATCTTTAGGAGCTCTTACTAATAAGTGATCAGTTATGTTTCCTGATAGTCCAGGATCACCTGACACGAGAAGTTGTAATGTTGTTGAATCAGCGTCAGCTGATGCTGCAAGATTAACATAAGTGTCAAATGTAGTAAATGGTTGCGAAGAAATTTCTGGAAGAATTTCTCTATTAGCTTTCCATAAACTTTCTCTATATTTTACAATGTCGCCTTTATTATAATTAATTGCTTTATCAAAATCGCCTTTAAATTTAGTTTTTATACCAGTAGCGTTAGGCATACCTGCTACAAGATATTCACCGTCTGGGCTTACAGATATACTAGACCCTAGCTTACTATTATTACCATCTAATAAATTATCATTTGATTTTAATTGTAAGGTTTGTTCTAATACTAAATTGTTCTTTTCAGCAGTACGCTTGAAGTAATGTATCTTGCCACTTAGGTCTCCTGGGGCTCCAACAAACAAATTATTATTATTTTCAGATACCGTAAAAACCTTTCCAAACTGTTGGGCTGTACTATCAAACTCTGATGGATTATACATGGTCTGATTTGTATTGTATACAGGATTGTTTTCGATTACTCCCCAATCGCCGTCTAATTCATCTACCCAAATTTTCTGTTTTTTAAGTACATTATACCTACTAGCATTAAGTAATTCTAAAGACGGTACTCTTACTGGTCTAAGCTTAACTAATGCTAAAGATTGTTCTGTGAAATCTGTAATATTTGTACCTGCATTAACTTTAATTGTTACTGTATCTAAATCTATGCCATCTACATTAATAGCATATAGTCCAGTTAAGTTAAATTCGTCGGCGCCACGCATACCAATTATATCTGTGTTTGTAACAAGAGGTGCAACTGCATCACCTACAACATTTGCCCATTGGTCTAATTTAATGTCAACTAATAACATACCATCAGATGATAAAGCATCTAGTCTACGTGTTGCAGAAGTTACTCTAGCGGTAGTTTGTATTAATTGATATACTGTCCATGTGTCTAAGTTACCTGTATCTGTTACCCATATGTAATCTCCTAAAGATACTGTATCTACATCACCTAATGACAGTTCAGGAATTGATCCAACAACAAATTGCACATCGTCTTCACTTACATTACCACCTGTTTTAATGTACTCATCTTCTGATTTTACAGTCTTAGTTGGAAAAGGCTTATGATCATATTCAATAGGAGTATCATACATATTTTGAGGTAAAACTCTATAAACTTTATCATAATTTGTTGCTGGTAATGTGTTTAATAGTTCAAAAGGTTGCGGTGACTCAGTATACAATTCTTCTTCAAGATTAATTTCAATTTGCTGAACTGATTCAGTAGCTCCAAATCTACCTGTTTGTATTGCCCATTCTTCGTAAAAATCTAAAGCTGATTGATTTCCATCACCTAATGATTCAAATAATTTTGTTAAAGCATTTTTTGTACCTTTGTCAGCAATAAATCCCCTGTAAAATTTAAATTGGCTAATGTCATCATTAATAATATTTGCCAAGTACTGGCGCTTTTGATAACCAATTAAATGCTGTGCAAGTCTTTGTTGTTCTGAATCAAAACCATCTGAATCTAAATCATAAAAATCTGTAAACTGATTTGCTTTGTAGTCTAAGTTAGATGATAATTCTGGTAATGGTTTTTCATTTAGCTGATACCAAAGAGTAGAATTAAAATCTTTAGATCCTGGTATATTATTATTAGCCACATAAAAAAATTGCTTGTACTTTACAATCTCACCTATTTTGTAATCTTTCCATTGTGTCCATTCTGTAATTTTTGCTTCGTCGTATAAAAAACCCGGAAGATTTAAACCACCATTCCATTCATCAGTTCTATAGCCACTTACTTTTATTCTATCTTGCCTGTAACCTGACTTTGGTTGGTAAATTATATCACTAAAGGATGTTTGATTATCTAATAAAACCACATGTTCTTTTTGCACAAGTGGTAGAGAAACGTGATACACGCCTTCTTCTGTATTTTTTGTTTGTAAAACAAAATCGTTTCCATCTCTATTTAGACTCACTAATTCACTATCAATTGGTTGACCATCTGCTTTAAATATGCTATAATCATAGAACTTATCGTTTAAGTTATCAACAACCACATACCCTTGTGTAAATTGTACTTCATCTGCAGCAGGACTTAATGTAATAATTGTGCCTGCAGACCAACCTTGCGTAGTCCAAAACAAAAATTCTCTACAAGAATTTTCCCAATTTTCTACTGTTTCTGTTTCTCTGCTTACTTCGTTAAAAGAAAATCCTAAATCTTTTAGTCTTGCATTATATCCTAAAATAAAATCAACTACTTCTTGTGAATTTGCAAGTCTAGTTCCATATTCTAATTTTACAACCTCTGTTTCAAAATCTTGTTTAAATGCAGCTGTTCTGCCGCCGACTGTTGGAAGTGTATCTAAACTAACTACATCTGTAGTATCAAATGTTGTACCACTTGTAAAGTCTTTTATAACTCTAAAAAAGTCATTATCAACTTCTATAACAACACCTCTTGCATAAAAAGTGTTTGGCTTAAATCCGGTAGTTTCTTCTGAAATTCCTCCAACTGTAACGTTTACACTAGATGATCCAGTTCTAGGTTTATAGTACTCAAAATGGCTAGTAGTATTATTGTATCCACGTAAAATAAATCCATTAGCTGCTTTTTCAATTGCAACTCCACTATAGGTTGCCATTTGTAAAGGGTTACTTGTATTATTAAATACTTTAAAACTTTCCTGTGGAACAAAAATACCATCTCTGTCTACTTGTTGGGTAGGAGATCTACTATCAAGTATTAAATTAAATTTATTAGTATCTGTAAATCCGCCAACCTTAAATCCTAATTGATTTGTAAGTGTAGCTATATCATTTTTATATTCTGTATACAAAGTAAGTACATCACTTGACACTAAATTATAAATGTAATTTACTAAGCCACAAGTTAATACTCTTGTATCATCATTATATGTATTTGGTAATTTTGCATTTGATAGTCTTATAGGCTTATTAGTATCAGTATAAGTCCATTGTTTTACAAGATTTTTCTTTGTGCGTGACACATCAAATCCTAAGCCCATTACTTTTGCAGGCTTGTTAAGCAAATATGCAGTAAGTAAGGAAAAAGGAAATTCTGAACTTCTTCTCCAAGCATTTTCTACAGGAGCAACATCGCCAAATTTAAATCCATTACTAGATTGTCTTGTTAAAAAGCTTTGTGCATAATTACTTTTTAAAGGCGATCGTAAACGTCCTTGACTGTCAACTGGAATATGGTTTGTAAGTCCGGGCCTTGCATACTTTGAATTTACAACTTCAGCTACACCCGGAACCTTAATTCTACCTTCTTCAAGATCGCGCCATAGAACAAGGTTATCTCCTGAGTATGGTGCTTTTCCATATGTACTATCCCACCAAGTAGGTTTCATAGTAAATCCTAACATCTCCCAAGGAGTAACATTTGGTCTATCAGTACCATATGCATGTAGGTATGCGCCTCTCCAAAAACCAGGAAGACTATTACCTAATGGTGTATTTGCACTAGAATAGTTAAAAGTAAAACTATTGTTTACATCATGAAAGGTATGAGCTGTGTAGTCATCATTTACTCCTCTAAGCCATTGTATAAAATCACTTAGTAAAGAGCTATTAACTTCATTTCTAGTAAATTCAGAGGTTTTAAATTCTCCGCCTACAAAATCTTGTATGTCTAATAAATCAGTGTCATAACTAACTTTAATATTGTTAAAAATACGTCTTTCAAAATCTAATAATAGTTCATCTCTAAAGTCTTTGTATGCTTTTACATAACTTCCGTCATGCCCTCTAATCATTGCAACACCAATAGGATACTCATCAATAGTTTGGTCATCATTTGTTGCATGATTCATTTGTGTATTTGGCATGTAAAATACTTGCGATAATCCTTCAAAGACATGCATATGTGCTGATCCAGTATCAGCACTTGAATCAGAGTCGGCAGCTATAGCAGCTTCTTCACTAGTATAAAGTGGATAGAACCAACCTACTTTACCTTTGAATGATTTATCAGTTTGCTCAGTTCTTCCATAAACCTTAAAAGGACCTGTACTATTAGTATTCTTTGATATGTAGCTATCATCAATAGTTAGCTCAGGATAATATTTTGGATATAATCCTGTTTTGGTAGGAGTCGCCGGTACAAAACTACCGTCAGTTGTTTCATATTCGTATACGTCTATTATATCATCTACAAATTTAGTGCAAGTAATCTCTACATATCCATCAGAGTTAAAACTATAATCTCTATCATGCACTAATTGTATACCATTAAGATATACTGTAATACTTCTTGCACTAAGAGATGTTAGGTTAAATGCACTAGTAATCGGATATGTAGTAGTATTGGCGTCCAATACTGTGTATTGTATTTTATTTGCATCACCATAAGCTAGCATGTCTGAAAAATAAAACGGTTCTGTTTTAACTTTTTCTTTGTTTAATTCTTGTAAAATTTTATCAACATGTTGTTTGACCGGCCCGTCATATCCTAAGCTTTCGGCTTTTTCTAAAAAACTTCTCTTGTATCTAGAATACTCATTTTTTGAATATTTTAAAGCTTTTACAATATTAAAATTTTTATTTGTAACATGATACAAAGGTATATTAATAGGGCCACTATGTTTTACAAATCTTTTTCCATATTGATCTATTTCACCTGTGTCTCGTAGATTACTTTTGCCAGGAAATACTCCTACAAATCCTTGTATATCTTCAATCATACTATCTACATGATCAATAGTTTCCCCTAATGTAAATTCAGTTATATCTTCATTGAGAGGATTTCTTTCTAAGTTGTGTGGAAATTCATAATAGCCATCAACTTTTTCAGCATTACTATTTGTTTTTATAATTACATACTGTCCTGCTGTTAAATTTTTATTAAAAATTATCTTTGCAAAACCATTACTTCTGTCAATAGTGTAATCAGTATTAATAAATTTTAAATTATTGTCTACATATACATATATTGTCAAATCATTTAAATTTCCAGCATTTTTATATGCACTTACATCAAAGTTATTATTATTAGTTTCTGTAACGTCATATTGCTTTAATACCATTTGTCTAGTGTTAGTAGGAATACTACTAAAACCATTGACATAATCAAATTCTGTTAATGACTTGTATTTTTTCAAATAACCTGCATCTATATTTTGTGTAAATATTTCTGTGTCTGTTTGATATGTAAATTCATCATTCAATAAGTTAAAATTAAAAACAATATCTCCTGAATTTGTTATTGCCCTGTATGACAAAGGAAATCCTAATTCACTATCATTGGTTCCTGTTCCTTGCTTGTAAGAAAATACTTTTGATCCTTTAAAGGTTGTAGAGCCATAATAAGTTGTATCACTAAAGCTATTTGCATTTGCATCAAATACTTCGAACAAAGGATGTTCATTAGTTTTTGTTTTTTGTTGTGATTGCACCCAATTAGTATTATTGTAATGGAAACTTATACCAGCATATTTTTCACCTTGCGTAACTAAAACAGTTTCTAAGTTTTGTGGTGTCGAATCTGAAACTTCTATAAGACTTATCTGCCTAACACTTTGCACAGTAATAAATTTAACTTTATAAATTTTTCCACTAACTAAAACATCTGTATCAGCTGTAAATAATACACGCATTCCTTCAGCTAGATCTACACCGTCAATATTGTAGCCTGCTGATCCTTCAATTGTACTAAACACGTCTTTCGTAAACACGTCTACTAGATCTACATCATCTTTTGCAAACACACCGAAATCATTTAATTTTAGTCCAGGTTCAAATTCGATAATAGGACGTTTAGCTCTGGTTGTCTCATCTAAACTAGTTGGTAAATTATTATATGTTTCACTTGCAAGTATCACATCTTTGTGATACCAACAGTTATATCGACTCCATGCGTTACGATCATTACTGCCTCTATTTACTGTTATATAATCTTTAGTTGCTGCATATGCTTTAGCATCTGCAAATGGCAATTCATCAAATTTATCAGTGTCGAAAGGAACTAGTTTAGATTCTGTATACGCAGCTGGAATAATTAAATTAGAATCTTTAATTAATTTAATTTGACTACCTACGCCTTCTACGTACCACTGACTACTATCATACTTTGCAGGTGTGACTTCTCCTTGAAATGTTAATTTCATACCGTTTGATAGTTTTACACCGTTTGCACTTGTATAAGTTTTTTTACCTAATATTTCGTCAGTAACATTAATTGCACTGTTCTCTTCTATGTCATATATTTTAATTAAGCCACTAGTGTCAATATTGTTTTTACTAATATAATATAATCTATCTGGAGCATTTTCAGGAACACTAAATTCTATAGTGCCTTTTTCAACATATACTACCGAAATAATTTCTCCTGCTTCGCCATACTTTGTTATACCAGTAGGAAAAAGAGTGCTAATATTTTCATCTGCTTCAAATGTTACAGATCCACTGCTAGGCAAAACAACATATTCTCCTTGGTCATAATTATTTCCATATAATGTACCGTCAAATTGGCCGTCTGCTCTTAATCCTTCTGACCCTGCTGTAAGCACAGCTGAGCCAGGAGTAAATGTTCTTGATATACTGAATGCAATTGGGTGGCCAGGAGTATCAATTTCAAATCTATATGTTTGGCCTTTAAATAATTTAAGTGTAGGATTAGATGAAAGTCCATCATTAAAAATATAAGAAAGATTATCCGTGTTATCTTTAAGTGTTACAGTATATGTACTTACAACTTCTTTGCTTTGTCCTCGTACTGCTACAGCCGTAGGACCATTAGGTAACCAGTAATACTCTCTAAAGTTTACGAACTTATCCCAATCAATGTTAGGGTTCCAAGCATAAGTATCTTGACTGTTTAACCTACTATGATTTTTATTATTTGAGCCAAAAACTCCTAATTGATTTACATAGTCATTGTAGTCTTTATAAAAAGTTACATTATCAAAGTTATCTTTAATAACTGCTGCAGGTTCTAATTGATAGTTTTCTCTCTCGGCAGATATATCTCCTACGTAGTTGTCTTTAGTAGTATATGCTTTTGCAGTTTTCCTACCAATATATCCACTCAATTTTTCTGCTACACCAGGAGCAATAAGTTGATCTACAGTTCCTTGTAAAAACTTTCTATTAGCTTCTGTCCTAAAAAACTTAGGCAAGAAGTCTGCACTAATTTTTTTAACCTGTTTGCCGGCAGGCAATGGGCTTTCGTTTTGTGAATTATCGTATGCCATTAATAGCTGTAGCCTCCACCGCTAGAACCGCTAGAACCGCTAGAACCACTCGAGCCGCTTGAACTACTTGAACTACTTGAACTACTTGAACTACTTGAAGAACTTGAAGAACTTGAGGTAGTAGTAGTGCTTACATTACTTGATACTGTTGAAGCAGCACTAGTGATACTATTTGAAGAAGCTGTGGTTGAAATACTAGATATTACAGTGCCACTAGCTTGAATTTCTTTAGCTGTAATTTCTGTAATAGTTTCAATATCATTTACTTTTGCAGCACTAATAAAAATTTCATCTGGTTCTGATTTTATTTCAAATAAACTACCAAATGATTGTGTACCTTGTTTTGGCACAATTAAAACTGATGATAATTTAGGCGATAGTTCTGTCATTATATATGCACTAAGTTCTTGGAAGTAAAATGTTTCTCCAAAGTCCCAGTTATCAATAGCAAAAAATCTGTTAATTGCTTCAATGATATTTGATTTTAACTCATTATCATTTGTTACTACGTCTCTATTTTTTACAATTTTAAATTTCACTTGCAAATCCGCCGGTGCTTTTGATCCGAATAATATTTTATATTTTGCAGGATAGTAAATTACTTCATCACTAATACTTTTAATTTTATCTATTTGCGAACCGTAACTTCTATATAATTCATCATTACTCTGTGGTAACGGTTTAACTGATATTTCTCCTGCAACAAACTTTCTTATATTGTTATCATATGATTTAGTAAGCAAATAAGTATCTATTATATTACTAGCACTTGGATCTATTCTGTAACTACTATCAGCAACATGCACATAATGAAACTTTAGACCGCCTCTACCTACATACGCTTTATAATCTGTAGTAATGCTAGTATTATTCAGTGTTTTGTTAAGTTTTTTAAATACTTCTTCGTCTTGTAGATAGAATATTTGTCCATCTGTTCTTGCACTATAAGGAGCAATAGAAGCTTCATTTGTAACAATTGTAATTGTATTGTCAGTATTTGCAAAATATTTGTAATCTTCTACACCATCTGATGTTGTATATCTCTTTTGGAACACTAGTCGATTTGCAATAGGTACACTTGTATCGTCTGGAGCTACTATTTGCTCAAAAATTTCAGGATCGTCAACTACACCGTCATCGTCTAAATCTATAAATTGTACAGAAATTTTTCTAGAATCAACATACCCATCAGGATCTCTATATGCATCTGAAACAGTCCATGCATAATCATTTGTAAATGCTGTATTCAGTCCTGGTTTTGTATTAATATTTAACACATCAATTTTATCTCTTACGATTTGTCCTGTAGAAGGATTGTAAACTTTATCTACTCCATCAAAATAAAATCTTATTTCATCGGCGCTTTCAAAAACATATCTCAAATTTCTGTTTGTTATATTATATGTTTCGCCGTCAGTCTTAAAATACAGTAACCAACTAGAATCTAGATTTTGTCCTGTAGTATCTCCTGTTTTACCTGTTGAAAAATCTAAAGAAGTATTAATATTTTCTGTTGTTATAATTTTCCATGATCTGTCAGATAAATCATATCTTAATGCAAAATCTTTATATGCAAATGCTTGGTCAATAATTTGCACTTTTACAGAGTCACTAATTACTCTTGAAAAATTAGGCACAATTCTGTCTAAAATAGCATTTGTTGGAATTGTGTCATTAAAAATAATAGGTCCGTTGCTTGTTACTACATCAACTACTGTACCATTTCCTGCAGCCGAAACAACTTTGGCCCATTTGTAAGTAGAAGAGCCTAAATGATCTGCTGTTCCTGCCATAAGTGTTCCGTCTTTCATAAAATGAAAGCCTGTAGGAGCAACAAATCTACACATTGCTCCTGGTTCAATATATCTTAAGCTATTTGCAGTAAAAGTACCAACCATATAAGGTGAATCTGTAGTGTCTAAAAATCTACCAGTGGATTGATTTGTACTCATTGTACTTTGCGACCATTTTGCATTTAAGTCAGAAACTATAGTTTTAGGAAATTGGTCTAGATAAAAGTTTTTTGATTGTGATTTAGCTATTAAAGGTTCAACTACATTATTAATAATACCCTCAATGTCGCTCTGAGTTGTAAATGTAAACTGTGTCTTTTCTTTATAAATTTCTTTATACAATACACCGTCATCAGCAAACAAACTTGTGCTACTATATTTTCCGGATGCATCTTTTAAGTCAAAGTATCTACTTATTCCACTGCTAATCCTATTTGTACTTTTTGTTTTAATAATCTCTTGGCTTACAGCCAAAGGACCTATGTTATAATCTTCACCTGTAATTAATCTATTTTGTGTATAATACGTAGCCGGCGCATTGGCTTTGATTTCTTCATTAGATTCGCTTGCACTAGCATTTGTTACTGTATAGTTAAGCTTAAATCCTAAAGTTATTGTTTCTAAGCTACCAGTTTTACTTTGATAAGGAATATCTATATTAACATTACCCATTGCACCCGGTGTAATTACGCTTGCTGAATTAGCACTAGCTCTATAATAAACCTTAAAGTTGCCTGTTGGTAAATTGCCAAATACCCCGTCACTAAAAACTAAATTAACTCTATCGCCTATTCTTGTTGTTACAGCATAAACGTTTTTAATTCCTTCAAATAAATTATTATAAATTATATTGTTACCTTCAGTTGAATCAATTTTTGTCCAAAAGTCTGTTTCAAATCCATTAGCATCAACATTGTACAACCATAAATCGGTATCATTTATATTAGTTACGTCAATTGCAACTGATTGATTAGGTATTGGGTTACTAACATTAAAGGGTGAACTATCTAATTTACCTTGTCTAAAGTGCATGAAAAATCCAGTGTTAGAACTACCTGCACCTTGTCCATCATCGCGGAATAAAAATCCTGGACTATTTCCTGGAATTGGTGGTTCTTCTATAATATTCTCGCCACTTATTCCTGCACTCACAACCTCGAATCTTGTGCTTATACCTTCTATACGTTTTGTAAAAGGAAAAATAGAAGAAGCTGTATTTGTTGCGTTAAATCTATATTGCTGTGTAATTACATTAGCAATAGATGCACTTTTTAAAGGATTGCCAATTTGATTTGTTACTGGTAATGCACTATTTAATATTTTTAGAAATTGCTCAAAGTAACTATTGTTGGCTTGATCATTCCATTTAATAACTACATTTGCAAGATTTTGTCCTGTGCTATCTATAATAGGTTCTGTAGTTTTAATTGTAGAAAGTTTTAGTAAGCCGTTGGCTGCTTGATTCCTTTTTGGATTATACGAAAGCATACGTGCTAATCTTAAAATGCTTTCTCTGCGTTCGGCAGTTTCTATAAAATTTTCTCTAGCATTTAGGTCGATACGAAAACTTAGATTTTGTCCTAAGAATGCAATCATGTCAATTAAAGCAAGGTACTCAGAAGATTCTATGTAGTCATTAAAATCCTCTGGATAATTTTGTCGTAAATAATTGATCATTGTCCGACGTAGGTTATCAAAGTCATAACTCTGGAAATCAGCGTTACGAAACGATTGGTAAATTCTCTTCCAGTCTTCAGATACTAATAATCTTGACTGTCTATCTGTTGACGACATGTCGGCTTCCTCTATTACTATGATATTTATCTGTTACAGATAAGTGCGTATATAATTCTTTAAAGTAGACCATTTTTTTGATCAAACTTAAAGCGTAGATTTTCTGTAATACTGTAAGGAAGAAAAGTAAGTGTACAATCTACAGTTATTCCTTGCTCATATGTATCTACTACTATTTCTTCAACAGCTATTCTACTGTCAAAATTTACAATTTCTGTCACATTATCAATTATAGCTTCTTGTAGTTCTACAGTAAATGGTTCAAATAATAAGTCCCATATAATAGTTCCAAATTTTGGATCACTTAATTTTTCGCCTTGGCGTATATGAAAATGGTTTATTAAATCTTGTTTAATGATTTCAAAATCATATAATGAAAATCCTTCTTTGTTAGTATCAACAGTAGAAAATCCTCTGTATACTCTTCCAGAAGAAGCCGCTTTTTGTGGCTCAGATACTGCAACACGTTTATAAAGATTTTTTTCTAATTCGCTCATACTATATTTACCCTATTATTGCGGCCCTACAGGTAACGTGACTTCTCCGGTTGTACCCGATTGTGTTGGTAATGACTGTTGCTTAATTTCTAACTCTAAACTTTTTAAAGCATCTAGTTTTTCATTATTAAATCTCATTACGACACTTTTCCTTACTGCTTTTGTACTACTGCCAAAATATGCATTACCATTATCTCTAGCTCTTTCGTTATACACAGCTACAATTAAAGCATCATCTGTTGGATTTGGATTGCCGCAATTTTTTATTGCTCTTTTAAAAATAGTATTGCAACCTCCTGCTCCATGTTGTATAGATGTTGACCACAATACATCCTGTAATGTTTTGGTTTTGACTCTTACATCTACACCTGTGCTTTTGGCTACTTTGTCTGCCGCAGGAATAAAATACTGTGATACAGCATACTCGTGTTGTGTATCTCCTTGTGTTTTTGACGACATAATAGATTCCCAAGATTTTTTAAAAGTATCGGTACCATTAGTAGCTGAAGAATTTCCGCCTGCTGATTGTAATGTATTATATAGATCAGGATGTTTTCTATTTAAAAACCCAAGGTACTCTTTCATTGCTCCTTGTTTACTGGCTAGTTGATATGTGCCGTAGCTCCAGCCGCCTGTACTGTCAAACCCAATTGCTGTTGGATTCCCTCTTGATTCATATTTGGCACTTAATGAACCTAATTCATCTGAAAATTCAAAATTACTAGAGTAATCAGGTACTGGTTGTGTGCCTACTCCTGTGCTAGTACCTCCTGGCGAGTTTTCAAAGCCTGTGCTTATATTTCCTCCACTACCAGCAACAAATGCACTACGCTTCCTACCACCTTTGTTTTTAACAAATGTGTCAGGTGTTAATACTCTATCAGCAGTTGATAGTGAACCAGGTTGCTCCCTGTCTGTTTGAGGTCGTTTAAAAGATAAAGGATTTAAATTTTCATGATGAGGCCACGGTTCATGTTGTGGGGCTCTAGGCACTATACTATCATATACTACAGGTTTATTCGCCCCAGGGAAAATAAATGGTAATTGTATAGTATTCAAAGGGGTTACTGCATCTGCTTGATTAGCAGAGGCTGCTTTAGGACCGTTCATGTGAATAAAAGTAGCTGTTTCCCTATGTTCTTTTTCTGAATGTAAATGAGTATACCCGCCTGCAGTAAATCTATTATCTTGTCCTGTATTGACATGCAGGAATTTGCCTGTAGAAATAAATTGATTTTTGCCTACACCAGTATGCATATCCCCAATTACTGTAACTCTAGAATCTTTTCCTACCATTAGATTATAATTATGCTGTGCTTCAAATTGTATACGGCCACTTTCAAGTCCTTTTTGGTCTGTTTCTGACCCTTTACTATATCTAGCCGTAGCCTTCATGTTAATGTTTCTGCCAGCTTCAAAATTTATATCTCGTTCAGCAGTAATATTCAAATCGTTATCAGTCATAATACTAACACTATCTTGTGCATGTATATCAATTTTGCCGTCGCTTGTCATTTCAATCCAAGTAGTCCCTCTAGCATTACCAATATAAATTAAATCTTCAGAATTATGCATCAATATTTGATGTCCTGTCCTTGTTCTTAATCTTGTAAGCTCGTTTTGTGGAATACTTTGTTTACCGCCTGGTTGCCTATCCATCTTATTAATATAGATAGGAGGGCCATCTTCTGGGTGTGTTTTTCGAATAAAGTTAGCATCACCATCATCCATAACGAAACTAGATCCACCCAATCTGTTATAAGGCAAATCAACTTTATCTTCTGCTGGTCCTACAGTTACTTTCGGAGATCCATCTCTCCTATCTAACGGGCCAGGAGTGCTTATTCCAAATACATTACTAGGAGTTTCTCTTCTAGCACTTGTAGTAGTAGTGCCTCTATTTTCATCAAATAGTAAGCCTTGTGTTTCTAAAACTTCTGTAAAGTCCTTATTGTAAGGTTTTTTAAACAATGTAGGATCAATAACGCTTCCATCTTCAAATGCTTTATTATATTCTCCTACAGGAAGCTTTGCACCTTTTATACCATCCGGAGTTAGTGCCGTGGTTTGCTCAGTACTAGGTCTTCCATCAGGTATCATGAAATTCATGTAATCATCAGGAATACAACCTATCCAATATCCTAGGTTTAAATTTCCTTCTGCGAATATTACAAGAACTCTTGTACCAATATCTGGTGGCACCATCCACATACCGTAACTTTTTTGAGTGTTTTGATATCCGTCATTAGGAGTGAGTCCTGCGCCTGGGGTTACACCATAAAATGGGCTTAAATACCTTACATGAACAAGCTGGCCGGCAGCTTCAGGTGTATTTCCTGATCCTGTGTACTTTACCAGTTCAACTTCTAGACCGCCCATGTATCTCCGATCTAAGTGATTAACAACAATAGCTTCGTAAGGACCAATGTCTTTTACCCTGCTTGTTGTAACTGGACTACGTGTGAATTTTCCTGATGCCATTAGTTTTCCTATTTAAATAATTAGTCGCAAGGATCATCCTCATTACCAACTACTGGTGTTTCACTAGTTGTGTTAGCAGGCGATTCTTGCTGTTCTACTACAGGTTGCGTATTACCTGCTGTAGTATTATCTCCTGCTCCGCCGCCAATACCACCGGCAATTCCTACACGAATTTTTTTGCCTGTTTCAAAATCATATCTATCATCAAATAATTCAATCTGATTATATTTGTAAACGCCTGCGGCCACTGGTAATCCTGTAAAGTCCTTACTAACTACAGTAGGTGAAGTAGTCTCCGAATTTGCAGGCGCTGTAGGAGTAAAACTTAAAGGAGAAATACCTGATGTAGACTTTGCTGCAACTATTAAATCTTCTTCTGTAAAACTAGAACCAGTAATTAGTTCTAAAGCCCTTTTCCTACGCTTTTTTGCTTCATCAACATACTGCTGATTTATTGAAAAATCAGTTTCAGATAGAGAAGTTGCAGGTCTTACTTTATTTGATAATGTTAAAAACGATGCATATTGTTTCACTGCTTGTTCATTAATAGCTTCTTCAGGTACAACTAAACCAAATACTTGATCTTTACTTACCATGCCTGGAGGAATAATTGTTTGATATTGTACATCAGCTATGGGTTTAAATGCATGAGGATTTGCGTTTGGATCTGCACCAACTGAGGGTGCATCAGCAACTGAAAATTTACTGGTATCAGGTGAGTCACTCATTATGCAACTCCGGAAGGTGTTATAATATTATTAGAAACATCTACCATAAGAGTTTTTAATTCTTCTGTTTTATCTTCAATTTGTGGTGGTAGTTGTCCATCTGGTAATGCAGCATTAAACTGTGATTGTAAATCTGCACCTAAAATAGCTAACTGTCCTTCTGTAGAAGCAAAATCTACTTCTAGCTGTCCGAAGGCAGGAACTGCCGTTTGCAATGCATTGTTAATTGCTAAAGATAAATCTGTGCCAAATGATCCTGATCCTAGTGTACCAGGAATTTTTACATCTGGTATACCTGCTTTAAATGTATCAGCATTAAATGCTCCAGTTTGAGGACTGAACAAAGATGCAGCTTGACTTGCTGTGTTTCCTTGTGTAATCCCTAAATTATTAAGTGCAGAAGTAGCAGAAGTAGATGCTGAAGCAATGTTGTTTACAGCTGACTGAGCTGTCATAGCTAGCGTTGCTATATCTGGAATACTGCCGCCTTTGAGAGAATTTTTACCCATTGCAAATAAATTCATTGCTTGATTAACACCCCTTTGCACACTACTAGCTGCTTCGCCTAATTCTTGTAATGGCTGTTTTTTAGTTGCGTCAGGAATAGTAGTTGATTGATATCCTGCTGGTCTTGGAACTACTTCAACACCGCCAATTGTATTTTTTGTATTTCCTGTTTTATCTTGTCCAGGTTGACGTATTATTCTAAGTGTTTGTGTAAATTTTCCTCCAGAGAAATTGCTTGACGAAGAAATTACAGTAAATACTCCACTAAACTGATTAACAAGCACAGGCATCTCTACTTGAGTGCCTCCTTCTTGGTAGTCAAATGGTGTTCTAAAATTAACAACAATATATACATCACCGGTTGTAGATTTCATTGTACCATCTGATGTAGCATTGGGTGATGACCCTAGCGGAGCAGGATGATAGTTTCCAATTTCTTGTGGTAAGAAAAACGGATCTCCCCAAATTTGTAAATCGGCTGTAACTAGATCACTAGGATTAGTAATTAATTGATCGTGGAATGTTTCTGCAATTATTTTCCTAATATCACCAGTCCTGTCTCCGTCTCCAACATTATCACCGGTTTGTTCTTTAAAGCTTTTTTTAGCTTCGTTTTCTTCTTTCATCGCTGTTCTTAAAATTTCATCTTGATATATTTTTGCGCCATCGGCAGGAGTTCCTGCTACTAGTTTATCTGCTACACCTGTGCCTTGTGCTCCTGCAGCATTTCCAAGGTTGGCTGTTGCTGTACGCATAAAAGCTGTATCAAAATTAATATCAAATCCTAGCACATCCTCGTTATTTCCTGTATAAAGATAATTGTATTCTTTAGCAGCTGAGTCTCTAAATTTTGCTAAGCCTTTTGGAGTTTTGTTAGGTGGCAAATATTTTGCTTCTATAATCTTATAAGGAATAATACTGTATACACATATATAAGGGGGCCTGCCCATACTTGATTCTGACGTTTCACCGTCTTCTATATACAAATTTGTAACAATTCTAAACCACGTTCTTAAACCGGTTTCTTCTCCTTCTTTAACAGCATTTTCTTTACAAAATTCACTGTTTAATAATACCTTTTCTATAGCAGTAGTAATAGTTTCACCCTTATTAAATTCATATGTTCTAGCAAATTCAGATGATGCTAACGCCGCAGAAGGTTTGTCAACTAATCCTGGCGTAATTTCTTCGCCATCACAAGGATCATCACTATTATTTTTTGCTAATTGATCATCTGCATTTGGATTATTTGCGTCTGGATCTTGTTCATCTACTGCGTCTGATTGGATTGCACCATTTAAAGATGGTGCATCATGATTTCCTCCAGCAGTAGCATCTTGAATTAACATTGATAAACCTATTTCATTCATTTGTGATTCATCTTCTGCAAATGCAAGCAATGTATTAAACATATTTGATTCAGGTTTTATTTGTAGGTTTTCTGTTGCTTCTTGCTGATTGTTAAACCGTGCTTCCTCATCCAATTGTCCGTAATCATCAGTGCCTTCTTTTGTACCTTGTTGTTCTATAAATGTTTGAATAGCTCCGGTATCTTCTTGTTTCTGTAAACCAGTTGCTAGATATTTGTTAATTGCATCTGTAGTTTTAGGAAAACAAATAACAAATCTATCCCACCCAGGAAGTATTTCTACATCTTCTAATTTTTCAACTCTTTTGTTTAATCCTGCGGAAAGTGATTTGTCTCCCGTTTGTAATACAGTATGGACGAAAGACCCTGTTGTGTGAATTTGTGTATAAAGTTTATTCATATGGTCAGCTAGACCTATTTCATTAAACGCAATACCAGTGCAATTATATGTAGTGCCTTGTCCACTGACTTGCATGTCCATGTCTGAAATCATAAATGGCAAAAATATAGGATTTAGTTCGCTAGCAAGATTTTCTTCATCATCTGTCCAGCCAACAAAATCAATCCTTAAACAAAAAGGAGCAGAAAAATAACTTTCATAACCTTTTCCGCCATTAGTTGTTTTTGCTGCTACAACAAGTGCTTCTATAAAATTACCCATAGAGTAAGGCTCTGTCACAGTAAAATTAAATGTTGTTCCCATAGCAACACCTGTTTTTGGATTAGGTGCAACTACTGATTCATAAGTAAAATCATCTATAAAATATTCAGCATCTCCTGGAGAAGAGCTCCTGACTTCCTGGTCAACTTTTGTTCTTCTAGGTAAGTCGCCGCCACTGCTTTTAATAATATACTGTTCGAACCCTATAGATCTATAAGTTTCAGGATTATTGTATTCTTTATTGCTTAAAATACCCATTGTAATTTTGTAATTGTAACTACTAAAATTTCTTAAAGGATTTGGTATTCTACTTTTTGATGTTCCTGGTCCTGCATCATAATCAGATAAGTCTGCACCAAAGTTTTTAAGAAATGTGTCGTATTGATTTAATTCAGATAAATTTGATACTAATGATCTAATTTCATCAAATCTTCCGCCACCTGCCTCAAATATTTCTGCTCTGCTACGTTCTACTAATCTTATAGGTTGATTAAACAATCCTTCAAGCTCAACTGCTGAGTCTAATAAGTTTGTTATTTTATTTAAACCAGGAAATCCGGCAGTGATATCAGCAATAGCACTTAACTGTGAAAATCCTGCTGATAGTCTTGAAGACCCTATACTAGTGTTAAATCCACTTATACCATTAATACTGTCATTAATGTTTCGTTGTCCAGTAGCAATGCTTAAAGCTGTAGATGCCAATGTATTACTATTTCCAGATCTTACAGCATTTGTAACAGATCTTACATCAGATATTATGTTTGCTGTCTTAACAATTTTTTTAAAAAATGAAGCCATTTATAATATACCTAATGTGTCTCTAAGCAAACTACCTTGTGGCAAATATATTTTTGTTCCCGCAATAAAATCAAATACAGGATCCTTTAAAATATCTATATTCCTTTGTGCAAATACCCACCATAATTCTTTTCTTCCGTATAAATCATAAGCAAGAAGATCTGGTCTAAAATTATAAGCTGGAAGTATTTCATACAAAACATCATCTCCTGCAACCGGAATCGGTCTTGGTTTTAGTATATCTAAATAACCAGCAGGAGTAACATCAGTGTTTCCGTATACACTTAAATTTTTTGACATTATACAAAACCCTCCAAGCCATTTTTGTTATATTGCCCTTGTGCAAAATCTTGCAAACTAAATTTTGCAGCAGTTCTTCTTGAGTATGTTGGCAATACAGTAACCGTAAACTGACATTGTGTTGGCACCATATTTTTCTTTTCGTCGACATAACATTCTATATAATCAACATCTGCTGGTAAGTCAGTAGTAAAGTTAGACACAACAATAGGAATATTATTAAGTACATGAGGACCGTATCCAGATAGCCTGCATACTGGTGGAGGATTACCTTGAGGATCACTATCTCCATAGTACATTTTTGTCACAGTTCTTAAGAAATGTAAAGTTGCTACCCAATACCTTGCATCATCTTGATTCTCAGAGAAAAATTCTCCTGTAATTGTAATTTGATCTACTTGACTGTTTTCATATGCATTAAACGGGTAATTTGTATGTGTTGGTGCTATTTGTGAATAGTTCGCACTGTGTCCAAGTAGTATAGTAGGATTGAATGGGAAAACCATTCTTCCTACATTTTCACCATTTAAAAACAATGGTGCTAGAACGTTGCCTACTTTTAAATCAGCAGGTACACTTATGCCAACTCTCCAGTCTGTAATATCTGTGTTGACAAAATTTTGAGAAAGTATTGCTCTCCTAACTCTCGAATCTCTAGGTCTGGCTCCGTATCCAACACCTTGCGTTGCATTGCCGAACATTCGTAATGCACTGCCTAGTTCTCTTGGATCACCCCCATTAAGTAAAGACGAGGCAGCTCCTAAAATACCTGCTCCTGCGCCGACTCTGTCAGCAATGTTTGCAATCCTATTTAATTTGCTATTACCTAGCCCACCAGTGAAAGCATTAATAGTGTCAACTGTTGTAGCAATATCGCTTGCAGCTGACCTTACACTGTTTGTAAGCTGACTAAATCCTCTAAGTACACTCATTATTATAAATCTCCACTAGTATTTAGTTGACAAAGTTAACAGAGTAGTTTATAATAGTATATATAC
>MDTB01242952.1_pt1 | contig 33260 bp, 39 predicted proteins | sample 811161 | NCBI WGS metagenome assembly MDTB01 (sample SAMN05326650, study PRJNA326480) | marine metagenome | isolation source: seawater | place: Mediterranean Sea | collected 2009 | reverse complement strand
AAATAATTTAGAAATTCCATACGTCTGCGTTAAAGAGTCAGTTTTCCCTTTTGATAGATTCCCTGGAGAGGATATTATTCTTGGCCCAGAAATGAAGTCAACAGGCGAAGTTATGGGTGTGGATAAAAACTTTCCTTTAGCATTCTTAAAATCACAAATAGCAGCAGGTAATAATCTACCATCCAAAGGTTCAATATTTATATCTGTCAGAGATGAAGACAAAGAAAATATTCTGCTTCTATGTCAAGTTATTGAAAAACTAAATTTTAAAATTTTTGCTACAAAAGGAACAGCTAGTTTTTTATCAAGGTTTTCAATTAATGTTAAAGTAATTAAAAAGGTAAACGAGGGAAACCCTCATATTGTTGACTTAATTGAAAAAGATAAAATACACCTAATTTTAAATACAACAAGTGGAGCGAAGTCAATAGCTGACAGTTTATCTATTCGAAGAACTGCTTTAAGTAAAAAAATTCCATATTTCACTACGATATCGGCTGCAAAAATTGCAATTACAGGCTTAAATATCATTAATGACAGTGATATATCTGTGAAGTCGCTTCAAGAATTGTATAATTCCTAGAATTCAATTTAATTTTTTAATATAATAACTAATTATGAACGAAAAATTTCCAATGACTTCAGAAGGTCTTAAAATGTTAAGGGATGAGCTTGAAAATCTTAAAAACAATGAAAGACCAAGTGTAATTAAAGCAATTGCAGAGGCAAGAGAGCATGGTGATCTCTCAGAAAATGCTGAGTATCATGCTGCAAGAGAACGTCAAAGTTTTATAGAGGGAAGAATCTCAGAGTTAGAAAATAAAATAACACGAGCTGATGTTATTGATCCATCAAAACTTGACGACTCAAAAGTAACATTTGGAGCAACAGTAGTAATCACTGATTTAGAAACTGAAAAAAAAAATACATATAAAATAGTTGGAACTGATGAAGCAGATATAGAGAAAAACTTGATTTCAGTTTCTGCACCTTTATGTAAAGCAATGATTAACAAAAAAGTTAATGACGTTTTTGAAGTTCAAACTCCAAATGGCATTAAAGAATATCAAATTAACTCTATAAACTTTATCTAATTATGCTTAAAAAAGAAAAGGTATTGATAATTGGCTCAGGTCCTGCAGGCTATACAGCTGCAATTTATGCTGCAAGGGCTGGCTTAACACCCCTACTTATTTCTGGGCTTGAGCCTGGAGGTCAACTTACCATCACAACTGATGTTGAAAATTTTCCTGGATTTGAAAACCCTATCCAAGGCCCCTGGCTTATGGAACAAATGAAAAAACAAGCTGAAATTTACGGCACTAGAATAATTATTGATTATGTAAAAAATGTAGACTTTTCAAATGAAATTCATAAAGTTTACACTGAAAAAGATCAATTTGAATCTTATACTACAATTATAGCAACTGGAGCCAAAGCTAAGTGGTTGAACGTAGAGGGAGAAGAAAAGTTTCGAGGTTTTGGAGTTTCGGCATGCGCCACATGCGATGGTTTTTTTTATAAAGATAAAGTTGTAGCAGTTGTGGGAGGTGGCAATACTGCTGCAGAAGAAGCACTTTTCTTATCAAACCTTTGTAAAAAAGTAATTTTAATTCATCGTCGCGACAAATTAAGAGCTGAAAAGATTTTACAAAAAAGATTATTTGAAAAAAAAAATATCTCATATTTATGGGACTCGAGTGTTGAAAAAATTCTAGGTAACTTAGAAAAAAAAAACATAACATCCGTTCTTACTAAAAATAATAAAACTAACAAACAACAAGAAATCGAAATTGATGGTTTTTTTGTAGCCATTGGACACAGTCCATCTACTGATATTTTTCAAGAAAAATTGAAAATGGATAATGAAGGTTACATTCTTACTGATGCAGACTCTACCAAAACAAATATAGATGGTGTTTTTGCAGCTGGTGATGTTACCGACAAAATCTATAGACAAGCTGTAACTGCTGCTGGAATGGGATGTATGAGTGCCTTAGAAGCTGAAAATTATCTTACGCAAAAAAAAATTATTTAGATGAAATACCCTCTAATATTTTCCTATGCACAATACACGATAACCCAAACTTTTCTGAATACTCAACAATAAATCCGGACAACCATCTAAGTTCGAGTTTTTTTTTATTTTTAAAGTCTATATACATTGATGAGGTCATATCATAAGGCATTTTTTTAATTTTAGACAACCAATATTCTACTGGGTTCAAATTAAATGTAACTTTAAAATATTTTGATAAATTATAAGTTTCTATCATTGCATTAATAAAATTTGTCCTTAGCTTTGGATTTTCAAATATTTCACCAATTGACTTCTGAGTTAGAGTGGTAATACCACTGTAAGCAGAGAGAAAAATGAATTTTTCCCAAATTTTTTCTTTTATATTTTTTTTAAAAAAAAGGTCAAGTCCAATATCTTTGCATATTTCCGAAAAAGATTTGATCTTTTGGTTATTAATATTTTTAATTTGACCAACAAAAAATGTTGCTAATTTTCCTTTATGTATTATAAATTGTTTTTCATCAACATAGGCAGAGATTTGCGCCACAGCACCGTAGGAATTAATTTCTCCAAATTCCTCAATAATTTTCTGTTCTGAATAAATTCCATTTTGAAATGGTAAAATAATAGATCCATCAATTTTTTTTTTTTTTAGTTCCAAAATAAAATTATCAAAATCATAAAGTTTCACAGTAGAAATTATAATATCAAATTTTTGCTTTTCTGGGATATTCTGAAAAACCTTGATTCTTTTAATATGTCTATTTCCAAGATCACTTTTTATCATCAATCCGTTGTTTTTTAAAAAAACATATCTTTTACCTCTTGCGACATAAGAAATATCTAGATCAGAAGATTCAAGCCTTGAGCCCAAAAATCCTCCAACACCACCTACTCCAAAAATTAAAATTTTCATTTAATTTTATTTATTAAGCTCTTTATTCTTTTACAAGCTTCCTTGAGATCTTCTAATGATGTTGCGTATGATATTCTAAAAAAAGGAGATTTACCAAAAGCTGCTCCCGGCACGACTGCAACTTTCGCCTCTTGTAATACATATTCTGCGAAATCAATATCATTTTTAATTATATTCCCATTTTCAGTTTTTTTATCTATATAACCTTCACAACTTACATAAAGATAAAATGCACCTGAAGGAACAAAAGGTTTGAAACCTGAAACCGATTCAAAAAAATCAAGAAGAAAGTTTTTCCTCTGCTCAAATTTTTTTATCCAATCTGCTAAAAATTTTTTCTCCTCATCAAGAGCAAATTTTGCAGCTACTTGACTTATAGAGCATGGGTTAGTAGTACTTTGAGATTGAATTTTGGAAATTGACTTAATAATTTCTTTATTTCCAACACCATATCCAATTCTCCATCCTGTCATTGAGAAGGCTTTTGAAACTCCATTCACAATAAATGTTCTTTTATATAATTTTGGTTCAACATTAATAATATTAAAGAAAGGCTCCCCATAAATAATATGCTCATAAATATCATCAGATAAAATCTGAACATGTGGATTTTTAAGTAATATTTTAGATAAATCAATTAATTCCTGCTCTTTGTAGATTGCTCCTGTTGGATTTCCAGGAGAGTTTAAAATAAACCATTTAGTGTTCTCTGAAATACTTCTGTCAAGTTGCTCAGGGGTAATTTTAAAACCATCTTTCATTTGAGTATCAACAATGATTGTTTTACCTCCAGCTAAATTGACCATATCAGGGTAAGACACCCAATATGGAGAAGGTATGATAACTTCATCATTAGAATTGATGGTAGCCATTAAAAGGTTATAGATGACATGTTTTCCTCCAGCACCAACTGTAACTTGATCAATTTGATAGTTTAGATTATTTTCATTTTTAAATTTTTTTATTATAGATTCCTTGAGATCAGGAATACCATCAACTTGTGTATATTTTGTAAAACCAATTTTAATTGCATTGATTGCACTTTCTTTTATGTGATTTGGTGTATCAAAATCAGGTTCTCCAGAGCTTAAACTTATAACCCTTTCTCCAGACATAGACATTTCTCGCGCAATCTGAGAGATTTTAACGGTCAGGGAAGGTTTGAACCTGGATAATCGATCTGAAATTAGAGCCATCTATCAAGAAAAAAAAATGTAAATCTTCAATTTTTCGATTATATATAAACTTTAACAAAAATATATTAGATTTTTTTTTTTGTGGAATGTTTATGATAAACAATCAATTTAAGATAGAAAGTTCTTTTAAGCCATCAGGTGACCAACCTGCTGCAATAGAAAAACTCAGTCAAGGATTGATTAACAAAAATAACGATCAAGTGTTGTTAGGTGTTACAGGTTCTGGAAAAACATTTACTATGGCTAATATAATTCAAAACTTACAAAGACCTTCTCTTATTTTTGCTCCGAATAAAATTCTTGCTGCTCAACTCTTTAGCGAAATGAAAAGTTTCTTTCCCAACAATAGTGTCGAGTATTTTGTTTCTTATTATGATTATTATACCCCAGAAGCTTATGTTCCAAGAACCGATACATATATTGAAAAAGAATCATCAATTAATGAACAAATAGATAGAATGAGGCATTCTGCAACTCGATCATTACTTGAGAAAAGGGATACAATTGTTGTGGCAAGTGTATCCTGTATTTATGGCATTGGATCCGCACAATCATATTCTTCTATGTCCTTCAAAATTACTAAAGATAAAAAATTTGATATGGATAAGATAAAAAAAATGTTAGTTGATCTTCAATATAAAAGAAATGATCAGGTTCATTCACGAGGAACTTTTAGATCCAGAGGAGATTTATTGGAGATTTTTCCCTCACATCTAGAAGACAAATCATGGAGAATATCTTTTTTCGGGGACACTGTTGAAACAATAGATGAATTTGATCCATTTTTAGGTGTCATTTCAAAAAGTTTAGACGAGATTACAATATTTGCAAATAGCCATTATGTGACACCCAAACCATCCCTAAAAAAAGCCATTGATCAAATTAGCTTGGAATTAGATCAACGAATTGATTATTTTGAATCAAAGAAATTGTTTCTAGAGGCACAAAGAATTGAACAAAGAACCAAATTTGACTTGGAAATGATAGCTGCAACAGGAAGTTGTTCTGGAATAGAAAATTACTCAAGACATCTTACAGGAAGAAACGAAGGAGACCCTCCACCAACATTATTTGAATATTTACCAGAAGATGTTATACTCTTTGTTGATGAATCTCATGTAACCATTCCTCAAATCAGGGGAATGTTCAAAGGGGATAGATCCAGAAAGAACACTTTATCAGAATTTGGATTTAGATTACCATCATGCAAAGATAATAGACCTTTAATGTTTGAAGAATGGGAAATTTTTAAGGGACAGACAATCTATGTTTCTGCAACACCTGCAGAATATGAACTAGAAAAAACAAAAGGTGTTTTTGTTGAACAAATTGTCCGACCAACCGGTCTAGTTGACCCGATTTGTGAAATAAGAAAAGCTTCCAATCAAGTGGAAGATGTCATAGAGGAATGTAAGAAAGTTACTAAGAAAGGCCTACGAGTTTTAATTACGACTCTTACAAAAAAAAATGCTGAGATGGTTGACGACTATCTTAATGAAAATAATGTAAAATCCAGATATATGCATTCTGAGATAGATGCTTTGGAACGAATAGAAATCATTAAAGATTTAAGGCTAGGAGAGTTTGATGTTTTGGTTGGTATCAACTTACTAAGAGAGGGTCTTGATATTCCTGAATGTGGCCTAGTGGCAATTTTAGATGGTGATAAAGAGGGTTTTCTTAGGTCGCATGTATCACTAATACAAACAATTGGAAGAGCAGCCAGAAACATTGATGGAAGAGCAGTTATATATGCAGATCATAAAACTAAATCAATTACTCGTGCTATAGAAGAAACTAGCAGAAGAAGAATAAAGCAAATGAACTTTAATGCAAAACATGGAATAATACCAAAATCAACTTATAGAAAAATTGAAGAAAGTATAAATAAAAACGATCAAAAAATCTTAGATAATTTAGAAATTAAATCCGAATCTCTTGCCGATCTAAAAAAGAAAATGCTTGAATGTGCAGAGAATTTAGACTTTGAATCAGCAGCTGAAATTAGAGATAAAATAAAAATTTTGGAGAAAACAGAGCTTGGAATCAAAGAAAATATATAAATCAGCATTAATAACCGGAGGTGCACAAAGAATTGGCGAATCAATTGCAAAGTATCTTGCAAAATCAGGGTATAATGTTGCAATTCAGTATAACAAATCATACGAAAAAGCAAAAAAACTCAAAAATCTCTTTAAGAACTCTCAGATTAAATTCTCAATATATAAATTTGATTTTGAAAAAGGAAAAAATATTGATAGTTTTTATCAAAAGGTTCAAAAAGATTTCGGTAATATTGACATATTAATTAACAATGCATCAACTTTTGATTTTGATACAATCACATCTTCAGATGAGCAAACTTTTAATAGAAACCTTAATGTCAACCTCAAAGCTCCTTTTTTTCTCTCTCAAAATTTTGTTAGAACTTTAAATACAAAAAATGGATTAATAATAAATATTCTAGATCAGAGAGTAAATAATATAACACCTTATTTCACATCATATACTTTGAGTAAATCTGCATTAAATACATTAACAAAAAGTCTATCATTATCACTCGCGCCAAACATTAGGGTTAATGGAATTTCTCCTGGCCCCACGTTAATGAGTAAAAATCAGGATTTAAAACAATTCAAGAAACAAATACTTAGAACTCCTCTCAAAAAACAGGTTAAATTATCAGAGATAAATAATGCAATAAGCTATATTATTAAAAATATGTCGGTTACAGGACAGGTTCTTACAATTGATTCAGGACAAAGTCTTGGTTGGGCTCATTCAAAATCAAAGATATTCAGTAATGATTAGATAATCTGAAGTTGTCAACATCAAAAAAAAATAAATTAAAAATAAAAATATATTATGGATAAAATTAAAATAAATATTATGTTGTGTTGAAAATAAATTTTTTACCAATAAAATCAACTACTTGCAAATTTGACTAAATTTTAATCATTTTGATGAGAGCACCAGAATTGTTATGATTAAATGCAAAACTCAAAGATTGTTAACAGAGTTATCAACACTTATAGTGGATAGTAATTTTTGTGTAAATTTTTATAATGAAAGCAGTATCTTAGATAGTTAAATGATTAGATTAAATTCAAAATACAACTTTAATGACGGAATTAACGCAATTAAAAAAGCATCAAAAGATTTTCCCAGTGGCTCAGGTGTTTATAAGTTTTTAGATCAAAATAACAAAATTTTATATGTAGGTAAGGCCAAAAATTTAAAAAAAAGAATAACAAGTTATTTAAACACAAAGTATCAAACAAATCGTATAAAATTATTAATTAATCTAACCATTCATATTAAGTTTATCAAAACTCTAACCGAGGTTGATTCATTTATTTTAGAAAATAATCTTATCAAACAAAATAAACCTAAATTTAATATAAGACTAATTGATGATAAAAGTTATCCATTTATAAATATCAGCACCTCATCTAAGTGGCCGAGAATTAAGAAATTTAGAGGCAAACCAAATAAAAATGATATTTCTTTTGGGCCATTTTCAAGTGTTAGCGCAGTAGATAATGTCATTAAACAAATTGAGAGTGCATTTTTGCTAAGAAGTTGTACTGATAATATTTTTAAATCTAGAAAAAGACCGTGTATTCTTCATCAAATAAAAAGGTGCAGTGCACCTTGTGTTGGTTATATCTCAAATGATGATTATGATGGTTTAGTGAAAAATGCCATTTCTTTTTTAAATGGTAAAGATATAAAAACTAAAGAAAAATTAATTAAAGAAATGAAAAATCAAAGTAAACTTAGGAATTATGAAAAAGCCGCTAGTCTTAGAGATAGAATTAGAGCGATCTCAAAAATATCTAATGAAAAATATTCAGATTTAAATAACCGAGAAAATTTTGATATAATTTTTCTAAAAGATAAAAACAATTTAGTTTCTATTCACATTTTTTTCTTTAGAGCTGGAAAAAACTTAGGTAACAAAGATTTTCTGTTTGAAAATAACTTATTCGACGAAACAGAAAAAATTTTTTCTCAATTTTTATATTTTTTCTATACAAATAATAATCCACCCCGAGAGATATTACTTAACACAAAACCTTTAGATATAAAAATCTTGAAATCTTTAATTTCTAAAGATTTAGATTATAAAATTTCTATTAAAATTCCAGTTAGGGGAAAAAAGAAAATGCTTCTGAAAATGGTTGAAGAAAATGTTGATTCATCATTAGAAAAGAGGAAATATGAAAAATCAGAAATGGATTCAATTCTAAATTTAACAAGAGAAAAGTTGTGTTTGATGAATATTCCAGAAAGAATTGAAATATATGATAATAGCCATCTTAGCGGTTCAAACCCAATAGGTGTAATGGTAGTTTTTAAAAATGGAGATTTTTCAAAGAATTTATATAGAAAATTCAATATTATTTGTAAAAACAATAACACTAATGATGATTACTTTATGATGAGCCAAGTAATCATTAGAAGATTCACAATTTCAAATCAGTGGAAGCATGAGTTTCCGCAATTAATATTAATAGATGGAGGAAAAGGACAGTTAAATATCGTCAAAAAAATTCTTCTAGAAAAAAAAATTAATAATGTAGATTTAATTTCTATAGCAAAGGGTAAAAACAGAAATTCTGGTAACGAGACGATTCATAACCCAAAAAAAATTATTAAATTAGAAAGAAATGATAAAGTACTTTTCTTTCTTCAAAGGTTAAGAGATGAAGCTCATAGATTTGCTGTACAATCTTCAAAGTCAAAACATAACAAATCACTAACAAGTTCAATATTTGACGATATAAATGGAATAGGAAAAAAAACTAAATTAATTTTGTTATCTTATTTTGGTTCAATTGATAATATAAAAACAGCTGGAATAAATGATTTAAAAAAAGTGCCAAATATTGGGACAAAAACAGCTGAAAAGATATATAAAGAGTTTAACAAAAATGTTTAAAATAGAGAATATTCCGAATATACTAACCTTATTAAGAATATTCTTTATTCCAGTAATAATAGTATTTCTAGAAATAAATAATGAATTCTATAGTTGGTTGGCTCTAATTCTTTATACATTAGCATGTATATCTGACTTTCTTGATGGTTATCTTGCTAGAAAGTTTGAATTAGAATCAAGTTTTGGAAGATTTCTTGATCCAATTGCAGATAAAATACTAGTTGTTTCTGTCATTTTTATTCTTGTTTCAAATACTATTATTAATGGATTTTTTGTTTATCCAGCATTGATTATAATAATAAGAGAAATATTAGTCTCTGGTCTTAGAGATTTCTTCGCTCATTCAAAAGATACCCTTTTAGTTACCAATTTGTCCAAATGGAAGACTTTAATTCAAATGTTTTCTCTGGGTTTTTTAATGGTTTCAAATAATTTTGAATCAAAATATATTTTATATATTGGATTTTTTGGTTTAACAGTTGCTTCCATTATGACCATTCACACTGGATATATATATTTTAAAAAGAACTTAAAATTATTCAAATGACAAAAATATTTGGCATAGTTGGATGGAGTGGTAGTGGAAAAACTGATCTAACTACAAGAATAATAGAATTTCTTGTTAAAAAAAATATCATTGTCGCCTCTATTAAACATACGCATCATGATTTTGAAATTGATAAAGAAGGAAAAGATAGTCACAAACATATTCAATCTGGTGCGAATGAAGTGATGATCTACAGTAAAAAAAAGTGGGCACTAATCAGCAAAGTACAAAAAAATAGTATCAAGATAGAAGAATTAATTAAAAAGTTTGAAAAAAAAACTGAACTAATAATTGTTGAAGGACTAAAATATAGTAGTTTTCCAAAAGTTGAAGTAATTAGATCTTGTTTAAATAAACCATTTATTTATGAAGATGATCAGAATATAAAAGCAATAGTTATTGATAAGAAAATATCAAAACTTGAATCATTAAAACTTCCACTTTTTAATTTTTCTGAGACAGAAGAAATTGCAAACTTTATTTTGAATTCAATAGAAAAATGAAGAATATAAAAAAAAATCTAGAAACATATGATAACGCTAAAAAAATTATGCTTAAATCATTAGAAAAAAACAAAACTGAGTTGGTTGATCTGAAAAATGCTACAGATAGAATTTTGGCAGAAGATATATTTTCTAGTAATAATATTCCAGAATTTAGTAATTCAGCGGTTGATGGATTTGGTTTTAAAAATTCAAAAAAAAAAGTTAAAAATTTTAGAATAATAGGAGAATCAAAACCTGGCCAACCATTTATTGGAAAAATAAAAAAAAATGAAGCAATTAAAGTTTTTACTGGAGCATATATATTAGAAAATATTAATAATCTAGACACAGTTAGTATGGAAGAAGATTCAATAACAGAAGGTGACATTGTTACAATAAAAAAAAACTACAAAACTGGTGCAAACATTAGGATCAAAGGTGAGGATGTTAAGAAAAATACACAGATATTTCTTAGTGGAAAAAAAATAAGATCTGTAGATATTTCTCAGTTATCTTCTCTTGGTAAGAAAAAAGTAAAAGTATATAAAAAATTAAAGATTGGAATCTTCTCCACTGGAGATGAATTATGCTCAATCGATGATAGAAAAAAAAAATTTCAAATCTACGATTCTAATAAATTAGCTTTATGTTCATTATTTAAAAAAATAGGATGTGAGGTTAGTGATCTAGGAATAATAAGGGATAATTACATAGAAACGAATAAAAAAATTATTGAAAAATCAAAATATTTTGATCTTCTTGTTACAAGTGGAGGTATTTCAAAAAGTGAAACGGATAAGATTGGAACATTCTTACAAAAAAAAGCAAAAATTTTATTTTGGAGATTATCAATAAAACCAGGTAGGCCTTTTGCTTTTGGAAAAATAGGAAAAACTCCCTTTATAGGATTCCCAGGAAATCCAGTTGCCACAGTCATAACTTTTTTTATGTTGGTTATTCATTACGTAAAGAAACTATCTGGATTAAATGAAAATCAAATAATTGAACGAATACTCCCATGTGATTTCAATCTTAAAAAAAAAAAAAGGCAGAACCGAATGGGTTAGAGGTAATATTATAAAAAGGAAAAATAAATATTTTCTAAAAAAATTTTCTTCAACTGGATCTGGAATAATTTCTTCATTAACACAAAGTCAAGGAATTATAGAGTTGGATTGTAAAGATGACTATATTAAAAAGGGTAAAATGTTAAAATTTTTTAGATATGAGGATATGTTAAATTGAAAATTTTATTTTTTGCAAAATTAAAACAAATAATTGGTAAGCACGAGCAAATTATTGAAATCGAAAGTAATAAAAAAATTTCTGAAGTAATTGATGAACTCATTAAAATAAATGATAATTATGCTAAAGCATTTAGTCAGGTAGAAAATCTTCAATACGCAATAAATTGTGAATATGTTAATAAAGAATCAACTGTTACTAATTCAGATGAACTAGCGATATTCCCACCTGTCACAGGAGGCTGATGAAAATATTTTTTCAGAAAAAAGATTTCTCAATAGACAAAGAGTTTATCAAGTTTTCAAAATCTAATCATAGCGCAGGATCAATAGTCTCTTTTATTGGTAAAGTTAGACCAAAGAAGGAAAAAGAGCTTATTACAAGTATTGAAATAGAGCTATATGAAAAAATGGCATTATTTCAATTACAAAAAATAATTTCGAAAATGAAAAGAAATTTTAATGTTTTAGACTTTTTGATAATTCATCGCTTCGGAAAACTTCTACCAGGTGATAACATTGTTTTAATTTTGGCTGCCTCAGAGCATAGAGAACAAAGTTTTAAATTTACTCAAAATGTTATTGATTGGCTTAAGATCAAAGTAACATTTTGGAAAAAAGAGAATTTTGTTAACTATTCTAAGTGGGTAGAACAAAAAAAGGCTGATCTAAACATAAAAGAATCTTAGAGTTTAACAAGCTTTTTAAATTCTTTGATTAAAGTCTTCGTTGTTTCACCTACTGTAAAAGTATAATTGTCAATAGAATTTACTGGGGTTATTTCAACTGCAGTACCTGTTAAAAACACTTCTTCACAATCCTCTAAAAAATCAGGCTTATAATGTTTTTCTTCAATATTGATTTTTAAGGATTTTGCAATATCTATTACACTTTTTCTAGTTATTCCATCTAAAAAACAATCCGGTAGTGGAGTATACAATTTATTTTTCTTTATAAAAAATATATTTGCACCAGTTGCCTCTGCGATATATCCTCTGTAATCAAGCATTAAAGCATCATCATACCCTTTACTCTCAGCTTGATGTTTACTAAGTGAGCAAATCATATATAAACCTGCAGCTTTGCTGTTTGTAGGCGCTGAATTAGGTGAGGGTCTTACCCAATCTGATATAGTTAGTCTTATTCCCTCTAAAATCTTGTCAGGGGAAAAATATGATGGCCAAGTCCATGTAGCAATTGCAATATGAGTTGAGGCATCTTTTGCTGATATAGCCATTTTTTCACTACCCCTCCAAGCTACTGGCCTTATATAACCATTTTTTACTCTCTGTTTCTTCGTTAACTCTATAATTATATCTTTTATGTCATTAACTTTGTATGGTATTTCTAAATCCAGCAATTTTGCAGAGAAATAAAGTCTTTTTATATGCTCATCTAATTTAAATATTTTACCATCGTATATTCTTATTCCCTCAAAAACACAACTTCCATAGTGCAGACCGTGGTTCAGGACATGGACTTTAGAGTCATTCCATTTTTTGTATAGCCCATCTATCCATATATAACCGTCTCTTTTGTCGAAAGGGATCATTTGCATAATTCACTCATAAAAGTTAAGATTTAATAATATAGCATTGAAAATTAATTTATAAATAGTTTGATCTTTATTTATTTTATGAAAACAATTCCCCATCTCCTTTGCATTGATGATGATAACAAAATTAGAGAACTTTTAAAAATTTATCTTACAAGTAAAAGTTTTAAAGTAACAACTGCTAAAGACTCGTTTGAGGCAGAAAAGCTCACAAGTTTTTTTTTATTTGACCTTATAATATTAGATATAATGATGCCCAAAAGAAATGGTATTGAATATCTTGATTTGTTGAGAAAGTTTGACATTAATACACCTGTTCTGATGCTCACAGCTGACAATCAACTTGAAAAAAAAGAAAAATCATATTTTAAAGGATGCGATGATTATCTTGTAAAACCATTTGAACCAACAGAACTTTTACTAAGAATTAAAAAATTATTAAATCCAAGGTTCAATAAGAATATTTCAAGTAAAAAAATATATTTTGGACAGTTTGAATTTGACTTTGCAACGAGATCACTTGCAAAAAACAAAGTTAACGTTAATTTAACAAACTCTGAGCTGACAATAGTTGAATATTTATCAAAAAATTTAAATAAAGAAATTTCAAGGGAAAAAATTTCAGATTTATTTGAGGATAGAATGAACCTGAGATCTGTCGATGTTACAATTACTAGGTTAAGAAAAAAACTAATTTCAAATAAGAATAATTCATTTATACGAACCATAAGAGGTAAGGGATACATGTTAGTTAGTGAATATGAATAAGAATTTAATTAAAAAAATTTTTCCAAAGAGATTGCTTCCAAGATTACTTTTAATTTTTCTCATCCCTCTAATAATAATCCAATGCTCCGTAATTTTTTTCTTTTACGATAGACATTGGGAAAAAATTATTAATAGGTTCTCGAATATTGCTAGTAACAAAATTAATCTCATTTTAAATCAATATGAAACTCATGGATTGTTGACTGCGAAAGGTATTGCAAAAGAATTAAATATATCTTTATTTTTAATAGAAAAAAAAAAAGAAAAAATTAATAGAAAATCTAAGTTAGAAAAAAAAATACACGAAACAATAAAATCGAGAGTAAATAAAAATATTGAAATTAGTTTTGATAAAAATTCAATCTCATTCTTTTGTATGATCAATGAAAATTTGTTAAAAATTCAATTTCCAAGAAAATATCTACTAAGTGAGACTCCAACAATTTATCTACTCTGGATAATATCTACATCTTTAATTTTATCTTTAATAGCTTTGTTATTCCTAAGGATCCAAATTAGAGCAATATATAGACTTGCTAGATCAGCCGAAGAATTTGGTGAAGGAAAAAAAATCGCAAATTTTAAACCCGAAGGTGCAATGGAAATTAGATCAGCAGGAAATGCTTTTATAAAGATGAGAATGAAAATAAATAATTATATTGATCAAAAAACTAACTTTCTAACTGGAATCTCGCATGATTTAGGTACTATAATTACAAGAATAAAATTACGTCTTGAGTTAATTGAGAACCAAAAAGAAATCATTGAAATAAAAAAAGATGTCGAAATAATGCAAGTTTTTTTAAAAGAATATCTAGAATACTCCAAAGAAAATTTTGTTAATAAATTTTCCAAGGTTAATTTATCTGAAATAGTTTACAAAGTAGTAGAATCATCAAAGTTAAACAAAAAATTAAATGTGAAATGCGCCAAAAATATATATGTGCACACTGACAGAAATAGTTTATATCGGATTATATTTAACTTATTCGAAAATGCCTCTAAATATGGTCAAGAAGTTAACATTACAGTTAAAAGACATGAAAAAAGGGTTGTGATTGATATCGAAGATGATGGGCCAGGAATTGATCAAGAATTTAGAAAAAAAGTATTCAAACCTTTTTATAAAATAGACGAATCACGAAACTTGAATAAAGGAGGTTCAGGATTAGGTCTAAGTATAGCAAACGAACTGGCAAAAAAAATAAAAGCAAAAATAAATTTAAAACACTCACGAAATCTTGATGGGTCATTATTTTCAATTATTTTACCTATTAAGAAATAAGTTATTCTAATTTTCTAGAAATTCCAATTGATTTCTTCGTTGCTGCATTGATACCTCTTTCTAAAATATGTAACATTTCATTTTTTTTTGAAAAAACTTTAAGAGCCTCTTCAGTAGTGCCACCTTTACTTGCAACTTTTTTAATTTTAGCTCCAAAATCATCATCACCTTGTTTAATAGATTCTAAAGTTCCTTTAAGAAGACTTGTAATTAAAGATAATGAATCCCTAGAATTAAAACCATTTCTTTTTATTAATTTATTAAAACAATCTAGAATATAAAAAAAATAAGCTGGGCCACCACCTAACATTGCTGTAAAAAAATCTAATTTACTCTCTTGTTTTAACCAGACAAGAGAACCAAAATGACCAAAATCTTTATAAAACTTATTTTTTTGATTTTTATCTAAATTTTCTGAAAACATTGCTGTTGCACTATTATTTGAAGAAATAAAAATATTTGGCATTACCCGGATAATTTTAGTCTTTGATTTAGTTAGTTTAGAAATAATTCTTGTTTTGAGTCCAGCAACGAATGAAACTATTATATGCTTTTCTAAACAATATTTTTCTATTTCTTTAAGAACTTTCTTTGAGTCATATGGTTTAACACATATCATAATATAGTTAAGCTTATCCCATTTAATTTTATTTAAGTTTTGAAAAAATAAAGCCTCATTAGATTGTTTTTGAATTTCTTTTAAAACTTTATTTTGAGTATCAAAGACTATTAACTTTTTTTTTTTTTTTTTGAAAATCCCTTAGAATTATTTTCCCTAAATTTCCACAACCAATTAATAAAGAAGTCATGCTTCTCCATAAGTATCAACTAAAGCAATATCCAAAGATTTACTGGGATTTTTCTTTTTATAAATAAATATAAAAAAAACAGGAAAAAATCTGTCACATTCTTTAGTCACAATATCAATAAAATCTTGAATCTGTTCAAAAGATAAAATACTTTGTCCTTTAATTGAGATCTTGTAACAAAAAAATATTGTATTAAGTTTTGGGCAAAAATTAAAAAAACCAGCAAATACCTTTTTGTTTATATCTGAAATCAAGGAATAAATAGAATTTTTTATTCTTGTTTTTCTTGAGATATCAAAGTAGCTATTTACCTCAATAACTTTATTTTGATTATCCCACCTAAAAGAAATATTGTAGTTTCTCCATATTCCTTTTGACATTATTGTGAGTTCATCTTTAGAATCCCTAAATAAGTCCATTGAATCATTTAAAACATACTCTTCAATATAATCTATTGGGTTATTTTCGTTTATAATTTTTTTTTGACTGTCAAAACTCACGACTTAATAATAATATATATATTATAATTTAACAACTACAATTAGTATCTATTTATAAAGAAAACACAACATATTGATAAAATGATAAAGGACACTCTTATATTATTTTTAATTTTCTTATATATAATAAGTTTTTTTGTATGGATTTTTTTTTTCTTTAAATTTTTGAAAAATGGAGCAAATAATAAAAAAAAAATTTATTTTATTAATATATTAAGCTTTGTATTCTTTACATATTCTGTAAGTTTCTTAATTTTAGAGGTTTTAAATTAATGATTTTGGTCACAGGAGGAGCCGGGTTTATTGGGTCAAATTTAATAAATCACCTTGTCAACTCAAAAAATAAAGAAGTTGTTTCTGTTGATTGGCATAATAAAAAAAATGAAAAGTATTTTATAAATAATAAATTCCAAAAGATTGACCCAAAGAATCTTGAAGGATTTCTAAAAAAAAATAAAAACAACATAGAAACTATAATCCACCTTGGAGCAATAACCTCAACTACTGAAAATAATTTAGACCTTATAATTACAAATAATATAAGGCTATCTATATTACTTTGGAATTGGTGCAGAAATAATAAAAAAAGATTTATCTACGCTTCATCCGCAGCAACATATGGGAAAGGGGAAAATGGGTTTGACGATGATTATAATGATTCAAATCTATCTAAATTAATTCCATTGAATCTTTATGGATGGTCAAAGCATATAATTGATAGGTTTATATGGACAAAATTTAAAAAGTTTAATTCACCTAGTCAATGTGTTGGTCTTAAGTTTTTTAATGTTTATGGACCCAATGAATTTCATAAGAAAGATATGAAGAGCATAGTACTAAAAATTTATGAAAAGATACTTAAAGATCAAACTATAAAACTCTTCAAATCTCATAATCCAGATTTCGAGGATGGAGAACAATTACGAGACTTTATTTATGTTAAAGATGTAGTTGATGTGATTAGCTGGTTCTTAGAAAAACCTGTAACTAATGGTTTGTTTAATGTTGGTAGTTCTATTCCTCAAAGTTTCAATGAATTAGCAAGTTTCGTATACAGAAATTGTAATAAAAAAAAAAAAATCTTGTATATTGACACTCCCAAAAAAATAAGAAAACAATATCAATATTATACTAAAGCTAATATTGATCGCCTAAGAGAGGTAGGTTACAAAAAAAAGTTCTTTAGTCTGAAAGAAGGAATAAGTGATTATATTACAAATTTTTTAAGAGTTCCTTAAAATGTTGATTCATAATTTTGATCCTATTGCTTTTAAAATTTTAAATTTAAATGTCTATTGGTATTCACTTGCCTACTTGTTTGGATTTATTTTCAGTCTTTTTTATGCCAAGTTTCTAATCAAAAAAGGTTTTATAAAAATTAATTACTCACACTTTGAAGATTTTATTAGTTGGGCTGTAATTGCAGTTGTTCTGGGTGGAAGGCTAGGTTACGTATTTTTTTACAATTTTGATTTTTACATAAATCATCCAGAAGAAATTATCAAAATATGGAAAGGAGGAATGTCTTTTCATGGTGGACTATGTGGACTTGTCATTTCAATATATTTATTTTCCAGAAAAACAAAAATAAATTTTATAGAACTTTCAAATCTAGTTACTGCTTGTGCACCGTTTGGAATTTTTTTAGGAAGGATTGCAAACTTTATTAATGGTGAACTTGTTGGAAAACCAACTAATTCTGACTGGGGAGTTTTATTCATTGAAAATGATGTTATAAGGCACCCAAGCCAACTTTATGAAGCTTTTTTTGAAGGATTTATTATTTTTTTTATTTTATTCTTTTTAATCAAAAAAAATAAACATAAATCCTTTAATATTTTTGCTGTTTTTTTTATTTTATATGCAATATTCAGATTTTTTTTAGAATTTTTGAGAGAACCAGATGATCATTTGGGGTTCATTATTTTTAACCTTTCAATGGGACAATTACTTTCAATACCTATGATAATTTTAGGAATATTATTTTTAAGAAAAAAAAATGAGGGAACTTAAAAAATACCTTTCAGAAAATCCAATTTCTTTAAGTAGGTTTATAAATTTGTGCCTATATAATAAAAAATATGGTTTTTATCAAAAAAATAGAATTGGCAGACACTTCATAACTGCTCCAGAAGTAAGTCAGCTTTTCGGAGAATGTGTTTCAATATTCCTTTTGATGCTGAGAGAGCATTTAAAAATCGATAATATCTGCGAGTTGGGGCCTGGAAATGGAACAATGATGCGCGATGTTATCTCTACAATGAGTAAATTTATAAATGATGATTTATTTTTCTATCTTCATGATAAATCAAAATTTCTGAAATCAATACAATATAGAAATTTAAATAAATTAAATTCATCTAAAATAAAAATTAATTTTTTGCCTAATTTTAAACTCAAGAAACAACCATATTTATTTTTGTGCAATGAGTTTTTTGATGCTTTACCAATAAATCAGTATGAAAAAAAAGATGATATATGGTTTGAAAAAAGAGTAATATTTAAAAAAAAATTTAAAATTGTTAATAACAAAACTAACAAAAAATTTTCAACAACATTCAATAATGGGGATATTCAAGAAATATCTCCTTTATCAGATCTTTATCTTAAAAAAATATTTAAACATATAAAAAATTTTGGTGGCGGAGTTCTAATTTTTGACTACGGACCTTTTAAAAAAAAGAGAATAAATACACTTCAAGCAATTTATAAATCAAAGAGTTGTGGAATTTTCGATAAACCTTTTGAATCTGACATCACTTATCATGTTGATTTTGAGAACATAAAAAGGATATCTAAAAGTTTTAATTTGGTTTATTATGGACCGATAACACAAAGAAAGTTTCTTTTTTTTAATGGTATAAATGAAAGAGTCATCAGCCTTATGTCAAAAATGAAATCTAATAAAGAAAAAAAAAATTTAGAATCTCAATATGAAAGACTAATATTACCAACTGGAATGGGAAGTTTAATAAAATGTATTTTCGTAAGTAACAGAGAATTTAATTTACACGCATTTAATAGTAATGAATAAAATACACTTTCATGAAAAGTATTATTTTTGTTTTTTTTCAAGAAATGGAGGTGTTAGTAAATCTGAATTCTCCTCATTAAATTGTGCATACAACAAAGGTGATATTAATGAAAACGTTTCTATGAATCGTAAAATAGCTCTAGAACTATTTAAAAAAAAAAAATTAGTGATACCCAATCAAACACATTCAAATATAGTATTACAAGTCAACAAACATAATAAATTGTTAGAAGCAGATGCAGTAATAAGTGATAGGGATGATTTACTGCTTGGTATTTTAACAGCTGATTGTGCTCCTATAATTGTTCTTGGAAAAAAATTATATGGAATCATTCATGTAGGCTGGAAAGGGCTATTGAATAATATAATAGAAAACACAATTAATAAGATAGTGTCAAAAGGTGAAAATGCTAAAAATATAAATATTTTTGTTGGACCCCACTTAAAAAAAAATTCATTTGAAGTTAAAGATGACTTTATTAAAATATTAAAGGAAAAAAAAAATCGATCCTGAAAAATTTGTTATGAATAAAAAAAAAAAGTTTTATTTTGACTTTACAAAGTTAATTAAATCAAAACTCAAAAATTCTGAAATATCTAAATTAAATATTTCCAATGATGATACTTTCAATAATCCAAATCATTTTTTTAGTCATAGATACTGTCATATAAATAAAATTAAAAATTGTGGTAGGCAAATAAGTTTAGTTGGTATAAAAAATATATAGTTGAAATAGTTTTAAGCAAATATGAAATTAGTATCAGGAAATAGCAATATGCCTCTTGCTGAGGAAATATCTAAGTATTTAGGAGTCCCTTTATTGAAAGCAACAATAAAAAAATTTCCTGACAAAGAAATTTTTGTAGAAATACAGGAAAATGTAAGAGGAGAAGATGTTTTTGTAATTCAATCCACATCTTTTCCAGCTAATGATCATTTAATGGAATTATTGGTCACAATAGATGCTTTAAAAAGAGGATCTGCTAAAAGAATTGCTGCAATCATGCCATACTACGGTTACGCAAGACAAGATAGAAAGTCAGGCCCTAGAACACCAATATCTGCAAAACTTGTTGCAAATTTAATAAGTACTGCAGGAGCTGATCGTGCTCTTATGGTAGATCTTCACGCCGGACAAATTCAGGGTTTTTTTGATATACCTACAGATAATCTCTTTGCAGCTCCCGTTTTCATTGATGATATTAAAAACAAATTTGATTCCCAAGAAACTATGATTGTTTCTCCTGATGTTGGTGGAGTTGTGAGAGCTAGAGCCATCGCCAAAAGACTAGATTGTGATCTTGCAATAATTGATAAAAGAAGAGAAAAAGCTAGTGTTTCAGAAGTTGTTAATATTATAGGAGAAGTTAAAAACAAAAATTGCATACTAATTGATGATATTTGTGATACTGCTGGAACATTGGCTAATGCCGCAAAAGCTCTTAAAGAAAAAAAAGCAAAAGCTGTATTTGCATATATCACTCATGGTGTTTTATCCAACCCTGCAATTGAAAGGATTGAAAGATCACCTATTGATAAAATGATAATTACTGATAGCATTGTCGCAAGAGATGATGTAAAAAAGTGTAAAAAAATTGTTCAGTTATCAATTTCACGTTTAATTGGTGAAGCAATAGGACGAATTACAGATAACAGATCAGTTTCGAGTTTATTTGCCTAGTAATTAAGGGAGAAATTATGAAAGAAGTTTTACAAATTTTAGCAGAAAAAAGAACAAAAGTTGGAACAGGGGTATCTAGAGACTATAGATTGAAAAAGAAAATACCAGGTATAATTTATGGTGAAAAAAAAGATCCAATTCCAATTTCCCTAGATGAAAAAAAATTGAAATTACAAGTATCTGATTCTGGCTTTTTTTCCAGACAATGTGAAATAAAAATGGAAAAAGAAAGCTTCAGGGTTCTTCCAAAAGATATTCAGTTACACCCTGTAAAAGAAAATATACTTCATATAGATTTCCTTAGAGTTGGGGAAAACACGACTGTTACGCTATTTGTTCCAGTTAAATTTGTTAATGAGAATGAATGCGAGGGCATTAAACTAGGGGGCGTATTAAATATTGTTAGACATGAAGTTGAATTAAAAACACCAGTATCCAAAATTCCTGAATTTTTGGAAGCTAACTTAAGTGGTCTAGAAATAGGAGACAGTATTCATATTAGTTCTATAAAACTTGATGATACAGTAAAGCCTACCATCCTAGATAGAGACTTTACTATTGCAACTATTGCTCCACCAACAGTTATGAAAGTTGAAGAACCTGTTAAAGATACGACAGAAGAAACAGAAACATCTGATCAAGATAGCGAAACTTCAAAGGAATCAACAAATGAAAAAGAAGAAGCTAGTCCAGCAACTACTGACACGGAAAAAAAAGATAGTTAGTCTTTGCAAGTTTGAAATATTTGAATGATTCTTATTACAGGTCTAGGAAATCCAGGGAATAAATTCAAATCAACAAGACATAATATAGGTTTTGAAATAATTGATTCAATTCATACTCACTATAAGTTTCCAATTTTTAGATCTAAATTCGATGGATTATACTCTAAAAAAAATATATTCGGTGAAAATATAGTAATCTTTAAACCTCAAACTTTTATGAACCTTTCAGGTCAACCTATAAAAATAATCAGACAATACTTTAAATTGGACAAACTAAAAGACCTAATAGTTATTCATGATGATATTGATATGGACTTTTTAAAAATTAGAATTAAAACTGGAGGTGGTCACGGTGGTCACAATGGAGTTAGAGATATTATAAAATACAATGGGAAAGATTTTTATAGAGTAAAGTTTGGTATAAAGAATGAAATATTCATCAAAAAAAAATTAAAAACTGAAAATTTTGTTTTGGATAGCTTTATAAAAAAAGAAATAGAAAAGATTGAAATAATGAAACATTTTATAAATAAAAATTTTCATTATTTAGTAAAAAAAGAATTTTCATCATTTAAAAATATGATTATTAATAATTAAAATGGGTTTTAATTGTGGAATTTTAGGATTACCAAATGTTGGGAAATCAACTCTATTTAATGCATTGACATCAACACAACAAGCTGAATCGAAAAACTATCCTTTTTGTACAATTGAGCCAAATATAGGTAAAGTTGCTATAAATGATTTTAGATTAAAAAAAATATCAAAAATTTCTAGTTCAAAATCAATTATTTCCAATCAACTTGAATTTGTTGACATAGCTGGTTTAGTTAAAGGAGCAAGTAAGGGTGAAGGATTAGGGAATAAATTTCTTTCAAATCTTGGCGAAGTTGATGCCATAATTCATGTTGTACGCTGCTTTGAAAATAGTGAGATCACTCATGTTGATCACAAATTATCACCATTAGACGATATCCAAGTTATTGAGACTGAATTACTATTATCTGATCATTTAAAAGTTGAAAATATTATTGAAAATATGCTTAAAAAAAATAAAGGGAAAAAAATTGATGAGGAGTTAATTGGCACTCTTCGCATGGCAATGAAAGAGATTGAAAATGGGTGTTTACTAAATGCTATAAATTTAAATTCCAATCAATTTAAAATTCTCGAGGATTATAATTTTCTTACACTCAAACCTTTTATATACGTATGCAATGTAGATGAATTATCTATAAAAAGTGGAAATAGTTTATCATTATTAGTTGATGATTATGCGATAAAAAAAAAATCTAAGAGTTTAAGAATATCAGCACAGATTGAATCAGAGATCTCACTGATCGAAAATGAATCTGAAAAAAGCGAGTTTTTACATTCTATGGGGTTGCGAGAAACATCATTATCTGTTTTGATTCGAGAGGGTTATTCTCTACTTAATCTTATTACTTTCTTTACATCAGGGCCTAAAGAGTCAAGAGCATGGTCAATAAAAAATAACACACTTGCTCCAGACGCGGCGGCAAAAATTCATACAGATTTTAAAAAAGGTTTTATTCGGGCAGAGGTAATAAGTTATAAAGACTTTATTAATTTTAATGGTGAAGCTAATTGCAAAGAAAAAGGCAAACTTCGACTTGAAGGTAAAGATTATTTAGTTAATGATGGTGATATAATTACATTTAGATTTAATGTTTAAGTTTATAATTTTCAAAAAGTTTAAGAACTTTAGTCATTTCATTTCTGCTTAAAATCTTTGTTTTGTTAATCAATTTACAAAAAAAATACTGTTTAGAAATTTTTTCCAGAGCAATAGCTAAACCTAATGCTGATTCTAAACTATCTCCAACTGTAAGTTGTCCATGATTAGAAATCAAACAACCAGTTCTATTCTTAATGGCTATCAATAAATTTTTTGCAAGTTCTTTAGAACCAAAAGTAGCGTATTTTGAACATTTGATATCAACTCCACCAAATTCTGCAACCATATAATGAAATGCTGGTATTTTAATTCCTTGACAAGATAAAATAGAGGCCCACTCAGAGTGACAGTGCACAATAGATTTTACTTCTGGACGATTTTTATAAATAGATAGATGAATTTTAACTTCGCTTGATGGTTTTTTTTTATTAATTATTCCCCCATTCAAATTTACCTCGGCAACTTTATGTTCATTCAATGCCGAAGTTGTTATGCCTGATGGAGTAATAAAAATATTATTTCCCAATCTATAACTGACATTCCCCTCTGAACCAATGTTTAAACCAAGTTTTATTAATTCTTTTGCAGTTTTAACAACTTTTAATTTAATTTTTTTCATCTGGTTATGTGTTTTAAGATTTCAAATTTGTTTGGTTTAATAACACCATTTTCCGTAATTAGTCTTGTAACAAATTTAGATGGTGTAACGTCAAAAGCAGGATTAAATGTATTAGATCTTTTGGGGTAAATTTCTCCTAATGAGACTTTTCCCTTTTTCTTAAATTTTGTATGTGTTAATTCTTTTCCATCTCTTTCTTCGATTGGTATTTTTGAAAAACTTTTTGTTTTTAAGTCAATTGTAGAAAAAGGTAATGCTACGTAAAAAGGAATTTTATTGTCAAAAGCAGAAATAGCTTTTAAATAAGTTCCGATTTTATTGCATACGTCTCCATTAAAAGTTGTTCGATCACTTCCAACTAGACATAAATCAACTTTTTTATTTTGCATTAAATGTCCACCAGCATTATCAACAATTATTGTGTAGGGCACATTTTCATTTTTCAACTCCCATGCTGTAAGCAATGCCCCCTGATTTCTCGGTCTAGTTTCATCAACCCATACATGCACTGGTATCCCATTTCTATTTGCAAAAAAAATTGGTGCTAAGGCCGTGCCCCAATCTATAGTCGCCAGCCAGCCTGCATTACAATGTGTGAGGATATTAATTATTTTTTTTTTTCTTTTATAAATATCTCTAATTATTTTGTAACCATTAATTCCAATTTTCATACAATTTATGATGTCATCATCCCTAAGATTTTTTGCTATTTCAAAAGATCGATCAATTCTTTTTTTTTCTGGAATTTTTTTTATATCATCCATGATTATGTCAAGTGCCCACTTCAAATTTATTGCAGTTGGTCTTGTGTTAACTAACTTATGATATGATTTTTTAATACTATCAATTGATGGGTTTTTTCTTATTGAAACTGCCAATCCAAAAGCAGCTGTAATTCCAATTAAAGGGGCTCCTCTCACTTTCATATCCTTAATTGCAATGCAAAAATCAGATAGTTTTTTTAAGTCTTTTACAACAAACTCAAATGGGAGTTTTGTCTGATCGATTATTTTAACTGTATCGTTTTCGAGCCAAAGTGTAGAAAAATGTTTTTTGGAAACCTTCATTTTAAATTTAAAATATTTTTTAGTTTCTTTTTTGTGGATTTTTTTACTTTTGAAAAATCAGTAATAATTGAGTCTTTTGACAAAAATTTTATTTTATTAGAACATTTTATTTCAAAATTTTGTAACAAGTTTATAATTAACTTTTGAGCTTTTTCAGAGTTGTTGTTCAAAGTTTTCACTATTTGCTCCACAGTCACATTGTCATGATTCGGATGCCAACAGTCATAATCTGTAACCATTGCAACAGTTGCATAACATATACCAGCTTCCATGGATAATTTTGCTTCAGGCATGTTAGTCATTCCAATAACATCACATCCCCATGAACGATACAATTGCGATTCAGCTAAAGTTGAAAATTGTGGCCCTTCCATACAGATATAGGTTCCATTTTTATGAAATTTAATTTTTAATTTTTTAAGAACATCACCTAATTTCTTCTTAAGGTTATCACAAATTGGGTTTGCCATAGGAAGATGAACTACGAGGTCATCATCAAAAAATGTATTTTCTCTTTTATAAGTTTTATCTATAAATTGGTCTACAAGCACAAAGTCTCCAGGAATATAATCCTTTCTCAAACTTCCTACTGCAGAGAGTGATATTATATTTTCAACGCCCAGTTTTTTTAATGCCTCTATATTAGCTCTATAATTAATTTTTGAAGGTGATATATTGTGTTTTTTTCCATGTCTTGGAAGAAATGCTATCTTTTTTTTATCAATTTCACCAATACAAATGTCTGAAGAGGTACTCCCAAAATTAGAAACTACTTTCTTCCATCTAATATTTTTAATACCAGGGACTTTATATAAGCCACTGCCACCAATAAAAGCGATATCAATCTTTGCCATTTAACTAGTCCAGGTTTTTCCAAACTTTTCGTTTCACACCCAATAACATTATTGTAATTAAGATTAAGAAAAAAAGTGTTTTAACGCCAAGGCTTTTTCTTTCTTCAAGTTCTGGCTCAGAGGTCCAAGCAAGAAATGATGTTACATCTCTAGCTATTTGAAGATGTGTAGCTTCTGTGCCATCTTCAAATTCAACGATCTCGTCCATTATAGGTGATGGCATTGCAATCTGTTTTCCAGGATAATATTCATTATAATACATTCCATCACTTTCATCAAAACCTTCAGGAAAATCTTTATATCCGTTAAGTAAACTATAGATATAATCAGCGCCTCCGGATCTTGCCTTAACAATTAATGAAAGATCTGGAGGATACGCTCCATTATTTGCTAATCTGGCAATTTGATCATTTTCATAAGGACCAACAAATTTATCACTTAGTTTAGCATCTCTTGTAAATGAATCACCCTCATCATTTGGGCCATCAATAACCTCATATTCACCTGCAATAGATTTAATCTCATCTCTAGAAAAACCTATTCCTTGAAGATCTCTGTAGGATATATGTCTAATTCCATGACAAGCAGCACAAACCTCTTCATAAACCTGAAACCCTCTTTGAAGTGAAGATTTATCAAACCTCCCAAAAATACCATTAAATGGCCAGTTCTGCTCGATAAGTTCGACACTGTTTTTTGCACCTTTTACTTCTTGGCTAATAAAAATACTTATAAAAAAGTATGTAATTAAAAAAAATCTTTTACTTAACATAACTCTCAGAAGAATCCGACTCTTTACTATCAAACTTTTCAGAAATAACGGCAGAAGAAATGCTTGATGGTAGGTCGAGGGTTTTTTCAAATTTAGAGAGAAATGGCATTATAACTAAAAAAAAACCAAAATAATATAACGAGGCTAACCTCGATATAAGGACATAGATTCCTTCTGCTGGCATTGCTCCGACCCAACCCAAGACAAGACAATCAATAATAAACAACCAGTAAAACTGTCTGTAGTAAGGCCTGAAGTTAGCACTTCTGACCTTATGTCTGTCCAGCCATGGAAGAAAAAATAAAACCATTACTGCTGCAAACATTAATAAAACACCTAGGAGCTTATCAGGTACCGCTCTAAGGATTGCATAAAAAGGAAGGAAATACCATTCTGGAACTATATGAGCCGGAGTCTGCAAAGGGTCTGCCGGAATATAATTATCAGGGTGCCCGAGAAAATTTGGTGCAAAAAAAACGAGACCGGCAAAAACTATTAAAAAAACACCTAACCCCAAATAATCTTTCACTGTGTAATATGGATGAAATGGAATTGTATCTCCATCTGATTTCACATCCAGCCCAGTTGGATTATTAGAACCAAATTGATGAAGAGCGACTAAATGCAATGCTACAACTCCAACAATAGCAAAAGGTAAAAGGTAATGTAAGACAAAAAATCTGCTTAATGTTGGGTTGTCAACCGAAAACCCACCCCAAAGAAAAGTTACAATATAATCACCAATTATTGGAAAAGCAGAAAAAAGATTAGTTATAACCGTTGCTCCCCAAAAGCTCATTTGCCCCCATGGTAAAACGTAACCCATAAATGCTGTTGCCATCATAAGAAGTAAAATAACAACACCAAGCATCCAAAGAATCTCCCTAGGATATTTGTATGATCCATAATAGAGTCCTCTGAACATATGTATGTAAACAATTATGAAGAACATCGAAGCTCCATTCATATGAATGTATCTTAACAACCAACCATTGTTTACATCTCTCATGATCCTCTCAACACTATCAAAAGCAAGGTCTGTATTTGCAGTATATTGCATAGCTAAGAGAATCCCAGTAACAATCATTATCACTAATGTAATGCCGGCTAAAGAACCGAAATTCCAAAAATAATTAAGGTTTTTAGGAGTTGGATAATCTCTCAAGTTGTGATTTATAAATGTGAATATTGGCAAACGTTTGTCAATCCATCCAGTAAATCCTTTATTTTCGTTTTGATCTATTTTTTTTTCTTGCATATACTAACCTATCTTAATTATATCATTTGAAACAAAATCATAAGGCGGTATTTCCAAATTTAATGGAGCAGGCCCCTTCCTTATCCTCCCAGAAGTATCATAATGTGAACCGTGACAGGGACAAAACCAACCACCATATTCCCCTTTATTATCCCCTATTTTTTGCCCAAGAGGCACACAACCAAGATGCGTGCAAACACCAATAACTACAAGCCATTTAGGGTTTTTAACTCTAGATTCGTCACTGGCCATGTGCTTCAGCTCATTTACACTTGTATTATTAGCTTTATTGATTTCATCAGAAGTTCTATGCCTAATGAAAATAGGTTTACCTCGCCACATGACTGTAAGACTTTGCCCTTCTTCAACAGGTGATAAATCTACTTCTGTTGTAGATAAAGCTAAAACATCTTTTGCTGGGTTCATAGTATCAATTAAAGAAAATGCAGCTACTGCACCACCTGCTACAGCTAAACCAGTGGTTGTAATAAACAAGAAATCTCTTTTTTCCTCATCTATTGATGGTTCAGGATCTCTATGTTTAAAATTTTTTTCAGACATTTTTAAAAATCATACTAAATTTAATTATAATATAAAAAATTTTTAATACAAAACAATGAAAAATATAGACAAAAAACAAAAAACCTCAAATTGGTTCAAAAAACTTCAATCAGATATCTGTAAAGAACTGGAGAAAATTGAAAAATCACATACAAAAACGAATATAAAATTTAAAAAAAAGAAATGGTTCAGAGAAAACGATCCATCAAATAATCTTGGAGGTGGAGAAATGAGAATTCTGAGAGGAAAGGTTTTTGAAAAGGCTGGTGTTAACACCTCTACAGTTTTTGGAAAATTAAAAAAAAAGATGATTGGAAAAATCCCAGGAACCAAAAAAAGTTCAGATTTTTGGGCATCAGGTATTTCATTAGTAATACATCCGATGTCACCAAAAATTCCGGCGATTCATCTTAATACTAGGTACATAGTAACTGAAAAATCTTGGTTCGGAGGTGGCATAGATATTACGCCAAGCGATAAAAATTCCAAGGAATCTAGATTAATAGCAAAATTTTTTCATCAAGAACTAAAAAAGACTTGCGAGAATTATCAAAAAGGGTGCTACAAAAAATTTAAAAAATGGTGCGATGAATATTTCTTTCTACCTCATAGAAATGAATCAAGAGGATTGGGAGGAATTTTCTTTGATTATTTAGAATCTGATTCCTGGGATAATGACATGAAATTTATTAAAGAAATTGGCAAAACTTTTCTAGAAACTTATAAAAAAATTGTTAATGATAATATTTATTTATCTTGGAACCAAAAAGACAAAGAACTTCAGATGTTTAGAAGATCTCGTTATGTAGAGTTTAATCTATTATATGATAGAGGCACAAAATTTGGACTCGAGACAAACGGAAATATAGATGCTATTTTCATGTCTTTACCTCCATCCTCATCATGGTAAGAATTTTCTTACGAATTCAATACAATCATTTTTATTAGGCTCAAAATTGTTATTAATCCACCAATTTTCTAAATTTTTCATTGTTTTACCTAAATGTCTCCCAGCGATAAAGCCGATTTTTAATAGATCATTTCCATTAATTGGTAAAATCATCTTTTGAAAATTTATTACTTTCTTATAGTAATACTCAAAGATATCTGATGAAATCAATTTATCTAAAAAATCAAATATCAGCTTATCTATTACATAAACCTTTTCATAATTATATAATATATGATTTAATTTTGTATCTGAGTAATTTTCAATTAATATTTTTGTATTTAATCTTTTTTTAAATTTATTATCTGCGTTTTTTGATAAAAAAGAAGGAATACTTTTTTGAGATCTCACTAAAAATTTTATTCTCCTTTCAAAACTTTTATCATTTATGTCTGACTCTAAATAGCATAAATTAATGAAGTTTTTAAAATTGAGCTTTGATTCCAAAGAACTTTCTAAAAGTTTTTCTAGATCACTTAAATTTTTTTTTTCTTTTATCTTTTCATTTAAAATTATTTTTTTTAGCTCTTGTACTCTTCTTTCATATGATAGTTTTGATAATTTATTTAAATTATCATTACAAACATGCAAAATTTTATCTTCAAAAAAATGAGAAATTTGTAAGGAAAATCTAAAAAATCTTAAAATTCTTAAATGATCTTCATTTATTCTATCAGAAATCTTTCCAATAAATCGTACTTTTCGATTAATTAAGTCTTTTATACCCTCGTTTGGATCAGTTAAGTTTCCATCTGTATTGCAATATATAGAGTTAAAAGTAAAATCTCTTCTTTTCGAATCAATTTCTAAATCATTCGTAAAATTTATTTTAGCCCATCTTCCATCTGTTTCAATATCAGTTCTCATTGATGTTATGTCGAATTTACAATTTTCATAATAAACTACTACCGATCCATAATCAGCCCCAATATTTGAAAATTTTAACTTCGATTTCTTTAAACAGTCCAATAAAACATTAAATTTTAAGTTTACAACTAAATCAGGATTAGAGTCTGTGTTTTGTTCTAATATCAAATCTCTGACATTTCCTCCAATTAAAAATATTTTTCCCTCAAATTTCTCAACATAGTTTTCAAGCTTTCTTATCGAATGAATTGGAACTCCAAATTTTTCACATTTATTGTTAAAGTCTTTAATCTTTTTCATTAAAATATCCGGGAATGACTTTTTCACCATCGTATTTTGGTGGAAAATAGTTTTTTTTGCTTCTATCATTTTTTATTAAAAAAAAGGCACTAAGCATAATTGAAAAAATAACGAATAAGATTATAAATGAAAGGATGACACCACTTTTTTGTAATTTTTTTAAAAATGAGTAAATTGTGAAAATTAATAATGTAATAGAGAGAAAAATTAAAGCTTTAATCATTTAAAAAAAAATACTATGTTACATCAATTATAATCTAGTAAACTGAAAAATATAACATGAAACTTTTTAAAAATTTTTTTTACACTATATTTCTTTACATAATAATAAACCACGGTTTAGCTCATTCCAAACTTTTATCATATCAAAGTGAATACAAAATAACTTTGGGACAAAACAATGATCCGAGAATTCCTGGTCAAACATATGTTGATGAGGCCTCTGGTTATCTTTTAATAGACTGGATAAATAATTGTGAAGAATCATGGGTCACAACGCAAAGAATGATGACCAAGTTTATTAATTCTAATGGTGTTGGAACTGTTAGTGAAATAAATTATTCCCTTAATGAACAAACAGATGGGAAAAAAATGGATTTTGTTTTAGAAGTTAAAGAGAATGCAGAATTAGTAGATAGACATTATGGAAAAGCAGAAAAAGATAAAGATGTAACTGTAAAATTTATGAAAAAAGACAAATTATTGAAATTCTCAAATGATATAATTTTTCCTCATAAATTTCTAGAAGATGTAATAAAAAATTTAAAATCAGAAAAGAAAATGATAGTTAGAAACGTATATGAAGGAACAATTCCTGACAAATTTTTTAATATTTCAGTATTTTTTACTGATGAAGAAGTTAGTGTTGATAGCGAGTTATTAGGAAAAGGAATTATTAATAATTTTAGAAAAATCAGAATGGCCTATTATCAAGACGAATCGCAGACTCCAATATTTGAGCAAAATGTTCATCTCAACAAGCAAGGAATAGCTAGCTTTTTTAGGTATGATTATCCCGAATATTCTTTGGAGTTAAGTTTAAAAAAAGTTCAGCTTACGCCGATAGATTGCGAAAATAGATAAGCGGGCGAAATACGCCCGCTTTCTCTACCTTGGGGAGTCAAATTTAATTTTTATTATTAAAATCTGGATAAGACACTGTTCCAAGTTCACTCATGTCTAATCCGTACTCTTCATCTTCTTTAGATGCTCTAATGCCTAGTACAGCTTTTATAATTGACCATACAACAAGACATGAAACTAGAGTAAATAAACCGTAAGATACAACTCCGATAAACTGTACTCCTAATGATGCATCTGGGTTAGTCCAGGCAACAACAAGTGTACCCCATATACCTGCAAACAAGTGAGCAGGTATTGCTCCTACAACATCATCTACTTTCAGCATATCAAGTAACTTCATACCATACATGCATATTATCCCACCAATAGCACCAATAATTATTGCCTGTCCCATTGATGGAGTTAGTGGTTCAGCTGTGATAGCAACTAATCCAGCAATTGCTCCATTGAGCGTTGCTGCAATATTAGTATGACTATTAGTTGCTTTACTAATTATCATACATGCTACTACACCACCAGCTGCAGCTAAACTAGTATTAACAAAAATATCTGCGACGGCTGTTGCATCAGCTCCTGAACCCAGAGCAAGCTGAGAACCTCCGTTAAAACCGAACCATCCAAGCCATAGAATAAACACTCCAAGAGTAGTCATTGGAAGTGAACAACCAGGTATGACATTTACAGAACCATCAGCTTTATATTTACCGTCTCTAGCGCCAAGTAAGATGGCACCAGCTAAAGCTGCCCATCCACCAACTGAATGAACTAAAGTAGAACCAGCAAAGTCAGAAAAACCCATCTCACTTAACCAGCCACCACCCCATTGCCAAGATCCTGCGATAGGATAAATAAATGCGGTTAAAATAGCAACGAATAGAAAAAAAGGCCAAATAAGTATTCTTTCAGCTAGTGCACCAGAAACTATGGATGCCGTTGTCGCTACAAAAACCATTTGGAAAAACCAATCTGATGCCGCAGCATAACCTGTTTCCAGATCAACATCTGAACTTCTATCGAATAATGAAAAAGAACCCATATATCCACCATCTACTCCATCATACATAAGATTGTATCCAATAAGATAATACATAATCCCAGCAATTGAAAAGAGACCAATATTTTTTAGACAGATAACGGCTGTATTCTTACTTCGAACTTGACCAGCCTCTAACATGCAAAAACCTGCAGCCATAAACATAACCAAGAAACCACAAACTAAGAATAAAAAAGTATTAAGAATGTAAGCTACTTCAGAAGAAACAGCTGGTGCTGCTTCCTGAGCACTTGCATTCATAGAAAAACATAAAAAAACAACAAACGCTGAAAAGTTGAATAATCTGTTACTTTTCAATATATTGCTTTTATTTAAATTATTAGCAATCATAATTACTCCCTATTATTATAAGTTATTAATGTAAAAAGATGTATATGCATAAATCGTGCCAATTTAATATATATAAGCGCAAGCTATTGATTTTATGGAGATATAATTATAATATATTATAAAGTTAAATTATTTT
>MDTB01076202.1_pt1 | contig 33280 bp, 36 predicted proteins | sample 811161 | NCBI WGS metagenome assembly MDTB01 (sample SAMN05326650, study PRJNA326480) | marine metagenome | isolation source: seawater | place: Mediterranean Sea | collected 2009 | reverse complement strand
TCAATACCTCGAAACCCCAAGTTTTGAGTATTCAGATAGTATTGGAAAATTTTTACCTGACAAAGATAGACCTGATGAAGGTGTATTTTCATTTAAGGATCAAAATAAGTGGCTATCTTTGAGATATGATCTTACGGCACCGCTTGCAAGATATGTCTCAAAAAATTATTTAGAAATTCCAAAACCATTTAAAAGATATCAACTAGGTACTGTTTGGAGAAATGAAAAACCTGGACCTGGACGATTTAGAGAATTTTTACAATTCGATGCTGACTTTGTAGGCACTAAAAATTTACAGGCAGATGTCGAATTATGTGTAATGATTTCAGAAATTCTTGAAAAATGTGGCTTAGATAAATCAGAATATATAATAAAGATATCATCAAGAAAAATAACTGAAGAATTGTTTAAACAGATAAATGTAAAAGATAATCAGCAAAAACTTACTGTTTTAAGAGCTCTAGATAAAATTGATAGACTTGGCTGGAATGGAGTAAAAGAATTATTAAGTGTTGGTAGAAAAGACAAATCTGGAGATTTTACGAAAGGCGCAAATTTAAAATCTAATGACATTGATATAATAGAAGAAACACTCAAGAAAGGATCACCTGAAACAGAAGACTTAGTTGAGATATTAAAAATTTTTAAAGATTATAATTTTAAAAATTTTGAATTTGATCCATCAGTTATTAGAGGGCTAGAATATTACACTGGTATAATTTTTGAAGTGAATTTACGATTTGATGTAACAAACAATAAAGGGCAGGTAATTCAATTCGGTTCCATAGGAGGTGGGGGGAGATATGATAATTTAGTTAACAATTTTGGTAACTATGATGCTCCTGCCACTGGCATATCTATTGGATTAGACCGATTGGTTTATGCCTTGATACAGAAAAAAGAATTTAAAGTAAAACAGTCTAAACCTGTTGTGATTTGTGTTTTTGATAAAAAATTAATGAAAGAGTACATAAAAGTGCAAACGATATTAAGAAAAGCTGGCGTTAGTACTGAAATTTATCCAGGAGAAGGTAAGTTAAAAAAACAAATGGAGTATGCTAACAAAATTAAATCTCCAGCTGTTATTTTAGTTGGTGAGGATGAAATCAAATCAAATAAGTTAACTCTAAGAAATCTAAGCTCTGGCAAAGAACAATCAATTGAAACTAAAGCATTAGTAAATGAAATCAAAAAAATTATCTGAAGCCATAATTAAAACCTTTAAGAGTAACGGTTTTGTTTTGTCAGAACCTGATGTTCTTTTAGACTCAGATTATATTATTGAAAGATCTGGAGAAAAATTTAGAAGTTCAATGGTTTCTTTTAAAGGGGAAGATGGAAAAAATATGTGTTTGCGACCTGACTTAACAGTAGCTTCTTGTATAAGCTTTTTGCAAAAGAAATCATCTTCGAAAATTTATTATTCTGGTCAAGCTTATAGAAGATCAAGCAATAAGCGTTCAAACTTCGTTAATGATCAATTAGGCATTGAAATCCTAGGTTCAAAAAATCAAATTCAAGACGATTACAAAGTTATAAGTACAATATTAAGTTCAGCAAAAAAAATTAAAAGTAAAAAAATTCAAATTAAAATAGGTGACATAAGTTTATTCAAAAATTTAATTAATGCTCTTGATATGCCTGAGAGATGGAAACTAAGATTAATTAGACACTTTTGGAAACCAAGTTATTTTCAAGAGCTGTTAAAAAGATTAGAAAAAAATACAGATATTGATGCCATCACTTTTGATGACGATAAAAAAAGATTTTATGAAATGAAAAAATTAAATCAAGATAAAATAGTTGCTGGACGATCGATATCAGAAATTTTAAAACGATTCGATAAAAAGATAAAAGACCCAAGATCTTTTAGCAATGGAAAGAAGATTGTTAAAATAATTAAATCTTTTTTAAAAATTAATTGTAGACTTTCAGAACTAGATGGACAGTTATTAGATTTTGCCAAAAAAAATAATCTCAATAAAAATGTTTTTAGAGATTTAAAATCTATTTTAAATCTAAAAAAACTTGATCAGAATATAAATTTTATTGCAAATTTCGGTAGAGACATAGAATATTATACTGGAATCGTATTTGAAGTATTTTCTGGAAAAAAAGAAATTGCTAGGGGAGGTCGTTATGATGACTTACTAAAAAGTTTAGGTGCTAAAAAAAATATTCCAGCTGTCGGAGCGGCTATTAACCTGAAAAATATATGAAAAATTTAATTACAATAGGCTTACCAAGTAAAGGACGATTAAAAGATAAAGCAATATCCTATTTTGATAATAATGGATTAAAAATTTTACAAAGTAAAAAAGAGAGAAATTACTTTGGAACTATTGAAGATCAATCTAATATAAAGATTATTTTTCTTCACGCTAAAGAAATCATTCAAAGATTAGGCGATGATACTTTAGATATAGGAGTATCTGGTTTAGATCTTTTAAATGAGTCTGATAAAAATTTACGAGATAAGATTGAAGTTAAACGTAAACTTGATTTTGGTAACGCTAACTTAGTTGTTGCAGTACCAGATGACTGGATAGACGTTCAAACAGTTGCGGATCTTGAAGAAGTATCGTTTGACTTAAGGTCTAAAAAAAACAGTAGGTTAAGAGTAGCAACAAAATATCCAAATTTAACTAATGATTTTTTAATTTCAAAAGGAGTCACTCAATATAAAATCATTCCAAGTCTAGGAGCTACTGAAACGTATCCTTTTATAGGATCATCTGAAATTATTACTGATATCACTTCTACTGGTAAAACCTTAGCTGATAATAATTTGAGAGTCTTAAAAGATGGATTAATATTAAATTCAACAGCATGTTTGTTTTCTGCAAAAAAAAAGGCTGCGAAATTGCAGCCTTTTTTAAATTTTTTGGGTTAGTGAAATTACATTCCCATTCCACCCATTCCACCCATTCCACCCATTCCACCGCCCATTGGAGGCATTGCAGGACCAGCGTCTTTTTCTTCTGGTTTGTCTGCTACCATGGCTTCAGTAGTAATTAATAATCCAGCGATTGACGCTGCATCTTGTAGAGCAGATCTTACAACTTTTGTAGGATCAATAATTCCTTTAGCAAACATGTCCACATACTCTTCGTTTTGTGCATCGTAACCTTGGGAAGATTTCTTTCCCTCTAATAATTTTCCAACTACCACAGATCCATCTACACCCGCATTAGCAGTAATTTGTCTAATTGGAGCTTGAAGTGCTTTTTTGACTATTTCAACGCCAGCTTTTTGATCATCTCCTTTTACTTTTACTCCATCCAAATCTTGTGCTGCATAAAGTAAAGCGCATCCACCACCTATTACCACTCCTTCTTCAACAGCAGCTCTCGTTGCATTAAGGGCATCTTCAACTCTATCTTTTCTCTCTTTAACTTCCACTTCAGTAGCACCACCAACTTTTATTACTGCAACACCACCAGCAAGTTTAGCTAATCTTTCTTGAAGTTTTTCTTTATCATAATCTGAAGTTGTTTCGCCTATTTCTGATCTAATTTGATTACATCTCGCTTCGATATCAGATTTTTTACCTTCTCCTGCTACTAATGTGCTATTTTCTTTATCTATTTTAACTTTCTTACAAGATCCAAGGTCGTTTATTTTTACATTTTCTAATTTTAAACCAATATCTTCAGAAATTACCTGACCGCCGGTTAAGATCGCAATATCCTCTAGCATTGCTTTTCTTCTGTCTCCAAAGCCTGGAGCTTTAACAGCCACTACTTTTAAACCGCCTCTTAATTTATTAACAACTAAAGTTGCTAAGGCTTCACCCTCGACGTCTTCAGATATAATCATTAATGGTCTGTTAGCTTGCACCACTGACTCTAATAGTGGTACCATTGGCTGCAAGTTGGTTAGTTTTTTCTCAACTAAAAGTACTAAAGGATTGTCTAATTCTGTTGTCATTTTTTCAGCGTTTGTTACGAAGTAAGGAGAAAGGTACCCACGATCAAATTGCATTCCTTCTACAACATCTAACTCAGTTTCAACACCTTTTGCTTCCTCTACAGTAATCACACCTTCGTTACCAACTTTTTGCATAGCTTTAGAGATCATATCTCCAATTGATTTTTCTCCATTAGCAGAGATTGTTCCAACTTGTGCAACTTCTTCATTTGCTTTAACTTTTTTTGATGTTGTTTTTAATTTTTCGATTACAAATTCAACTGCTTTATCTATACCTCGCTTAATATCCATAGGGTTCATTCCAGCTGTAACATATTTTAAACCTTCATTTACTATGCTTTGAGCAAGAATTGTAGCAGTAGTTGTCCCATCACCTGCGTTGTCGTTAGTTTTACTGGCAACTTCTTTAACCATTTGTGCACCCATGTTTTCGAACTTATCATCTAACTCAATTTCTTTTGCAACTGAAACTCCATCTTTAGTAATTTTTGGGGCTCCATAAGATTTGTCCATCACTACATTCCTTCCTTTAGGACCAAGAGTTACTTTTACAGCATTAGCTAAGGTATTTACACCTTTTAACATTTGTGATCTTGCTTCAGTATCAAATTTAATTATTTTTGCCATTTTAATTCTCCTTTAGATATTATTTTTTTCCTTTAGAAATTCCCATTATGTCAGATTCTTTCATAATGCTATACTCTTTACCGTCTATTTTCACTTCTGTGCCTGACCATTTGCCAAAAAGAACTACATCCCCTATTTTAACATCCATAGGAGTTAATTTTCCATTTTCACTTTTTGCGCCTGGACCAACGGCGACTACTTCTCCTTCTTGAGGCTTTTCTTTTGCTGTGTCAGGGATGATAATTCCACCAGCGGTTTTTTCTTCACTGTCTAACACTTTAATAAGTACTCGATCATGTAGAGGTCTAAATTTCATTCATATTCTCCTGTAATTTTTAATGTAGAGTTGATATGGTAAGTTTTGTTAAGATTTCAAGAGGGTAAAGTCATTAAAAAAAGGCTAATTTGCTGTATTTTATAGGATAAACCTAGGAAAGATTATAAATTGAGAGACTTAAATCATCTATCTGAGATATTTCATAATTACGATACTTTTGTAATAGATTTATGGGGAGTGATGCACAATGGAATATCGCTAAATTCTAAAGCGGTCGAAGTTATTGAAAAATTGAGTGAAAATTCAAAAAAAATTGTATTTTTATCTAATGCACCTAGACCAAGTTCTAAAGTTATTGAATTTTTAAAAAAATTAAAAATGGATGAAAAGTTTTTATCTAAAGTAATTACTTCTGGTGAAGCGGCAATGTATGCAATTAATCAAAATAAATTTGGAAAGAAATTTTATCATCTTGGACCACCTCGAGACCAATCATTATTTGAAAAGGTATTAAATAACAAAACATCCTTAGATAGTTGTGATTATATAATTTGTACTGGTTTTTTTGATGACCACGAGGAAAATTTGGATTATTATAAAAATTTACTTAAGGATCACACTTCTAAAAAACTTATGTGCACAAATCCTGACCTGGTAGTTCATAAAGGTGATATCGAAGAACTTTGTGCAGGATCAATTGCTAAAACTTTTGAAAATCTTGGAGGTAAAGTTATATATTATGGTAAACCATATGCGAAAATTTATGAGATGTGCTTCAATTTAGATGAGAAAGTTTTAGCAATAGGAGATAATTTAAGAACTGATATTAAAGGCGCAAACAATTTGAATATCGATAGTCTATTTATATATAATGGTATTCATAAAAATGAGGTTAAGAATTATAAAGAAATATCCCAATTATTAAAAAGATATAATGTTCAGGCTACATATTTTCAAAAAGAACTAAAATGGTAAAATGGAAATTTATAATAATTTAAAGATTAAAAAAAAACATACTAATAGTGTTGTCGCTATTGGAAATTTTGATGGAATACATTTAGGTCACCAAAAAGTGATTAATCAAGCCAGACGAAAAGCAAAAAAAAACAAATTGCCCTTAGGAATAATTACATTTGAACCTATGCCAGCAATGTTTTTTAATAAAAGAATAAAGAATCATCGAATAAATTCTTTAAATCAAAAAAAAAAACAATTGGAAAAGTTCAAATTAGATTTTTTAATAATTATAAGATTTAACAGAAGATTTTCAAGACTCTCACCTGAGAAATTTATACAAAAAATAATTTTTAAAAGCGCAAAATGTAAATTTTTATATGTGAGTAATAATTTTAAGTTTGGTTTTAAAAGAGCAGGAAATATTAAAACACTTAAAAAATATTCAAATTTTTATAATTATAAAACTGTTATCACTAGACCCTTTAGAAAAATTTCGAAAATTATCTCTTCGACTATGATAAGAAAAAAAATTTCCCAAGGAAAAATTCATGAAGTAAATAAATTATTAAATAGAAATTGGTGCGTTCAAGGTAAAATTATAAGAGGCAATAGAAGAGGAAGAAAGATTGGCTTTCCAACTTGCAACATTAAGATTTTAGATTACATAATTCCTAGACTTGGGGTTTATGCAGTTACTGTAAAAACAAGTAAATTTGTCAGAAATGGTATAGCCAATGTAGGCTTCAGACCAACATTTAATGGACAAAATTTACTTTTAGAAGTGAATATATTTGGAATTGACCAAAACTTATATAATAAGGGTATTAACGTTAATTTTAAAAAATTTATAAGATCTGAAAAAAAATTTAAGGACTTTACACAATTAAAGAAACAAATAAGAATTGATATAATTCAAGCTAAAAAATATGTCTAAAGAAAATTTGAATCTTCCTAAAACTGCTTTTTCTATGAAGGCAAATTTACCTAACAAAGAACCTCTTATTTTAGAGAAATGGGAGAAAAATAAAATTTTCGAGAAGTTAAGACAAAGTTCTAAAGGTAAAGAAAAATTTGTTTTACATGATGGTCCTCCATATGCAAATGGACATATTCACATGGGAACTGCACTTAATAAAATTTTAAAAGATATAATTACTCGTTTTCATCAAATGAGTGGAAAAGACTCTGTCTACGTGCCTGGTTGGGATTGTCATGGTCTTCCTATTGAATGGAAAATAGAAGAACAATATAAAAAAAAGAAAAAAAACAAAGACGAGGTTCCTATTAGGGACTTTAGAGAGGAATGCAGAGAATTTGCAAAAAATTGGATAAAGGTTCATATTAAAGAATTTAAAAGACTAGGAGTTGTTGGAGATTTTGAAAATTATTACTCAACGATGAGTTTTAAAGCAGAGGCTCAGATTGTAAGAGAATTAGGAAAATTTCTTTTAGACGGAAGTTTATATCAAGGATTTAAACCTGTTTTATGGTCGACTGTTGAAAAAACTGCTTTGGCCGATGCAGAAGTGGAGTATAAAAACCATACATCTAATACAATTTTTGTGGCATTTAAAGTTAAAAGTACTCAAAAAGATTTCCTTAAGAATGCAAGTGTTATAATTTGGACAACAACCCCTTGGACAATACCCGCCAACAAAGCATTAGCATTTAATAATAATATTGAATATTCTCTTGTAGAAATAAATGAATTAGATCATTTTAAAGATAAAAAAATAATAATCGCTACAAATTTGATTGAGTCAATTATTAAATCTTGTGAGATTAAAGACTATAATATTTTAAAAACTTTTAAAGGCTCTGAACTTAAAGGTACAATTTGTAGTCATCCTTTCCTAGATATGAAATTTGAATATGATGTACCTATGCTTGAGGCAAATTTTGTGGATCTCGAGCAAGGTACTGGAATAGTACATTGTGCACCAAGTCATGGACCTGATGATTTTAATCTATGTCTTAAAAATAATATACAATCAAGTTATACTGTTGATAATGCAGGATTATATACAAAGGAAATACCTTACTTTTCCAATACTCATGTTTTTAAAGCAGACTTATTAATTATAGATAAACTCAAAGAGCAAAAAAAATTGTTGAAAGATGATAAATTAAACCATAGCTACCCTCATTCTTGGAGATCAAAAGCACCATTAATTTATAGAGCCACACCGCAATGGTTTATTTCGATGGAAAAAAATTCTTTAAGAAATAAGGCTATAAAAGCAATCAATGATACTAAATTTTATCCAGAAAAAGGCAAAGATCGACTTCTCTCGATGATAGAAGGAAGACCAGACTGGTGTGTTTCTAGACAAAGAGTTTGGGGAGTTCCTTTACCAATTTTTATCAATAAAAAAACAAAAGAGCCGCTAAGAGACAAGAAGATTATAGATAGAATTGCTGAGATATATGAAAAAGAAGGCTCAGATTGTTGGTTTACTGATGATCCTAAAAAATTTTTAGGAAACAATTATGATCCAAATGATTTTGATAAACTCAGTGACATCGTTGAAGTTTGGTTTGATAGCGGTTCAACTCATAGCTTTGTGTTAGAAAAAAGAAAAGATTTAAAATGGCCTGCAGATATGTATCTTGAAGGTTCTGATCAACATAGAGGTTGGTTCCATTCTTCACTGTTGGAGTCTTGTGGAACAAGAGGTAGGGCTCCATTTAATAGTATCCTTTCCCACGGTTTTGTAGTTGATGGCAAAGGTTTAAAAATGTCAAAATCTTCCGGAAACGTTATTTCTCCAGATGACATATTGAAGAATTACGGGGCGGACATTCTGAGAGCTTGGGTAGCTTCCTCTGATTACGCAGAAGATCTAAGAATAGATAAAAGTATTTTAGCGCAACACGCAGAGTCTTATAGAAAAATTAGAAACACATTTAGATTTATTTTAGGAAATATTAAAGATAATTTTGAAAAACAATCAATTGAATCTATCGATTTTAAGAAATTTGATGAATTAGAGAAATACATTTTACACAAACTTTTCGAAATTAATAATTCAGTTCAAGAAAGTTTAAAAGATTATAACTTTCATAAACTATATAAAGAACTTTTAAATTTTTGTGCTTTAGATCTCTCTTCATTTTATTTCGATATCAGAAAAGATGTTTTATATTGTGATAGCTTAAATTCAAAAAAAAGAAAGGAATGTATTGTAGTTCTTAATATAGTTTTGGATTGCTTACTAAAATGGTTTGCTCCAATTTTAGTTTTTACAACAGACGAAATTTATAGTTTAGCATGTAAAGATAAAAAAAATATTCATGAATATAAATTTCCTGAATTATCAAAAAAACTTTATAATTCAACTTTAAACGAAAAATGGAAACAACTTTTTAAAATAAAAGAAAAGGCTAATATTGCTATTGAAGAGAAAAGAGCTAGTAAAGAAATTGGTTCAAGTTTAGAGGCAGATATAGAAATTACAGCAGATAAAAAAAGCTTTGAACTATTAGAGGGTTTAGATCTAGCAGAATATTTCATTACTTCTAAAGCTGAAAAATTTCAAAGCAAAAATAAAGATGAGCTTAAGATTAAAGTTGTAAAAGCAAAAGGCAATAAATGTCCAAGATGCTGGAAAATTTTAGAAAGTAAATGTTTAAGATGTGAAAAAATTTCAAACGAAAATATTTAAGATGAATGTTCTTAAGAAATTTGATGTAAGTAATTTTTCAATTTCGTCCTACAAAGATAAATTAATTTGTTTAATATTAATAGTTTTGGTTTTTTTTTTTCGACAGGATTACTAAAATAAAAATTATTAGTCACCAAATAGACAACGAGGGAATATACATAAATGATTTTATCAATTTAGAATTAGTATGGAACACTGGAATTGGTTTTGGTTTATTAAGCTCAAACTCTATGTTCGTATATAACTCTATTACAATATTAATCGGTTTAATTTTAATCATAATATTGTATATAATGATAAAGTCCAATTTCTTTGAAAAAATCTTATATTCAATAATTCTAGGAGGAGCATTAGGTAATTTTTACGACAGAATTATATATTTTGCTGTTCCAGATTTTATAGACATTCACTACCAAAGATTTCACTGGTTTACTTTCAATATCGCAGATATATTTATTACAATAGGTATTGTTTTATTAATTGTAAAAGAATTAACTTTATCAAATGAAAAAAATTGAAAAACTATTATTATTTTTAACATTAACATTTTTTTTATATTCTTGCGGAGGTGCATCCGACGCCGCGAAAGTATTAAGAAATGAAAAAATTACAAATACAGACGAGTTTTTTGTAAAAAAAAGAGATCCATTAATATTGCCTCCAGACTATAATACTCTGCCAGAACCTAACACTGTAGGTAAATCAAAAAAAAATAGTCGTGACAAAATTGGAAAAATTCTAAAATTACCAGAAGATGAGACCTCTGTTTCTGGAACTTCATCGGTAGAAGAGTCTATCTTAAAAAATATCAAGAAGTGAAAAAAAATCAAAATATAATATATAAAAACTATATTCAAAAAGAATTTTTACATTCGAAATATAAAAAAAGAGTAGAGAAAAATTTTTCAAAGATACTAAATAATATTTATAAAAATATAGATACATCTAAAGATGCTTTTAATTCCTTAAGTGATAAATTTAAATTTAATTTTAAAACTAAGGATTTGAATAAATTCAAGAAATTTGAAACTGTTGTTATTATTGGAATGGGAGGCTCAATCCTTGGCGCGGAGGCAATTTATTCTTTTTTGAAAAGAAGAATAAAAAAAGATTTCTTTTTTTTAGATAACATTGATGAAAATAAATTAGATATTATTAGAAAGAGCAAAAAGATAAAACAAACACTTTTTATAATAATATCTAAATCAGGTGACACTATTGAAACATTATCAAATGTTTGTGCTCTTAAAATATTAAAAAAAAAAAGTAAAAACATCATTATCATTTCAGAAAGAAGACAAAATCAGCTTTATTTATTAGCAAAAAAAATGAATATTTTTTACGTACAACATAAGAAATATATAGGAGGAAGATATTCCGTTTTATCTGAAGTCAGCATGGTTCCAGCTTACTTAATGGGTATAAATATATTTAAATTTAGAAAAAATTTACTTAAACACTTTAAAGATAAGAATAAAGATTTTTTAAAAGATAGTTCGACGAAACTAGCGAAAATTTTAAATAATAAAAAATTAAATAACTTAGTTTTTTTCAATTATGTTCCTCAATTAAATAACTTTTTATACTGGAGCCAACAATTAATAGCTGAAAGTTTAGGAAAAAAAGGGAAGGGATTTTTGCCTATAATATCTCCGGCTCCAAAAGATCATCATAGTTTACTTCAGCTTTATCTAGATGGTCCCAAGGATAAGTTATTTTATATTTTTAGTTTAGATATAGATAAAAAAATCAAGATAAATACAAATAATTTAGATAAAAAATTCAACTTTTTAAATAAAGGCTTAAGCTCAATTAAGATAGCTCAAAAAAATTCTTTTTTGCAATCTTTAAAGAAAAACAAAATTCCATTTAGGGAATTTAGGATAAGAGATTTAAGCGAACAAACATTAGGGGAATTATTTTCATATTTTTTATTGGAAACTGCAATTGTTGGTAAATTAGCAAATATAAATCCATTTAATCAACCGGCTGTGGAAGAAGTAAAAACTAATACAAGAAAAGCCTTATTGAAGAAATTTTCCAAATATTATTTTTGATCGTCCATATTGTTTAATTAAAACAGGATTAAAAACATTTTTAAAATTATCAAAAGATTTTCGTTCTCTATGAATTATAATAACGTGATCTTTTTTATAATTTTTATTCTGCTTAATTAATTTTAGTTCGTTAAGATAATGGTTATTTGAAAAAGGAGGATCTAAAAAAATTATTTCATATTTTTCAAATAAATCTCGACTTAAAAATTTTTTTATATCATCTACTACTAAAGTAATCCCATTCTTAATGCCAAGGGTTAGTAAATTTTTTTTTAAAATTTTAGCAATAATTTCATTTTTTTCAACAAAGGTAATTTTTTGCGCTCCTCTAGAAATACATTCTAATCCAAATGATCCAAAACCTGAGTAAAGGTCTAAAATGTTTGAATTATCTAAACTTATGTTTAATAATTTTGAGTGAGTTAAAATATTAAAAATACTTTCTTTTACAGAGTCTTTCAAAGGTCTGGTAGTTGTAGATTTTGAAAAAAATATTTTTTTTCCTTTTAATTTTCCGCTAATAATTCTCATAAATTATTCGATTACTCTCCAACCAATATCTTTTCTAAAAAAACCTTCTTTCCAATTAATAATTTTAATAATTTTAAATATATTTTTTCTTATTTTTTTAAATATTTTTCCAGTTGATGTAATATTTAATACCCTTCCACCATTTGAGACTATCTTGTTATCTACAAATTTTGTTCCTGCATGAAAAATAAAAGAATTTTTTGGAACTTTGATTTTATAAATATTCTTAATAAATTTATTTTTTATGATTTTTCCTGGGTATCCTTTTGAACATAAAACAACTGTCATACATTTATTTTTTTTCCATTTAATCTTTGTTTTATTGAGTCTATCAGAAATCGATGCAATTATAATTTTAACCAAATCTGAGTCTAATCTAGGCAAAATAACTTGGCATTCTGGATCTCCCATTCTAACATTATATTCAATCAGGAAAGGTTCATTATTAACTATCATAAGCCCAACGTATAAGAATCCTTTATAAGGCTTATGTTTCTCTTTTAAAGCTTGAAGAGTTGGCTTTACTATTCTACTTAATATTTTTTTTTCAAGAATTTTGTCAACAATCGGTGCAGGTGAATATGCACCCATCCCACCAGTATTGGGTCCTTTTTCATTTTCACCTACACGCTTATGATCTTGTGCTGAGCCAAAAAATTTATAACTTTTTTTATCTACAATTAAAAAATAACTAACTTCCTCACCTTTTAAAAATTCCTCCAGAACTAATTTTTTTGAGGTTTTAAATTTTCCTTGAAATATCTCATTTGAGACCTTTAATACTTCTTGTTTTGTTTTACATATGCTAACTCCTTTGCCCGCAGCAAGACCATCCGCTTTAACAACTAATGGATATTGGCTTCCCTTTAAAAATTTAATTACACTTTTTTTGTTTTTACATATTTTAAATTTAGCTGTGGGAATTTTATATTTTCTACAAATTGATTTCATAAATCCTTTAGAACCCTCTAATTTTGCTGCATATTTACTTGGACCAAAAACCCTAATTTTATGCTTGTTCAAAAAGTCTACTACTCCTCTTACCAATGGTTCTTCAGGTCCTACGATAACTAAGTCTATATTATTTAATCTAATAGTTTTGAGAAGCTCTTTAAAATTTAAATAATTAAGATCAATGTTTGTAGCAATTTTTGAAGTGCCTGCATTACCTGGGATGCAAAATATTTTATTCGATAATTTAGAATCATATATTTTTTGGCACAAAACATGCTCTCTACCACCACTTCCTATTAAAGCAATATTCATATGAAAAGATATAATATATATAATTTATAGATGAATAAAAAAAAAGCTAAACTTCTATATAAGAATAACTCATATGATGTAATTGAGGATGGAAGTTTTGTAATTTGTGCTATCTCAGGAAAAGAAATTCAATTAAAAGATTTAAATTACTGGAATGTAGAACTTCAGGAGGCATATTTTTCACCCTTAGAAGCAAAAGAACGTTTCAAACAATTAGTGAGTAAAGACTAAATTTCAATTATTTCCACCTATCATGCGTCCAAATCCATTGATTGGGATTTTTTATAATCATATTTTCAATAATTTGATTTAGTTTTTCAGTTATCTCTAATTTATTTTTGAAATTTGTATGCTTTATGGGATTGTACACCTTCATTTTAAATGAGTTATCAACTTTTCGCTCAATAAAAATTGGCACAAGACTCAAATTATATTTAAAAGCCAATTGCCCGGGCAAAGTTGTAGTTAAAGCCTTTTCATTAAAAAACTTAACTCTTTCTCCCTCACTAACTCTTTGGTCTAACATAAGAGCTATACTATAATCATTATTAATATACTCAATGACGTCCTTAACACCTGCAAGTCCTTTTTTGATTTGATTTTCACAAACATACTTTCTTCTTAAGTGCTCCATTAATGGATTAAGAAAAAAATTATTTAAAGGTCTGTAAATAGTTGCTAAATTAATTTTTTTTCTTATAATTTCCATTGACATTAGTTCAAAGTTTGCAAAATGACCTGATACAAATATAACTGGTTTACCACTATTAAATATTTTTTCTAATATTTCTTCTCCTTCGATTTCTATGTGTGACTTTTTTTTTTTAAAATTATTTAAAAAAACGTATTCAATAAATGTCATTCCATAATTAGACCACATATTAGATATTATTTTAGTTCTTTCCTGATCAGTCAGACCTTCTGAATATTTTAATAAATTTTTATTGGCAATAGTTTCTGATCTGACTATTGGACCAACTTTTTGAAAAATAAAAGCAAAAACTTTTCTACTTAAAGAAAGACCTATTACTTTCGCTATTAAAAATAATGAGTAAATAATTAATGCCTCGAAGAAGTATTTAATTGGTTTTATCATATGTAGTTTAAAACTTCATTTATAAATGAATCTTTATTTTGAACTTCTAACTTAACTTTTATTACTTGAACATCTTTGAATCCAAAATTTCTTACTCTTAAATAATCTTTTTCTGTTGTAACAAGTTTAAGATTATTGCTAAAAGACTCATCAATCATCTTTTGTATTTCAGATTTTTTAAATTTATAATGATCCGGAAATGCAATTTTTTTTTGTACGTTAAGATTATTTTTACTTAATAACTTGAAAAAATTTTCTGGGTTACCAATTCCTGCGAATGCAAAAAGTTTTTTATTTTTAAATTTGTCTATATTTATTGGTATGTATTTAGAATAAAAGATCTTAATTTGTTTAGAAATTTTTAAAATTTTCTCTTCAAAGGAATTGTCACTATCACCATTAATTAAAACTATTTGAGCTTGTTTTATAGAATTTATATTTTGTCTTAATGGCCCGGAAGGAATTGTCATTCCATTACCAATTAATTGATTACTATTGAAACAAAGTATATTCAAATTTTTTTTTATTGTGTCGTCTTGAAAACCATCATCAAGAATAGCTAAATTATATTTAGCCTTTACAGCATCTCTAATAGCATTGCCTCTTTTTTTGTTTAAAAAAAGACAATCTACATTTTCTTTAATCAATTCATGTTCATCACTGTGACTCGGGTAATATTTTCTAATTATTGCAGGTTTTTTCCCAAGTTTTTGTAGCTCTCTAGTAATCATAATTGATGAGGGTGTTTTTCCAGTTCCACCTAAATAAATGTTACCTACACAAATTACTGGAATATTAAAAGACTGACTATAAATGAATTTGTTTTTTACAATATTTAATAATTGTATTAAGAATGAAATTGGAATTAACAACAAAGAAAAGAAATTATTTTTTTCTGACCAAAATTTAGGTTTTGTAACTTTCATTAATTTAATATATTGCTCAATTCTGAGTATGTTTCATTCAGTATTTGTTTTCCTAAGTCATTGATAATTTTTACTTTTTCATCTTTAATTTTCCCTACCTCATTAAAATCAATACTAATTTTTTTAGATAATTCACTTTCATTGAGAATCCTCTCAGAAATTTGGTGTTTGTTTAAAAGTTCATATACCTCTTGAAAATTGTAAACGTAGGGACCATAATAAATTTTACATCCATGCTTTGCTGCCTCAATTGGATTCTGACCTCCAACGGACTCTAATCTTTTAATCATAGATTTTCCAATAAAAACACTTTTACAAAACGACAAATAATTCGAAGTTACTCCATATGAATTTATTATAATAACTTCTTTTTCTGGTTTAATTAAATCACCATACGCCAAAATTTGGCATTTTAAATTAAATTTTTCACAAGTTGATTTTATACTTTGAGCTCTGTTAATGTGACGAGGAATAATAATTGTAATGATATTTTTATGATTTTTTTTTATCTCTAAATGAGTTTTTAAACAAAAAATATCTTCTTCTTTATGTGTGCTTACTGCACACCAAAACTTATTATTATTTAAGATTTCCTTATTTTTGTTCTCTTGATCACTCACCTTATTTTCAGATGTAAACTTTAAGTTTCCAATGTATTTCACGTTTTTGACATTAAGTTTTTCTAAATATTTCTTCGACTCATTACTAGAGGTTAAACATAGATCAAAAGATTGAAATACTTTTTGCGCAATATTTTTAATCATTCTCCATTTTAAAAAAGTTTTTTTCGTAATTCTTCCATTAAGCAATATCAACGGTATATTCCTCTCTTTAATTTCTAAAATAAAGTTAGGCCATATCTCTGAGTCAACGAAAATTGAGATCAACGGAGACCAACCACTTAAAAATTTTTTTATAAGACTTGGTTTATCGATCGGGAAAAATCGATGAAAAATATTTTTTTCGTTGATAAATTCTTTTTTAATTAAATTAGCTGAACTAATCGTTACTGTAGTAACTAAAAATTCAAATTTATTTTTTTCATTTAATTTTTTAATTAATGGAATAATACTTTTGAGCTCTCCGATACTAGCAGCATGAAACCATATTAATTTTTTATTGTCACTTTTGATAATATTTAAAGATGAAATAAATATTTTTTCTTTATATCTAATTTTATCTTCCTTATTTAAGAACTTTCTAAAAAGTATTAAAATAACTATTACTGGAAAAAAAATGTTAATGAAATAACGATAAACTGACAACATTTATTTAAGCTGATTTTTGTATAGAGATTTATATTCTTCACTATTGTTTATTAGATACTCATGATTTCCAGAGTCAATTATTTTTCCATTATTCAATAAAAATATTTTATCTGAATTGTGAATAGTCGAAAGTCTGTGCGCAATTACAATTGTTGTTCTGCCTTTAATTAAATTATTAATTGCATTTTGAACTATTCTTTCAGACTCAGTATCAAGAGAAGAAGTGGCTTCGTCCAATAAAATTATTGGTGATTTTTTTAAAATGGCTCGAGCAATAGAAATTCTTTGCTTTTGCCCGCCTGAAAGTCTAACACCGTTTTCACCAACAATTGTATCATATCTATTTGGTAGTTTATTTATAAACTCATCTGCAGCTGCAAATTTACAAGCCTCTTCAATGTCTTTTTGTTTAGCTGCAGGATCCGCATATGCAATATTATACTTTATAGTCTCATCAAAAAGAACCACATCTTGACTCACTAAAGATATTTTTTTTCTCAAGGAATTTAAGTTTATTTTTTTTATATCTTGATCATCAATTTTAATTTCACCTTCTTGAGGGTCATAAAACCTAGGCAATAGGTTTACAATGGTGCTTTTACCAGCTCCACTTTTACCAACTAATGCTGTAACTTTGCCTCCATCAACCCTCAAGTCTATATTATTTATAGCTTTTTCTTCGGTAGTCTCGTATTTGAAACTTACATTTTCAAATTTTATGTCACAATTTTTAATCTCTAGATCGGTCAAATGATCTTCATTTTTTATTTTTATTGGTTTATCAATTATCGAAAAAATCCTTTTTGCTGCAGCTGCGCCTTGGTACGCTGTCATATTAATTGTGGCAAGAGATCTAATTGGTTGATAGGCTAACATCATTGCTGCCAAAAAAGAAAAAAAATTATTTAAACCGAGCTCTCCAGAGTTAATTAACTTTCCCGAAAAAAAAATGAAACCAGCTATCATGATTCCAGTTAGACCTTCCATTATTGGAGTAGCTCGAATCATAATTTCAACTACTTTAAGATTTTTTTTAATTAATGCCTCTATAACATTATCTGCTCGATCTTTTTCTTTTGTCTCTTTTTGAAAAATTCTTATCATTCTAGAACTCCTAAAAATATCAGATAAAAATGAAATCAAATCTCCAGATAATTTACTTGCCTGTGTGGTAGCTTTTCCAACTTGTTTTCCTAAATTTTTTGCAAGAGTTCCTGCAAGAGGTATCATTATAATTGCAAAAGAAGCTAACTTCCAATTTTGATAAAACATTAATCCCACTAAAAAAACTACTGAAAAAGAGTCTTTCATCAAGTTTAAAATCCCGGTACTTACGAAATGTGAAACTTGACCAGAGTCAAAAGATATATTCGATACATATCTCCCAGAATGTCTATTATCTAAAGTTTGAATATCAGAAAACAAAATTGTTTTAGCAATTTTTTTTTGTAACTCTCCTGCAATCCTGTAGCCAACAATATTAATATTAATTCTTGCAAAATAAAGTGAGAGTCCTTTCGTCGCAAATGCTATAATTATAGCAATCGGTATAAGCCAGGCTAAAGTTTGATTTTTGTCAATAAATATTTTTTTTACTGCAGGATCAAGCAACCAAGCTATAGATGCTGTAGTACCTGCTACAACAATTGATAAAAAAAGACACAGATACAATCTTTTTAGGTGATATCTAATATGATCCCTGTAAAGTCTCTTAATTATTTCTTTTAATTCACTAAAATGCATATTTTATATAAAAAAAATTGATAAGAATATTAAAGCACCAGAGTAATTATTTATTTTAAATGCTTTAAGACAATTAGCATGATTTTTTTTACTAAATATTTTTAATTGATAAATCAAACTAAACAAGAACATTAAAATAAGTATAGTTGATAGGTTTATTCCTAAATTGTTTTTGAATATGTAAAATATTATTAAAAACGTAATTAAGTAACATGTTCCAACAAATAATTTTATATTCTTTTTAAACTTAATAGCAGTTGACTTAATACCTATTATTTCATCATCTGCAATATCTTGTACACCATAAATTGTGTCATAACCCAATGTCCAAAATATGGCTGATAAATAAAGTAGAACAATTTCAATAGAGATAAAATCCAATATTGCAGCATAAGCCATTATCATACCCCAATTAAATGTTAACCCTAGGAATAGTTGAGGCCAATAAGTTATTCTTTTCATGAATGGATAGGAAAAAGCTAACAACATTGAACCAAGCCCTAAATATATTGTTAAAAAATTAAACTGAATTAAAATTAAAAAAGATATTAAGCAAAGTATTAAAACATAAAGAATTGATTGTTGTACTGAAATTTTGCCACTAGCGATTGGTCTTTGTTTGGTTCTTTTAACTTTTTTGTCATAGTTTTTATCAACGATATCGTTAAATATACAACCAGCGCTTCTCATAAACACAGAGCCTAAAAAAAATAGAATTAAATAATTTAGAAAAACATTTAAATTTTGATCAGAAATAAAGGCATAGGCAAGACCCCAAGAACAAGGCCAAAATAAAAGCATAAAACCGATAGGCTTATTAAAACGTGTTAATTCTATAAATATTTTTAAATGATGCATGAAATATGACTTGTAAATATCAAACACTATCTACATAATCAATTTGATTCGATATGGATATAGACTACACAGTTTCTGCGTTAATGTTTCCAGCTATACCTTTAATAATGAACGTGTATAGCACTCGTTTTCATACATTAAGTGCTCTAATAAGAAAACTTCATGATGAATATGTTTTTGAAAAACATATCCCTCCTGAATGGGAAAAACAATTGCACAATCTTAACTATCGAACTACTCTTTTAAAATTTACTTTGGGATTTGCTAGTTGGGGATTTCTTTTTAATATGTTAACTGTTTTTTTTCTTTATTTAGATAAAGTTATTGAAGCCAGATTAATATTTGGTGCATGTTGTTTATGCATGCTAATTTCTATTTTCATTTTTCTTCAAGAAATTAGATTATCGACAAAAGCTCTTAAGTTTCATTTAACTGATATGAAATCGATGAGTGAAGATTTAAAATAGATCATTTCTTAAGTAAATTTTTTTTAAATAATGAAATCCCTGAATGAGTTTTATAACTATAAGACTCTATGAAGGTATTTAATTGCCATCCAGACATTCTACTTTTAATTAAATTTAAATTTTCTTTTTTCCATCTTTCATCAAAATTTTTTTCTTTCCATAACTTTTTTTCTTTGTTAGTTCTAGCGCAACCGTAACAATATCCTGTTACTGGATCAGTTTTACAAATACTTATACAAGGAGAAACAATCTTTTTATTCATCACGGAATTAAAATAGCAGGACCTGTTAATTTTCTTGCCTCTAAATCACTGTGAGCTTGACTTGCATCTGCTAGTTTATATTCTTTAGATATTTTTATTTTAATTTTTCCAAATTTTACCTTTTCAAATATTGTATCAGCACCTGCTTGGAGTTGTTTTCTATTTGTAAAATAATGACCAATTGTCGGCCTGGTTAAGAAAAGACTTTTTGATTGAATATCTTTAGGAACATTTACTGGATCTAATGGACCTGAAGCATTACCAAAGCTTACCATCATCCCTAATGGCTTTAAGCATGCTATCGAACCTTGAAATGTTTTTTTTCCAACACCATCAAAAACTGCTGAAACTCCTTGATTATTTGTTATTTTCATCACCTCTTTTGTAAAATCATTTTTTGAATAATTAATTACATGTTCGTAACCATTTTCTTTTGCAATTTGAATTTTTTCGTCTGAACCAACTGTTCCAATGACCTTTGCTCCAATACTATTTGCCCACTGCGCAAAAATTTGACCGACACCGCCTGCGGCTGCATGAAATAGAATAACTTCCCCTGCTTTAAGACTATAAGTTTTAGTTAGCAAATAATTAGTTGTTAAACCTTTGGTCATCAACGTTGCTGCTAACTTATGAGAAATACCTTCGGGAATTTTTACTGCTATTTTTGCTGGAATAATTCTTTGTTGAGCATAAGCTCCAATTGGCATTGAAGCATAAGCAATGTTATCGCCTTTAACAAATTCATCTATATTTGATCCGACTTGATCAATTTTTCCTGAAGCCTCTAGGCCAATACCACTTGGCATTGGCATAGGGTATAGACCCGATCTGTGGTAAGTGTCGATATAATTTAATCCAATTGCATAATTAGTAACTTTAATTTCATCTGGACCTGGAGAACCTAGCTTAACATCTTGGATTTCTAAAACTTCTGGTCCACCGTTTTTTTTTATAATTATAGATTTAGACATTTTTAAAGAAGTTACTTGAACTTTTAATATTTAGCAAATGTTCCATTATTATAGTCTTGAATAGCTTCAAGTATCTCAGCTTTAGTATTCATAACAAATGGACCACCTCTAGCAATAGGTTCACCTATTGGTTTTCCTGAAATAAAAAGAAATTCAGAATTTTTAATTGCATTAACAATAAGTTTATTTCCTTTTTCTAGTAAAATTAAATTAGATTTTTTTGTTTCATCATGCTTCTTATTTCCAATTTTCAACTGACCTCGAAGCAAATAAATGAAAGAGTTATGACTTTCTGAGATTTCATATTTGAATTCTTTCGCTTCGTTAAGAAGAACGTGAAAATAAGTTGGTTCTACATTATGTTTTTTTATAGGACCCTCAGCTTTTTGAAATTTACCAGCAATAATTTTAATAGTTTTTTCTTTGTCTTTGTGAAATCCTAGTTCGCTTGCCTTAATATATAAATATTCAGGTTTATTTTTTTTCAATTTAGCCGGCATATTCACCCATAATTGAAAACCTAATAATTTACCCCCCGACATTGCTGGCATTTCAGAATGAATAATGCCTCTACCAGTTTTCATCCACTGAACATCTCCAGGCTCCATTTCTCCTTTAGAGCCAGTGCTGTCTTCGTGCTCAAATTTTCCACTTAACATATAAGTTACAGTCTCTATACCTCTATGCGGGTGAGGAGGAAATCCTGCTATATAGTCGTCTTTATTTTCAGACCCAAATTCATCTAACATTAAAAATGGATCAACATAATCTGCCTCTGGAGTTCCTATACTTCTTTTTAATTTTACCCCTGCTCCATCTGAGGCATTAAGAGCTTTAATAATTTTTTTTATTTCAATCAAAGACATGTAAAATAATAACTTTTAAATTAAATCTAGTAACTGCGTTAAATTGTTAACCTCATATTTGGGTTTATAATCCAAATTATCAAAAACAGCATGAGATCTGTTAACCCAAATAGCATTATAACCATAGACTCCGCCCCCGGATACATCCCATGTATTAGCACTTAAGAAAGTGACTTCAGTTGGTTTGATCTTATATTTTTTAATAGGCATATTATAAACTTTTGAGTCAGGTTTATAAATTTTAACTTCCTCAACAGAAAAAATATCATCGAAAAACTCACTTAAATTGTTATCTTTGACCAATTGATTAAGAAGAGCAGGAGTCCCGTTTGAAAGTATAGCCACTTTCAAACCTTTATCTTTTAAATTTTCTAATATCATTTTGACTTCGGGATATGGTGACAAAACTTTATAAAGATTAAGTAAATCATTTTTCATACTCATTTCGATACCAAAAACTTTCATCGATTTATCTAAGCTATCTTCTGTGATAGTCCAAAAATCTTTATGTTTTTTCATTAAGCTTCTAAGCCAAGTATATTCGAGCTGAGTTGTTCTCCAAAAATTTGCAAAAACTTCCCACTTGTCACCAATTTTATCTTTACATTTTTCTGCTGCTGAATTTACATCGAATAAAGTTCCGTAAGCGTCAAACAATATAGCTTTTGTAGTCATCTTTTATTTCATATTATGTGACCCATCACACATTGGTGGATCACTGGTCAATTTACAATTACATAAGAAAACTTTTTTAGACTGATCTGCAGTATATTTTAGAGGAGTAAATTTTGTTCCTTTGTGAGATCCGTCGCAAAAAGGTTGTTTTGAGCTTTTTCCACATGAACACCAGAAATATGATTTTCCTTCTACAACGTCAACACCTATTGGAGAATTTCCTGCTCTTAGTGCTTTTTCCATAATAAAGTTCCTTTAATTAATTTAATTTTATTTATAATATACAAATTATTTATGAATATTAGATTATATCATCCCGACAGTATAGTTGAAAATGCAACCGAACTACTATCAAAACAGCACACTCATTATGTTACAAATGTTATGAGACTCAAGCGAGGGTCAAATATTAATTTTTTTAACAAGGAAGGAGAATGGGAGAGCAAAATAATTTTTTTAGAAAAGGATAGAGTTGAAATAAAGTTTCTAAAAAAGATAAGACAAGCAGGCAATTCATCTAAAGTTGAATTAGCAATTTGTTTGGTAAAAAAGATACCTATGGATAATATTCTTCAAAAAGCGACTGAACTTGGTATAAATAAAATAATTCCTATTGTTTCAGAAAGAACTGAGGTGAAAGATCTTAATCACGAAAGAGCTAAGAGAATAATAGTTGAAGCTACTGAGCAATCCAATCAACTTACTCCACCAAAAATTTTACAAATTACCAAACTCAAAGATTTTCTAAAAAATTTAGATATAACTACGAAGTTGTTATTTGCAGATATTAATTCAACAGAAAATTTAAAAGCTGGTGATTTTGAAAACAAAAAATCAATATGTATTTTGATTGGTCCAGAGGGTGATTTTTCACCTTCAGAGCGCGAAACTATACTTGAATGTTTAACAGTTAAACCGTTTAAGTTATCTAAAAACATATTAAGGTCTGATACCGCTGTAATAAGCGCTATTTCCTTGGTAAATTTTGTCAATAACTTTCATTAATTGTCGCATTAATTGAAATTGTTAAATCATCTAAAAACTGTATAAAAACTTATGCTTAAAAAAATTGTTTCTATAACTTTCGTTTTGTCAAACTCTGTTTTGGCTAATGAGCCCAAAGACTGGCAACTTGGTTTTCAAGAGTCAGCATCTAAAAGTATGTCAGATATAGTCTGGTTTCATGACTATATGCTTTTACCTATCATTACCGCTATTACAGCCTTTGTATTATTTTTACTTTTATACACATGTGTTAGATTTAGATCTTCAAGAAATAAAGTAGCCTCAACAACAAGTCATAATACATTCATTGAGGTTTTATGGACTTTAATACCTTGTTTGATTTTGATTGTAATGGCAGTTCCATCTTTTAAAGTTTTATATTCCCAGGACACCATTCCAAAAGCGGATGTAACTATTAAAGCCGTAGGTTATCAATGGTATTGGGGTTATGAATACCCAGATGAAAATATTATTTTTGACTCTTACATGGTTAAAGATGAAGACTTAAAAGGAGATCAACCTAGACTACTTACTGTGGATAATGAGGTTTTTGTGCCGGTAAACAAAGTTGTAAAAGTGATGATTACTGCTAATGATGTTTTGCATGCTTGGGCTTTACCATCCTTTGGTGTTAAGAGAGATGCAGTTCCTGGGAGGATCAATGAAACATGGTTTAAAGCAGATAGAACAGGAACTTTTTATGGACAATGTTCAGAGCTTTGTGGAATTAAACATGCATTTATGCCAATTACGGTTAATGTTGTATCTGAAGAGGAATATAATAAATGGCTTGAAAAAGCTAAAATAGAATTTGCTAAAGATGATATAAAAAATAATTTTAAAATAGCTAAAACAGTAAAGGAAGTTAAATAATGTACGGACAAACAACAGTAGATAAACACCATTCAAATCCTACAGGTTGGAAAAGATGGGCTTATTCTACAAATCATAAAGATATTGGAACTATGTATCTTATTTTCGCGATTATTGCAGGAATTATAGGTTCTTTATTTTCAGTTTTAATGAGAATGGAGTTAATGCATCCGGGTGACGGAATTCTTGGGGGAAATTATCATTTGTATAACGTCTTAGTTACTGGTCACGGATTAATCATGATTTTTTTCATGGTAATGCCTGCTATGATTGGTGGTTTCGGTAATTGGTTTGTTCCTATTATGATTGGAGCTCCTGATATGGCGTTTCCTCGAATGAATAATATTTCTTTTTGGTTACTACCAGTTGCTTTTATACTTTTATTAGCTTCAATTTTTGTTGATGGACCCCCTGGTGCTCAAGGGGTCGGAGGTGGTTGGACAATATATCCACCTTTATCGTCTAAAACTGGTCAACCAGGACCCGCGATGGACCTTGCTATCTTGAGTTTACATATAGCTGGAGCTTCTTCAATTTTAGGAGCAATTAATTTTATTACAACTATATTAAATATGAGAGCTCCCGGCATGACATTACACAAGATGCCTTTATTCTCTTGGTCTATTTTAGTAACGGCATTTTTACTTTTATTATCTTTGCCAGTTTTAGCTGGTGCAATCACAATGCTTTTAACAGATAGAAATTTTGGTACAGCTTTCTTTGAGGCTCAAACTGGAGGAGATCCAGTGCTTTTTCAACATTTGTTTTGGTTTTTTGGACATCCAGAAGTTTATATTTTAATTCTTCCGGGTTTCGGAATGATTAGTCATATAGTATCAACTTTTTCTAAAAAACCTGTCTTCGGTTATTTAGGAATGGCTTACGCTATGGTAGCGATAGGAGTTGTCGGTTTTGTTGTTTGGGCTCACCACATGTATACTGTAGGATTAGATACTGATACAAAAGCTTATTTTTTAGCTGCCACAATGATCATTGCTGTTCCCACTGGTATAAAAATTTTCTCTTGGATAGCAACTATGTGGGGAGGGTCTATAAGTTTCAAAACACCAATGCTTTGGGCTATAGGATTTATCTTTTTATTTACATTAGGCGGAGTCACAGGAGTTGTATTAGCTAATGCAGGTGTAGATACAGCATTACACGATACTTATTATGTAGTTGCTCATTTCCATTATGTATTATCTTTAGGAGCAGTTTTTGCGATTTTCGCTGGTTGGTACTATTGGTTTAGCAAAATGAGCGGTTATGAATATTCTGAGTTTCTGGGCAAACTTCATTTTTGGTTAACTTTTGTTGGAGTGAATATGATTTTTTTCCCCCAACATTTTTTAGGTCTTGCTGGTATGCCAAGAAGATACGCTGATTATCCAGATGCTTTTGCTGGGTGGAACTACGTATCTTCAATAGGCTCTTATATTTCTATTATTGGGCTAGCTGTATTTCTATTAAATCTTTTGTACTCTTTTATAAAGAAAAGAAAAGCTGAACAAAATCCATGGGGAGAAGGTGCTACAACATTGGAATGGACTGTTACTTCACCACCACCATTTCATACTTTTGAAGAGTTGCCTAAAGTAAAATAAATTGAGCCAAATATTAACAAAACCTAGAAACACTAAATTAAGCCTAGTACTTAATTTACAATCTTTTTTCAACTTAATGAAACCTAGGGTTATGTCCTTAGTTTTATTTACTTGTATGGTAGGTCTACTTATCTCTCCAACTAATATTTCTTTGACAAATTCTATTATTTCTTTATTAGCAGTCGCAATGGGATCAGGAGCAGCTGGAGCATTAAATATGTGGTACGAGTCAGATTTAGATGCTCTAATGAGCAGAACGTGTCTTAGACCAATACCAACAGGAAAAGTAAAAAAGAAACAGGCACTATATTTTGGAATAGCTTTATCTGTATTGTCAACAATAATTCTTTATAAATCTTCTAATTTAATATCGTCAGCTTTACTATCATTCACAATCGGATTTTACTTTTTTGTTTATACAATTTGGTTGAAAAGAAAAACTCCACAAAATATCGTAATTGGAGGTGCTGCTGGAGCCTTACCTCCAGTTATAGGTTGGACTATAGCAACAGGATACATTTCAATTGAACCGATTATCTTATTCTTAATAATTTTTTTTTGGACACCATCTCATTTTTGGGCATTAAGTTTATATAAAGCTGGGGATTATAAAATCGCTAAGATTCCAATGTTACCAATTATAGCAGGCTCAAAAAAAACAAAATTAAACATTCTCATATACGCTTTATTAATGTTTCCTGCGGCTGTAGCACCATATTTTTTTAATTTTGCAAGCTTACTTTATATGACAGTTTCTATGGCGATGACAACTTACTATGTATATTTGTGTTATAGATTATTCAAGGAAAGCAATCTAAAAGCCTCAAATATAACTGCAAGAAAAATATTTGTTTATTCAATATTTTACCTATTTTTTATATTTTTAGTATTATTGATCGATAACTCAATTAAAATAATTTGATGAACAAAAAGAAAAAGAACTTTATAACAGCTTTTGTCTTAATTTTATTCATGGTTTTCCTATTTGTACTTACATTTTACAATATAGGAATTTATAACAGAGAAATATAATGAATATTAGCAAAAAAAAACTTACACCAATTATATTAATATCAATTTTTTTATTTATGCTAGGATTATCTTTTGCTGCAGTACCCCTTTATGATTTATTTTGTAGAGTAACAGGTTTTGGCGGAACGACTCAAAACGCAACAAGTAAAGAAATTCCAAAAATTGTAGTAGACCAAGACTTTAAAATGAGATTTGACACGAATATAAATAGCACTTTAAATTGGAATTTTACTCCTGAAATTAAAACTTTAGATTTGAAACCTGGAGAGGTTCACACTGTAAAATTTTATGTAGAGAATCCCGATACTAAAATCTCTTCTGGTTCAGCATCTTTTAATGTTTCACCAGCACCATTTGGTATTTATCTTAACAAAATAGGTTGCTTTTGTTTTGAAAAACAAACACTTAAAGGAGGAGAAAAAAGGGAGTTCATATTAACATTTTTCTTGGATCCAAAAGTAGTTGATGATAATAAAACTAAAAATATTACTGATGTGACTTTATCTTTTACGTTTTTTTCATCAGATTATTATAAAAAAGAAAAAGAAGTTTAATTATGTCATCTAAAGAAAAAAAACATGGATTTCATCTTGTTGACCCGAGCCCATGGCCAATTTATGTTTCTTTTGCCACTTTAGTATTAGCCTTCGGAGCAGTCTATTATTTTCATTCAAAAGCCTTATGGCTTTTATTAGTTGGTTTTGCTTTAGTAATTTATGGCGCCTTCATGTGGTGGAGAGATGTTATTAAAGAGGCTGAATTTCAAGGACATCACACCCCAGTAGTCCAGATAGGTCATAGATACGGGATGGTACTTTTTATTGCATCGGAGGTAATGTTTTTTGTAGCCTGGTTTTGGGCGTATTTTAATGCAAGTTTATTTCCAACTGAGGCTGTTGGCGCTACTTGGCCTCCACCAGATATAAAAACATTTGATCCTTGGGATATACCGTTAATAAATACTTTAATACTTCTACTGTCTGGAACTACAGTAACTTGGTCTCACCATGCAATGTTAGAAAATGATAGAAAAGCTCTTGTTAATGGCTTGGTGCTAACTGTATTTTTAGGATTTATCTTTACTTGTTTTCAGGCTTACGAATATCATCATGCATCATTTACAATAGATGGAAATATTTATGGTTCAACTTTTTATATGGCAACTGGGTTTCACGGTTTTCATGTAATTGTTGGTACAATCTTTTTAGCCGTTTGTTTATTTAGATGTATGAAAGGACATTCTAACTCAGAGCATCATTTTGGATTTGAAGCAGCTGCTTGGTACTGGCACTTCGTTGACGTAGTATGGTTATTCTTATTTGCTGCTATATATATTTGGGGAAGTTAATCTCAAATTGAATAAAGCATTTTTATTTCAAATATTTGTAATTATTTTTGTAATAGTATTTTGTGCTCTAGGCACTTGGCAACTTTATAGACTGCAGTGGAAGTTAGAAATTATTAATGAAATAAAAGTTGGATTAAATTCAAATCCTTTGGAATATTCAAAACTAATCAAGAAAAATTATCAGAGAGTAAATACTAAAGGAAAATTTAATTTTGATGAACAAATTTTTTTATATAGTTTAAATGATAGTGGGAAACCAGGATATGATGTCATAACTCCTTTTGAGACTTTTAAAAATGAAAATATTTTAGTTAATAGAGGTTGGATTAGCAAAGAACTAAAAGGAAATTCACAAATTAACTTTAAAAAAGATTCAGAGCAAAAAATTGTTGGATTTTTAAGGGAAATCTATAAACCAAATATGTTCAAACCAGCTAATGATATTGCAAACAATATTTGGTTTTCAATAAATTTGGAAGATTTAAAAGAGACTACAGGTAAACAATTTGATGAATTCGTAATTTATCTTGAAGATAGTCAAGTAGTAGCACCACTTCCAAAAAAAATTAGTATTGATGTGCCAAATAACCACCTCAAATATGCTATAACATGGTATGCAATATCAATTTCAATAGTATTTTATTATTTATATTTTAGAAGAAAAAAATGAATTATTTAAGCACTAGGGATAAATCTTTAAAGTTTAGTTTTAAAGATATTTTCTTAAGGGGTCTTGCCCCTGGGGGAGGGTTATTTTTACCTTGTGAGTTAAAGAAATATAATCAAGAGGATCTTAAAAATTTAAGTCAGCTTAATTACAATGAACTTGCAACAGAAATTATATTTAATTTCTGTCCAGATGAAATTAAAAAAGAAGAACTTAGTTTACTGATACGAAAATCCTATAGTTGTTTTAAAGACAAAGAAGTTGTTAATTTAAAAAAAATTGGAGATATTAATCTTCTTGAACTTTACCATGGACCTACTTTAGCTTTTAAAGATATTGCAATGCAGGTAATTGGAAATATGTATGATCACCTACAGGTTGCCAAAACTAAAATTGTAAATATAGTTGTTGCTACATCTGGTGATACTGGTTCAGCAGCTATAGCTGCATTAAATAATAGAAAAAATATAAATCTTTTTGTACTGCATCCACATAATAAGATTTCTAGTATTCAAAGAAAAATTATGACAACAGTCGGTGGAGCTAATATTTATAACATAGCTATAGAGGGGTCATTCGATGATTGTCAAAAAATTGTAAAAGATCTTTTTAACGAGGATAGTTTTAGAACTGAAATAAATATGTCAGGTGTAAATTCTATAAACTGGGCAAGAATTGTTTGTCAGATTGTGTATTATTTTTATTCTTTCTTTAAATTAAAAAAAAACAATATTAGTTTCTCCGTACCAACTGGAAATTTCGGAGATATTTATGCTGGATATGTAGCAAAAAAAATGGGTTTACCAATTAATAAGCTTATAGTCGCTACAAATAAAAATGATATTTTACAAAGAGCTATCAATACAGGTGAATACAAACCTGATAAAGTGAAACCAACCATCACTCCAAGCATGGATATTCAAGTTGCCAGTAATTTTGAAAGGCTTCTATATTATATATTAGATGAAAACGATAATAAGGTGGGTTCATTAATGAATGATTTGTCGTCAAAAAAATTATTTAATTTAAAAAAAAAAGAAATTGACAAAATAAAAAAAGATTTTGCAGCTATAAAAATTACAGATGAAGAAACAGTAAGTATTATCGACGAAATCTACAAAGAGCATCAATTTATAATTGATCCCCATACTGCTACAGGGGTAGGAGCTGCAAAAAGTTTTAAAAATTTAGGTGATATAGTTGTTCTTGGTACAGCTCATCCCTACAAATTTAGTGATACAATAAAAAAAGCTATAGGGAAAAATTTAGATTCACCTGAACATTTAAAATTGAATATAGATAAAAAAGAAACATTTGATATTATCGGCAATTCAAATTTAGAGGTAAAAAATTATATTTTAGGTAAAATAAAGTGAAAATAAAAGTAGGAGATAAATTACCAGGCTCAGAACTATTTTATATTGATCAAAATAACGAAGTAAAAAAAATTGATATATTGGATCTTTGCAAAGGAAAAACTATTATTTTGGGTATGCCTGGAGCTTTTACTAAAACTTGCTCGGCTCTTCACCTACCTGGGTATATAAAAAACTACGAACAAGCTACTAAAAAAGGAATTTCAAAAATTGTATGTATTGCTGTAAATGACCCTAATGTTATGAAGGCCTGGGGCGAAAATCAAAAGGCTGGAAATAAAATTTTCATGGTTGGTGACCCATTTCTTAAATTTACAAAAGCCATTGGTTCAGAAGTAGACAAATCTGAAAAAGGATTAGGCATTAGATCAAACAGATACACTATGCTTGTAGAAAATGGTGAAGTTAAAAAAGTAGAGGAAGAAAAAGAAACGGCTAAATGTGAATTATCCGCTGCTGAGAATTTTTTAAAATCTATTTAGTTTCTGAAACTGCTAACTCATCAGCAAGATTATTATATTTATTTCCAGCGTGTGCTTTAACCCATTTCCAAGTAACATCATGTTTTAGACAAGAATTGTTCAATTTTATCCAAAGATCTTTATTTTTAACTGGTTTTTTATTTGAACTTTTCCAATTATTTAGTTTCCATTTTTTAATCCAATCAGTAATTCCGTCTTTAACATATTTTGAATCAGTAAAAATTGTAATTTCTGATTTCCTTTTTATTTTTTTTAATGCCATAATTGGAGCCATTAATTCCATTCGATTATTAGTCGTATTACTTTCACCTCCAGAAATGCTCGATTGATTTAAATTGCTATCTAATATGATAGCCGCCCAACCTCCTTTTCCAGGATTCCCTGAGCAAGCACCATCTGTATAAATCTTGAGCTTCATTTAAAAAAAAATAATCCTGAAAATTTTTTGTGTTTTTGTGGAACTCTAATCTTTTTAAGTATTCCATAGGATCTTTAATTTTAACAATTGCACCTTCCACTGTGTTTAATGCATCAAAAACGCGTGTTAACAAAAATCTTAAAGCAGCTCCTTGAGATAATACTTTGATACTATTTTTTTCTTCATCTGTAAGCTTTCTCACAGATGTATATCCATCTATGAAATTTTTTGCCTTTGTAACATTAAAACTCAAATTATTTTTCAGACCATCAAAACATAAAGCATTAAAGCAAATTGCTATTTCAAATGCGAAAAAATCTTCACAAGAAAAATAAAAATCAATTACCCCACTAAATTTATCTTGAACAAAAAAGATATTATCTTGAAACAAATCAGCGTGAATAATTCCTTTTGGTAAATCATTTGGCCAATTTTTTTCAACATCATTAAGATTTTCCTCAATTAATTTTGGTAGATCATTATGTATTTTGGTGCATTTATCTTTGACAGCATCAAATAACTTTCTCCATGATTTCACTGAGAGATCATTTTGACGTTTTAATTTTAAATTTTTTGTTAATTCATGCATTTTAGCTATTTCCAACCCTATTGATTTACAATTAACTGGTGATAAGCTTTTTTTAGCTTGCCCTTCAAGAAAAGAGACAATCATTAACTTTTTTCCTTTAAAATCCGTGATTGTATTGTTTTTTTTATTTGAAATTGGAGCTGGGCATTTAAAATTTGCGTTGTTTAAATAAGACATTAAATTTGAAAAAAAAGGAAGATCCTCAGACTTCACTCTTTTTTCATAAATTGTAAGTATAAATTTTTTTTTGTTAACTGATAAAAAATAATTTGTATTTTCTATACCCTCTTCAATTTCTTTAAAAGAATCCAGTCTTCCCAAATTATAATTTGATAAAATTTCCTCAATTTTATTTTGATTTAATTTTGTATATACGGCCATCAATTAAGCTCTTTTGGTAATTTAAAAACGACCTTTTCTTCCGCAACTACAACCTCTTCTATTGAAACTTTTCGGTCCTTTTTGATGTTTTCAAGTAATGTTTGAACTAATTTTTCTGGTGCTGACGCTCCAGAAGATATTCCAATCGTATTAGAGCCATCTATTTCGTCATATGGTATCTCTTTTTCGGAATGCATTAATTGAGAGTTGATGCATCCTGCTTTTTTTGCAACTTCTACTAATCTTACCGAATTGGAAGAATTACGACTACCTACTACAAAAAATATATCACATTTTGATGCAATTTCTTTTACTGCAGACTGTCTATTAGTAGTTGCATAGCATATATCTTCTTTTATCGGACCTTTAATATTTGGAAACTTTTTTTTAAGCTTTACAATTATTTCAGCAGTGTCGTCAACTGAAAGTGTTGTTTGAGTTATGTATGCAAGAGGTTTTTTAAAATCATCAATTTTTAAATTTTCAACATCATTTTTAGTTTCAATTAATTCAATTGATCCTTTAGGGAGTTGACCCATAGTACCAATAACTTCTGGATGATTTTTATGACCAATTAAAAAAATCTTATATCCGTTCTTATTTAATTGTTCTGATTCTCTATGTACTTTAGAAACTAAAGGACAAGTGGCATCCACAAAAGATAAATTTTTTTGATTAGCTTCCTCTGGGACAGATTTAGGAACTCCATGAGCGGAGAAAATTACAGGTCTGCTTGCATCTTCTACATCAGACAGCTCATCAACAAAAATGGCGCCTTTTTCTTTTAATTCCTCAACAACTTGTTTGTTGTGAACAATTTCATGCCGGACATACACTGGAGCACCATACTTATTGATTGATTTTTCAACAATCTCAATCGCTCTTTTTACTCCAGCACAAAATCCTCTAGGCGAAGCTAAATAAATTTTAAGTTCTTTTTTCATTTTTTTCTAAAAGATATTCTAACAATATATGCGGAAATGTAAGTGACGCCAAACCAATAAAAATTACCTTATAAATAGCCTCATCAAGCATATAAAAATTATTTAAAAAATATATT
>MDTB01145796.1_pt1 | contig 33281 bp, 36 predicted proteins | sample 811161 | NCBI WGS metagenome assembly MDTB01 (sample SAMN05326650, study PRJNA326480) | marine metagenome | isolation source: seawater | place: Mediterranean Sea | collected 2009 | reverse complement strand
GGTTATTCTTGGTTACTAGTCCGTAGTTGTTGCTAGGATAACGTTGATTTAGTGCAGAAGAACCGGATGTAGTATCTAAAACATCAAATCTACCACTAGCATCGCTTCCAGTTACCACTGCGAAGTCCCATTTCAGTGCTAAAGTGTCTATTTTGGGGATAAAATTATTTTTTGTGTTGCCCTCAAACAAGAAACTGTGCTGTAATGGGTTCTTTCTACCGTAATTTTCAGGATCTTTGGCGTGTAATTGGACTTCTTCGTTGGTCAAATAGTCATTCCAGACCCTCAAAGAGGATAATCTAACGTCAGATTGTTGTAAAGCAGACCCTGTGAAGTTTGTTCTGTGCGATCCAGCATAGAATTTCTTGTTAGATCCGGTTAAAAACTGTCCCGCTGTGGCAGTAGAAACTGCTGAACTTAGTGAAAATTCGTTAAAAACTACCCCATTTTCGACGTTTACGCCGTAAAATTCAAATAAATGGTTCACAGACGCAGATACATCAGAGGATAGTGGGTATTGTTCTGGTTTCAAGCGAACAGCGAAGTTCCACTTAGTATTATCGTATACATCAAAGTATTGTGATGATGTTAATTCTGGGAACGTACCATTTGACGACGTTACCATAAAATAAGTTCTTAAATCATCTGCTTTGACGGCGTACACTTGAAAGTCTAGGTCGGAAGCTGCCCAAGTGGTATCTGTTCCACCGGCAGATGCTGTTACCGTATGGCACCCAAAGATGGATGATGTTGCTAACTGTCCTAGAATTGTTGGGTTAAAGTCTGGAAATACCACTTCTGTCTGAGCAGAAAATGGAATGTCTACATCGCCAAAGGACGCAGAGATGTATCCATAGTCGCTCGTTGTTAGCGGATATTGGTATACTGTCGCATTTCTATCCGATTCTCTTTGAATACCGGAGAAGTCAATAAGATTTTTCTTTGTTGCTGTTGTCTTTATTGTGTTGTCAAGTGTGTATTCAACACCATCAGCGTAAATATTAATGTTGATTAAATCGTCGTCAACACCATAACATCGGAAAAGGTTGCGGAGTGACTTCTCTGTTCCCTTTGATTTGTTGATAAATGTTAAGTTGTTATAAATGTTCTTATAGATTAAGTTTTTAATCTCGTGTAGTTCTGTTTCGTATATCTTCTTTTCGGATCTCGAAAGGATTTCTTCAATCACTTCTTTATCGATGAAAACATCAGAAATGTCAAATCCGAGGGAAGTAAGCAGTCTCTTTGTAAATGGCAGAGGTTTGTTCATTCTCGTGCCGCCGCTTGAAGATACAGGACTAACAGATTTTAAATTTGATACTTCGCTGATCTGACCGTATAACGTATCCAAGTAACTTCCCATTATCTGAGTGAGTTTTAATACATTCTGTGTGGTTTCGTCTTCTTCACGGATCCATTGTGGGATTGTATTGTACAGGGATGCGTTGTTTGTTTCATCGTGTACTGTACCGCTGTATGCCAGTTCAGTTGAGAGTGCTAATACATCTGGGTGTGTGGCGTAAATGATTGGGTCTGGTTCTTCTCTCTCAGCTTTTCCAGATTCCACAATAGCAGATCCGGTTGAGCGTAGTGCTGCCGAATATGTTGACCAAGTACCGTTAGAAACACGTCCAGAATAGTCCAGAACCAACGAATCTTGGTTAGAGTCCCCAGTCATACCCTCATTGAATTTAAAGTACACACCGAGGTCCACAAGGCGCTTATCGAAGTCGCTGTTGTGATAGTATTTATTTTTATCTGTATTGGAACCACCGTGGATGGGAGCAATGTAATTTCTTCCTATCTCTTTACCGGTTCTTGCTGAACGCCAGAAACGAAACTCATCCATAGAGGCGGTAAGACCCTGTGTTGAATCTATACGAGCACCTAGTGTTGCTTTTAGCGGATCAAAGGAACCAGAATAAGAATCATAGGTCTGTATATCTGTTTTCTGACCATCGGTGTAAAGCTTTGCTGTCACTGCTGTACCGGCAGATGCTGCTGATAAAACGATTGCGTAATGGTGCCATTTGTCGTCTAATATCGTTGATAGTCCAGTATCCAAACTCAACTGAGAACCGGCATAGTTTGTGTTTATCTGTATCTTCGATGGCTGAGATGCTGTTAAGAACGTCTCAAAATAATCGGATGTACTTGCTGTTAAGTACAATACCGTCTCTGGTGTAGGATCATCGTTGAAAGCTGCTTTCTTTAACCAGAACTCTATTGTGTTGCCTTTTTCTAGGTCCCATTGAAGGTTGTTAACGTGGTTTGAAGCAGTATTAAATAAATTTTTCTTATGTGGCCCTGCCTTAACTGTAATGTAGGCATCGGCATCAAACTTGACATAACCCGTACTTTTTGGGTATTTTTGGTCATAAATGTATTTTTCTAGGGGTGTTTGATTATTGAAGAAGTCTAACTTCTCTGCTTCGGATCCATCGTATGGGTATTGTCCGTAGATTCTTTTTATGGAGTCGGCATAGTATTGTACTGCTGATCCATACTTAACGAAGTTCTCTGGTTTTGAATAATCAACATCAGGAACGAAATAGTCTACTTTTTCTATGTGTTGTTTAACGTGTTCTTCTGATTCAACACTGCTTGAAAGTTGATCAATATTACCTTTTGTTAAACTACGAAGATTTGATTTTTCTTTTTGTCTCTGAAAGAACTTTTTTGCACTCATCTATTCCACCCGAAACTTGAACATTTCTGATTGTTCTACGAATTTGTCATTTACTTTATACAAGAGATTTATACCGTATGCGTAATCTTTTTCTAGCATAGACATGTCCAAATCAAAGTAACTTCCAGATACATCGTAAGACATCAATGTGCTGTTATTACTAGTATCATATTGAATGACTTCGTGATTATCAATCAGTCTGATTATCCTATAATGAGCATCTTCAACAATTGAAGCTTCAATGTCTGTTGATGCTACTGTATAAATAGTGGGACTCCAATCTTTTTGGCGAGTAAATACTCTGAAACGAGCAGTTTCGGTATCGGAATAAACCGACTTAAGATTTGTTATTTTTGAAACATATTTTTCACTAGGGTTGTAGTTGGCGGCAGCGTGAGAATTTACCGTTATCGCTGATCCGGTATGATACTCTGTTGCACCGCTTGACCAAACAGGAAATACAGCGCTTGCTGTGTTATCCAGTGTAATGGACGCTGAATAAATCCCTGTTGAAACAAATCCACCTGTGGCTGTCGCTATGGCGGCACCTCCAAGAGTAGCATACAACTTTAATGTAATTGCTCCTGTTCCTACACCTGGGATGTTTTGTTTTTGTCCTCTGACGACATTATACAAATAAAGTTTGTTATTATTATCCGCAACCATTGAACTACTTGCAAAGAAGTTAGCAGAGTTGTCTTTTTTGGCGTCATTCCATCTTGCTTCAAGTAGTGGTTTCTTGAAAAAGAACTCTGTGCCTCTTGCGTGAAACTTCTTTGTGTAATAAGACTTATTTAGTGAAGAGGATGCGGGAGCGATACGTATTGCGAAACCGTTGGTTCCAGAAAGCGTTGCTGTTGAACTTAACCAATCTTCAACAATGTTTGTTACATCAACTTCAATGTCCTCTATACCGTCTTCACCAAAGGAAGCAGTATAATTGTATTCATTTGAGGCACCAGTATAAAATCCTGCACCTGTTGTCGCCCAAGTAGAACCGTTAGCAGCATATTCCCAAGTGGATCCAATACCCGATGGGAAGCCTGGATCTGTGTATTCATCCATATCCAATCCGTATCCCTCATCCCAACTTTTTGTTAGGGCGGCAATTTGCATTGTATAATCTACCGGTAATGTATGTCCGTGTTCTGCGTTGTAGAGTCTTAGAAAAAAGTTAACACTACCGGATTCCGGTATATCACCTGCACTTCTGGATGTTTGGATGTTAGTGATTGGAAAGTTAACTAAAACTCTTGACTCTTCTTGTGACGATGTATTCGCTTGGGCATAGATCGTAAATACTTCAAGTATGTCGGATGCACCCATATTAGACGAGGTTGCTCGTGTTGTCAAGTTTTGCTTAAAAGCATTGGTGATTGTTGTGTCTTTATCTGCTACAAATCTTTTTATTGCCATTATACCACCACTCCAATTATGTCTTTTTCTAGGTATCGTATTTCTAGTACGGTGTCTTCCGGCACTACTAAAAATCTTTTATCTTGTGTTAGGTTTGCGGCAACATTAAATCCGCTGTTTTCGTATCCAGTACCTTCTTTACTCACAATCTTAACATTCGTAGTGTCCACAACTTCTGGTAAGTCGTTTAAGATTCTGTATACGTCGGAGATGTAAAATGGAACGCCAAACATAAACTTTTGGTCGTATTCATCTCTGATCGCTTCTACTGCTTTTGTCAGAACTTCTGTCTGGCTCTTATCGATTGCTCCGATAATTTCAAACTCGATACCAATGTTGGCTACTTTTCCGTCCAAAATATCAACGGTATCGTTAATCATTCTGTATTTGTTAATCCAAGTTCTAAGGTTCTCTTTTGTTGTTGCGTTTGCTTTTGTCAAAGAACCGTCCACATTTTCGGATACAACATAGAGATTTAAGTTTCTTTTGATAGAATCTGCGTCTTGTGAAATGTTTGCTCTCTTGACTGATCCAAACTTTGCTGGCATTCTGTACACAAGACTTAAATAATCTTGCTTCGTAACTGCTCTGTTCTGTGCTGCGTATGCGTCAAGAGCACGAGTTCTAATCTCGTCCGCATCTATTGTTTCTGATTTACCAAGAATTGGTTCTTCATTGTCTGCTTCCAGTGACGCAGCGATTGATGCTTTTGCCGAATCAGATACATCAGAAGATTTAAATGACAGAATCGGGGAAGAAACAGTTGTTACTGAGTTTACCGGGGCGTTTACATCATCTGTTGTGTTAACACGGTATACTATGGTTAAATCTCCGGCGGGAGGGACAACACCAAATTTGTCTGTTTTCATTAATGTGGCAGGATCAAAGGACTCATCTGTGAAATAGTCTTTGCCGTGCAATTGAATGATGGCAGATGATGGATCGGGGAACTTTTTATTTTTTAGTTCTTCGGCAGAACCGTGTCCAAATTGAAGGATTGTATCGCCGTTTACGGTATGTTCTACGACAAAGCGTCTTGGAACAATCATCTCACGTAAGATATATGGCGTTCTTTCGCTCTCTGCGGATGTTCTGTTTCTGATTGATTTATAAATTGTGTTCTGTGATAAATGCTCTACCTCGAAGTACTCATTACCTTCAACATCGTGAACAGAAATAATCTCAACTACATTATCAGCAGCTATAGCAACCTTTTTAAACTTCTCATAAGCACCAATGGAAACAACTTCTGTCTCTGTTCTACCGGAAAGAACTTCTCCGTATGCTTTCATAGCAAAACTAGTTGGTTGTCCATCTGTGTTCACTTCTGCAACAACAACTTCTACATCAGAGTTGTTGAAATCTACGTCTTCATTGAGAATAAAATTAACTCCACCTTGGGAGATTAAAGTCGTACCCTTGTTTAACGTCGGTATTTGCGCTCTAACGGGCGTTCCGTTGCTCGCAGGCACTTCGACATAGAAAGCACAAATGCCGCTCGTAGAGAACGAGCCAGGGTACTTAAAACCCATTTGTTTGGCTAGTTTTATGATGTTCTTTGTTTCTACGGCAGTATCAATGAAAGTTTCGTTGACTTGGTAGTCAAGATAGAATGATAGAACGTCACCGACGTATGCTACCATATCAAAGATTAAAGCACCGAAAGATGCTTTATTAAAGTCTTTATATGTTTCTGGGTAATACACTTTGGCATAATTTACCAAGTCCTCTTTGATTTTCTCAAAGTCTCTGCCGGTATACTTAATTGGTGGGTTCTTTTTTACAGCCATCCTTTCATTCCTTATTTGTCAATATCCAGTACTAGTTCTTCACTAATCCCAAGTTGGGTGATAAAATACTTTATGACAATGTTTAAAGTGTGTTCAACAGCATTTGTATCTACACTAATTATCTCCACGAAAGGTAAATATACTTTAACCTGTTCATATAATCTTTCATTAAACTCTTGTGAAATTCTATTACTATCAGTTTCAAACAAATATTGATGAACACCAACACCAAACTCTGGATCCATTATTCTTTCGCCAGGAACAGTTAAGATTAAACTCTTAAAGTTCTGCTTGATGGTTTCGGGTAATGTTTTTGTCATACCGTATGGACCATCTTCTTTATTATATTCTAGTGGTAATTTTGCTGATATTCCTGCCATTGTTTTTCCCTTAAAGTAATTAGATCCCGTCCAAGATTATATCTATCAAGAGTCCTGCCCTTGTGAGTGCTCTTCTTGGGATTTCATCTTTTTTCATAAAAAAACTAAATGCGTATGCTTCACTCCACCAATCTCTAATATTTTTTTTGATATCGTTTCCAAAAAGTATTTGCTCTACTACCTTTTCATATCTTATATCTATCTTTTCTATTTTGAGTATTTCTTCTTTAATTTTATTTTTTTCTGTTTCGCCTTGGGCGGTTGTTGTATAGAACGATATAATGGCATCCGTGCCAGTATTATCATATGTATTACCAAAAGAAAGGGAATTTATTCTTTGTTCAAAATAGTTTTTGAAATTTGCTTCCACTTCAGAATCGGCATTGTCTTCTTTCCACAAAACATCAGAAATATTCTTTATTAAATTAATAATGTCTTGAGTTTTAAACATTTTATCATTTAGTGAAAAATCTGTATCAGGTACTGCTTTCATAAATTCTAATATTCCATTTTTACCGTCGAGAGATGGTTTTGGAATTTTTGTACTATCCTCTGGAAACATAATATTGTACTTATTTATGTGGTAAAACCACGCTAAGTAAGAGCGAATAAATTCCTCCATTACAGCATCTAGGAATGTCTTATAATATTTTTCATAAATCATTTATACACTCCCCTTTTTTACCTTTCTTAAATTCTCTAAAAAATTTGAAGTTGATTTTTCAAAAATTCCCGTCTTATCTTCATCTTTTGTTTTCTGGTTGAATATTTCTTCAAGTCTTTCTTCTTGGAATTTTTGAATAAGAAAATATATGTCATTTTGAAAATTTATGATTGTATCTTTTACTTTCAACTTTTCATCATTTAATTTTGGTCCAACATTTTTCTTAGAAATATCGAAGTTAGGATATATTGTTTTTTCTTTTTGCATAGTTAATCCAAAAATATACGTTTCTATCTCTTTTCTGTCTCTTTCCAAATCTACTTGATTCTTTGATACATCCGGTTGATTATCATCTTGCTTTTTCAAAAGAGCTTTTGTACCGCCAGATACAACAGATGTTAGTCCAATATCTTCTAAGAAATCTTCCATCTTAATCGCATTGAGCGCCTCTGCAATCTTTGGATTTAATAAACTACAATATTTGTCAATAGCATCTTTTATGTCTTGTTCTGCTTTTTGTGTTGTTTCTACGCAAAAATCAGGAATACACTCCAAATCCTTTGAGTTTTCGAGTATTCCTATCATATTAATTTGTTCTCTCAAAAAGTTGAAGAACGTTATTATTTTCTTTTCCGTATCTAATCCAATATTAACCTGCTTATTTACTTCAATCATTTGGTTGATTATGGAACACTCCACTTCTCCGATTAGTAGTAAGAGTATTTGTCTTTGTAAAATCTTATCTTCTTGTTCTACTATATCAAAATACTGGCGAACTTTTGTTATTATTGTCGCATCTGCCAACAATAATTTCTCATTTACGGCAGTGATGATGACTTCATTACTCACGTATTTGTTTAAATTTACTTTCTTTAATCCAAAATCACTATATCTATCTCCAACCAGTGTGGCGTTTGCGTCGGTTAACAAACTTTCAAAGTCCGATAAAAGGGAAATGATTATCTCTGCTATAACCTGCTTCAATTCGCTTATTAAAGAAGTAAAGATCTCACATAGTAAAGCATACATTACATCTCTTAAACCAAGATCCCAAAAATTAGTTCTTATAAGGGGTATTCTTGGGATTGTTGGTAATGATGTAGGAATATAGTTATCTGTTATATTTAAAATATGGTCTATAATTTCATTATTTGCCTCTTTGCAAGGGGCATTGGGGTCTTCTTCCCTAAGATCATTGATGGCTAGATTAGTAAGCGTTGAAGCTGAATCTGCTACCAACTTGGAAATGTAATATTGTATTGGAACATAATTAAAAAATTGATTGAACTCATCTTTTAGGCAGTCGGGGAACTCTTCCAACTTAAACTCTTCCGATTTAAATCCAGAGTCGATTATGCCAGTTATAGCATTTAAAGTATCTTTTCCAGCCTCTCCCCATTCAATTCCATCTTTTGGTGGCTTAAAACTGTCGAATGTTTCTTTTGTTGCTTTAAACGGTTCTTGTTCTTCATCTTTTGGTGGGCACTTATTTTTGTCCAAGTCGTGTTGAAGGTTACCATTCTTTAGAGTTCTGGCAACATTACCAACAATGTTTGCTCCAATAAATGCATTTTGAGTATAGGTCAATACCTGATCAAACGTGTTTTTCTCTTTCTCCCTAATCTTATTTTTTTCTTCAGGAGATTTATTTTTATTTTCATCAGCCATTAGTTTGTTTTATTCCATCTACTTCCAATATAACCTTTTGACAAGATTGTGGAGTTTAATTCTGACGACACAGTGTTTATATAATTTGTTGCCAAGTTTATTAGTTCCTTCCAGATCACAGGATTAAACAAAACATCCGGTCTTGCTAATGCCAATTCAAAGGAACTAACCACCTGATCTCTGCGGGTTTGGGTAATTTCTTTTAGTACCCTTTCTAGATTATCTACTTTAACTATGCCTTGTAAGCTAAACTCCGAGTCTTGGTCTTTTTCTATCTTATTACCGTAAATCAAATTGACTCCAAGTGCTCCGACATTATCAACTCCATTGGATAGTGTTTTATCTATACCACCGGCATATAAATTTACGCCGCCGTTACGGGCAACGAGTTGTATTGTATCTGCATATGCCGTAACGTGTGACTTGGCCTTATCAATGGCATCTTCTGGTTTTATGTTCTCGTTTGTGTTGATAATGCCAGGATTTACTAATGTTTGTCTTCCAAAAAATGCCTGCGGATCATCTTTTTGCAATATATAAACACCCGCTGCATCATCGATGGGTGATAGCTCATCGACAATCTCATCTCCGTTTAGTTTATGGCCTTTCACTCCTGCCACAATGGCGATACGGGAAGCAAAATCACCGCCTTTACTAGCATATTTAGGGTTGTTATCCATTATGATTGCTGCTGCATTATCGGGGGCTTCTATTACTTTTCTGTCTCCCCTATCTACGGCAAACTCTGGCTTTAATCTTTGTCCTATGTCGGCTGCTACACCGGTACCCACTTCGCCATTTACAAAGTCTTCAAGATACTTTTTTTGATCCGATGATAATCTTTTTTCGTCTATTCTTTTTACGTATTTCATTTCTTAAACTCTGCCTTTTTTCTAGGACGACCATCAAAGACAGGTCTTTCATAAAATTGCGGAACTAGAAACTTTACTTTTATTATTTCATTGAGTTGGATTTTTTCATCTTTTGGGATCTCGACTCTCAAAAGTGTATCTATCAAATAATCATTACTACTGTTGTTGTATTCAAAAAAGCCCTCTATTTCAACAAAGGCATACTCTCTATCAAGTGGACTCTTCATCCTACCGCCCTCTTCTACTCTTTGTTTGTTATCTTCTACACTATAAAAAGGGTCATTAGATGTATAGACTTTATTTTTATGGTTAATAATTTTTCTAACAACTCCAAAAAGAAAATCAGGAGGAGAGTCATTATCTCTTAAGTATTCCTTAACCAACTCAGTCAAGACATCGTTTTCTCTCACTAAATTTGTAAAAGATTTTCTTTCTGACATTATGCGGACTCCTGAATGATTTCAAAGATACTGTCTCTTTCACCGTCCGAGAAAGATAGGTCTTCTGCTTTACCTTTTTTCAGTTGTGCTATGATTTTTACAAGTTGTTCATTGGAGCGTTGAAGGGTTTCAACGTACTTGGCAGCAATACCGCCTGCGCTTGCGTGAGAAGTTTCACCAGAGTTAATCTCACCCTGCAACTCAACCAGCAAGTCTTCGGTTCTTTTACGGTCTTTGCGGATGTTTTTGAGGGCTTCGTCAATTAGTTTGTCTTTTTGCATAAATCTATCTCCAACACAGTACAATAAATAGATTTATTTCAGATTTTATATCTGCCCTTTCTCCCAATCTACTTTAAAACTGCGGTATTTTTGCCTAAATTTCTTCAAACAGTTGGCAATCTGCTTTGTATTGAGACCTGTAATCTCTCTTAGGTAGAGATAGATTGCTTTCTTATTGAGGATCTCTACCTCTTTGGGATCTCTCAGGAGTTCTTTTATTGCTCTGATCACACGGACTTCGTTTGATTTGATATTTAAATCTTCTTCTGTCCATTCCCAATCATCGAGTTCTTTCATTAAGAACTTCCAAAATTCTTTTTTCTCTCTATTCTTCTCGTATTGATGTTCTTCTGAGATAAACTGCGCTTCTGCGTATTTAATGACATCATCTAACTGAACTTCTCTTTTTCTTCTTTGGGAAGTTTTTTTAGCTTTGTGAATAAACCAATTCTTAGTAACAACACTAAAATATGAGAATGCCCTGGAGCCTTTATCTGGATTATATTTGTCCAAAATGGTGGTTAGCCAAATCTTACACTCATCCCTAAGTGAATCTACATTAGGAAGTGCGGTAAACTTATATGTAAAAGTTATTTTATCTACCAGTTCATTAAAAGCTGGCTGGATGAACTCTACATAAAGTTTTGTTCTTTCTATGTTGTCTTCTGTTTTTGCGTATTTTATTATTGCGTCTTCGTGTACTTTAGTGAAGTAATAATTCTTTGTTCGTTTTCTACGCTTTCTCTTTGGCTTGTCTACCACTATTGGCTCCTCCTTGATATACCTCTTGGAAAGCCTCAATATCTTCTGTGACCTGTTGTGAGTGTTCTAGAAGTTCTTGGAGGATTGTATCCCCATAATACATTTCCATTTTGTTTACATTTTCTATATGTTCAGAAAACTGTGTCAGGTTATAAATCATTGTATCAATGTTATCGGATACAAATAGCATTCTCTTAAATAAAGAATACACCACCCATAGTAAAAAGAGTGAAGATACCGACAAACAAACTATAATTATTGCTTCCAAATTCAAGGTTTATATTCCTGCTTCATTTTTTCTTTTTCTTTCTCTACTTCTTCTCTTGCTTCTTCAATGTGATCATTGACGACATCTCCGACCTTTTTTCCATCGGTGCTCTTTTTCTTGCCGAAAGAGATCATTTGAGGCACCCTTCTAAGGTTATCCTCAACGCCGCACAAGGCACAAACTGTTACTGTAGTTTGTATGGAGTGCATACTGTTGAATTGACCACCACAGGCACCACATTGATAAACGTATAGGGGCATATTATTCCTCTTCTTGTTGATTATTGACTTTTACAATTGGTGGGTTTTTCACCCATAATCCATCGTCTGTATCTGTAAATTCAAATTCTTTTAGTGTTTCTGTTACATCACTTTGTTCTAGAAGTGATTTTTGTAGAGCCATCATTAGTGCTCCAAGTGCTTGATTACTTAGTTTCATTTTACTTCTCCTTTAAAACCAACTCATAGTCAGAATTATACATCATTTTTGCTAATTTATTAAATGTTACTTTTGGTCCCCATCCAAGTTTTTTCTTTGCTTTTGAGCAATCTCCCAACAATACAGGAACTTCCGATGGTCTAAATAGTCTTGGATCGGTTTCAAGATAGTCGTAAGGACTACCTAATCCTGCATGTTCAAAAACCACCTCTAGGAATTCCTGTACTGTATGTGTTTCTCCTGTGGCGATAACATAATCGTCAGGATTGTCTTGTTGTAGCATTAACCACATCGCTTCAACATAGTCACCAGCAAATCCCCAATCTCTTTTTGCTTCCAGGTTTCCCAAACTTAGTTTTTCTTGTAGTCCAAGTTTTATTCTTGCAGCAGCCATTGTAATCTTTCTTGTAACAAATGTTTCGCCTCTTCGTGGAGATTCGTGATTAAAAAGTATTCCACTACACGCATACAACCCATAACTATCTCTGTAGTTCTTTGTGATGTGGTGTCCAAATACCTTAGCACAAGCATATGGAGAAGCGGGAATGAGCGTAGACTCCTCATTGAGTGGCATTTCTGGGTTTGTTCCGTACATCTCTGAGGAAGATGCCTGATAAAATCTACATTCTGGTGTCATTAGTTTTATGGCATTCAAAATTCTTAATGGTCCCATAGCGACACCATCAACTGTATTTTCAGGTACTTCAAAAGATACCCTAACATGAGACTGTGCTGCCAAGTTATAAAACTCGTCAGGTTTGTATTTTTGAAGAAGTTGGTAAATACAACTTGTATCGTTAAGATCGAAATACTCCATCTTAAAGTTCTTATGTCCATAAATTGTATCAATACGAGCAGTACAAATAAGAGAGGTGCGGCGCTTTAGCCCTACCACTCGGTATCCTTTATCTAATAATAACTCTGCTAAGTATGAGCCATCTTGGCCTGTTATTCCCGAAATAAACGCCGTTTTCAATTTACACCTCTAACATTTGGATAGTTTATTATAAACCATTCACAAGTTTTTTTTAATCCTTCTTTTAGGGGAGTATAATCTTCTTTCTTCCACCCCAGATCTAGAAGTTTCTGGTTTGAACTGGGTTTTCTGTGTTGTCCTGATGGTTGATCTGTTTGCCACACTATTTCTCCATCGTATTCAAGTTCATCACAAATCATCTCAACAACTTCTTTGATGGAATACTCATCTGTATTACCGATGTTGATTGGGTCTTGTTCATCATATCTTTCAAGTAAAAACAATAGTATTTTTGCCACATCTTCAGAATATGTAAATTCTCTTCTCGGAGAACCATCACCCCAACAAAAAACAGACGGTTTCTTATTTATTTTTGCTTCCCATACTTTGCGAATAAGAGCAGGTAAAACATGACTATTTTCCAAGTCAAAGTTATCATTCTCGCCATAGAGATTATTTGGGATGGCAGTAATAAAGTTACTACCGTACTCTTGTCTGTAAGCACGAGACATAACATCTACCATTCTTTTGGAATAAGCATACCCAAAATTAGAAACGTGCGGTGGGCCAAGATGAAGTTGTTCTTCTGTGAGAGGATAATTCACATACGGGGCATCGGGATACACACATGTTGATAATAGAGAAACTACTTTTTTTGCTTTTGATTCATGAGCGTGGTGTAGTATTTTTTGGTTTATTATACAATTATCATAATAAAATTGGGCCACTTCGTCAGTATTTGCTTTTACACCTCCAACTTTTGCGGCAAGGTGTACTATCTTTTTATCATTTGCTTTAAATTCAAGATTGTGGAACTGCTTTCTATTTGGGTACTCGGCAGTTGGACAGATTCTCTTGAAAGCAGTACCTACCATTCCTGTGCCACCTGTAATAATTAATTCTTTCATTTTTTTACTCCCATCTAAACCATCCATCCAATGGTGTCTGGCTGAGATTCTTATTTGATGTGCCTTTCCATGGCCTCCATGGGCCATAAACTCCAACTTTCCTTGCATCACTTAGAAATGATGCCCACCAAGACAAAGTACCATGCTCAAATAAAATGTTATCACAACTGCGGATGAAATTAAAATCTTCTACAATGCTTCTTTTTTCAAAGATTGCACCATAATCAGATAACATCTTTTGTAAAGAATTGAAATATCTTACAGATTCTCCTATAGGAACTCTATCTTTTTTTGGCACCTTGTAATGAAATACATACGATTCTAATTCTTTCTCACTTATTTGTTTCCAGATCGGAAAATCAGATACAACATGAATTCTATCAAATTCAAATTTTTGTATTGCTTTTTCGTAAGATTTTGCTGATGGCTTTGAATAAAACTCGTTCTTGTAGAAGAGTCTATCTCCTGTTCTTAAATGAATTGCTAAAGTTCTTTCTTTGTTTTCTACGGCGGGATACCAACTTTTTATTTTATCCCTATTGGGAGGAAAATACCTATGATCCTCAAAATACCCACTTAACAAAACCTTATTATTTTTTGTATCTATTGAAAAAGCAGAGATGTAATTATCATCCTGAAAAGAATGTGTAAAGGATGGTGGACGTTCTGCAAAAACAAAGTTTAGTTTCTCTAACTCTGGTTTTGCATAATACCCTGAGCACGGTTGGATCAGTTTTACTGAATCATTATTATGATTTGCTAATATTTTACCCGCATTGGCTTGAAATAAATTATTACCAAAACCATTTGTAAGTTGAACATAAATCATATGTTTTTATCTTTAATTGATTTGTGATATGAGTCCCTAATTTTCTCTGTAATTTGCGATATTACATCGTAGTTACTATCAACCCAAACTATTTTTTCCTGTTTGGAAGCATGAGGATTGATAAAATTAGTTTTTGAAACAATAAGATTAACAATTTCATTATTTAGCCCCGCTTGTTTCAACTTATTAGAAATCCAAGGTAATCTTGGGTAAGCCAATATTCCGTCTAGATACAGTTCAAGTAAATCTTCCTTAACATTAAAAAGGTGAAAATGTTTTTCCTTTATAAAGAAAGAATCTTGGTAAGTACACAACAATTTATATCCTTTGTTTTCAAAAATTTGATTCATTGTATAAATTCCTTGTTGAATGTTTTTGGCAGCAATTTCTGTTGATAAACGCTTTTTATAAAAAGGACTTAACATTTGACCGCCCTCAATACAAATAACGTCAGGTAAAAACTCTTCAATTGTTTCAAAAACCTCCACATCTAGACCATCAATATCAATTGAACAAAAATTAATCTGTTCATTCACATGTTCTCTTACCACATTATCAAATAAATTTTCATGCGTTCCAATAGCTTTATTTAAGGCCGTCACTCTCTCACAATCTTCATAGTTATGCGTCAGATCCTCAAACCTTTCAGGGTGAGGCTCTATTAAAATTCCTCCCCATCCATCTAAAAAAAGTTTTCTAGTGTTTGATCCAAAAATTCCATCCCAAGCACCAAATTCTACAAAAAAACCATTTTTGATACCAATTCTTTGAAAAATCTCTTTTATTAAAAAATCATTTTGATTAAATTTATAAGGTTTTCTAAAATTTTGAACCGTGCCATGCCACTTGCTGTGATATCCAACTAAATCCAATAGGTTTTCTTTATCTTCCACTACTATCTCCTTCTATTATACAAAATCATTTTGGCTCAACTTGTTCCACTAAGTTACCATTATAATCAATTAATTTTTGTGTTTTATCCCTATGAGGAAAATCTTTTATTGGCTTTGTTTTATCAAATTCTGTAAAAGGGCGACAGATGTCAGTTATGTATTGGACATTGTATCCTTCACTTCGTAACCAACGCTCCCATGCATGTTCTGTGCATTCAAAATTATTATCGGTTCTATTTTCATCGTCGCCATGCAAGTATTTGTACTCACAGTATTTCTCAAACGCTTTCGGAGAAGCAAGAGAGAAAAAACATAAATCTCTGTGTCCTGACGGAGCAAACTTTGTGCTATAAATGTTTTTGTCACTAAGATCTATGTTATCTCCAGAAATAACAACTTTTCTTGGATACATGGAGTTGTCTGGTCTGCTTCGGATAATAACATCATACTCAAAATTGTTTTCTTTGGAGTATTTCTTTGCCATAGAAAGGCCCTCTCCTATGTTATCAATTTGATTTTGCATTCTTGTTCTGAAATATCCTAGTGTGCCGAAATTATTCTTCGGTATTCTTTCGTTCTCATTAACATAAAATCCTTTTAAATTTTCGCCATAAATTTCAGGTATATCTTTCTCTAGTTGTTGTTTGGTATAAGAGGTCGTATTATTATACTTCTGATCTAAACTTTTTCCGCAAGAATGCATTGTATTGGTTGTTGTTGCATAAACAAAAACATCAGCGTTGTTTGGTTCAATCAAATGCTTTATTTGGTTAAGAACATTAATTTTATAATCTCTCATTTGGCCTGTTATCAATACAGCAATTTTCATTTTATTGTCCTTAAATTATAATATATTAAATTTTTTATTTTTACTCATGTAGGAGGGTTCAACGTTATCTCTACAAGATTTGCAAAAACCTTCCTTTGGCCCATCTGTCATGTGGTGGTCTCTCCACGGGTTGTATCTATCGCTGGCGTAGATGTCCCAAAGCTTTTCTTTACTCACATCCCCCATGACTCCAGACTCTTGTCCTGGTACGTCTGATCTCATCGCACAGCACACAGTAACCTTGCCATTATAATCAATGTACATGTTATGGAATGGTTGTAAACATCTTTGAGTTCTAACATAATCCGAGGCTATGTCTACAGTCTCTCCACGAGAAGAGCCATCAAGATCAAAATTTCTAGATCTTATGTGTATTATCATTCCCCTATGGGTTAGGTCATACTCTAGTTTACACCCAGGTATATCTGTGATAACTTTTGCGGGGAGATCATACTTTTTTATTCTTTTTTCTGCCCTGCGTCTCATCCTTTCGTGATCGTATTTTTCATTATTACCGAGATATTGTTGGATCCATAATTGATTAAAGCCAGCGTCACACATTTCCTCTATGTACTCTCTCGTAACATAATCACCATTCGTATTTGTTCTTAAAATAGCATTCGGAAGAATTTCTCTTGCCTGTTTTACTCTTTTCAAAAATAATTCTTTATGAGAAAGTGGCTCGTTATATCTACTATAGGTTAATTCCCCAGAATAATTAATCTCTCTTAATTGTTCTAATAAATTCAGATATTGTTGTTCCGGCATTTCATTGTTGGTTGATTTTCTATCAATAAAAGAATTTGGACAAAACCAACATTTCCTATTACAAAAGGAAAAAATCTCTATCTCTATCATTTTCAAAGATTTGGCGAATTTTTCTTTATTTTCCATTTAAAATCTACTCTCCCAATTCCATTATTTCGTAGTACTCTCCAATTAAAAATTTATTATTTTTACTCAAAGAAGTTAATTGATATGACTTGTCATAATCTTCAGGTAACAGAACTCTAAAATCAAAACTAACACGAGTTACATTTGTTCTATTGGGAAGATTACCATGCATACACTGGTTACCATTAAAATAAAAAACCTGCCCTGGCTTTAATTCCAATTGATGAAAGTCTCTTTTTCCAGGGGAACTTTCAAGTATAGTAGTATTACTCTCAAACATTGGAGTTAATGCTAAAATAAAATTCATCTCCCCAGGAGGATGATTATAATCCCCATCACAATGCCAGCCTCCTACGGCTACATTTTCTGGTAGGTGAACTCTGAAAGACGGCCACCGTTGATAGATAATACTCTTTCTTGCTTGTATTTGAGGGGCAATAAACTCTTTTATAAACTTTTTATAAGTCGATAAGAACTCTGGCCATCCTGAACGCATTTTGTCATAAAAAATCTTGTGATAAATGGTATCAGAGTCGTTACCAGGAGCAGTAAACAAGTCATACTTTTCTTCTTTTTTCAAATGTAATTTTTGTAAATCTTTAGTTCTAAATAAGTGTTCAAATAACTTTTGAAATTGAAATTTCTCTTGCTCATAATCATAAGTTTTTTCTTTCATTTCATTTCCTCGATAACCATTTTAATCCCAGTTTTAATGTCTATTTGTGGTTTCCAAAAATTTAATATGTGTTCCGAAGCTTCGTTTTTCTTGTCGTTTTGTACTTTATCTTTTTTATTACTAGGTATTATTTTTGCGTTATTAAACTCAGAAGAAATAATCTTAGCTATTTCAATAATTGAGTGCCACTTAAAACTGGTTACATGATACTCTTTATTTTTATCTATTTTATCATACTTTTCTGCCAAACTTAATAAACAACTTGAGCAGTCCCTAGCGTGTAGGAACTGTCTTACTTCTGTACCATCTGATCTCATCTTTATCATTCCTTCATTCTTAGCCATGAGAATAAAATCAGTAATAACATGAGATTTTTCTAAATTTTTCTCGGGACCATAAACATTCCAAAATTTTACAGTCAATCCGTCTAGGGCAGTTGTAAATTTTTCTCCTATCGATTTTAAAATTCCATACGGAGAATGATTCATATTAGACATCTGACTTGAGGCGAAAATAAATGGTTTTTTATATTCTTTCAATAACTTGAAAGTATTACTCATTATTAACATGTTATTGTGTAAAAAGTCGTAACTATGTTGGTATTTTTCCAAATACCTTGAACCACCCACATCAAAAGCAAGGAAAAATACAAAATCACATTCTTTTATAGAATTTTTCAACAATTCGCTATTATAAATTCTCAAATCTTGGGATTCATCTTCTACGATGTCAAATTCTATAACTTCATTTCCCTCCTCTTTCAGAAAACTACAAAGAGGGTGACCCAATTGTCCCGAAGAACCTAAAACTAAAAATTTCATTATCTATTATACTCCCTAATCAATTCTATGAGATGATCCGCTCTCTTTTCCCAAGTGTGACCTTCAACTATCTTTTCGTAAGCATTTTTAACTATTTTTTCTCTTTCTTCTTCATTTTCAAGATAGAACCTAATTTTACTTTCAAAATCAGATAAATCATTTTTAAATTCTACACAAGTCTTCCCATCTTGAAAAATGTGACGATATTCTTTTGGAACAGTGTTGCATACAAGTAGAGTCTTACTCAGAATTACTTCATAATATCTAGGACTGATTTCAAATGCTGGTCCTTCCGTTGAGAGCCAAATTTTAGAATCACTCAAAAGCTCTGAATATTCTTTTTCTGGGAGGAGGGTTCCAGGGACATCACTACAGTTCCAAAAGATTTCAAGATCTTTTAAATTATTTTCTACCAAAGTTTCCATTCTTCTTCTCAAGGTTGCTTTTTCTTTTGTAAAGCCTTTTTTAGTTCCACCATCACCATGTGTTTTAGCAGCATCATGTTTAGCTCCACTAAATCCTAAATCGTATTTTCTATTTTTTCCTCTATCGTAGAAAGACTCTTTATGTGCAGCATATGGAAAAAGGTGAAAATTTACTTCTGGTTTCATCTTTTTAAACTTTTCAACCATTCCGGGAGACATTAAAACAGTTGATACTTTATTTTTTTCAAAAAAGTTTAGTTTACTCTTTGTATCATTTGCAATCTTGTGAAAATTGCAGATAACAGGGATTCCTGTGGAATCGAGACCGCCTATCTTTTGAAAAAAACTAGGTGATTCTTGAGCAAACCAACCTAAACCAAAAACTATTGCATCAATTTTATCACTCGGGTTTAATACCTCATTAATATGATTAACTGGACTTCTAATTGTTTTTACATCGATTTTATTACATAGTTCGCTGTATGTCCCGTTATAGTAAGAGTACAAGCCACTTTTTTCATTGGTTACTCTAGGATCAAAATAAATTATTTTCATGTTATCTCTCCAGATCTTTAACTCCAGGGGCATAATCTTGTATGTGTCTAAACATTCCCTGGTTATGAATTTTCTCTTCAACTGTCTTAAAATTATAAATGTTTGGAGAATACATATGTGCAAAAAGACTTATAATTTCGTTGTCTCCCCACCTGTATTTGTAAATCCCACCAGATTTGTTGACAGCATTGATCCATTTTTTCCATAAATCACTTTTAAACATTTCATTTTTTATGATGTAAGAATCACACCATTCCAAAAAATGAAAATTATATTCAGCATTATCATCTTCTAATAATTTCAAAAGTGCCTCAGATTTTGGATTTACTTTGTAGAATTCAATGAATTTTTTAGTGAATTGCCACAATTTTACTCTACAATCAAGATGACCTTGGTGTGGTGCTCCATTCTTTAGACGTTGGCCTACAAACATTGCTCCAATGGGCTCCTCTCTGTTAGATAGAACCTCAAATGGATCATAATCAAGTTCTTTGTTATATCCAGACTCATCGTCGTGAGTCATGATGTAATCATACTTTTCCAATTCAGTATTTTCATAACCATACATGTTACTAGTGAAGTTACACATGTGCAGATATCCTTTCCTATGAATAGAGAAACTAGTATTTACATACCACAAATTTCTTCTGTTGTAGAATAATTCTTCTTCTTTTATTGATGTTGGTGTTTTATACGGAACAGAACGAAAAATAACTTTCTGTTGGCAAGATTTAGCTACCCTATCTTTAAATTCTTCATCATCATAAATGTCATCAAAGTAATAAACATATACAGGATAATTGTGTTTATAATTATAATTATCCCAAAGAGACTTTAGTGAATGTTCTATACATTTGTTCCTAGAGGAGATGTATATTATACAAGCGTTTAAACCCATGATAAAATCCTTGTTGCTTCTTCTGCTATACACATACTACCAATAGTATCATTTTTAACATAATCTATAAAATACTTTAACTGTTCTGATAATTGGTCTTTATTATCTACCCAAATACTTTTCTTTTTGTGTGTGGAGTTATCTACATGATTATACTCATCCACTGTTTTGTGTATTAAATCTGATTCAAAGTATTTTTCTTCCGTGACTACACTCACCATTCTTTTTCTAAATGGATACATCCAACTATTGGTTAATTTTGCACTTACACCATCTTCTGTTTTTATCAGGTAGTCTACGTGCTTGGCAGTAGAGTTAATTATTTTTTTGGATGCCAGTATTTTTTGTCCTGTTATAAATTCCACTAAATCTAAATCGTGGACAGATAAGTCAAGAGAGACATCTACATCTAATATTCTTGTCGGGTTTGGCCCAACTCTATAAAGATTAATAGAGATTACTTTTTCTTTCTCTAAAACTTCTTTTAGTTTAACCACTGCCGGGTTAAACCTTTCAATTTGACCTATACAAACTTTAACATTGTTTTCTTTTGCTTTCTTTATGATTCTGTTTGCGGAAGCCTCATTTAAGGAAATTGGCTTCTCTAATAGAATAGGTATTTTATTATCAAGTATTTTGTTAGAGATTTCTTCATGGTAAGTAGTTGGAACCGCCACTACTGCTATATCGTATTGTTCCCTTAAAGCATCGTCGATACTCTTAAAGTCAGCACCCGAAACACTTATATCAACTGTCTTTATTTGTTGAATTGTATTATTTTTCTTCATAGCTTCTAAGTGTCGTTTTCCCATAACACCCAAACCTACCAAAAGAGCTTTCATAAAATCTCCATTATTGTTTCCATTACCGCATCTTGTTCACTTTTCGTAATCTCTGGGTAGATCGGCAGTGCTAAAACTTCTTTGCATACTTTTTCACAGATAGGAAAATCACCTTGTTTAAAACCTAAAAATTTAACAGAAGGTTGAAGGTGTAATGGATATGGATAATAAATAGCACATCCGACATTTTTTCCCAATAGATGTTTTTTTATAACATCTCTCTTTTCGCTCCTAATGACATATTGATTATAGACGTGGTAATTATCTTTATTTTCCTTTGGCAAGGTAACACCCTTTAAGGATTTATTATAATAGTGGGCGTTTTGCCTTCTTTTTTCTTGCCACTCCGAAATGTATTTCAACTTGACATTTATTACTCCAGCCTGTAAAGCATCTAATCTAAAATTCCCACCGAGATATTTATAGAAATACCTTTCTTTTGGATCTATTCCGTGTTGGCGAAGCACTAACATTTTCTCGTATAATTCACGATCATCAGTTGTTACTATACCACCATCGCCAAAGCCGCCAAGATTTTTTGTTGGAAAAAAACTAAAACACCCCAATTTACCCATAGAACCTGCTCTTAAGCCGTAGTTTTGTGCTCCAACCGCTTGGGCGGCATCTTCAATAATTGGTATACCAAACTTTGAAATTTCTTTTATTTCACTACATTGACCAAATAAATGTACAGGTATTATTGCTTTGGTTTTTTTTGTAATACTATTCTTAATTTTTGTATAATCTATGTTGTAAGTATCCTCTTCAATGTCCACCAAAACAGGTTTTGCACCGACTCTTATGATAGCTTCCATGGTTGCAAAAAAAGTAAATGGTGTAGTAATAACTTCATCTCCTTCACCAATGCCCAAAGATAGTAAAGATAAGATTAGAGCATCTGTTCCCGAACTACATCCGACAGCATAATCGGTTCCGCAAAAATTGGCAAAATTTTCTTCCAATTCTTTAACTCTTGGTCCATTAATAAAAACTTGACTATCACAAATTTCTGTTATGACCGGTATTATTTCTTTCTTTATTTGTTTATATTGTCTTTTTAAATCTAAAAATGGAACTTTCATGTTTTCATAAACTCCGCATATCTCTTCGCCACATTTTTCATATCATAACACGAGTTATGTTTGTTTTTAATTTTCATAGAAAAATCCATTATTGGTGGCTCGTATAGTTTTGTGGGTTCAAAATCCCATTCACGTTCTTTTATGATTATTGCGTCTAATCCAGCTATTTCTTTTGTTCCACCAGCGTCACTACAGATTATTTGGCACCCAGAGGCCCTAGCATCCACCACAACGTTAGGACAATGATCTAACCAAGCCAAGTGTAGGAAAAATTTACTTCGCTTATAGAGCGAAATAAGCCTATTATAACCCAATTCTCCAACGTAGAAAATATTTGGCTCTTTTACATAGTAATCAGGTTTTCCTGCTATTACCAAACAATCATTTGATCCCTGGTGTTCTAGAAAATAATTAACGTTGTCTTTTAGTCTTTTATGTGGACGCCAAGAAGCAGCACAGGACCAAACAGTATCAAACTTATTAATTGTATCGTTATTAGAGGGTTCTATACCTTCTATCAGTTCTGTGTCCGCTCCATTATGAATGATGGTGTAGTTTTTGTGTTCTCCAAAGTATTTGAAGGTCAATTCTTTGTTAAACTGTGACTGGAAGATAACTCCTTTTGCTCTCATATAGGTTCTTAGAATGTTGCTGTTTTGTGCTTCGTAATTAAAATCACTGTTGAAATAGATCCCATCCAATCTTTGAAAAAGTTTATTGTCATCTATTCCATTATAAGTTTCTATAAAACACAAAGCAGCATCATAACCTTCATTTACAAAAGTATGATTATCTTTTGACATATACTTCATTAACTTTTGAGCAAATGAATTTGGTCCTGAATTGCTGTTTAAATTGACATTTTCTAGTTTTATTTTCATCAAAACCTCCTTTTATAGGGAGATTTCTTTCTAATTCTCAACATAGTTTCATACTGTCTTCGTTCTTTTTCTCCACTATGGTGTAGTGGGTTGATATTATTGTAGACGTGTAGGATCTCTGGTATATACCTTGTTTTATCTCCTGCCATTTCCAGCATTGGGAGCATAATTGCTTGATCATAAGCGGACTTATAGTATTCTCCGTCTTCATCTAACAGGTCTTCTTTTTTTATTTCTTTCCACAACTTATACTTAAATGTTCTCAGATGGGATGCTCTCCACTGGTCTTTTCGGAAAGTATTATTTTTTATGACATCTTCTGAATATTGTGAGGGTTCTACTCCCCTTTTTCCAGTCGCACTCTCCTCGTAAGATCCGTATGTTAGCATTATATCTTCCTCAGAATAGATTTGATTTAAGTGATTTAGTACATCTGTGGAGGATAACCAGTCGTCGCCATCTAAAACTATGATGACATCATCATCTTTCGGATCACTATCTTCTATTGCCAAGTAAATGTTTTTAAGTGCGTAGTTCTTTTCTTTTGCTTTTATAGTCTTAAACCTGGGGTCTTTCTCTTTTGTGGCAATTTTATAGGTATTATCTGTTGATAAATCATCTATAATGGTGACCTTGTAGTTATCGTATTCTTGCCAACTGATACTTCTTAATGTCGTTCCTATAAAGTTCTCTGCGTTATATGCCGGTACAATAAAATGAAACTTTGTATTTTCTTTGGCTTTCTCTTGCGTAAGGTTGACGTCTAAACACTCATCAAAGAATAATCTTTTTTGTTTCTCAATAAACTCCGGTATGTCTTTTTGAAACCATTCTTCATCTTTGTGTTGAACATTGTCGTTTAATACAAGTTCACAACCAAGCATTTTTGCTTCAATTACGAGTCTAGGACACGTATCCAAACCTTTTGGTAAAAAGATTAATCCTCTTGAACTTGCCATCTTCTTTAACAAATCTTTATGTGTTAATCCAGAAATTAACTCATACTCCAAGTTATTTTCCACAGCGTGAGAAATACAATCTTGTGTTCCTTTAATCCAAGAAGGCGATTCTAGAATTAAAAACTTATTATTCTTATTTTTTGTATCAAGAGATTTAATATAAGATAAACTTTCTTTTGAAAAAGAAGAACTCAACACTGTATTATTTGCTTTTTTTAAGAAGGGAAATACTTTAATGTATTCTTGTTTTTGGTTCTCGGACATCCAAAAAACATTCTTTGCCTTGGCAAATAAAATTGAAATTAGTTTACCGTGTTTTGATTCTTCACAATCACACTTGCCTTCTGCTTCTATGTGTTTGTGGGTTGAGCGATAACGACAATACTTGTAATCGTATTCTATAACCGAATAATCTTTAACATCTTTAATTATTTGTATCAATACATTGTCAGGGACCATTGAGAAGTTTCCCAAAATCCATCTTCTATCTTTTAGTTGATTTACTACTTGAGAATTTACATTTTGAGAATTAATACAAATAACCGGTGAGAGTTTGTACTCCAACAATGCGTCGGAAGTTAATTCTGCTCCACCGGTTATTTGATTAGAAAAATAGTCGCTAACAAATACTATCATAAATTTAATTCATTGAAGAGATTTTCTATCTCTTCATCTAACTTATCCTGATCTCCCACAATGGCCTTAACCATATCTTCGTAGATTTTTTCTTCAGTAAAATCTTTTACAAGAATCTTTTTTAGTTTTTTTGCTTCAGCGTGGAATCTATCATAATCTTTGAAAACTTCACGCATCTTCATTTTACAACTTCCCTGCTTGGGAAAAGCCCACATACTATCTGCTTGAAGCACTCCGTCCCATACGGCATCCTTTTGGATTGGGAGGAGGTCATAGTCTACCTTTGCACACATCATACGTGTTCGACTTTTCTTCTTGTTTTTTGTGGAAACTTCGTGCATCAAAAAGTCAGTTTGACCACCCCAGTCGTGGGTAATAACGGGGAGACCATTGTATGCTGCTTCAAACAAAGGTAGACCATAACCTTCTCCGTGAGAAAATGAAATCAGAGACTTTATCTGCGGATGTTGGTATAGAGAATTCATCTCTGACTCTGACATATACCCGTGGAGGAGGTATACCTTACACTTTCTCTGGGGATACTCTTGTAGCAGTTGCTTTAACTGCTTCTCTACTGTGAGTTTATCAATCAGGGATCCTGATGCTCTATTGGTTTTTAAAACCAGACCAACTTCCTGATCAATAAACTCTTCTACGAACCACTTAACAGTGTTAGGAACGTTCTTTCTAGGACCCCACTGTGCCACACAAAGAAAATTAAAATCGTGCTCTAACTTTAAATTTATTTTTTTCTTCTTGTGTTTGCGAACAGGATAGTTCACGACATCAATGGGTTTCTCTAATTTTAGATTAACTTTATTTCCGAACTGATCTTGTGCTTGATATTCACTCTGCTCGAACATTTTCTTGCTAAAATTGGAAATGGTGATCAGCTTATCGACAAAACGGTTAGTGGTATCTAACCATTGTGGAGCAACCTTGCTCGTTTCAATACCGGCAGTGACACCAATGTTGATGGGTGCTGCTCGGTACTTCTCCCACTCAGAGGGGATAGACACAATAAGGTTGATGTCAAATTGTCCACCTTGCATTTTATACTGCTGCGTCTTGCCAATAAGCTGATCTATCTGTTTTCTCTCTTCATTGTCTTCCCACAACCAGGATGTTTGTCCCCACTCAATAGGATCAAGGAAGATATCAAACAAATCTTCTCTGGTCTGTAGCGCACGGTATAATGTCCTAGCGTGTACTCCATAACCAGACTGTGTGAGGATTGGTCCTCGGATTAAAACTCTTTTTTTCATGCTACCTCTTTTAATGTCCAGGTACTTTCTCTCTTGCGAGTATCCCAGGAACCGTGTTCTTTATGAATTCTATCAATAACTTCAACCCATTTTAACTTAAAATCTTTGAAATTATAATTTTTTACTACGTGTGCTCGACCTTTTTTACCAAGTTCTCTACGCTCTTCCTCGGACATATGATACATCTTTTCAAGAGCAGCGAGAAAGTCTTCTTTGGAAATCCTATCTTCATAAATGAATGGTACTTCCTGAGAACCAATGATTGCCTTGCTGGCAGGTTCAATGCCAACGCCGAAGTATTCTTTACCGTCTGTAACTTGCTCTTGAAGTCCACCGGTCATAGAAGCGATAATAGGTGTTTCACAGGATAATGCTTCCAGTGTAGCAAGTCCAAAACCTTCGGCATCAGATACATTGATAACACAATCTGCCATATTATACATTGCTGCTAGGGCGTCTGGTTGGACCTTATTCCTTGAAAAGATAATCTCTCCATTGGTCAGTTCTAGTTCGCCCAGCATTGCTTCTAGGTTAGGTCCATTAGGGTCGTGTGGCTCCGTGTGCATAAGTAGACACGCCTTATCGTGCCCAACCTTGTCCAAGAACTCTTTAAACCACCACACGACAGAACCTGACATCTTCCTTCTGGCATTACGATTATTCCAGAAAAAGACGAACTTGTTGTCCGTTCCCCACTGTTGAAAGTTATTTTTCTTTAATCTTTCAATCTCTTCGTCGGGAAGCCTTTTGAAGAAGTCAGGATTTACTGCGTGTGGTAGATACTCTGTTGATACCTCTGGGGCAACTGTTCTTACGATTTCATCTGTAACCTTTGAAATTGTTACGATGTGGTCAGTGGAATCATAGAATGGTTTATTAAACTTAGGTGCTGGGAAGTTATCCCATACGTGATAATAAACCATCGGAACCAGAGGACGTACCTCATCTTCCATTTGCCACAACCATCCATAAAAACGAGGATCAGTCATAAACCAAAGCATATCAGGTCTTTCATTTCTAAGAATGGACCGAATGATTGGTTTGTTTCCAAAACCATCAACAGGGTAGATAACCCAGTCGTCTCCGTATTGTTCTGTTTTGATTGGTTTGTAATCTTGGTGCTTAATGGCACCGCCCAGTGAAACTACTTGATATCTTCCAGTCTCTAAAAGGGCTTCGATAATGTATTTTGTTTGTGTGCCGACTCCAGATGGCGATAGCGGCATATCGCTGATCGTAAAGATCTTTATTTTTTTTGACATTTTTTACCTATGGACAATGGTCCGTCCTATAAAACTCGCATCCATTACAGGATAATCTGTTTTTAACGAACATCTTACTTTTGATATTATACAACGCTTTTTCAAATGATTTAAACGCATTATTCATTTTTATTTTTCCACTTGTGACACGAAATAGTTCAACAATGTTTTTGTTTGCCGTTCTTTTGAGCAAAGCAAAGTGAGTTTCAATCATAGAGGGGTCTATATTATGCTTTTTAGCGTAAAAATACTTGTAAAGCGTTAGTTGATAAGTAGTAATCTTATCTGATTTCTTCCTAGCATCCCATCCCCAACTGCAAGTTTTCCAGTCAATAACGTGGTGTTTACCGTCCGGTGTTTTAACCACAACATCAACAAAACCTTTAAATTTTAAATCGTGTCCTTCGATGTTTTCATAGAGGTCTTCCTCAACAGAAACAATCTCACATTCTCCGAAATACTCTTTTAAGGCAGGTACAGCAAGGGGTGCTAGGCGTTTGCCTTGAATGTACATATTCAATGCTAATTTTGGATCGTGTTCAAAATCTAGTTCTTCAAGTTCTTTCTTGAACTGCTGCTGAAAATGTAGACCTGCTTGTTTAGTTGTGATCTTTTCCAAAAGAACGTTCTCACAAGTATTGTGGACAGCAGATCCAAAAGCAGTGAACTCATTTCCAGTGAACCCACCAATCTCTTCAACATAGTTTAACTTGTATTTCCAGGGGCATTCGCTCCAAATACGAAAGCCAGAATAACTTAGATAGTCTCTCATTTTTCCTCACAAGTTAAGATTAGACTTTAAACCGTATACAACATAATGTACTTTTTTATTTTTGTCAAGTCTTTTTTTATCCATCTAGATGACTGACTAGATGTATCTTCTTGTAAAGTACTGGACTTATTTTATGAATTTCTCTAGATTCACCAAGAAAAAACTTTTCAAATCCCACTGCAAAGTACTCTCTCAAGGATGTTGCGGAGTAGTTTGAGGGGAAAAGATCCATTGTGAAAAAAATTAATTTATCGTATCCAACTTGTTTGTAGAGATAATCATCGAACTCTTCGTTGTATTCTGTATCAAAGAAATAACTTTTTTCTAATTCGTAACCGTGAGCATCAAGAATTTCTAAAAGTTTTTGTCTTTTGTAGAGAAACTCTCTCTCTAAATCACCATCGGCATAGACTTCCATACCAAACTGATCTTCTACTGCGTGAGCAATCTCGTGAATGATGTCATCAATTAAGTCATCCTCATTATCTTGAGTATTGCTTATGTAAATTGCTCCGTCTTCATAGGCGGCATTTATTTCTTTTTCTTTGAAGAGTTCAAAATCACCAACGTAAATCGCTTCTACGTTTGCTACTAAATGTTTTGGTAACGATTTTTCTATTCTATTGAGAACATTGGTTAGAGACACTTCTTCTGGTAAAGGGTCTTTGACATAAACGACGATTGAGTTAAAAAAAATGTTTTCCTTTCTTTCAAGGATTGTTGCTTGAGAAGTTTTTATGTATTGTCTCATCTGATCCATATTTCTTCCTCACATCGTTAACGTCATCCAGTGCTTGTTCGTAACCACGAATAAAGTTCTCTTCTGCTACGACTAATAAAAACTCTGGAAATTCTTTGGCCATTAACTCAACTATCATTTCGACTGTAACCTTTTCGTCATTTGGCTCCAACTTGGTTCCGGTATAACTGACTAGCCAGTCTTTCATATTAGTTTCTTCCATTAATCTTCCTTAAAGTATTTTGGCAGCAAGCGTTGCTACCTTTGACCGTTCTCCTCGTTTTAACGTCATATGACCTGTGATAGCGTGAGTTTTAAACTTCTCCACAGCATAGGTCAGTCCGTTAGTCGTCTCATCTAAATAGACATTATCAATTTGTTCTACGTCTCCCATCAAAACAATTTTAGATCCTTCACCAACTCGGGTAACAACGGTTTTCAACTCGTGTACAGTCATATTTTGGATCTCATCAATGATAATAAACGCATTATTGACAGACCTTCCACGAATGTACGTGAGTGCTTCTACTTCAATTATACCCTCTTCTACATATTCTTTTAATAAATCTTTTTTTCCACCCATCAAGAACTGAAGGTTATCCTTAATAGGAGACAACCAAGGTGCCATTTTTTCTTCTAAGGAACCTGGAAGATATCCCAAATCCTTACCCATTGGTTGGATAGGACGAGAAATAATCATTCTATCGTATTCTGCTTGTTTTGGCAGGACACCCTTGAAGTTATCTAGTGTCTGACAAATACCGGCATACAGAGCGATTAAGGTCTTTCCTGTACCCGCTGCACCAACTAATGTGACAACTTGGACACTTGGGTCAAACAAAAGATTAAAAGCAAACTCTTGTTCTTTATTTCTTGCTTTGATTTTAAATCTATTGTCATAGCAATCAATAATTTTAGAAAGTGGTTTTGTATAACTGGTAAACCTTGCTAATGCTGTTTTCTTCTCGTTAGAGTTGGAAATCAACATCACAAACTGGTTAGGATACAGTTCAACATCTTCCTTCTCAACTGTGACGGGTTCACCGGAATAAAACCTGTCGATAATCTGATCATCTACAAGATGGTTTTTAACGCCTGTGTAAATGTGTGAGCGACTTTCTACGAGTTTTTCGATAACATAATCTTCCCCAATAAGACCAAGAGAATCACATTTAACTCTCATATTGATATCACGAGATACAACAATTATTTTTCTTTTTGGGTTTTCTTTCTTTTCGGTCAATGCCGTACTTAAAATTTGATTATCTGGATCATTTACATCATATCCAGGTGGGAGTATTCCAGGTTCAAAACTACGAGCTTTAACAATTCCCATACCACGGTCAATTCTAACGCCCTTGCGTAGATTACCCTTGGCACGTAAATCGTCTAATGCCCTTATTGTTCTCCTGGCGTTGGCTCCAACGCTATCTTGTCTTTTTTTGTGTTTATCTATCTCTTCAAGAACCTTAATTGGAATCAAAATGTCATTGTTTCCGTAAGAAGTTAAGGCAGATGAATCTGTTAAATAAACGTTGGTGTCGAGTACGTAAGTTTTCTTTGTCATGATACTAATAAATAGTTTTGAGTAACACTTTATTCACCGATTATTTCATCAACCAGACCATATTTTAAACATTCTTCTGCGCTTAACCATAGGTCGTGATCGAGTATTTCATCGAGCTTCTTTTTGGGTATTTTAGTGTATTTTGAATAGATTGAACGGATGGTTTCCATCAACTTATCCAAGTTCTCAACTTCATCCTTTATGTCCCTATATTTTCCCCACATCCCTGATGAAAGTTGATGAATAAGCATAAAAGCGTGCTTATTTATTTTTCTTTCATTAGCAACCACACTCATTAGTGTAGCAGCAGATGCGGCACATCCATCAATAATAGATACTGTGGGTGCTTTACAATTAATGATAGCATCAACTGCTGCCATACCTGTAAACAACTCACCACCTTGACTATTAATGTGAATGAAAATTCTTGCTGGTGGAGTTTCCAAAATAGCAGCACTGTGTAAAATATCTACTGATAATTCTCTCAATGCTTTATTAAATGTGAGAATCTTTTTTCTTTGAATCTCTGCATAGTAATAAATTCTATTTTGTGAAACTTCGATGTAATCATCTTTGGGGCTTGGTCCTTGACCACCACCCATTGGAGACTCCAGAATAATGACTGGTTGTTGTCCATCATATTCTTCCAATTCTTCTGTTGCCTCTTCACTTGCCCAATAAATTTTATTTTTCATTTTTTTATCCTCAATGAGGAGACTTTAAAATAAATGGTTTTACTTCTTTTGTCTCGTCTTTTTCTTTTTTATCTTCACCGCATCCCAAAATGGCATAACCGGCGATATCCTTCCAAGGGTTTTCCCCAAAAGCATCTTTTCTATTCGCTATTCTGAATAATTTGTCTATAACTCTTGTGATACCCAGCATATCTTTGTACTGTTCAGGTTTAACACCTTCTGGGTATAATACGTTTAATATTTGTTCGCTTTTATCGAATGAAGATCCATACGCTTCGTTTTTCTCGTCCACGAGAGCACCTATGGAGGTACCTATTTGTTTATAGTTCTTCTTCAGGTTCTTCTTCATCAAAATATCCGTATATGTTGTATTGTTGTTGTAATTGTTTTAAACGACGATAAGAAATGCCGAGCATAGCAGCAGCATTCTTTTTTGTTCTACAAGCAGAGATTGCGTATTTTATGGCAGCGTCTTTTGCTATGGCAGGTAGAGTATTATAAATATTCAAACCATAGATCTTACCCCTTACGATCTTAGAAGCTAATTCTAATTTTAAAGCTATAATTTCTTCTAAAGATAAGTTATTTAACATAACTTCAAAATCTTCTGTTATTAATTTATTTCTTTTAAGTTTCTTAGATATACTATAATATTTAATAGATTCTTTTTTAGTAGTAGTATTAGATAACATAATTAATAATAACTTTTATACTTGCTTAGTATTGGTGTTTAGAGGGTATCACACTCGTTATCAAAAGTCAACAACTTTTTTTAATGGCGTTGAGTACCGCATTTGTAATAGCTTCTTGAAGTTCTTGCTCTCCTGCGCTGAACTGTGCAACATCTTGTTTTTGCTTCTCATATTCTGGTGTGCTGATGTCCCCAATCTGTCCTGATACATCGGATTCCCATTTGTCAAAATACAGTAACATATTTGTCACTAGGTATTCTTTATAATCTTTCTTATCTTCTTTGTTATGTAGGCGACGGTATGTTCTAACGATAGCATCAATAACTTTTTTGTATGTATCAACCGCTTCGTCTCTACCAGTCTCATCAAGACCAGCGATTTGTGGAAATGTTTTTTCTTTTCCTTCGATGTCTTCAAAGTTATCTTCTTCTTTCTCTTCTCGTTCTTCTTTTTCTTCTTCTGATTCAAAAGGATCTTCGTCGTCTTTTCTATCAATATTAATACCAAGACCAGATTCATCAGGAGCATCACCTGCCTCTACTTGTTCTTCTAGTGCTGGTTCTTCCAATGCTGGCTCTTCATCAGCAGAATCAATAACATCTTCCGGTGGAAGTGTATCAATGATTGCTTTTACCAAGTGCTTCTTAAATGATTCTCTTTGTTCTGGACTTGTTGTCAGTCCCTTATAAGCACTCTCAATGGTTGGTAGTACTACTTTTAAGGCAGTAACCAACTTATTGATACCAGTTGATTTGGTGGGAGTATCTTCAATTGACGCTTCCATAATCAGTGTTCTGATCAATTTGCGAAGCTTCTGCTCTTCGTTCAGTTGCTTTTGGTTCTCTTCCAAAAGACCCTTGATACGATTACGAATGTATTTTCTAAGTTTCATTTCACTCATTTTTATTTTCCTGCCAAGATGCTACTATTAATTAGTCTGTTACGAACGTTTCTTCTTTTTTGATAGTGGAGCAGCGAACCCAGATACGGCACCGCCTGCCATTGTTGACATTTCTTCCAGTTCGTTTGGTACAATGCGGAACTTTATGCCTCGTTTTTTCATTTCTTCTGATAAGATTTGCTCAACCAACTTATCAACCAGTTCCATTCCTTTTTCAACTGTTTCCGGCCCTGCCAGTTTCTTAAATGCTTCTTCTTTCATTTGTTCGTCCATATTCGGATGCATATACCCATAAACCTTTTCTCTTTCTTCTTCGCTAACGTGTGGGTATTTGTCAAGAACTGCTCTCATATGACTTGCGCTCATATCCATTTCTTCACCAGTTTCTGGATTTGCGACCTTAACGGCAGGAATAATACCAACGATAACTTCTGCTCCGTTGCCATTTTCTCTTGACCACTTGTTCATTCTTTCTTCGTTGTAACGCTTTGCGTCCTTCTCGGAGGTAGCAATAATAACTTTATCACCTTCTTTTGCCTCAGCAATAAAGCCATAGACAGCAGTGATTGGACTTGGTGTTGGAGAGACTTCAAACTCAACTGGACTTTTAATACCT
>MDTB01182263.1_pt1 | contig 33283 bp, 32 predicted proteins | sample 811161 | NCBI WGS metagenome assembly MDTB01 (sample SAMN05326650, study PRJNA326480) | marine metagenome | isolation source: seawater | place: Mediterranean Sea | collected 2009 | reverse complement strand
CACCACGTTGATAGGCTGGGTGTGGAAGCGCAGTAATGCGTGCAGCTGACCAGTACTAATAGCTCAATTGGCTTGATTTATGCACTGAAAAAAATTTATTAAAAAATTGAAGATATTAATATTTAATTTCAAATTAAGTTTTAACTCGTCTACAGTATACAATAGTGAAAAATGTTTTTATTACTGGTGGAGCTGGTTATATTGGCTCGCATTGTACTGTATCATTAATTAATAATGGTTACACTCCTATTATTATAGATAACTTTTCAAATAGTCATAAGAGTGTAATTAAAAAATTAGAAATCATTACAAATAAAAAAATAAAAGTTTACAGTCTAGATGTCAGAGACAAAAAAAAATTAAGACTAATTTTTAAAAAACATCCTTGTCATTGTGTAATTCATTGTGCAGGTTTTAAATCAGTTCAGGAAAGTGTCAAAAAACCTTTATCTTATTTTGAAAACAATATTGGATCGACTATTTCATTATTAGAAACTATGGAAGAGCATAAAGTATTTAAACTTATTTTTAGTTCTTCAGCTATTGTTTACGATAATAACCAAAATTTACCATTTAACGAAAATAGTTTAACTGGAAACGTGTCTAATCCTTACGGTGCCACAAAATATATTATTGAAAAAATTTTAATGAATATTTCAAAATTTGATAAAAGATGGAGCTTAAGAATTGCGAGGTATTTTAATCCAATTAGCAATCATTCATCTGGTCTTATTAGAGAAAACCCAAGAGGAACACCAAATAATTTGGTTCCCTATATAGTAAAAGTAGCACAAAATAAATTACCTCATTTGAATATATTCGGAAAAAATTATAAAACTAAAGATGGCACAGGTGTAAGAGATTTTATCCATGTAATGGATTTAGCTAATGGCCATGTAGCAATGATGAAAAATAATAGGATGAAAAAAGGTTTAAAAATTTACAATTTTGGAACTGGCAAAGGGTCAAGCATTTTAGATGTTATTAAATCATTTGAAAAACAAACTGAAAAAAAAATAAATTTCAAATTCACAAATAAACGAAAGGGTGATGTTGCAACTTCTATATGTAATCCTAAAAAAGCTTTAAAAGAATTAAATTGGAAGGCTACTTATAATCTTGATCAAGCAATGGTTGATATTAAAAAGATAATTTAATTTTTTATTAAAAAACAGAATATTTTTTTAAAATAATATTAATTTTTAAAATAAATTTTGATAGTTTGCATTAATAAGTAAACTACAGCCAAATGTCCCTTATTTTCTTGACGTTTTTCATTTGATATTAGTTTTTTGATAAATGTACAAACTTTTAAATATTTTGTAAGCTATCTATGATTAAAATTATTTTCCAATGGGTACTTCAAAAAAATTACTATCAATACTCACTATTAAAGAACGTAAAAAAATTTCATTATTGTTATTTCTAATTATTATTATGGCATTATTGGATATGATTGGGGTAGCCTCCATTTTGCCGTTCATAGCAGTCCTATCAAATCCAGATACTATTAATACAAATATTTACTTAAGTTCAATGTACGAGTTCTCATCAGTATTTGGCGTTGAAAACGATAAACAGTTTCTTTTTAGTCTAGGAGTATTAATGTTTCTACTCTTAGTCACTTCACTTATATTCAAAGCTTTTACAACATACATTCAGGTACGTTTTGTACAAATGTGTCAATTTAATTTAAGCAAAAGGTTAGTAGAAGGTTATTTATATCAACCCTATAGCTGGTTTTTGGGTCGTCATAGTGCCGATCTAGGAAAAACTATTCTTTCTGAAGTAAGTGAAGTAATTGGGGGTGGGTTAAAACCATTTATGGAACTTATAGCCAAAGGAATGGTGACAATAGCAATAATAGTTTTGTTAATTTCAATTGATCCTCAACTTTCGTTTATTACTGGATTTTCACTTGGAGGTGCTTATTGGCTAATTTTTTATTTTATTAGGCGTAATCTTAATAAAATTGGAAGTGATCGTTTAAAAAATAATCAGTTACGTTTTACGGCAGTAATTGAGGCTTTTGGTGCAGCAAAAGAAGTTAAAGTAGGAGGATTAGAAAAAACTTATATCGATAGGTTTTCAAATCCTGCTTATGTTTTTGCACGAACACATGCTTCCGCAACACTTCTGGGTCAATTGCCTCGTTTTTTTCTTGAAGCTATATCGTTTGGAGGAATTTTGTTAGTAATACTTTATTTAATGAGACAAACAGGCAGCTTTAATAACTCTTTACCTATAATTGCACTTTATGTTTTTGCTGGATATAGATTAATTCCAGCACTTCAGCAAATTTATGTTTCTTTTACTCAATTTACTTTTGTAGGTCCGTCGTTAGACAAACTGTATAAAGATATAAAAAATCTAAAACCGACTCCGTCGATCAATGCGCAAGGCATTTTGTCTTTTAAAGAAAAAATTTCTTTAAAAAATATTTATTATAATTATCCAGATGCTTCTAGAACTACCTTAAAAAGTATCAGTTTAATTATTCCTGCAAAATCTACAATTGGAATTGTTGGTGCCACTGGCAGTGGAAAAACAACTACTGTAGATATTATACTTGGATTACTTGAGGCAAAAAAAGGTACTTTAGAAGTTGACGGTCAAGTAATAACAAAACAAAATACAAGAGCATGGCAAAGAAATATTGGCTATGTGCCACAACATATATATCTTTCAGACGATACAATTGCTGCTAATATCGCCTTTGGGCAAAACGTAAACAATATTGATCAAGATGAAGTTGAGAGAGCCTCAAAAATTGCAAATATACATAATTTTGTTATTGACGAATTGCCTAAAAAATACCAAACAACTGTTGGTGAAAGAGGTATTAGACTGTCTGGTGGACAACGTCAAAGAATAGGCATTGCTCGAGCTTTATATCACAACCCCCAAGTAATAATTTTAGATGAAGCTACTAGCGCGTTAGATAACCAAACAGAGCAAGCGGTAATGGATGCGGTCAATAACATCGGAAAAAATATTACTATTATATTAATTGCCCATCGTTTGAGTACAGTAAAAAAGTGTGATGAAATATTTTTGTTAGACAAAGGTGAATTAAAAAATAAGGGAACATTTGAGAAATTGATTAAAATTGATGATAATTTCCGTTTATCTGCTAAAAGTTAAAAATATGTTAAAAAACTCGTCAATTTTAATCACAGGTGGTACAGGTTCATTTGGATATTCTTTTGTTCCCCTAACGCTCAAAAAATTTAACCCAAAACGATTAGTAATCTTCTCGCGCGATGAAATGAAGCAATGGGAAATGGCTAAATTATTTAAAAACGATTCTAGAGTACGTTTTTTTATTGGAGATGTTCGTGATAAAAGTAGACTTCATCGAGCTTTACATAAGATTGAATATGTAGTTCATGCTGCAGCTACAAAAATAGTTCCTACAGCTGAATACAATCCTTTTGAAACTATAAAAACAAACGTTAATGGTGCAATGAATTTGATTGATGCATCTATTGATCAAAAAGTAAAAAAAATTGTTGCACTCTCCACCGATAAAGCAAGCAGTCCGATAAATCTTTATGGAGCAACCAAATTAGCATCTGATAAATTATTTGTTGCAAGCAATTCATCATATGCTGGGGGTCACAAAACACTATTTTCTGTTGTAAGATATGGAAATGTAATGGGTTCTCGTGGTTCGGTGATACCTTTTTTTATGTCTATAAAAGATAAAGGAGTATTGCCAATAACAGACTCGAGAATGACTCGTTTCATGATAACTCTTGAACAAGGAGTTGATCTGGTGTGGCATGCTTTTAGAGATATGAAAGGGGGAGAAATATATGTGAAAAAAATTCCCTCAATGAACATTATTGATATTGCCAAAGCTGTAGCCCCAAGAGCAAAACATAAATTTATAGGTATACGTCCAGGTGAAAAATTGCACGAACAAATGATTAGTGAAAATGAAGCACATTTAACTTATGAATATAAAGATTATTATAAAATTATGAGTGAAGATAAAAATTTATTAATTAATAATAAGTTTGGTAAAAAGGTTAGTAAAAATTTTGTATATGCCAGCAATTTAAATACTAGCTGGATGAAAACGAAAGAATTACAGAAATGGTTATCTATTAATTTTAATAAAATTTAAGAATTCTACTTTAAACTGTATTTATCTGTTGGAACACTTGGAAGTTTAACACAAATTAAAGATGTTTTTTTTAAAAAAACAACATCTTTACTTACCTCATAAGGCTTGATTATAAAAATATCCCCTTTATTGATAATTTTTTTTCCAATTTTCATTTTTCCTGTGACTATTAGATTATATTCAGTTGCAATTTTATGGAAATGATCATGGGATTTACTTAGTTTTCCAGCTTTATGTTCATGTAACGCAATTTCAAATTTTTTTGTTTTTAACACTGAAGGTTTAAAATTTCCTATAAACCATCCTTTTTTCATATTTTTAATTTTTTTTATTATCATTTCTTCTTATAAATATTCTTATAATGCTGGATATAATCAGAACAAATTCCAAGGTATTTTTTTCTGAAACTAAATTTTTTTTCTTGAATTTCTGGCATTAAGTTAATTGAATTTTTAAATAATTTTTTTCCAGGATAAGTCCATATTATACCTTTGCTTGTCAATGTATAGTCATCTTTTTGGTGCCAAAAGAAATGTAGATTATTTTTTTTTGACATTTCTATAGCTTCAAAATTTTTTGCATGACACCAAAGATTTTCATTTTTCAAAAATTTTGTATTAATCTTAGTTTTTGGATTATCATGACCTAGATAAAAGCTATTATTTTTATACCAAACGTCTACTTCAACATTAAACCCTAAAGATAAAGCTTCATTAATATAACTAACAGTGTTTTCTCTTTCTTTAATTGCTCCATTAATATTTCCTCTATGGGATATAAAAATCATTTATTATTCAAAGATTTTTGAAATTCTATTTTGATGTCTGCCACCATCAAAGGTCGTATTAAGATAAATTTTTAATATATTTTCAAAATCTTTCTGTTTCCACAAAAAACTAGGAAAGGAAAAAAAATTTGTACAATTGTGTCTTATAGATAATTCTAAAGAATCTAAATTATAAACTAAAGAGGAGATAATTTCTTTATAATTTTTATTAGCTGAAATATTTACACCTTGACCAGATCTACAAAACGAAAATACTGAGTCTATATTTTTTTCCTTATAACCATTACATGCAATTTTTACATAATCATCGTAATCGCAAGGTTTTGAAGTATAACATCCAAAATCTATATATTTAATTTTCTTTTTTCCCAAAAAATTAATAAATTTATTTTTTAAATCAAATCCTGAATGATCCGAACAAACCCCAATTGTTTTTTTATTGAATGTTCTAATAGAATTATTCTTGAAAAATGCCAACTCCTCTGGCGTTCCAAATAAATGCATTTTGTCTACTTTTGCAGATTTAATTTTTAACTTATCTTTAATTAATAAATTATACATTGGAGCAATATAAAACTCATTATTTGAAAGTAAGTTGTTAAAAATCATTTCTTCAGCATATTTAACAAAGGTTTTTCCATGTTTAAAATTATATATGCCAACTAGTGCATTATTACTTATAATTTTTTTTTCTTCTGTTTTTTCCACATATCCTTTTTGGTTTATCTTTGCATAGCTGTAATTAGTAGAGTTGGCATTAAATGTTAATAAAAAGCCATCACAATTTTTTGGTACTGATTTACTTGAATATTTTGGCGCAAATGCTACATCAACTGTGAATATAGATAGAGGATAGTTGTTATTAATATATTTTTTTGCAGTTAAGCAACTTTCAACAGCACCTCTAGTCAAATCTTTAACTTTAACTATCTTTACATTTTTACCATATTTGTTTTTTAATATTTCATCGTATTGAAAATTACTAATTTGATCTTCCCTAAGAATAAAGATTATATTAAAATCTTTTCTTTCTATACTCTGCATTGACCAATCTATGCACTGTTTGGTTTCAGCAAAAATTAGATGTTTTGGAATTTTAAAACCTTGTTTTAAAAATCTGCTGCCTAAGCCCGCAAGTGGAATTATTAAATTATGCATTAGTATTATAAATATAATTACTAGTATATATATGTTAAATTAAAAGTTTAAAATAAAAAAAATCATGCAAAAAAAAAATAGTTTAACACTTAAAAATAAATTTAAAGGCATAAAATTACTTCTTCTCGATGTTGATGGTGTTTTGACTACAGGTAAAAAAAACTACTCTATCAAAGGTGAAGTTATTTCTAAAAGCTTTTGTGACCTTGATTTTACAGCTATTAAAATTTTTAAATATTTAGGAATAAAAACTGTCTTTATTTCAGGTGACAAAACATGTAATCAGGAAATTGCAATTTCTAGAAATATAGATTTTATTTATACAAGAAAAAATAATCTAATGATTGATAAAGCTGATTTTCTAACTCAAATCGAAAATAAATATAGCGTTAAAAGAAAAGAAATTCTTTTTTTAGGGGATGATATTTTTGATATGAGACTTGGTTTGAAGGTGGGTATCTATTGTGTACCAAATAATTCATTTGAAGAATTAAAAAAAAAAGCAAACATTGTATTAGAAAATGACTCAGGTCATTTTTTAGTCAAAGAGATATTGGATAAATATTTAAAATTTAATAAATTAAAAATACCAGATCCTAATTTAATAGCAGCTTTAGAAAAAGATGAAAAACAAAAATATTAAATTAGTAATATTTGGCACTTTATTTAAAGATATTATCGTAACAACATTACAAAATCTTAAAAAAGATTTTTTAGATCTCAGTGCTTTTGACTCCCAAATTAAAGATACTTATGGTGGAATTTATAATATTCTAAAGCATAAAATCAAAAATGAGAAATGGAACTTATTTAGTGACAGCAGAAATAAAATTAAAAATCAGAAAATTTTTTTAAATTTTAAATCAATCCCTAAGGCTATCATATTAGAAAATTTTTATAAAAATCGACTTTCTTTTGTAAAAAAAGGAGAAATTAAAAATTATCACAATTTACGAGTAGAAAAAAATCAGATTTTTTTGGGCTTTTATTTGGAAAGTTTACCAATTAAAATTACGAGCAATTTAGGTACTGTAGTTTTTGATTATAATAGAAGTGGTGATATTTTAAATAAAAAAATTTTTAAAAATAATTTTTCAAAAATTAATTTTTTGCTTGGTTCAGCTAATGAATTAGAATGGGTAAAAAATTATGGTAATTTGAATAAAAATATCACCATTATTGAGCATTCACCAAAAGAGGTAATAATTAAAAAACCATTTAGTAAAAAAAAATTATATTTAAAATTAAAAAATAAATATTTTTTAAAAAATTCAAAAAAAACAATTGGTTTGGGAGACTTATTTGCTTTATATTTTGCTAGGAATCTTACAAACAATCTCTCAATTGAAGAAAATATAAAAAATATTCAATTGCGTATATTTGATCATATTAGAAAAAATAATTAGATACTTTGATATATCAGATAAATTTTTGGAAAGTTTAACTAAACAAAAAAATATTTTTTTTATTGATAGAAAAATTTAATTCAAAAATAAATTTATAAATTTTTTTGGTATCTCTTTGGTTTGTGCAATTAATAATCGATAAGAAAATACTTTTTTTAAATATTTATTATTATAGGAGGATCTGTATATAAAACCATAACCTCCTAAAGTATTATTAATAATTTTTATTTTTTTTAATTTTAAAAACCAAAATAAGGCTGCCTCAAAAATTAACTTATAATTATGGTTTTTTGCCCCAAATTTATATTTTATCCATCCTCTTTTTTTTATTTCTCTTTTCCAACTTGGATACAAATTAGAAACCACTTCCATTTCATTAGTTTCTGATACAAAACATACATCAGTTACTGAAGCATAACATTTTTTTTTACTTTTTATTGAAGTAGAATCAAAAAAAATTATTTTATCTTTCCTTCTAAAGAATTCATCTAAAGGATTTTTTTTTAACTTCCAATCTGGTCTAATTCTCATAACACAATCATACTTAATTTTATTTTTTTTTTGAAAATTAATTCTCATTTTGTCGCAAATCTGAATTGATTTCCAAAGACAAAAAGAATTAAATGCATCTGTTTTATTATGTGGATATTTTTCTATTATTTCTGAAAAATTTTCATTATAAAGTAATTTTTTTTCAGAAATCTTTGAAATAATAATATTACTGTTAGGAATAATTTTGCTAATTTTAGTTTTATTTATTTTCTGATTATTTTTTGACGGATAATAGTAGAAAGGGTCTAAGTATAAACTTTTTAATGTTTTATTTTGTCCTGGCAAAGTTCTTTGAGTATCTCCTTTAGTTTTCCAAAAGAAACAAAAAAAATTATATTGGTAATCTTTATTTTTCTCTAAAATTTTTAAATTATCATTCCATATTTTATCAAAGGTTCTGTATTGGCCTGAAATACAAATTGCAATTTTCTTCATAAATCAAAATACTTTGAAGTAATAATTAAGTTTTGTATATATTTTGGTCTTTTGCTCCAAATATTAAAAATTTAATAATGTGTAAAATCATACTTAAAAATCTCAAATAACCATACAAAAAAAAAAATGGAATTGATTTAAAATATCCTTCTGAAATACTCTTGTAATTCTTAATTATTGGGAAATTAATTATTTGATGAAATATCATTCTTAAAGTTCTCTCAGGATGTTTATAAATAAATTGAGCATCTCCTTTTCCGTACCAAATCATCTTACTGAAAAATTCCTCAAATGAGGTTCTATTTTGGTGGTTAATAATGGCTTTACCTACACCTAATTTGTAACCTTTTTTTCTAATTCTATAACATAGGTCTGTATCATCAGAAGGGCCAGTGAAAAAAGGATCAAAATTAATTTTTTTTAATATTTTTGTTTTATAAATACAAGGAGTTCCAATCATATTGGTTTCTCTAGGAATATTGTGAGATATTTTATAATTAATATCAAAGCAATCGCTCCAGTAATTTTTTTTAATATTTTGTTTTCTAATTGAAGCTTCTATTCCAGTAAATTTTTTTTTTTCCATTTCATGGATGAGCTTCTTAAGACTTCCTTTTTTAAGCCTATGATCTGCATCCAAAATACAAACATATTCTGTTTTGACATTATTGATCCCAATTTTTCTTTGATATGCTAGCCCTTTCTTTTTAACATTTAAAACTTTTACATTAAATTTTTTTGCAATTTCTCTAGTTTTATCGTTAGAATTTGCATCTATCAAAATAATTTCAAAAGGTTTTTCTTTTTTTATAGTTTCTAGACAATTAAAAATATTTTTTTCCTCATTCAAAGTACATAAAGTTACCGTTATATTTTTCATATCTTATTGACCTTTTTTATAAAGTCTAAATTTTTTTCAGTCCATTCAATTATTTTATCTAAGCCTTTATTCAAGCTAGTTTTTGGTTTCCAATTTAGATCTTCATAAGCTTTGCTGTTGTCAGATATAAATACTTTTTGATCACCTTTTCTTTCAGGATAAAAATTATAACCTATTTTTATATTAAGTTTTTTTTCTAATAAATTTATTAATCCAATTACTGAGATTTTATTTTTATATCCTCCTCCAATATTGTAAACATTACCAATTGCATTTTCTTTTTGTGTTGCTTTAACATAAGCATCGACCAGGTCTTCTGCATAAAGAGCATCCCTAACCTGCAAACCATCACCATAAATTTTTATCTTTTTTTTAAGTAGCGCAGCAATTATCATCCATGCTATCCAACCTTGGTCTTCTATACCAAGTTGCATTCTTCCATAAATACATGACTGTCTCATTACAACTGTATTTAATTTGAATGTTTTATAATAGTCCTGACAATAAAAATCTGCAGCCCCTTTTGAACAACCATACGGTGTAGCAAAATTTATAGGAAATGTTTCTTTTATTCCTTTTGAATAATTTTTAAGAGTGTAACCATTATTTGATTTTAGTGTTTTAAGATTTTCTAATTTTCCATAAACTTTATTAGTTGAAGCAAAAATAATTTTGGATTTACTTTTTCCTACTCTCAAGGCTTCTAGGACGTTAAAACAACCAACTATATTTGAGTTTAAATCTAATCTTGGGTTTGTTAATGAGGTTGTTACAGCAACTTGACCTGCTAGTAAAAAAATATTTTCAAATTTTCGATTTTCAAAAAACTTTGAAACTTTTTTTGCATCACAAATATTAATTCTATGAAAATCATATTCTTTTTCAAAACCAAGCTTTTTTTTTAAATTTGCTGTACCTTTTCTGGAAAGATCGTCAATAACACAGATTTTCTCATTATTTTCTAATAATCTTTTTACTAAATTTGATCCAATGAAACCTGCACCACCAATTACTAAATTTTTCATTTTTAAGGCTTATATTAAAAAAGAGTAAAATGTTTGTTATTTTTTATATATTAATATTTCTTTAATTATTAAATACAATAGTAATTTACCTCATAGTATCATTTTATTTTTCCATACATCTTATTAAAGTGGCCCTAATTACTTTTTGGGTATAAATTAGAAATTTAATATTTTAATTTAAATAATAGAACTAAATGAATAAATTAGCTTTAGGCACAGCTCAATTTGGATTGGATTATGGAGTCTCAAATCAATCTGGTAAAATTAATTTGTCAGAAACAAAAAAAATATTTAAATTTGCACAAAAAAATAGAATAGATTTGATAGACACAGCAATATCTTACGGAGAAAGTGAGAAAATTATTGGAAAGTTTGACACTAATGAATTTAAAATAATAACTAAATTGCCAAGTATTCCAATAGATTGTTTAGAAATCGACATTTGGTTAGAAAATCATGTTAGAAATTCATTGAAGCACTTAGGTATAAAATCGCTATATGGTGTTTTGCTTCATAATCCTAGAGATATTTTAGAAAATTTTGGAAAAAAACTTGTAGACGCATTATATAAAATTCAGTTAAAGGGTCTTATAAATAAAATAGGTCTTTCCATTTATGATCCTTCAGAATTTGATCAAGTTCTAGATTTAATTAAGGTTGATATTATACAAGCGCCATTGAATATTATTGATAGACGTCTTGAATATAGTGGATGGTTATCAAAGTTAAAAAGCGCTGGAGTTGAGATTCACGTACGTTCAATTTTTTTGCAAGGCCTTTTGCTTATGCCAAGAAAAAAAATTCCAAAAAAATTTGAAAGATGGTCTTTTGTTTGGGATAAGTGGTCATCGGAATTAAAAAAAAATAAATTTAGTGCCATTGAGGCTTGTTTATCATATCCATTGTCTTTGCCCGAAGTAGATAAAGTTATCGTTGGAGTGAATAGTTTAGATCAGTTTAAGGAAATAATTAAAACCTATCAATCTAGACGACTTAAAATTGATTTGTCATTTATGGAGTCAAAGGATCTAATGTTAATCAACCCTTATAATTGGAGCGACTTATGAAAATATCAGCTATTGTTCAGGCTCGAATGGGATCAATTAGATTAACTAAGAAAGTTATGAAAAAAATTGTTGATGAACCAATGATAGGATTACTCTTAAAACGACTTTCTAAATCAAAATTATTAAATCAAATTATATTAGCCACATCAATTGATCCAACAGAGGAACCTCTTGTTAATTACGTTGAAAGTTTAGGTTTTCAATGTGAAAGAGGTAGTACTGACGACGTACTCGATCGTTATTACCAAATTGCTTTAAAAAGTAAAGCAGATGCAATAGTGCGAATTACAGGAGATTGTCCATTGGTTGACGCTGAGTTAGTTGATAAATGTATAGGTAAATTTAATAGTTTGAATGTTGATTATTTTTCAAACACAATACCCCCAACATTTCCAGATGGTCTTGACATTGAAGTGATTAAGTTTTCAGCATTAGAAAAAGCAGCTAAAGAGTCAAAGGAATTATTTGATAGGGAACATGTCACACCATATATCAAGAAATCTGAAATATTTACTAAAGAAAACTTATATAATAATTACAACTTGTCAAACTTAAGATGGACAGTTGATGATGAAAAAGATTTTGAGGTTATTAAAAATGTTTTTGAATATTTTAGGCCAAACATATATTTTGAATGGAAAGATGTGCTATCTTTAAATAAAAAGAAACCAGGATTATTTAAAATAAATTCAAATACAAAACGTGATGAAGGTTCAAAAATGAATAGCGGTCAAAAACTTTGGAAAAAAGCAAAAAAAGTTATTTCTGGTGGCAACATGTTATTATCCAAAAGACCTGAAATGTTTTTACCAGAAAAATGGCCAGCATATTATAGCAGATCAAAGGGATGCAGTGTTTGGGATTTAGATGGAAGAGAATATATTGATATGTCAATAATGGGAATTGGAACTAATATACTTGGTTATGGTCACCCTGAAGTTGATGAGGTAGTTATGAAAACTGTCAGAGACGGCAACATGAGCACATTAAATTCTCCAGAAGAAGTAAATTTAGCTGAAAAATTAATTGAAATGCATCCTTGGTCATCAAGTGTGCGTTTTGCAAGAAGTGGAGGTGAAGCTAACGCTATAGCGATTAGAATTGCTCGTGCAGCCTCTGGTCGAGATAATATTGCAATTTGTGGTTATCACGGTTGGCACGATTGGTACCTTTCTGCAAATTTAAATAGCAAAAAAAGTTTAGACGGCCATTTATTATCAGGACTTGAACCAAATGGAGTTCCAAAAAATTTAAAAGGAACTGTCTTTCCTTTTAAGTATAACGAAATTGATGAACTAAAAAAGCTAATTAAAGAAAAAAATATTGGAGTAATTAAGATGGAAGTTATTCGTAATATTGAACCAAATAGCAATTTTTTACAAAAAGTTCGAGAAATTGCTTCTGATAATGAAATCATATTGGTATTTGATGAGTGCACATCAGGATTTAGAGAAACTTTTGGAGGTATTCACAAAAAATATAAAGTAGATCCAGATATGGCAATGTTTGGTAAAGCTTTAGGTAATGGGTATGCTATTACCTCAGTCTTGGGTCGTAAAAAAGTGATGGATGCAGCCCAATCTAGTTTTATTAGTAGCACTTTTTGGACTGAAAGAATTGGTTCATCTGCTGCACTAAAAACACTTGAAATTATGGAAAGAGAAAAATCATGGGATAAAATTACGAAAATTGGAAAAAATATTCGTGAACGATTAAACAAAATTTCAAATAAATATGATTTAAAGATTTTGCAAACGGGTTTGCTTGCGTTAACTAGCTACACATTTCAGAGTAAAAATGCACTTGCATATAAAACGCTAATCACTCAAGAAATGCTCAAAAAAGGATTTTTGGCTGGTAATAGTGTTTATGTATGCACTCAACATACCAATGAAATTATTGATAGTTATTTTGATGCACTAGACCCGATATTTTGTTTAATTAGCGAGTGTGAAAATGGTCGAGATGTAATGAAATTACTTGAAGGACCTATTTGTCATAGTGGTTTTGAGAGATTAAATTAGTGCAAAAATCAAAAAAAATACAAGAAATAAATCAAACAAAACAATTCAAGTCTGAGTCTTTAAGATATATTAATTCATATCTTTATGAAAAAGATCAAGTTTTAAAGGAAAAAATTCTTATTCCAAAATCAATTTCAAAAAAATCTGTTAAAACTATATGTGACATTGGTTGTGGTAACGGTGAACGGATGAAAATTTGGAAAGAATATTTTAAATTAAAAAAAGCATACGGTATTGAGCCATCAAATAAAGGGATAAGAATTTTAAGAAAAAAATTTAGAAATTATAAAAATAAGGGAATTTATTTTAAAAATGGATATGCTCACAATCTTCCATTTGAAAATAACTCCTTTGATATTGTACTAGTATGGTCTGTTTTACATTGGGTTGGTAGAGATGAATATTTACAATCTCTTGGGGAAATGATTAGAATTTGTAGCAAATATCTGGTAATTATGGATTTTGTTGCTAAAACAGATTATCGAGTTCCATATCACCATAAAAAAAAACTCTTCACTTACAAACATGATTTTGAAAAAATTATAAACGAAACTAAAATTATGAAGCCAATTGAAAGAATTAGATATTGGTTTAATCCACTTGATAAAAAATTTTATAATCTTAAAAAAGAACAACTAATTCCTTCTAATAGGATAATTAATTATCACTCAAGAAAAATAGTTGTTTTTAAAAAGGATTATAATCTTTTAAAAATAAAAAAAAAGAATGAATTCAAAAAATAGTATCTTAGTTTTAGGAAGCTCTGGATTGTTAGGAAGTGAGTTGGTATCAGGTAAATATTTAACAAAATATGAAATTGTTTGCCACAGTCGAAACAGTGATTCTGATTACAAGGTAGATCTTAAAGACTATATTCAAATATATGAAATGTTAGAACATGTAAAACCACAAGCGATTATTAATCTCGTAGGTCTAACAAATGTTGATTTTTGTGAACAGCACCCAGATGAAGCAAAAAAACTAAATACTAAAAGCGTTGAAAATTTAGTAAATGCAATAAAAAAGTGTTCTTTTGATCCTTTTTTAGTTCATATTTCTACAGACCAAGTTTATGATGGCAAGGATATTCTTTCTGAGAAAAATATAAAGCTTTCAAATATTTATTCTCATACCAAGTACAATGGTGAATTAATTGCTCAACAGGTGAGTAGTACAATTTTAAGAACTAATTTTTTTGGAAAGAGTAAGAAAAAAAACCGAAAAAGTCTTACAGATTGGTTATATCAAAAATTAAATGAACAAGAAAATATAGAAGTATTTGAAGACGTATGGTTTACTCCTGTATCAATGAATTGTTTATGTGGGATGATTGAAATAATAATTGAAAAAAAAATTATAGGATTATTCAACCTAGGATCTCACAAAGGTATGAACAAAGCAGAATTTGCAATACATTTTGCTAAATCTCTAGACTTACCAATAGCTAATATGAAAAGATCAAAAGTATCGAATGTTAAATTTTTAAATGCTTATAGACCTAAAAATATGATGATGGATTTGACTAAGTTTGAACAAACATTTAATGTAAAGTTGCCTTCACTAAGAGAAGAAATAGAATTTGTTGCAAAGCAATTTGTAAAATGATCAAAAAAAATTTTAAAATTGAAAATAAAGAAGTAGGATCAGGCAATCCTGTATATTTTATAGCAGATATTGCCGCTAATCATGATGGAGACTTAAATCGCGCTAAGGATTTAATTTACCTTGCTGCAGAAACTGGTGCAGATGCCGCAAAGTTTCAGCATTTTAAAGCTGAAACAATTGTTAGTGATCGTGGCTTTAAGTCATTAGGTAGCCAGCAATCTCATCAATCTAAATGGAAAAAGTCAGTATTTGAAGTTTATAAAGATGCGAGCGTAAGCCTTGACTGGACCAATGAAATAGTTGACACTTGCAAAAAAGCCGGAATTACTTTTTTTACCAGTCCTTATAGTAAAGATTTGGTTGATTCTATTGATCCTTATGTTCCTGCATATAAAATTGGTTCAGGTGACATAACTTGGATAGAAATGGTTGAGCACATAGCTTCTAAAGGTAAACCATATATTCTTGCTAGCGGTGCCTCAACAATAGAGGATGTTAAGCGTGCAGTTAATGCAGCACTAACGTTAAACTCACAATTCTGCCTTATGCAATGTAATACAAATTACACTGCTAGCTTAGAAAATTTTAAGTTTATAAATTTGAATGTACTAAAGTCATATCGTGAAATGTATCCAAATATAATTCTTGGATTAAGCGATCATACGCCAGGCCATTCAACAGTGCTAGGTGCAGTTGCTTTTGGTGCTAAAATGATTGAGAAACATTTTACTGATGATACTTCAAGAGTAGGCCCTGATCATCAATTTTCAATGGATCCTAATAGTTGGAGAGAAATGGTTGATAGGACTAGAGAATTAGAAAATGCTCTTGGTCAAGATATTAAAAAAATTGAGTCAAATGAAAAAGAAACTGTTATTTTGCAGCGTCGTTCAATTCGTTTGGTAAAAGATCTACCATCTGGGACACAAATCGAATTAAAATATCTTGAGTTTCTAAGACCTTGTCCATCTGATGGTCTTGCCCCATATGAAATTAAAAATTTAATTGGTAAAAAACTGGTTAATGATAAACTTAAAGGCGATCATTTAAGATGGGTAGATCTAAAGTAGCTATTGTTATTCCTGCATTTAACGAAGAAAAAACAATTTCTAAAATAGTTAAAGCAGCAAATAAGTTTGGTCAATCAATAGTTGTTGATGATGGTTCAAAAGATAAAACATCCTATGAAGCAGAAAAATCCGGAGCCATTGTTGAAAGACACGAAACAAACTTGGGCTACGATAACGCATTAAATACAGGATTTAAATCGGCAGAAAAAATAAAATGTGAATTTATCATTACTCTTGACGCTGATGGACAACATGAACCAAAATTATTACAAAAATTTATTGAAGCTCTAGATTCTGGAAATTCAATTGTTTTAGGTGTTCGTAACAAAAAAGCAAGATTAGCAGAATATTTTTTTGGATTTTATACTAGTTTACGTTATGGTATTCTTGATCCTTTGTGTGGATTAAAAGCATACAGAACTGAAAATTATAAATTAATAGGAAGCTTTGACACCTATAATTCAATTGGTACAGAATTAATGCTTAAAAATATTTCTTTAGGCAAAAGCTTTAAACAAATATATTTTAAAGTGAAAAAAAGAAACGACAAAACAAGATTTGGAAATTCAATATTAGTAAATTTGAAAATTTTTCGTTCATTATTTTTTTGTATTTTTAAAAATGTAAAGATATAAACAATATTTATTTTAGAATATGTGAAAAAAAGCTTTTATTATAAAGTGAAAAAATACATTGTATTACTTTAATAATTTATACTTATGAATATATATATACATGTCGAAATTTCTACGCGAGAGCTAGACAGCAAGCTTCTCCTTGCAACTTTGGCCGCAGGAAAAGGACATGAAGTAATAATTTCTAGTTCAGTAGAAATAATAAGCGCTTTATCAAAAAAAATTCTTAAACCAGGTCTATTTCACACAAAATCATTAACTCCTAGCAAAACCAAGATTACAAGACATCAAAAAATTATTGAAAATAAATCTGTAGTATCCAGTATAGATGAAGAGGGCGCAATCAATGATTATGGTTATGAGCAATTTGCAAAAGATAGATACTCTGAAGTTTCGATTAGTCAATCTGCTGTAGTGCTTGGATGGGGAGATGAAGATACAGAAACTTTAAAAAAAAGATATAATAAATATTCAGGCAAAATTCACAAAACCGGATCTCCAAGAATAGACTTGTGGAGGCCTTTTTTTTCTAGTTATTGGACAACTCCAAAGGAGATACCAAATAAACCTTTTTTGTTAATCTCTTCAAATTTATTTAGCACTAGCTACAAACCTTTTTTTGAAAGCATCAAACATACAAGTGATGCAGGATATTTTAAAAGAGATCCCAAGTTATTTAAAAAAAGTTTTTATACAATGGGTGATGATTTTAAAAAGCTTTATGAATTCATTATTGCAATAAAATTTCTTGCTGAGAATAACAATGGATATGATATTGTTTTGCGCCCTCACCCAGTAGAAAATATTAAAGCCTGGGAAGTTTTTCTTGAAAATATTCCAAATGTTCACATCATAAGAAAAGACTCAATAACTACTTGGGTTAAAAATGCATTTGCAGTAATGCATAGCTCATGTACTACAGGAATAGAGGCAACAATTTCTGGAAAACCATTATTAACGTACAGTCCTCCAGCACTTGATTATGATGCCAATATATTATCTAATAAATTAGGCTACGTTGTAAAATCAAAAGAAGAACTTCTAAAAAAAACAAATGAAATTTTTGAAGCTGAAGCATCTAAAAATTTAAAAAATGAGGAAGTAAAAATTCCTGATATTATTTCTAAAAAAGTTTTTATTGACAATAAGGAATTTGCAGCTGAAAAAATATTAAAAATTTGGGAAAATTTTAATGATAAAAATTTATCTCAATCTAATAATTGGTTAAATTTCTATTGTTTTTTAAAAATCATTAACTTCAAGACTGTAATAAAAAAATTAGCTAGTAGACTATTCCCAAAAGTTATTAAATCTGTTGAAGAAAATCATAAATTTCCTCCATTAGATCAAAAGGATATTCAAGAACGTGTGTACCGTCTTCAAAATATACTAGGAATAGAAAAAAAATTAAAATGCAGAATTATTTCGGAGAGAACTATTTTGATTAAAAATTGATGAATTTTTTGATTATAATCTCAATCTTATTTAATTAAATTTTAAAAAATATCATACAGTTCTTAATTTAAAATTCTATGAAAATTAAATATAAGTGAGGTAAAGATATGCAAAAAAAATTATCAGGCATTGACAATAAAGTTAGAGTTAGATCAAAAAAAGAGCTTGAAGTAAGAAAATATGAATTTTTAAAAATATGTGATTTGCTTGATGAATTAAAAATAGAATATTTTTTAAATACAGGTATTTTACTTGGAGCAATAAGGCATAATGGTTTTATTCCATGGGATTGGGATGCTGAGTTGAGTGTTTACTCAGAAAATGTAATTAATAAATTTGATATTTTACTTGAAAAAATTATTCAATCAGGTTTTACGATTGAAAAATATTACAATGAGCCATCAAGATTAAAGATTGATTTTTTTGGGCAGCTGTCTTCAGATATAAATACTTATACTATTCAAGGATGGAACCACGATAAAATAAAAAAAATTTTTTGGCGTACTACGTTTAAAATTCCAGAAAACTTTATAATTAATGCAAAAAAAATTCAGTTATTTGATAGATATCATTTTGCACCTTATCCTGTAGAAGAATATTTAGAATATAAGTATGGTAATTGGAGGAAACCACTTCAAACAAGTAATAAATACGAATATATGAGAAAAGAATTTTCTGGAATGAATATTAAAGAAGATAATATTAAAAAAATTGGTAATCTAGTAAAAAAATTTATATTTAAATATTTTAAAAAATGAGCTTCAATTATTCTGTATTAAATAAAGAGTTTGAGGATAAAGGTTATTTCATATGTAAAAAGATTTTTAATAAAGATTATGTTTCAGAACTTATTAATGAGATTTACAATTCAAATGACAATATCAAGTATTATGATAAAGACGACAAGCTTAGAAGAATAGAAAAACTGTATGACAAAGGTCAATATTTAATTGAAGCAAATAAAAAAATTATCTATTTAATAAAAAACATCCTTAAAAAGGATGTTTTGATTTTTAAAGATAAATTTAACGCAAAACCTCCAGGTGGCGAGGGGTTTTATGCTCATTATGATGGAATATTTAAATTTAAAGATCATAAAGATAATATGAGAAATGGATGGTATGAGTATGGAGATTTTTTTGTTAATGCTTTAGTTGCATTAGATGAATGTAATAAAAAGAATGGAACAATTGAGATAGCTAATGCACATAATGGCAATTTTGATGAGTTATTAAAAAATACTAGAAAAGATGGCACTCCAGCTTTAACAGAAGAAATTGAAATCAAGAATAATTTTAATTTGATAAATTTAAATATTGGAGATGTTGTTTTTTTTTCCAACACTTGTCCTCACCGCTCACAAAAAAATAATTCAGATATAAATAGACGAATTATGTATTATACCTACAGTTTGACAAAATATGGTTCAAAGTATAATGACTATTTTAATGATAAACAAAAAAGTAAAAATCCACTTAAAGCATTAAATAGCAATAAATGAGAAAAAATAAAAAAAAAAAAGTATATGTAGGTCTTGCAGCTGATATTTTGCACAAGGGTCACATAAATATTCTAAAGACAGCACAAAAATATGGAGATGTAATTGTTGGATTACTTACTGATAAAGCCATAGCTAGTTATAAGAATATTCCTTATTTAAATTATGAAAAAAGAAAAATAGTATTAGAAAATATTAGATATGTGAAAAAAGTCATACCTCAAAAAACTTTAGATTATGTTGAAAATCTAAATATGATTAAACCAAACTATGTGATACACGGAGATGACTGGAAAAGCGGAATCCAAAAAAAAACAAGAGCAAGGGTGATAAGTGCTTTAAAAAAATGGTCAGGAAAGCTAATAGAACCAAAATATACCAAAAATATTTCCTCTACATTAATTAAAAAAGAGATGGCTAACATCATTTCTTCACCAGATAATAGAGTTTCAAGATTGAAAAGATTGATGAATTCAAAAGATATAGTTCGAGTTTTAGAGTCACATAATTCTCTTACGGGACTTTTAATTAACAAGCTTAATATTTCAAAAAATAAAAAAAAAATAGAATTCGATGGTATGTGGTCATCTAGCTTAACAGACTCTGCAACTAAAGGATTACCTGACAATTCATCTTTATCATTTTCTGCTCGTATATCATCGTTACAAGATATGTTAGATGTAACAACGAAACCAGTTGTATTTGATGCAGATAATGGTGGTCAAATTGAGCATTTGCCTTTTTTAGTAAGATCTTTGGAGCGATCAGGTGTTTCAGCAATAATTATGGAGGACAAAATAGGCTTAAAAAAAAACTCACTTTTCAAAAACCAATCTGGAGCAAAACAGGACAAATCAAGTGATTTTGCAAAAAAAATTAAAAGAATCTGTGACACAAGACAATCTAATGACTTTATGGCTATAGCTAGAGTTGAAAGTTTTATACTAGGAAAAGGACTAAAAGATGCACTTCATAGAGCTACAATTTATTCAAAGGCAGGAGCAGATGCAATATTAATTCATAGTAAGGAGAACACACCAGCTGAAATTTTTTCATTTGCAAAAGAATTTAAAAAAAGCAACTATTTCATCCCATTAGTTTCTGTTCCATCTACTTATTCAAAAGTTTATGAAAAAGAATTGATTAAAAATGGTTTTAAATTGGTTATTTATGCAAATCAATTATTAAGAGCGGCATATCCTGCAATGCAAAATACAGCTCAAACAATTTTAAAAAATGGTCGTGCTTTCGAGGCAGATAAAAAAATCATTTCAATCAAAGAAATAATTAACTTAATTAAAAATGATTAAAGCTGAATCTTTAATCAGCATTTTAAAAAAAAATAATTGTGATTTTTTTAGTGGTGTGCCTGATAGTGTTTTAAAAGAATTTTCAAATTTAATTAAAAATAAAAAAAAAAAAACAACATGTCATCGCAGCAAATGAAGGTGCGGCTGTTTCCATTGGTATAGGTAACTATTTATCAACAAAAAAAACTCCAGTTATATATATGCAAAACTCTGGACTTTCTAATGCTTTAAATCCTCTTATCTCAATAGCTCATAAAAAAGTATACTCCATACCACTAATTTTAATCATTGGATGGAGAGGCTCTCCGACTATAAAAGATGAGCCTCAACATAAAGTAAAAGGTAAAATTACTAAACAATTGTTAAAACTGTTAAATATAAAATATACAGTTGTAAGAGAAAAGTCAGATTTACAGAAATTTGATAAGCTAATTAAATTATCAAAAAAAAAAAAATCTATAATAGCCTGTTTAATTGAACAAGGGACATTACATAAAAATAATTTAAAAAATAAAAAAGATTTTTATACTTTAAACAAAGAGTTGTTTTTAAAAAATCTGATAAAAAATTTAAATAAAAATACCAAGATCATTTCAAGCACCGGTTATAATTCAAGAGAATTAATGTATTTAAGAGAAAAATATAAGATTAAAACTAGTAAAGATTTTTATATGGTAGGTGGTATGGGTCATACTTCTTCCGTTGCCCTTGGATATTCAATTTCTAGAAAAAATCAAACTATTTGTATAGATGGTGATGGTTCATTTCTAATGCATCTAGGATCAATTAAAACAGCCGGCACTTTTGCAGATAAGAACTTAAAATATATTTTGTTAAATAATAATGCACATGATTCTGTTGGTGGACAACGTACATTTGCAAGTGAGGTAAATTTTGAAAAATTATCAATAAGCTTAGGTTTTAAAAAGTATTATTCAATTAAAAACAACATGGATTTAAAAAAAAAACTTAATAAATTTTTATCAGAAAAAAAATTAAGTTTTTTAGAGGTTAAAGTTGCAAATAGTAAAATAAAAAAATTACCTAGGCCAACAAATTTAATTAAAATAAAAAATCAATTTATGAAATAAATGGTTAATGATATAAATGATATAAAAAAATTTATTAATGATAAAAGTTTAAAAAAAATCTTTATCCTTTGTGGTAAAAAATCATTTAAAGCAACAGGAGCAGAAAAACTTTTAACAAAAATTGTTTTAAATAAAGATTGTAAATATTTTTATAAAAAATCAGAGCTGCCTGTAATTGAGGAATTAATTAATATTGTCAGAGAAATTAGAAATTTTAAACCAAATTTGATTTTGGCAGTTGGTGGTGGTGCAGTAATAGATTATGCAAAGATATCCAATGTAATTGATATTAGACCGGATTTAGCAGAATTAATTGTTAACTACTCATATCCATTTAAACAAAAATATACAAAACTAGCAGTTATACCAACAACTGCTGGATCTGGAGCAGAAGTCACATCTAATGCAGTAATATATGTAGATGGTATCAAGCATTCTTTTGAAAGTGAGCTGTTAATACCTGATTATTTCTTCTTAATTCCTGAATTTTTAATTTCAGCACCAAATAAAATTAAAGCCTCGGCAGGATTTGATGCTATTGCTCAAGCATTAGAATCTTTGATATCAAAAAAATCTAATGATATTAGTGTAAATTACGCTTCTCAATCATTAAGAATTTCAATCAACAGTTATATTTCATTTTTAAATGCTCCAACTTTAAAAAATGCCTCTGAAATGAGTATCGCTGCAAATTTAGCAGGAAAAGCGATAAGTATTTCTAAGACAACAGTGCCTCACGCAGCATCTTATCCTTTTACATCTTTATTTGGTATAAGCCATGGACATGCTGTTAGCTTATTTTTTGAAAAATTTTTTAAGTTTAATTATGTAAATTTAAATAAGTCAGAAACAACTTTTGATTTAAAAAAAAGATTTGATTTAATTTTTAACTTATTTGATGTTCCGGATATTTATAATTTTAATTCAAAAATAACACTAATAAAAGAACAAGCAAAATTAGAGGATGATTTGAAAAAGTTAAACATAAATATTCAAAAAAGTTCTGATAATATCATTAAAGGTATAAATCTTTTGAGATTAGGAAATAACCCTGTTAAGATTAATGGTAAAGATATCTATAAAATTATAGGTGAAAAAAATTAGTTTTTTAAAATTTAAATTCAAATAATTCTTATTTTATATGTTTTCTAAAATCAAATAATATTTTTTAATTTACTTTATTTGTATTACAGCTTGTCTTGCATGCATATTAAAAGCTCTATATTCATATTCATCATCTTTAAAAACTTCTTTTAGTGCTTTATACTCTCCATTTTCCCAACCAATATAATTATATAATTCATCAAATATTATAATTGCATCTTTAACAAGGTAAGGTTTTAGCTTTTCCAAAGTAAATTTTGTTGGAGAATATGTATCCATATCAAGATGAACAAAGTTAATTCTTGGGCTTTGTTTTTTTAAAAATTCATCTAAGGTATTCTCAACCCATCCAATATGCGTTTCAATATTTGAATTTAACTTTGGAATCTTTTTATTTAGATTAAAGTGACCTTTAATTTTATTTCCATTTCCCTTCCAATCTTCACTTAAACCTTCAAAACTATCGAAAACGTGTAATTTCTTTAGATATTTAGAGAAATAATTTGCACTTTTACCCTTCCACACCCCAAACTCCATATAATAGTATTCTTGATTTTTATCATTTAATAAAGAAGTAGTTATTGCATATTTTCTTAATTGCAAATAATCATAAAAAAGTACACTTTTTTTAAAATGGTCTTTAAAATTTTGAAATGTTTCCTCTAATAAATTTTCTTTTAATTTAAAATCTAACTTTTGATTAGATACTTCTTTAAATTCTGATGGAGTAATCCAATAAATAATTCTAGATATTTTGATTAATATTAATCTTAAAATTTTTTTCACGATACTTTATAGATCTAAAGTTGAAGAAAATAAAGTAAAGTAAACAGCTATAATTATTTGTTATTAGATGATTATTAAGAATAATTATAATAACATACTCATTTAAATATATTTATTAAATGAATTACAAATCAAATATACCAAATTACATTATCGTGCTTTCAACTATGAATTCTGGTGGTGGAGCTATATATGATTATTTATCAGCTAGAGGAGATCTACATGATCCACTTAAAGGTTCAGAATATCAGTTACCTCAAATGCCAAATGGTTTGATGACGCTAGAGGCTGCAGCAGGTAATGCCTTTCATCCTGGTACTTCAGATTTCGCTTTAACTCAGTTTGAGGATGCTGTCGGTAAATTGTTAAGATCTCATACTATTTGGAAACCGGGAAGAGGGTTTATAAATAAATTGAAATTATTTGAGGAGGCAGTAAACGATTTTATTCAAGAAATTTCTGTTATAAATTATCCTATGCATTTAGAGTGGCATAGATTAATGCGTTCACCAATTCAACATTTTTTAAGTTTAATAAAAGATCGATTTCATATTGAAGAAAAAATTCTCAATACTCGAATTCTAGTTTCCAAAGAATATTTAGTAAAGGCAGCTCAAAAAATGCATGATAAAATATTTATTTTAAATTCTTCAGGTACTCCAGTTTTACTAGATCAAGCAGGGTCAGGTTGGAATCCAATTGAATCAACAAAATATTTTTTTAATCGAAAAATTATATTAGTAACCCGTGACCCACGAGATCAATTTGTCTTTATGAAAATTAATAAAAAAGCACACTCTCTGAATGGTTTTATTCATTGGTATAAAGAAATGCAATTCCGTTTAGAGTCAATTAAAGATCCGATTTTAATTAATATTAAATTTGAGGATTTTATAATTAAACATGGAGTAATGACCGATATTATATGCAATCATTTATCGATAAATTCAAATAAAAAATCTAGTTATAATCCTAAAAATTCTAAAAAAAACATTGGAAAGTACAAGGATTTTTTAAGTAAAATTGAGATAAATGAAATTGAGAGAAATTTATCAGACTTTATTTCTTTTGAGTAATTTTTTAAGGTTTTTAAATTTTATACAAAATAATTTAACAGTAAATATTGCTAAAAATTATAAAAGAGTTATTTTGATCAAATTAATATTGGCTTGATGTAAGCTCTAAGACTAATATATACAATTATAAAAGTGAATAAAAATGATTTTACAGTATGCGTAAGAAGTACAGGAGAATTTACCACCAAAAGATTATTACATGATATTGTCTATCAAATTGGGTCTAATAAAAAAGTACATTTGATTAAAAATCTTAAATTTCATCAAGCAGTTGATAAATGTTTTCAGCTAGCTATTCAGGATAAAAGTAAATGGTTGATTACTTTAGATGCTGACTTATTGATTAAACCAGACTTTATGAAAATTTATTTGAATATAGCAAATTCAATGAGATCTAAGGAAATTGAAGCACATGCTATGACTGTTGACCGTCTATTTATGAAATATAGATCAGCTGGCAATCGTTTATATCGAGTATCAAGTTTACCTCTTCTTAAGAAACTTTTAGGTAAAACAAAAAACAACATTCGACCAGAGGGTAGCATGCTTCGTGAGGCTGTAAGACTAGGTTTTAAAATTAAACCTACTAATGATGTAGTTGCACTACATGATTTTTTTCAGTTTAGTCATGATCTATTTAGAAAAGGTTATTTATGTTCATTTAAACACTCTTCGCACTCCTCGCATTTGTTATCTACATGGAAAAAACTTGGAAATGAGTCAACCGATTTTTTAATATTACTTCGGGGGTTTTCTTTTGGTAAGAATTCGACTGAAGAATTTACATTGGATAATAAATCAGATTTATTTAAGAGGCAATTTGAAGATTTGTCCAGAGATTATTATGAGTACGATAATAGACTAAATGTACCTAAAAATTTGAATGAATATATATCTGATATCACAATAAAAAAAAATTTTCCTGATATCAAACCCGGGATTTTAAAAAAAATAGCAAATTTATTTCAATAGATGGTATATGAAAAAAAAAGATAAAGTATTATTTATTGATGTAGGATCTCATGAGTGTCAAGAAATTAAAGCGCTGATTGAACCATCAATCGTACTTATATTACTTTTTTTAAAAAGATATGTAATTAATTACTTTATTGATGGAAAAATAGCACCAAGTTTAAATGATTTTTTTTATTTTCTTAATCTCAGAAGAAAAATTTTAAATAAAATAGATTTCTCTTTTGTAGCGGTAGAACCTAATTGGAGGCACTACAGTTCCAAAATATACAAAAAATTAAATTATGTTTTTTGTTTTGGATTACAAAAAATGGAAGCAGATATCCAAATTAAACATTTGTCTTATAAAAATTCTGAAAAAAAATGTCAGGGTGCAACATTGTTTGATGAAGCAAGCAATCCTAATTTAGCAGATTTGATTCCTGTTTTAGATACTGATTATTTTTGTTCAAACATTTTGCGGACTATAGTTAAACAATATAATACTGATATTCCACTAAAAATAATTCTTAGATTAAATTGCGAAGGAACGGAGGATGAAGTGATTTATTCTGTTAATAAAAAATTTTCACAACAATTAGTTGGAATTTTAGGCAGTTTAGACGATGTGAAAAAGAAAAAAGGTAACGCTCAGGCAGAGGCTTTAGAAAAGTATTTACATTCAAATTCAATAGATTTTTGTAGATTTTCCTCCAACATAACTACTTGGCCTGAGACAATCAAATTTTTGTATAATAAACTTTTATGAGTAAAAATAGTTTATGAAAGTAAAATTATACAGATCAGCTACTGTGGGTTTGGATCTAGGTAATTTTAAAATCCTAATGGATCCATGGTTAACAGATGGGGAATACTATGGTTCATGGTCACATTTTCCATATTATGATTTAGATAAAAATTTAAATGAGATAAATTCATATGACTGTATATATGTTAGCCATATTCATCCAGATCACTGCTCAGAGGATACATTAAAAAAAATAAGTAAAAAAATTCCAATTTATATTCACTCATACCACTCAAAATTTTTAAAGTTTAAATTTGAGAGACTGGGTTTTAATGTTATAGAACTTGAAAATAACAAAAGAACAAAATTATCCACAAATGCTTATCTTAATATTATTGCAGCTGATAATTGCAATCCGGAACTTTGTTATAAGTTTTCTGGATGTGCTGATTTTACTGCTAAGGAAGGACACTCTCAACAGATTGATAGTATTTCCGTAATTGATGATGGAAAGAATGTATTAATGAATGTAAATGATTGTCCTTTTGAATTAGCACAATCAACATTTAAAGATATTAAAAAAAAATATGACAAGATAAATATATTGTTAACCGGTTATGGAGGGGCAGGTCCATATCCACAATGTTTTGAAAATCTTAACTTAGAGGAAAAATATAAAGCTGCTAAATATAAAGAGCAACAATTTCTTGATCAAGCAACTAAGTATATTGATGAAATTGAACCAGATTATTATTTGCCTTTTGCTGGCACTTATACTTTGACAGGAAAGTTATCTAAGTTACACAAATTAAGAGGAGTTTCTAATGTTGAAAATGCCTACGATTATTTTGAAAATTATTATTCTTCAAAAAAATTATCTAGTAAAATTAAACCAATGAAATTAAGTCCTGACTCAACATTTGATGTAAGTATAAATGAATACGATAAAAATTATCAAAGAATTGATTATAATGAATATGAAACTTACATTGATAAAACTTTAAGCGCTAAAAGCCTTTTATATGAAAAGGATGAACTTACAAGTTTTGATGAAATATATGAACTATCTAAAAAAGCTCATCAAAGATTTTTAGACAAAATATTGATTAATAATTTAAAATTGGAGACTGATATTTTTATTAAAGTTAATGGAAATAGTTTAATGTTGGGAAAAGATAAAAGTTTATCAATAGTTAAATCAGATCAAACAGATTTAAAGTCAAAAAAATATGTTCAATATGAGACAGATGTAAGACTTCTAAAAAGACTGCTTATGGGGCCTAGATTTGCTCATTGGAATAATGCGGAAATAGGATCACATTTAAAGTTTTTTAGAAAACCCAATATTTTTGAGAGGGATGTATATGATTCTGTTATATATTTTCATTGTTAACACTGATTGTAATATTTATATTTAAGTTCAAAATTTAGTAACAACAACTACATAAATATTGAATTATTTTTACAAGAAATAAAATTTTAGTATTTCTTGTAACAATTTTCATTTAAAGTGAATTTTATTTCATATTAAAAATAAATGAAAATTAATAAAAAAATTGTTATGTTGAATGGATCTTTGGCAGGTGGGGGTGCTGAGGGAGTGTGCGTAAATATAGCTAATAATCTTGTCCTTAGAGGTTGGCAAGTTGATTTATTAATTTTGAACTTAAAAAATGAAGTATATCGTGATCGTTTATCTGATGATGTGAATTTAATAAATTTAAATGTAAGTCGTGCAAGGTATTCAAGTTTATCATTGTTGAAGTATATTTATAAAAATAAACCTAAGTTGTTTTTAGTGTTCAATTACGAGCTGTCTATTATGCTTGTGATTTTGAGAATTTTCTTGAAATTAAAAATTAAAATTATATCACGAAATGTAAGCACATTATCTGTCAGAATTAAAGAATTAGGCCGAAAAAGTTTTTGGTCTAGATATGTTATAAGCCCATTTATAAAATTTTTTTATCCTAAGCAAGACCATATAATAAATCAATGTAATGAAATGCGTAAAGATTTACTTATTGAGTATCCACAACTTAACAAAAAATCAAGCATAATATATAACCCTATTTCAAGTCATATTTCAGATTATAGTAATTTAAATGACTTAAATTTAATTGAGAGAAAAAACTATTTATTATGTGTGGGGCGTCTTGAAGAGGTAAAGGCATTCAATTATGCTATTGAAGCTTTTGCAGGAATTTCAGATAGATTTCCAAAGTTACGATTGAAAATTGTTGGAAAAGGCAGCTTAGAACAAGATTTAAAGAATAAAGCATGGGAACTTTCCATCTTGGATCGTGTTGACTTTGAAGGTTTTCAAGAGAATGTTGTTCCATATTATTTGAATGCAAAAGCAACCATTCTAACGTCTTTGTACGAGGGTTATCCAAATGCTCTTCTTGAATCAATTTCGTTAGGCACCCCTGTAATTTCTTTTGATTGTAAAAGTGGCCCAAACGAAATTATAAAAAATAATATTAATGGACACCTAGTTAGATATCTTGATGTTGAGGATTTAAAAAATAAAATATGTAAAATTCTAAAGTCTGATTTAAAAAGAAGAGATATTATTTTGACCTCTAAAAAGAACCAAATTCAATATGTATCTGAACTTTATGAAAATTTATTTAAACTGATTATGAAAAATTAATTCTTAAAATTAGAATGATTTTTAAACAAATAAGAAAAATATATTTTGTTTGAATTTAAAAAAATGAGAATACTTCATATTATAACAGGCTTAGGTAATGGTGGTGCTGAAAATACTTTATATAAAGTTTGTAAATATGATACTAAAAATAAGCATATTGTTATTTCAATTACTACAAAAGGAAAATATTTTTCTATTTTGAAAGATATGGGTATTGAAGTTTATTCTTTAAATTTAAAATTTTATACCATCTTTAAATTAGTCAAATTAATTAAATTAATAAATTTTCTTAAACCTGATATATTGCAAACTTGGCTCATAATGGGAGATCTTCTCGGTAGCATTTTTGGAAAGTTGGCTGGAGTAAAAAATATAGTCTGGAACATACATTTTTCTAATCTTAAAATTGACTCAACAAAATTGAGAAATATTTTGATCATAAAAATTCTTTCCAAACTATCATTTTATATACCAAAAAGAATTATTGTAGTATCTAAGGATGGATTAAAAAATTGCAAAAAATTAGGATATTGTAAAAAAAAATTAATATTTATTCCTAATGGCTATGAATTAATCATTTTTAATTATAATAAAAATAAAGAATATTTATTTAGAAAAAAATTAAAAATACAAAAACAGCTTCCAATTTTAGGTAATGTCTCAAGATTTGATCCAATAAAAGATCATGATATGTTATTAAAAGCTTTATCAATTGTTCGTAAAAAACGGAACTTTTTGTGTATATTAGTTGGTTTGAATATGAATAAAAAAAATAAAGTTTTAATTAATAAGATAAAAGAATTAAATTTATACCAAAACATCATTTTATTAGGCTCTAAAAATAATATACCTGAAATTATGAACGGTTTAGACTTGCATATTTTGACAAGCATAAGTGAAGCTTTCCCGAATGTTGTTGTAGAGGCAATGGCATGTCAAACACCGTGTATTGCTACTAATGTCGGTGATTGCGCTTTTATAATTGGTAAAACAGGATGGCTTGTGCCTCCAAAAAATCCAATTAAACTTGCAAAAGTACTAGAAAATGCGTTAAGTGAAATAGGATCTCAAAAATGGAATAAAAGAAGAAAGCAGTCTAGAGAAAGAATTAAAAAAAACTTTCATATTGATAGAATGATTAAATCATTAAATAATTTATGGTCTCAAATTTTAGACAAAAACACCAAGGAAGTAATATAATAAAATATGATTTCACATAAATACAAATGTATACATATTCATATCCCAAAGTGTGCAGGGACAAGTATTGAAAAGGCTCTTGGTCATCTTGACGATCATAAAGGTAGAAATGGTCAAGATCACCGCACAATTAGGATGATAGAGCAACCATGGCTAACAATACATTCTTTAAAATCAGTTTCAAACATAAAAGAAATATTTAGAAAAATTAGACATAAAATTATGACAAAAACTAACCCTAAAAATCATAAAGTTGTTACGTCTGAGCAATTTAAAAAATATTTTAAATTTACTATAGTCAGAAATCCATATTCAAGAGTGTTCTCCTGGTATAACAATGTAATAAGAGATGAAATTCAATTGAATTATTATGGAATTTCTAAAGATATTGAATTTCCAGAGTATTTGAAAAGATGTTTAAAGAAAACCTATATGATGAGCCAACAAGTATATTGGCTTAAAAATTTCAAGGGAAAAATAAATCTAGATTACATTGGCAAATTTGAAAATATTGAGGATGTTTTTAACGAAATTTCTCAAAATATCTCTAATGAAAAGATTTTTTTTCCTCATGAGCAAAAATCAACAAAAATTGATTACAAAACATATTACAATAATTTTTCTATAGATTTTGTAACAAAATTTTACAAAGATGATTTAGAAATATTTGATTATAAATTTGATTAAATAATAAAATATTTTAGTTTTAAGAATAAAGATGCATATATTATTAGAGGAACTGTTAGGTTGGATATCAATATTATCCATATTTTTTATCGTATTGATTATGGTTAAAAAAAAACCTGCAATTAAAAATATTTTGTTTGTAGCTTTTTTCATTCGTGCTTTAATAATTATTTTAGAACAATATGGAATTTTAATTCTTCCTGATGGAAATTCTCTTCCATCTGATGCTACCAGATTCGAGTTAATAGCAAGATTATGGTCAAGTGGAACCATGTTTCCTTTTGGAGGTACTCATGAAATATATAAACAAGAAAATCTATTAATAATTTTAGATTTTTTTAAAAATGACTCATTATTGATTTCAAGGATTATATCTATTTTTTATATGATTTTTGGAGAAAGTATTATGATGGCTAAATGTATAAGTCTTTTACTTGGTACACTATCCGTTTATATGGTTTATATTCTGGGTTCAGAATTATGGGATCATAGATCAGGTCAAAAAGCTGCTTGGGTAGTTGCTTTATTTCCTAGTCTTATTTTATATTCTGCAATTACATTAAGAGAAGTCTATGTGGTATTCTTTTTGCTTGTTTCTTTAATTGGAGTTGTAAGATATTGTAAAAAAAAGTCCCCATATCATTTCGTTTTAGCAATAACTGGTTTTTATGCTACATCATTATTTCATGGACCTGCTTTTCTGGGACTCTTTATTTTTTTACTTTTTATAATTTTTGAAATTTTAAAAAAGCAATATAAAAGAATTTTAGACCTAAAATTAAATTATAATTCTTTTATATTAATTATAATATTTATATTACCTTTTGTTTCATTTTTAACTGGTGATTTAAGGATTACTTATTTGGGTAATATCGATAAATTAACAGATCTCGAATATTTAATGTATAGAGCAAATACGGGTTTACATGGAACATCATCATATCCAATTTGGCTAACTTTAAATAATATTAATGAAATTATTCCAAAAACCATAATTAAGGTATTCTATTTTTTATATAGTCCTTTTGTTTGGGATATTAAGGAAATTTCTCACATAATAGGTTTTTTTGATGGAATACTATATTTTATTTTGACCTGTTATCTGATTTATAATTGGCGTAGTATTTGGTTAAACCCAATAACACGTATTTTTCTAATAATGTTTATTTTATATATAATTGTCTATGGATTCGGTCTTGGAAACTCTGGTACAGCTTTCCGTCATAGATCAAAATTTTTAGTAATTTTAATAGTGTTAGCAGCACCTAAATTGCACAAACTTATTTTTTCGTTTAAAAAAAAATATATAATTAATATTATTATGAACTATACAATTGTTACTGGTTCCGCAGGCTTTATTGGATTTAGTCTTTCCTTAAAACTTTTAGAGAGAGGAGATCATGTAATAGGTATAGATAATCATAATAATTACTATGACCCAAAAATTAAAGATTCAAGAGTTAAGTTGTTAAAAAAATTTTCAAATTATACACATTATATAATTGACCTAACTGATTGTAGCAGTTTGGACGAAATATTTATAAAATATAAAATACAAAAAGTAGTAAATTTAGCAGCACAAGCAGGTGTGCGATATTCTATTCAAAATCCTATTGCCTATATTAATAGCAATATAATCGGATTTGCTCATATTTTGGAAAATTGTCGTAACTATCAAGTAGAACATTTAGTTTATGCAAGTACTTCAAGTGTATATGGCGCAAATACAAAAATACCTTTTTCTGAACATGATAGTACAAATCACCCCTTATCTGTTTATGCTGCCTCAAAAAAGTCTAATGAACTAATGGCACATACATATAGTTATCTCTATCAACTTCCTACTACAGGTCTAAGATTTTTTACAGTTTATGGTCCTTGGGGAAGACCAGATATGGCATTGTTTAAATTTACTAAAAATATTTTAGAGGAAAAACACATTGAT
>MDTB01229226.1_pt1 | contig 33294 bp, 34 predicted proteins | sample 811161 | NCBI WGS metagenome assembly MDTB01 (sample SAMN05326650, study PRJNA326480) | marine metagenome | isolation source: seawater | place: Mediterranean Sea | collected 2009 | reverse complement strand
TTATTGATCGATTATTCAGTTCCATATGAAACATAGGGGTAGGGGACATAACATTGAGATGGAGTGCCACCTGCCAAGAGCGTGCCCAGAACACCCGGACATCTTTTCGAAGTTGATGATGATCGATGCTTTGGATGTGCAGCCTGCGTAGCACTCTGTCCGGTGGATGCATTATCACTGGAGGGCATTTTAGCGGTAGTAGATGAGCCAAAGTGCACTCATTGTGAGCACTGTATACCTGCATGTCCCGTATACGCTCTCTCAATCACTAATTTTGAGTTGGACTCTCAAGCGTCAGTTGTCTCTGCCATTGGGGCTTAACGTATGAGAAACGTCTTAATTTTGGGCAATACACTTGATGCTCTCTCTGCAGCTCATTACATTCTAGACACTTGCCAGAACATTAAAATTCAGCTAGTTGCAGAAACTGCAGAGATAGGGCTATCTGTAGAAGCTCCAGGAATATTCGAGAAATGGCCTCCCTGCCCAACCCATTGGATCTCGGATATGAAATCCCAGACTCCAACCAAAGAATCAACTGCAGTTAGAAGATCGTGGTTTGAAAAGGCTCTTGGAATTCAACTATCTAATAGGGGGTGTACTATACACCTGAAAACCAGGACCTCGGCAATTTCCCCAGATCAAATTCAAGTCGTAGGCGCCGGCGCTATTGGAATGGGCACCATCCACTACGACGCGATCTTAGACTTCAGACATGAAAATATCGGGCCAGAGTGGTTTGGGGGGACGCTTTCATCTGGATTGGAAGCACCTGGGGAAATTTCTGGAGTTAGGTCCGACGGAACTACAGAGGTTTGGATTAATGAGGAAGGTAACCGGATAAAGAATTGGATTCAGACAGCTACGTGGAACGGTGAAGATCCTAGGAATGCACTGGTCCAAGATATCGAGGAGGGCATTTTCAAAGCAAGAACAAAAGTTGATACAATTATACAGTCTTCTGATAGTAGGTAGCATATGAGTACGGTACGCGAATACCTCTGTGACACGAGCATGGGTTGCAGACACAGCATCCTAATCGATCCAGCCGATCAGATACCTGAGGTGGCAGCTAATAGAGCCATGGCTGCTGTCCATGCAGGATCTAGAATGGTGCTAGTGGGGGGATCATCAGACACCGACATGGAAAATGTTCACAGGACAGTTGTTGCAATTAAGGAGGCTCTAGAACTAGTCACCTGGGCTTCAAGCCAAGATTCAGATGCCGAGACAGATCTTCAGGTCCCAGTATTACTCTTCCCACAGGGCGCAGCAGCACTGTCACCCGCAGCTGATGGGATTACATTCATGATGCTAATGAACTCGACAGAACCCAGATTTCTCATAGGAGAGCAAATCCAAGGAGCACCTTTTGTCAAGAAGGCAGGAATTGAGCCAGTTCCCCTAGGTTACGTGATTTGTGAACCGGGGGGGAAGGCAGGACAGGTAGGAAAGGCGGATCTGATTGGCCCAGAAGAAACGGACAGAGTATCAGCGTATGCAATGGCAGCGCAGTTTCTCGGTTTCAGCATGCTGTACCTAGAAGCTGGAAGCGGTGCGGAAACCCCAGTGAACCAAGCACTAATTCGCGCTGCTAGGAAAGCATGCGATCTTCCTCTAATTGTCGGCGGGGGAATAAGGGATTTGGAGGCCGCAAGTAAGGCGGCAGACGCGGGTGCAGACTGGATTGTAACGGGAAACCTAACCGAAGAGTTCGATGATGCAAGTAAGTTACAGGAGATTCTAACCACCTTAGTTAACGGCATCAGTAGATAGACAGGAAGCAGGCACACTCTTACGCTCCAACGATACACATCGCCCATGGCGGACGCATCCTGTCCATGCTGTAATTCTGAGATGGAACTGCACGGAGATGTGGTTTCTGGACATATGCACTACTGCAGTTTTTGCTATGGGATTATGGCCAGTGACAGGTGGCTATCATCGAATATGAAACAGCCAGTGCTCAGGAATGTCAGGAATGGAGTTTTCGAAGCAGGAACCAGCGCAGGATACAGATGTCCGACCTGTGATGGTGAAATGGTCAAGGGACCAGTCCGTACCACAGAAGGAACGACAATCGAAGTAGATGGATGCTTAAAATGCGGGTCTCTATGGTTCGACAATAGAGAAATGGAACCTTTCATGCCAGAAATAAGGGAAATAACGAAGAAAACCGATAAAAGGCGAGATTCTAGTATAGCTAACTCCCCTTCAGCTGTGGCAAGAGGCTTGATTTCCGAGGTTTTCGGTGTGTTCACTTCATTTACAGGAAAGAAGAACGACGATTCAGAAGAGGAGTAACTTCCTATTTCGTCAGCCGATCTATCTCCGATTCCATATCTAGGACGAGTAGTAGCAACTCCTCCTCATTTTTGAGTAGCCTAGAATTCTCTGCTTGCAGCTCCACCAAGCGACTAGATTCCTCCTCGACCGACTTTCTCCTCGACTTCTCATTAATTAGGGAACCCTCTAGCTTTCTAACTTTTGAATCAGCAATACGCAAACGCTCTTCCATTTGACTGATGCGAGAAGATTCTAAGACGCCACCATCGGTAACTAACTCGGCCTCTCGCAAACGCCTTCTTAGATTCGCGATCTCCCCTTCCAGGCGAATCACATCGTCCCATCTTGAAACCACCTCTTCAACAAGCCTATTTCGTGGAATTCCAGCCAATCTTTTCCTAAGATCGACGACTCCGTCCTTCGGAGGGGTGTTCACAGTCATGCCTAATCGATTCTAACCATGCATGCATCCACTTGAACCTTGAGGGAGATCTTCTGACAGAAACCACATCTAGGACCCGCTTGGGTTAAATCGGAAACCTAACTCGGTTGCGATATGAAGGCATTCAGGGCCAAGGGTTCTTTCAGAGCCGGTAAGAAGAACCAACCATTCAACATAGATTTGGTGGCAAAAAATAAGGAAGACGCTATGGAGAGGGTAATGTCAAACTTCGGAAGCAGGCACAGGGTGTCTAGGCGGTTCGTTCTGGTCGATGAGATCGAACAGATAGACCCATCTAATTCACATTCTCATGTGGTCGTAGCATATTTTGGCGGCACCGACTCCTTGGGCACCGACTCACCAGAATCAGAGGAAGAGTAGGCGCTTTGTCTTCGAGAGCCGATATTTCTGGGCAATGGTGAAAACTAACTCTAACCGGGCCTAGACCGATGAAGAAGTGGCTGATGAGGCAATATTGGCGAATTCAGCAGAGTCAGGCTATAATCAGTCTGGGCTTCTGGACAGCCACTATCACGCTTTTGGTCTGGCCATATGTCTCATGGAGATTCGTATCCAGCGAGACATTCTTTCTAATCCCACTAACCTATCTAGGATTAATCGGAATAGCAGTGGTAGTTCTGGCAATCGTTCTGTTGGTGGGGTTTTCATACGACGTTACCTTTGGCCTATGGAGGGACCATATCACGATAAATCAAGAAAGAAACCCTTTCACCACATACAAACTAAACCCAACACAAGGGCTAATGATTGCTCAGACTAATGAAATTCTGCGAAGAGTGGCACCTGATGACGAAGACATCCAACGATATTGTAGATTTGTAGACAGGATGCTAGATTGGAACTCAAGAGAAGAGATATGGGCAAGGGCAATGTCTTCGTGGAAAGACATTATGGAAGATGAAGACCCATTCTTATTCTATCTTGAAGAGGATGCAAGACATAGGCTAGAAACAGCTGCTTCTAAACTAGAGGACTTCTAGTGGTAACGATGGATTATGAAGATCTGGATATTGTAGACCTAGCAATAGAAGCTGGCAGTGCAATAATGGGCATCTACGATTCAGCAACAAATGCTCAGGTGCATACCAAGGAAGACGACTCTCCGCTGACAATAGCTGACATAGCAGCGCACGAAACAATCGTTGAAGGACTCATGAAGCTCGATCCCAGTACCCCAATTGTTTCGGAGGAAGGCCGTGTCGGAGATGCGATGTCCAATGAATTTTCATGGTTAGTTGATCCACTCGATGGCACTAAGGAATTCATCAAGAGAAATGGCATGTTTACTGTAAACATCGCACTGATGAGAAGAAAAGCATACAGGTGGGACCCCGTTTTTGGAGTAGTTCACGCTCCAGTTACTCAAACCACGTGGTATGGCGGAAAAAAGAGACCCGGAATTAAGATATCGAAAGGACATACAAGGGAAATTTCAGTGAATAATCGCCCAGAAGGCCCCGTCCGATTAGTAGCAAGCGGTAGCCATCGGTCAAAGACTGACGAAGCATTTGCAAGCTCTATCGGAGAGCATGAGATAATCAGGATGGGCTCATCTCTCAAGGCATGCATTGTCGCAGAAGGGTCGGCAGACCTTTACCCGCGATTCGGACCTACATCATGCTGGGACATAGCCGCAGCCCATGCAGTAGTTGAGTCAGCAGGAGGGAAAGTGCTCGGGCCAGACTGTGAAACTCTCGATTACGATTTGGTAACAGATGTGATCAATCCATTTTTCCTAGTTACCTGTAGTACGAAGTGGAACGACGTCTGGTCGGAGAATCAGGATTAAATGCGAATCACCGGACGAAGGCTCATCAGGTGTGAGCATGGGGAATACAGTTGTTTGGATGATTGGATTTTCGGGTGCTGGTAAGACTACGATTGCAGAAGCGGCAGTAAAGAGGTATGGAGCCGAACTTCTAGATGGAGACACAATTAGGGATTTTTTCTCAAACAACGATTTCTCCAGAGAGGGTAGGGAAAAACACTTGCTTGGTATCGCTAGAATGGCATCACTAATCTCCAAGCACACCCCAGTAATTTGCTCATTCATCACCCCCTATGAGGACGTTCGAGAAAAGATTCTGGAGATTCTTCCAGATGGTTCAGTGATGGCCCACGTATCCACATCTCTAGAAGTGTGCGAAGAAAGAGATGTGAAAGGACTGTATGCGAAGGCGAGAACCGGGGAAATTTCTAATTTCACTGGAGTCTCTGACCCCTTTGATGAGCCAAAGTGTGCCCATATGACGCTGAATTCTAGTGGTGAGGCCGGACATACTGTTGAAGACATGGTAGACCAACTATCCCATCTTTTCGAGAAATCCAAGGCAGTATTACTTCCTGGTAGATGGCAACCTCTCCACGTGGGGCACGAATGGCTTATTCAGCAAGAGCTGGACCAAGGCAAGAGGGTTGTCGTTGGAATCAGAGATACGCCAGTAACTGAATCTGACCCCTATCCTGCAGAGGTTAGGAAGCGAATGATTGAGTATAGATATCAGGAAGAGGATGTTGAGGCATGGATAATGCCAGACATCGAAGCCGTCTCATATGGAAGAAAGGTTGGATATGAATTAAGAGAGGCTCAAGACATTCCTCCAGAGGTTTTCGAAGTTTCCGCCACAGGCGTTCGTGGTGGGAATAGAGCTAATGTATCTGAAAGAGTAATGCAATTCATGATTTCAGAAGGAATATGGGACGGGGAGTAACTCCCCATCCAATTAGCGACGACTTCATTGCACCGTGACCATCCCGTAGACCATGGCTGAGGCAGATAAGGCAGATCTACAGCGCTTAGCACACCTAGTGGAAGTAAATAGAGAGAGACTACAGGCACTCGATCAGCAGATCAGAAATCTAGAGAGCATCAGACTTGAACAGGAGCAAGCTATCGAGGCATTACACTCCATCTCAGAAGAAGGTGCTAAGGGGGCGATGATTCCCCTAGGCGCTGGAGTCCAGTTAATAGCCGATATTCAACCAAAAGGAGGAGCAGTCGTCGATATTGGTAGTAGAATTCAAGCTGAGAAGACAAGAGACGAAGCTACAGAAATACTGAGGAATAGAAATAATGAACTCAAAGGAATTTTGGATACAATCAGGAAAGAGTATGAACAACTAGAGGAATACATCGTGTCCCTCGCTAAAACATTCAACCAGGCAGTAGAGGGACTTCAGGGTCAAGAAGAATCTTCAGAAATACTAGAAAAAACCCAAACACCACTACCGAAGAGAAAAACTCGTAGAAAGAGAGGAACTGAACTCACTTTGGATGACTGAGGACTAAAAATGGGACTTTTTGATCGCTTTAGAAAAAGGATTGAAGAGGTAGAGGGAGAAATTGGAATAACGGCAGAAGAGGGATCAGCAGAAGCAACAAATGCAACCAAATCCAGAAGCAGGAATCTGAAAAAGATAACATCAGACCACGAAGAGGCTGCTCCCACTAATGAGAACCAGTGGGACATCTTTGAAGAAGAAGTAGATGACCCATTCAGGCAACCGTCTAGCTCAAAGGAAAGGAAGAAGGCACAGAGAGAAAAGAGTACAAAATCACAGAAAACAGAATCACCCAAGATCGTTAGAAATCCTATGAACTCTACCACTGGTCGAAAACTGGTAGAGTCCGGTAAAATCGAGTTTGAGATAGATCTAGGAGGAGATGCAAGAACAAGAGGTGGGAGAGTAATCAAAGATGGCCCAGTACTGCAACAACTCTTGGAGGAATTAGAAGAAGAGCTACTTTCTTCAGATATGGGCCACACTGCAGTGATAGAACTTTTAGAGGCTCTAACAAACCACCTAGTAGGATCTAGAGTAAATAGGAAGACGAACCTAGCCCAGGTAGTAGAGAGGGCACTAAAGGGAGCCCTTCTTTCTCTCCTTGGGAATAGTTATTGGGATTTCGATAGAACAATCCAAAACCTCGTAGAAGAAGAATCTCCTGTAGTCATAATGATGGTAGGAGTTAATGGCACAGGAAAGACCACTACTTCTGCTAAGATTGCAAAGAGGATGAAGGATCAAGGATTTGCAGTCGTTCTGGCTGCTGCAGACACATTCCGCGCCGGGGCAATCGATCAGTTAGCAGCTCATGGAGATAGACTGGGTATAAGATGCATAAAGAGCCAGAGGGGGGGCGATTCTGCCGCCGTCGCAAGAGACGCAATCGAGAGTGCGAAGGCCAAGGGAGAAGATATAGTAATCGTAGATACCTCCGGAAGGATGCAAAACAAATCCAATTTGATGGAGGAACTTCGAAAGGTCCACAGAGTAACCAACCCCCACTTAGTGATCTTTGTTGCAGACGCTTTAGCAGGGAATGATGCGGTTTACCAAGCTGTGGAATTCCAGAAGAAGCTCTCATTCGATGGAGCTGCCCTTTGCAAATTAGATACAGATGCCAAGGGAGGAGCAGCGCTCTCCATATCCCATGCTACTGGAAGACCGATAGTCTTGGCAGGAACTGGACAGGGATATGATGATCTATCTCCGTTTGATCCCAATTGGCTTGTAGACGATATTCTCTCATGATTTTCGACCATCCACTTCTTGAGTCAGGACCCCTGTCGACTGTTAGATGACGATTGAAGGGAAACCCCGTGCACTCATAGTCCATGAGAACGCAATCACCGCTGGAAGGGTGCGTTCAATAATGTCTCAGAGAGGATGGGTTTCAGAGATTTGTGATGACGGTGACCGAGCAGTCGACCAATACATTCGACTCAAACCTAAGATGGTCTTCTTGGGACTAAATCTCCCGACTATGGACGGTCACGTTGTAGCATTAGAAATCCGAGAGAGAGATCCAGAAGCTAGGATTATTTTCGTGGTAAGCAAGTCAAGACTGGAAAAAGCGAGCGACGCTGCGTACTCTTCCGGGGCCGTCGCAGTCCTAACAACGCCGATCACTAGATCCGACATAGAACAAAAATGGATGATTATCAACGGACCAATCCCTGATGCTCCAGGATTGGCGGATCTAGACGAACTATATCCCGAAATAGACGACACGCCCCCACAGCCTCTAAACATAGAGGCAAAACTTCCAGAGCCACATTCCAGCCTATTCCCAGATGGCAACCCTCTTCCGACAAACGAGAAAATTGAGAATCCGAGAGAGAAAAGAAAGGCCCTAAAAGTTGTGATGTTAATTGCTGTGTTTTCAGTAATCGCTATCTTGACAGCATTCTATTCAGATTTACCAGATGTCTTAGGTTTGTGACTTTCTTCAATCAACTCAGCAACATTACCGCTCGTAACCATACTACCCTTGGGCGCATCTGTAATTTCTTCGACTGAAACCCCGTCATCACTCAGAAGAGTCTCATCCAGTTCCGTTAGTCTTAGGCCGACCCTCCATCTTTTCAGTAGCTCGAAAAAGACGAAAGCACAAATCGCTAAAATCACTAAAGCTGAGCAAATCCAGGCAACTAAGTCCTGGGTCGCCATGAATTACCTCTCCAGCAAGGCACTCCATGAAGCCGAGGCATACTCTTTCGCTGAGGTCGCAGGATCTTCGGACCCGTAAATACCAGAGCCCACAATCACCGCGTCTGAGCCAGCGGTCACCGCGTCTACAGGGTTGCCGTATCTCTGCCCCAAACTACCCTCTGCAGCGTCCAAGCTCACTCCAGGGGTCCAAATCATCTTACCCTCTCCAACCTTACTCCTGAGAGCCCTCAGATCTGACTGTGAGCTTCCATTTCCAATATATCCCACAACATGTGGAGAGGCTGAGCCCATTCTAATTGTCTCGTCGGTATACCTCTCATCAAGAAGATTATTGGAACTCGACATTTGTGCAAGCAGCAGGACCCCCCCAATCCTTTCTACTGCATCCCAACCTTCAGCAATACCATCTATAATATCGGGACCACTAATACTGTGTGAAGTTACTAAGTCTGCCCACGACCGAATATCGTAGAGGCCGCCCATTTGAGTCTTAGCCACCTTACCAATATCTGCGAACTTCCTATCCTCAAACAGAAGCATACCCTTAGAGCGAGCAGAATCCTCTACCATGGACCAGTCTTCAATATTGAATCCTTCAATCATATCCACATGAGTCTTTAGTGCACACACACTGTCTCCAACAGATTCGATAAGCCTCAGAATCGCGTCTACACTAGGCAAATCTGCTGCTAGTACTACCAACGACTTTTTCTCCGTCGCCACACGCATGAATTCGTGGGAAAGTGGGTGAGCACAGTTAGCCCACCTCTTGCCCCAAGCATCCTCGGCAATCATTGTACCTCCTATGCTAGCCCATATGTCAACTCTTTCCCTTCTGAGAAATATCAAGCCCCTCCAGCTTCCGCCAGCATCATGCATCCAGTGGCCTTGGTCGGCATGGGGGGGGCCATCGGCTCGATATTTCGATGGGCGGTAGCCGAAGCCATGCCTGCTGGATCCGGTGAAGTACCATGGGCCACAATAGCTGTGAACCTTCTCGGGGCATTTCTCCTTGGAATACTCATGTCCGCCTCTCTTCAGACCGATACACTCCTCTTTTTTGGGACAGGCCTCCTGGGTGGTTTTACTACAATGTCTACTTTCGGGGTAGAAACAGTAAACCTTCTCAAAGATGACAGTACAATGGCAGCAGGGGTGTACTTAGCACTAAATCTAATGGCGCCAATTACTGCCTGGCTTGGTTGGCAATTGAGCGAGGCTTTCTTAGTTTAGGTGACACTATGCCTTCTGAAACGCATTCCAGACTTTTTGAAGTTACAACCAAGGATCTCGACGGACTTCCCGATGCACGTGGGGAGAGAGTGAGGTCTATGCTCAAAGCAGACCATGGGATAGAAGTATCCAAAGTTAGAGTGATACTGGGTTACCAAGTAATATCAAATATTTCAGATTCAGACGCACAGTCACTGATTTACGACTTATTTGCAGACCCTGTAATCGAAGTAGGATCTCTGAATTTTAGGTTGTTAGATGAATTTCCAAAACCACCCGATGCAGTCATTCAAGTTGGCTTCAAACCAGGAGTTACAGACAACCCTGCACAAGCGGGTCTGGACGGTCTGATGACCCTATTCCCAGAACAATCTGCTTTGAGAGTGGCCACCTTTACTACATACGCTTTCTGGGGAATTGAAGGCCGAACCTCATCATCCGAACTAGCATCTTTTCTTCATAATCCTATGATTGAGAGGGCAGCAGTGGCAGGTAGGCAGGACTGTGACGATGCTATTTGGCCACTCCTCGAGTTCCCAATTGTTCCAAGTACAATATTTCAAGAGCCAGCAACGATTGATTTAGAGGTCAGCGATGATCGGCTAATCGAAATTAGTGAGAAGGGGCTACTCGCACTAAATCTCGATGAGATGAGGGCTATTCAAGAACACTATAGAGAACCCCATACTAGGTCCATGAGGAAGGAGGCAGGCCTCCCCTCCAATAGGCCGACTGACGCAGAGTTAGAATGCCTAGCACAGACATGGTCAGAACACTGTTCGCACAAGATTTTCGCAGCACGAATCAGGCACGTTGACAAGGCGACAGGAGAAGACACCACAATCGACTCTCTGTTTAAGACCCACATAATGCAACCCACTCTTGAAATCCAAGAAGAAGTTGATTGGCTACTCAGTATATTTCACGATAACTCAGGTGTCATTTCATGGAATGAAGACTGGAGCGTCTGTATCAAGGCCGAGACTCACAATAGCCCAAGTGCACTAGATCCCTATGGAGGGGCAATTACTGGGATAGTTGGAGTGAATAGAGATATCCTCGGAACCGGCCTAGGTGCCAGACCGATTGCCAATACAGATGTTTTCTGCTTCGCGCCCCCAGACTATACAGGAAAAATCCCCCCCGGACTATTTCACCCTTCTAGGGTATTCAGGGGCGTTCATTCAGGAGTCAGGTCGGGTGGCAACGAGTCCGGGATTCCAACGGTGAATGGGGCAATAGTATTCGATGAGAGATATTTAGGTAAACCATTGGTCTTTTGTGGCACTGTTGGAATAATGCCTCGATCCCTTCCAGATGGGAGGGAGAGTCACGTGAAAACGCCCCAACCAGGCGATGTTGTTTACATGGTCGGAGGCAGAGTCGGTAGTGACGGCATTCATGGGGCTACATTCTCCAGCCTAGAGTTAACCGAGGAGAGTCCCAGCTCCGCAGTACAAATAGGAGACCCCATCACACAGAAGAAGATGCTCGATATGATTTTGGAGGCAAGAGACGCAGGGCTCATTCAAGTCATTACAGACAACGGGGCCGGAGGCCTCTCTAGCAGTGTTGGAGAGATGGCAGAGCTCACCGGTGGTGCAGAATTGGACCTAGAAAACGTCCCTCTTAAGCAGTCAGGGCTCTCATCTTGGGAGATACTGGTTTCCGAATCGCAAGAGAGAATGACAGTTGGCGTCAGACCAGAAGACTGCTCAGATTTTGAGAATCTAGCTACACTGCACGAGGTTGAGGCCACCGCAGTGGGTCTATTCACTGACTCCGGATACTTTGTTGTTCGTCATGGCGAAACCCCAGTTGCTAACCTTCCGATACAATTTCTTTTCAATGGATGTCCTCAACTCAAACTCGAGTCCGAGTGGAAACCCCCAGTTCATTTGCCAGTGGAGACTCCCGATCTAGATGATATAGAAATGGGTAGGGTACTTGGTAGAATACTAGCTAGACCTAACGTCGCTAGTAAAGAGTGGTGGGTCAGATCTTATGATCATGAAGTCATAGCTCAGAGTGTGATCAAGCCCTTTGTGGGTGTTAATCACGATGCACCTGGGGATGCGGCGGTAATCGCTCCATTGCATGGAGGTACTCAGGGACTAGTCGTTTCGAATGGAATAGCTCCTAGGTATTCCGACATAGACTCGTACGCCATGGCTGCTGCCTCAGTAGATGAAGCACTTCGAAATGCTGTGTGCGTTGGCGTAGATTTGGATCTAATCTCTGGACTAGACAATTTTTGCTGGCCCGATCCAATCGAGTCCTCCAAGACACCCGATGGAAAATACAAACTCGCTCAGCTTGTTAGGGCCAACCGTGCTCTTGACGACGTTTGTAGGGCATACCGCCTACCATGTATCAGCGGAAAGGACTCCATGAAGAATGACGCGATGCTCGGAGGAGAGAAAATCAGCGTCCCACCCACCCTTTTATTCAGCCTGCTAGGTAACCATCAAGACGTCCGTATGGCGGTAACATCTGACTTCAAAAATCCCGGTGATGCCATATTCTTAGTAGGTCAGACACACCAGGAAATTGGTGCCAGCGAACTCTCGTATATGCTCCGCGAGGAAGGCTCCGGAGGAATTGGTGGAGCAGTACCGGAGATTGACCCAGATAGGAATATGATCGCATATAGGGCCCTGACCTCAGCGATGAGGAACGAACTCGTAGCTAGCGCACACGACTGTAGCGACGGAGGACTGGCAGTGGCACTGGCCGAATGCTGCTTCGGATCGGACTCAGGAGCCAAAATGGATATTTCGCCATTGTGGTCCGATTGTGACCATCTAGACATTTGGGGGGCCCTCTTCGGTGAGAGTCTAGGTAGGATTCTAGTCAGTACGAGCCCTGATAATAAGGAGGAATTTATGAATTCCATGATAGGCGTGACTTGCCACTATCTGGGTGAAGTATCGAATGACGATGCTATCTCTTTCTGTAGAGATGGAGAGCAAGTCTTGACTGCATCCATGCAAGGTTTGAGGAAATCGTGGAAGAGGACCCTACACGGAGGAGATGAACTGTGAAACCTAAGGTTGCAGTTCTTTCAGGGTTCGGAATCAACTGTGAGGCTGAGACTATGGCTGTCTTCGAAATGGCCGGCGGCTCCTCGGACAGAATACATGTCAACAGATTGGTTTCTGAGGAAGTTGAATTGGCCGACTATCAGATTATGGCGATACCAGGTGGATTCTCGTTCGGAGACCACCTAGGAAGTGGGAGGCTACTAGGTAATAGACTCAGATTCGGACTTAGGGAGCGTGTCCGAGAATTCGTGGTTTCCGGAAAACCTGTCGTAGGAATATGTAACGGTTTCCAAGTCCTTGTGAAGATGGGACTACTCCCCGGTGACGAACAAGTTAGCCTAACTCAGACGGCTTCACTCGCACTTAATGACAGCGGACGTTATGAAAACAGATGGACAACATTGGAGTTCGAACCAGAAAGTCCGTGTATTTGGACCAAGGGCCTCGAAAGAATCAGAGTACCTGTGAGACATGGTGAGGGCAAGTTTGTTACAGATGACTCCTCTTTGATGGACAAGTGGTCTGACTCAGGGCAGCTGGTTGCACGATATGTGGACCCCTCCACATCTTATCCCAATGCTTCAGAAGACATACTTCCATACCCGATTTCGCCTAATCAGAGCTGGAGGAATATTGCCGGAGTGTGCGATCCATCCGGACTCGTTTTCGGCTTAATGCCACATCCAGAGGCCAACCACTCAACATGGCTAGGGGCCACATGGACCAGAGAGCAAATCAAACATGGCGAAGGCGAGGGCATGGGGATTTTTCATAATGCAATCAGATACGTTCTCGATTCCTAAACCAGCAATTCGACCATTCTCTTGAAGGCTGCGATCATTAGTACCACGACCAGTAACTCCTTGACTCCCCTCTGTGACGACACTCGGGATCCAAACCTTGAGCCGAAAACACCTCCTATCATAACTACAGATGCGAAAGGAACTAGAAGAGCCACCTCAAACTCTATTCTACCAGCAACACTCGCTCCAGCCAAACTAGCAAGTGAGTTTAACCAGACGAAAAGAGAGGTTGTTGCGGCAGCCTCCTTCGCTGAAGCCCACCTTCCTAGCATCAGTGCAGGAAGAAGAAAAATCCCACCCCCTACACCAATCACCCCACTCGCCAAACCAATCGTTCCCCCAACTAGTACGGCAATACTATTGCTAGGACGGACAGTCTCACTTACCCCTACATCACTGGAAACCAGACGCCATGCTGCTACAATCAATGTGGTTGATAGTAACACATCGTATATCCGGCCTTCCACTAATATGAAACCGCCCAGAGCAGCCATGGGTACGCTTGCTGCGATGAAGGGTGCAGACACAATCTTCACATGATGCCCAGACTTCTGATAATGCCAGAAGGCCATTCCTGCGACAATAAGATTCAATGACCATGCATATTGCTTTAGCCAAATTGTATTTGACGATGCGAAGGAGGTCATAGATAGCACCGCAAGGTAGCCAGACCCTCCACCCAGGCCAACTGAAGAGTAGAGAAATGCCACTGCGAAGAGGGCCAATAGAACTAGTACCATCTCAGTGGAAACCACGAGGACCGCTTTGGGAAGGACACTTCAACTCCACCGGTCCCCGGTAGCTGTGGAAATCGGGGTTTCCCTCGAACGGGCGTTGCAAATTGCGAGCCAAATGACTATGAAAACTACGTCAGAAACAACCTCTTTGCAGGAAGCCGCAGGTAGAATACTCTCAGACGACATAGCTTCTAAAGTGGACGATCCAAGATTCGATAATTCAGCCATGGACGGCTGGGCAGTCAGAAAAGATGACTGTCCAGAAACCAGTACTAAGTTGAGGATCGTGGGAACAAGCCAGGCAGGATCCGATGTGACTCCAATCGTTGGAACTGGAGAGGCATGCAGTATAATGACAGGAGCCCCGATCCCAGAGGGCGCAGATTCTATTGTGATGATTGAGGACTCATCTTATCAAGATGATTTTGTAATAATTAACGGGCCAGCAAGACCCGGATTCATCCGTAGGAAGGGGGAGAATCTACGAGAGGGGGTGGTAGGCCTGAGGTCAGGAACCCTACTCACTCCGGCAGGAATCTCTCTAGCTGCAACAATGGGCCATGGTCAGCTAAGTGTGAAAATCCGACCGAAAATTGCCATAATTGGAGTGGGAGATGAGTTGACTTCTCCAGGGAAACCACTAGCTGAAGGTTCGATATACGAGTCAAATACTTTCGGACTATCTTCTTTGGTGGAGAAGATGGGTGCGACCCCCAAAAGGTTCGATCTTATTCGAGATAGTATCGATAGTCTTCGTAATGCACTCGATGAGGCTTCAGAGTCTTGCGACGCCATAATTACTAGCGGGGGGGTTAGTATGGGGAAATGGGATTTCGTCAGAAGAATCATGGAAGAAGAGGGGGTTATCGAATTCTGGAAGATTCTGATCAGGCCAGGAGGGCCACCGTTATTCGGATCATGGAGGGGCAAGCCAATTTTCGGTTTGCCCGGCAATCCTGTCAGTAGCCATATAGTTTTCACAGTACTCGTCGCACCTTGGATTTCTGAGAGTATGGGGTCCGACCAATCAATCGGCCCAAGATTGTCAAATAGAGTCAGAGTATTAATGGAAGAACCTCTCAAAGGGGCCCCAAGAAAATTGTGTATGAGAAGAATCTCAATTAGATTAGAAGGAGATAGTCTGGTAGCCTCTACTAAGACCCATCAGGGAAGTGGAAATATACACAGTTTGGTCGCTCACAACGGCCTTTCTCTTCTTCCTCCAGACACCGATTGTGATCAGGGGGAAATAATAGATGCACTATGGCTGCACTGAGTAATTGAAACCCATTTAGGCATGGATTCAAAGGAGCGAGCTACCTACTCACTACAGCCGAGGCTTCGCGATGTCCGACAGAGAGAATAACGGAAACCTCGACGAAGGATGGATTGAGGTAAAGGGTGCAAGAACTCACAACCTGAAAGATATAGATGTCAGCATTCCTAGGGGAAAGTTCGTAGTAATTTCAGGAGTTTCCGGCTCTGGCAAGTCGAGTTTGGCCTTCGACACCCTCTATGCCGAAGGTCAGCGAAGATATGTGGAAAGCCTCAGCTCTTATGCCCGACAGTTCCTAGGTCAAATGAAGAAGCCTGATTGCGACTCCATTGAAGGGCTTTCTCCCGCAATAAGTATCGACCAGAAGCAAGGAAGCCACAACCCTAGATCTACGGTCGCCACAGTAACTGAAATGATGGATTACATGCGATTGTTATGGGCTAGAGTAGGACTTCCCCATTGTCCTGAGTGTGGAAAAGAAGTTAGCAGAAGAACCATCCAAGAGATAGTGGATGATGTACTTTGGAGATTTGAGGGGCACGGAATCGCAATTTGGTCGCCTGCAATTAGAAATAGAAAAGGGACTCACGCGGATCTTTTCGGCGCACTAGTTGACCAGGGATTCTTGGCAGGAAAGGTAAACGGCAGAGAGGCTAGCTTCGAAGACCCTCCACGTCTTGAAAAAAATCTGAGGCACGATATTGATGTCAGAGTCGATAGAATGCTCCTAACTCCCTCCAATCGACTTAGGCTGACCGAGGCAATAGAATCCGGTCTAAGACTTGGTGCTGGATCAGTTGCAGTAGAGAGTCTGAGCGCCCCCAAGCCAGGCCAAGATAATTCTGAAGAGCAGAGATTCCGGACTGAAGAGGGAGAGACCATAGCATACTCAGAAGAGTTCGCATGCCCCACTCATGGATCCTTTCTCCCTGAAATGAGTCCTAGAGTTTTCTCTTTCAACAACCCCCTTGGAGCATGTCCTTCTTGTCAAGGACTAGGGGTTCAGAGAACATTCTCTCCTGATCTAGTAATCGATAGAACAGCCTCAGTAGGGGAAGGATGCATCAGGCCATTCCGCAGATCAATGATGTCTGGATGGTATCGTAGTCAAATGACACAAACCTGCGAACACTTTGGAATTCCTACGAATATTCCATTTGAAGATCTGGACGAAGATAGTAAGGATATCATGCTCAATGGATCAGGAGGCGAAGTTGTTAACTTCGAATTCAATTCAGAGAAAGGATCATCCTATACGATGTCAAGACCTTGGGAAGGGGTTTTCTCAAGACTCTCCAGAACTTACAAGGATACCAGTTCCGAGAGAACTAGATCCAGACTTTCTTCATTTATGACAGACGAGCCATGTACGAACTGCAATGGAGACAAGCTCAATGAATCCGTATGCAGAGTTACTGTCGGAGGAATTAATTTGCCCGGCATTTCAAAGTGCAGCGTTTTAGAGGCTCTTGCTGTAGTCCAAAATTGGCGTATTGGGAAACTAGATGAAACTTGGAAGAAACTAGACCGAGAACCCCCAAGCTCTCCTACCGTAAGCATGACTGAAAAGCTAGATGAGCGATCTATGTACATAGGAAAGGAGATCATCAAAGAGATTGAGTCTAGGTTACGTTTCCTAGCATTGGTTGGATTAGATTACCTAACACTAGACAGGAGGGCAAATACACTATCGGGAGGGGAGAGCCAGAGAATTAGACTAGCAACTCAGATTGGAACAAGACTTACTGGAGTAATGTATGTGCTTGACGAACCAAGTATCGGTTTGCACCCAAGAGATAATGATCGGCTTCTCGAGACCCTCAGAGAACTTACGGATTTAGGAAATACCCTGCTTGTAGTCGAGCACGATGAAGCCACAATGAAGCAGGCAGACTGGCTGGTAGATCTAGGTCCAGGTGCAGGTAAAGATGGTGGACAGCTGGTAGTGAACGGAACCTATGAGGACCTACTATCCAACAAAGAGAGCCTTACTGCTGCATACCTCTCAGGAAGACAAAGCATCCCTATCCCCGAAGATAGGGTGAAGCCGGATAAAGAAAGATGGATAACAATTTCAGGAGCTAGACAAAACAACCTACAGGACATAGATGTGAGAATCCCATTAGGATGCATGGTAGCAGTAACTGGAGTTTCCGGCTCTGGAAAATCTTCCTTAGTCACGGAAACCCTAGCACCTGCCCTTCTCAGGGAATTGCACGGTACAGACGCCACTCCAGGAGCGATGGATTCGATTAAGGGTCTTGAGCTGGTAGACAAGGCAATAGTAATCGACCAGTCCCCAATAGGTCGAACCCCAAGATCAAATCCTGCTACCTATACAGGGGCCTTCGGACCAATTCGAGAACTATTTTCCCAGACAAAGATGGCAAAGGAACGAGGGTATCTTCCAGGACAGTTCTCCTTTAATGTCAGAGGTGGCAGATGCGAAGCATGCAGCGGAGCAGGATCTACAAAGTTAGAAATGAACTTCTTACCAGATGTTTGGGTAACTTGCGATGTGTGCAAGGGAAAGAGGTACACTCGTGAAACTCTTGAGGTCAAGTGGAAAGGTAAGACAATTCATGAAGTCCTTCAAATGAGTATTGAAGAGGCATGCGTCTTCTTCAAAAATCAACCTAGGATACATAGAATAGTTCAGACAGTAAGCGATGTTGGCTTGGGCTACATTACATTAGGCCAACCAGCAACTACTCTGTCTGGAGGCGAGGCGCAGAGGGTCAAACTAGCTACAGAACTACATAAACCACCTCGCAAGCATACATTTTACATTCTTGATGAACCAACTACGGGACTAGCTCTCTCCGATGTCCACCAATTAATCGAAGTACTACTGCGCCTGAGAAGAAATGGACACACAGTTATCGTCATAGAGCATCATTTGGATGTCATAAAGTGTGCTGATTGGATCATCGATTTAGGTCCTGAAGGGGGAGAACTGGGAGGGGAAGTGGTGGTCTATGGAGCTCCAACTGATGTAGCAAAGGAGCCTGGAAGCTATACTGGGCAGCACCTAATCGGCATGATTTGAGAAAAGATGTGCCAACCCTTGAGAAGGGCGTCATATACCGGCACAACATGTACCGATCAGGCAACCCTGCCCTAAACGACTCGACTTTCCAAAAATCAGCGTACCAAGACTCTCCTTGGTGGGAAGACTTTGAATCCAATATGATGACCATTGAAGGCGTTTCGGAAAAGACAGGATTGCTTCTTCTGATTACTACAACTACCGCATTGGTAACCGCGTTCTCTATGCCTGAGGCTGCTCCTCTGATTTTCATAGGCTTCCTAGGTGGCTTCATTGTAGCAATGATTGTAATTTTTTCTGGTTCGATGAATCCTGTACTGATATGTACTTATGCGGCCTTTGAAGGCCTAGCATTAGGGGGATTAACGTGGTTTTTCGAAGTCCCCATGGAGCTTCCAGGTATCGGGATTCTTGCTGCTCTTCTGACATTCATGATCCTGGGTGCGATGATCGCAATATACAGGGCGGGACTAATCAAATGGGACAGAAACCTCGCAATTGCCGTATACTCCTCGCTTTTTGCAATTGTTTTGATTTATTTATTCTCTTTTGTGGGTTCAATAACAGGCTGGTTCCATGTTCCATACATCCACGGTGCTGGGCCAGTAGGGATCGCCTTCTCTCTATTTGTAATAGGAATTGGAGCACTTTGTCTTGTTGCAGACTTTGATTTTATTGAAAGAGGAGTTCAGATGGGCGCTCCAAAGCAATTAGAGTGGAGAGCGGCATTTGGGTTGATGGTTACCTTGGTATGGTTGTACCTGGAAATACTCAAGTTACTTGCTAAGATCGCAATCTACTCGAGGCGCTAGTTGATGCAAATTGATCTTGTTTTGGCTCTGGCAGCAGCAGGGATCACACTCGGGCTAATAGAGGGAATTAGACCAGGCCCGCTACTTACTATGGTAATCCGAGAGACATTAGCTGGAGGGTGGTCAGCAGGCGCTAGAGCTGCGGCAGCACCTATATTTACAGACGGTCCACTAATCTTGATTAGTGTATTATTGTCTGGTTGGGTTGCAGAGCAACCTAAGATACTATTTTGCATATCCGTATTAGGAGCCGGCTTCCTAGTCTGGTTCGGAATCGACTGCTTCAGAATTGACCCTCCCGATTCTGATACAGCACAACAGGAGTTGAGCGGTTCCTTCAGAAGAGGAATAATCACAAATCTACTAAATCCCAATGTATACGTGTTTTGGTTCCTAATTGGTGGGCCGTTGATGGCTTCAGCTGCAGACGAGGAACCTCTTGCTCCAATTGCATACGCTGTTTCCTTCCTCATTTCGATAATCCTCGTAAAAATGATGATAGCTCTATTTTTCGATAGAACAAGAGGCGCACTTTCTTCACGCGGATATCGTTTGGCGCTGGGGATATGTGGCGTCGGTATGTTCGCTTTCGCAACTGGATTCATTTTCCAAGCGTACGAATTGACGCCTCAGATATTCTAACTAGAGGGTCATTGGTCCGCCCAAAGGTATCGACTCAAGAGGTGAATCCCTTAGTGAAGGCCCTATTGCCATAGTTCCAAAAATTCCAATCTCCCCTCCAACGTTGTGAGCATGCCCGAACCAAGCTCTTCCATGTTGATCAATGATGATGTCATTGAAATCACCGAATCCTCCACATCGGTTGTAACCACATCCAGCAGATGTGTCCAAGGGATCTCCCCAGCCGTTTACTTGAACCGTAGTTAGCAGAGGCTTTACGCTGAATGCATCGGTGATTACAGTTAGATATCCATTCCATGTGTCTCCTCCCGAATCCCCGAGATAGCCTAGTGCCACCTTCCCGGAGCTTCCAGCGGTAACCACCGGGAATCCAGTACCGTTCAGGCCTATTGGCGGGGCGATCATAATCGGGTCGCTCCAAGAGTCTCCTTCGTCCCTTGAGTACGAATAGTAAGGCATGTTGTCTATACCCATCCAGAAAGCATGAACATTATCCTCTGAGTCTGTAGCAACCTGTGCTTCCTCAAAGTTCCAGGTTTCTGCTGTACCTGTGGTCTCAGTAGGGAGGGGATGTTCAGTCCAGGTAATTCCGCCATTGGTACTTCTGTAGATAGAATATCCTTCTCCCCCATTACACCCCCTGTTACCTCTGTAGAAGTTCCCATTCTCACTTCCAGTGATATGCCCTGTAAGCCCCCCACTATCGCAACCTGATGGAGTCCCTGGAAGCTCAGGGCCCCATGTGAGGCCCCCATCATTACTTGCCGAACAGACGGGGTATGGATAATTTCCATTTACACAGAAGACCCATGTAGTTTGGTGGAACGCCGCAGGGTAAGGGGATGATGCGATAGTTTGGTGGTCTTGGACGGACCACCCGGTAGCGACAGACGGGCCAACCCAACTCTGACCTTCATTATCTGACCATTCAACTGTCATTCCCAAGAGTGCGTGCATATCGAATTTCATGATTCTGTCCGTCCAAGGGTCAACATATACGTACGGGTCATTGCTATTTGGAACAGGAAGAAGAGCGCTGTAGACGTCTTCACACACGTAGTCACTGATTTGAGACATCCCGATTAATCCCGAACATCTTACTATTGCCGTTGATCCAGCAGGACCGTTTCCCCAACTAGTCATGTACAGATTGTCCAAAGACGAAACACCAATAGTTGGCTCGAAAGTAGTCATACCAATCCCATAATAGGTTCCAACCGCACAAATAGGAGCATTTTCATCCGTCAGCACAGAGGTTCCGTTCAACAAATCGGAAACCTTGGTTGCATCAGTCGCATTATCATAGTGATACCAAGTTGTATTACTGATCGATCCCCCGCTTTCCGAACAAACGTAGCCGAACAAACCCTCTTCTTCCAAGACTTCTTCTTCGGAGCCAAAGCAACCGGTAAAAGGCATCATAATCAGGAGAGAAGCAATGCCCAACGCCACAACTCGCATGACCTATCGGCCCACCTTTTCCTACATCAGTTAAACGGATTGTAGATGACCACATTCTCATGATTATGAAAGAAGTAGAGTCGAGTTTCCACCTTCAGGCAATGGATCAAGATACTCGAGCTCACCATATAGGGAAGGCCCCTCCATCAATGTTCCAATGATTGCCTCTTCGAAGCCTGCAGCATTGTGAGCAAGAGCGATCCAAGGGCGCCCCCAGTCATCAATCTCTACATCAATAAAATCTCCAAAACCACCACACCTAACATCACCACAGTCAGATGTTATGTCCAAGGGATCTTCTGGATGGTTCACGGCCACACTAGTTATCAATGGCCTTTCAGCGAAAGAATCAGTCATTATTGCCATGTACCCGCTCCAACCTACTCCACCGATAGTCGAGTTGTTCGAAGTCACATCATTAACCTCCCCAATATATCCAATCACAACCCTACCTGAGGATCCAGCAAAAATCGTAGGAAAACCAGTTTCACTGACTCCAGGCGCTGCCACCATAATTGGCTGGCTCCAAGTCTCTCCCTGATCTCTAGAATTTGCATACCAAGGCATCAAATCCTCCCCTATCCAAGTCGCGTGAACATTTCCTCCGTCATCCACTGCAGTAGCTACCTCGTGAGCATGCCAACCGTCTTGCATCCCAATCTCTGTTGTGATCGTGTGTTCTGTCCAGCTGTATCCCCCATCAAGAGATCGGTAAACAGCGGGCCCTTCACACGAGGGATTCCCTCTGTATACTGAACCGTCAATTCCCCCAGATACATGACCATGAAGACCAGAGCACTGAGGGAAGCTCTCTATTGGAAAACCAATTCTCTGGATATCCCAAGACATGCCTCCATTAAGAGATCTAGAACATTGTGCACCAGCGGCAGGAGATCCTGTATTGATGCAGTAGACGTAAATTACAGGATGAAATGCAGTAACTCCAGGTGGAGGGGGCATCGAGGCTATACTTTGATGATCCTGTGTAACATAGTAACCTTCTACCGGGTAAGGTATACTCCAACTATCCCCATCGTCGTCAGAGAACTCGACGAACATAGATGCCAGAACATGCATATCGAATTTGACGAGCCTATCTGTGAATTTATCTACGTAGATGTAAGGATCATTTGAGTTGGGGGTCTGTCCAGAGTCATCATCAATTTGTCCAAACGGCCCCACATCTTCCCAAGTCTGTCCCATGTCGGTCGACCTGATGATGTGGGTACCATCTCCAAGTCCGTTGTAGTTAGTAAAGAAAATTGCACCCGAAGAAGTGATCCCAAGTGTGGGCTCGAATGTATCGAAACCAGTCCCATAATATGTCCCACTAGAGTAGAACGGAGTACTATTTCCTGAGAAATCAAAAACTATACTCGAAGAAGCAACTGCCTCAGAGTCCGTCGCATCGATTGCCCATCTTTCATCTAGAGTACCAGGGAAGTGGTACCATGTATTGATGGGAATATCTCTTCCAAAATCGAAGGTGCCTTCCATCACAACCTCCTCTGCATCTTCTTCCCACAATGTGCATCCTGTAGTAGTCGATGTCAACATCAATAAACATAGGATTTGAGCCACTCTAATCAAAAATCAACCTATCCAACTATTTTCTAGAATCGGAGGGATTGTATCCAACAGGGATTCTTCAGGACTCCTCCATTCCATTCCAAGATCTCTTTCAGCGGGAGAAGCATCCCAATACAATCTCTTTCCAAGATGCATCCTCGCCCATGAAAGGCTCACTCTCGGATGGAAAATAGAAACTATAAGTGACAAAAGGTAAGGAATCTGCTTGGTTGGGATTTTCATGCTTGGGTTGCCCTTCTTTATTGTCATTGCAACTTCCTTCCACCACATTTGACCAGAGACCACGAGATACCTTCCCCCTGATTCTCCTTTAGAAAGTGCCCTGACGTGCGCCTCAGCCACATCTCTTACATCTACAATGCTGATATGCATCGGAATCACAAACGGAACCTCTCTTTTCAGTAACATCATGACGAATGAAGGACTCCCCCTAAGATGCCTTTTACTTAGTGGAGGCCCAAGTACAACACAGGGGTTTATCGTGACCATTCGAGGGCCATTTTTTTTAGTAGAGTGCCAGTCTCTAACCAATCGCTCCGCACTAAACTTCGCGAGACCATATGGATTGTCTTCGATACTGGCGTCTTCTGCCCAAGTCTCAGTTGTAAGAGTCTGACCATCATCCCATCTTTGAGGCCTGATAGCTGCAGTAGAAGAAGTGTGGACAAGGCACTCCACAGATTCTGAAGAATCTATAGCATCAAGCACATTCTGAGTACCCACCACACTGGGATCTACAATCTTCTCTTGAGGGTTTTTTGATCTGAGAATAACTACTGCTGCAGTGTGTATGACCTCTTTACATCCAGAAACAGCTCTATGTACAGATTCAGAATCCAACAGATCCATTTCCACAATTTCTAAAGATCCCCCATCAGATATATCCATTCTACTTAGATGACCAACTCTTTCATTATCGGATGTATCCCTAACTGTGGCTCTCACGGCTCTTCCCTTAGAAAGTAGATTTGCTACTATATGGCTACCGATATAGCCGCTTGCTCCAGTAACTAGTACTACCACAAACACCCGAAACGTATCCTAGAATTGAGCTTTTGTCTCACTCACTCTTCGGAAAAGTTGGACTTCACTTCTACAGGAGAGCCACTTAGCCACTTAGGGGCCCACCAATTCAAATCACCCATCAACCTCATTGTCGAAGGTACAACCAACGCTCTAACTATTGTGGCATCGACTGCTACTCCCAGTGCTAGCATAAAGCCGAACTGCATCATTAGAGAGACGGATGAGAAACCAAAGGCCGAGAATACGGTAACCATCACTAAAGCAGCAGAGGTAATTATCCGGCCGCTCTTCTGTAGGCCGGTAGCTACAGCCACAGTATTATCTCCAGACCTTTCCCACTCCTCATGAATCCTAGATAGCATCAATACCTCATAATCCATACTCAATCCGAACAGAATCGCGAAAATCATCACAGGCGTGGTCGGATCAATAGGCTGTGGAGTGAAGTTTAGCAAATCCGCTCCGTTACCCTCTTGGAAAACCCAAACCAGTATTCCGAAAGAGGCGCTTACGGAGAGTATATTCATCACCAGAGCCTTTAGAGGAAGAATAACTGACCTTACCTGTAAGAAAATTAGTAGATAACTAGAAGCCAGAATAAACATCAAAGCAATTGGTAGATTTTCCTTGACCGCATCCAACACATCTTGGTTGTAAGCTGCAAAACCTGCGACATTAACGTCTGAGTTACCACCGAACTGTATTTCCTTATTTTCAAGACTCCTAATTTGCTGAACAACTTCTCTCGATGACTCGCTACTTTGGTCCCCTTCAATCGCTACTTGGATAATTACGACTCCATCACCGACATATGAATCCGAAAAGAAACTTCTTTCCATCTGAAGAGCGGCTGCCTCTTCCGGAGAAAGCTCCCCATCCTTAGAATCGTCCCAGAATTCGACAACTTCATCCTCAGTCCACGATGAATTAAAGTGAGCATAAGTGAAAACGTAGTTCGCACCCTCAATAGATAAAATTTCTCTTGAAAATGAGAAGAGATCTCTGATATTCTCTTCAGAGTATACGTCTGTATTCCCCTGGTCTACCTCCTGAATTTCATAAACAATTAGAGCGGTGTTAGACACTTCCTGTGGCCAGTTTTCATCTGTCAGTTCCATTCCGCTTCTGGCTTCATTATCCGGACTCAATGCCCTCCAAGACGTAATGCCCCATTCAGCCTGTAGGAAGGGAGCCCCTGCAGCTAAGAGAACAAGAACGCAGGGAATAAGGAATGATAGAGGCTGAGCCATCACCTTTCTAGCCAGATTAGACCAGAAACCATCATCTGATATCTCTGTACTGAGTCCGAAAGGAACCTTTCCGAAATTAATTCTGTCACCAAGTATGGATAATATCGAAGGGAGCAAGATAACCGAGGAAGTCAGCGCTACAAGCGTCGCACAAATTCCCCCCCATCCCAATGAGGGCAGCCCTGTGTTGTCGAAGAACAACATACCTGTTAGGCCAGCGACTACGGTAAGACCTGAAAACAGAATTGCCCTTCCAGCAGTTGCGCTGGTCATTGCAATTGCTGTCCTCTTATCATGACCTCTTCCTAACTCTTCTCTAAACCTGTTCACTATGAACAACGAGTAGTCAACGCTCAATCCAATACCCAGCAAGGATACAATATTTACAGCATATACCGTCAGATCATCGACAACGTAAGTAAGACCGTGTATAATGCCCACTGCGGCTATAACCGTGTAAACTCCTGATAATGCTGGGAGACTTGCTGAGACTACTGTACCGAAAACAAATAGGAGTATAATAATCGTCAAAGGAGCCGAGATTAATTCTGCTCTCAAAAGCTCTTCCTTTAGAACCAAGTCGAAGGTGATGTCAATCGCCAAATTATCTGTTAGATACTTCTCCATATCCTCTGGAGCATCGTCGGGCAGGGATATTTCTTCATAAATATCCTTTAGCAGAATCTTAGAATCCTCCCTATTCATATTCACCTTTACGTATACCCTAGACCACGATGAATCCACGTTACTTACCAGTGAAGAGCGATTCGCATCATTGGTTTCCCAAGGTACATCCAAATCGATATCCTCGTTAGCATAAAGCACCTCAATTGTTGCCTGAATTGCAGACACTACCTCTTCATCATGGTAAGAATATCCGGGGTGATGGAATAGAACGTGAAAAGACTCGAAAGCCGTCTCATTCGGGTCCGAGAAACCCTCTCCCGCTGCTTCCCATCCTTCGACCGACTCCAGATCGCCCTCTCCATATCCTTCGATATACTTTGGTTCTAGTGTGATCATATACCCTAGCCCTGCGCAGAGCAGAAGAGAGCACATAAGCACGACTTGAGCATAGTCATGAACAAAAATCCCTATCTTGTAGTACAACCGATCTTCCAATGCAGAAGGCTCAGTCGCACCTTCCATGAGGTCGCCGCATTAACTCAGGTTTATTTATTTCACTAGGATTTGATTTCACACCACTAGCAAGGAAACCGAGTCAATAACAAGCGACGGCTCTAGACCGCTAGATGCCAAGTCTTCTTCTGAAGCCTCGCCCGATAAAACAAGAATCCCATGAACTCCCGCCCTTTCGGCCATTTCCATATCTGTATACAGGCGATCCCCGACCATCGCGCAATTAGAAGGATCTAGGCCTAATTCGATTATTTTATGCATAATCATCCCCTTATTCGGCTTTCCGCATACATGGATTGGAATCTTTCCGGTAGTCGCCTCAAATAGGGCAATGTAGGCACCCGCATCAGGCAAACCTCCCTCTGGGGAGGGACAGACCATATCTGGATGGCTAGCCACCATCGGAACCCCCTTATGGAGAAACGAAGAAGCAGCAGCGAGCTTCTCGTAGGTTACTTCTGTATCATATCCCAAGACAACCAACTCGGGCTCACTAGACTTTGTACTGATACCAACTTCTTCAAGCATTGATCTCATACCTTCCGTTCCAACTAGGTAGGTGTCAACAACGTCCTTATTTCTGAGCCAATAAATCAAGTCATGTGTCGATAGAAGCACTTCATCATCACTAACGCTGATGCCTAGGCTCTGCAACTTTTCCTTATACTGTTGAACGGATTTACTAGAGTTGTTTGATAGAAAAAATCTCCTAATTCCCCTACTCTCCAATCTGCTTAGAAAATCCAAGGAACCATCAATTAACTTGTCCCCAAGATAAATCGTACCATCCAGGTCTAAGAAAACCGCTTCAATCCCAGCAAGGCCTTCATCAATCACACCCTCACTTCCAAATTCTGTTATGGCAGAACCAATGTCTTGAACAGGAACCATGGACTCCAGAGTGACTTCTGCGCCTCCTTGTCTGCAATCATTCCAGTAAGAATATCGCCTAATTCTTCTTTCTTCGAGGCCCTACCAACGAACCAATTCATAGTTCTCTTCCACTTCACCAATTTTTGTAGTCTGTATGAATTAGTCAGCTCTTTCCCTAGGGTACTCCAGAGATCTTCCATATACAATTCTGCTTGGTCTTCAGGAAAGCCGTCAGAATGAAGTTCTTTATCAAAATATTTTGAAGTCATTTTTGCAGAAACTAACCCATTCCCTATCCCTTCTCCTGTAAAGGGATCGACTAGACTGGCAGCGTCTCCCACGCACATAACGCCAGCACCAGCAGAACGTCTTGGTTGATGGGAGGGGGCTCGCTTTCTCGGAGAACCGAATGGAAGCTGCCAACCCTTCTGAGAGCCATCGATCAATCTAGCCTTAGTGAAGCGCTCCTTGAAAACAGGGTGTTCCTTAATCACCCATTCCTGCATCTTCTTCAAGGATTTCTTAATGCCCTTCTTCCTTCTGGCCTTCTCCTCCGAAATGACCATGCCGATACCTACGTTCACAATACCTTCCTGAACTGGAAAAATCCAGAAGTAACCCGGGATAACCTCATCGATAAAATGAATCTCGATAGGTCCGCTTCTTCCTTCAAATCCTCCAACATTTTCCCAGTACTCTCTGTAGGCTCCACAGTAGTGGGCATCATCCCTCATTTGCTCCTCATTAATTCCCTCAACTAGAGTCGTCGCAACGGGACACCTGTACCCACCTGCACCTATTGTGAGTGGTGCTCTGAACCTCATCAAAGGGAAATCTTCGCCTCTCTTCCCAAACTTCCCCACGACTCCCAATATAGATCCATCTTCTACCTCTACATCTGTTACTGAGAATCCTTGGATTACCGATCCTCCAGATTCAATGACCAACTCAGTGGCCCTTTTGAACATCATATAATCAAACTGAATCCTAGGGAGAGAATATCCAGCCATCTTCTTCTCAAACTCGTCTTGAGGAAGCATTACCTTGACAGTATTTCCATTTGTACTACCGAAAATTATGGAATCAACCATGAAGTGGGGGGTCTGCTCAATCATTTCTTTAACTCCTAGCTCCTTAACATGACTGAGTGACTTTCCACCTACTGCGTCTCCACAGATTTTGTCTCTAGGCCAGACTTCACGCTCAATCAGAAGAACCCTGCATCCATTCATGGCATTATACGCGGCCGCAGCCGAACCACTGGGACCCCCACCAACGACGATGACATCGAAGGACTCACCATCATCCGGGACTTCTCCGGTTTCAATGGGGCCCTTCCATGATTCCATACATTTAGAATGCGACAGGCCTCATCATACAAACTATGCCATTGGTTTAATCCGTAATGCATCACTCGATAAAACATGGAGAGAGTAGTTTGTATAGTTCAGACGACACTTCCTGAGGATTGGCTGGAACCCATTGCAGCAGAATGGGCGACCTCTTTTGTTAGAGACGAACTTGCATCTTGTGTACAGAGGAGCCTAGTCACATCAGTATATCACTGGGATGGCTCTATTGAGAGTTCAGACGAGTGGAGAATCCAACTAAAGACATCAATAAAGACCAAGGATAAACTTGTAAGCGAAATACAGAAAAGGCACCCCTTCGATACACCACAAATATTAGTTTGGTTGGCAGAATCTACAGCTGAATATGCCAGTTGGGTTGAAGGGTGAACCCCATTCGTAGCCATGGGCCTTTCCGACTATCTTCGACCGGCAAACAAGGTTCCAACAACTTGGTGGAGCTCTCCAAACCCCATGTCTCTGAAACCCAAACCTTCCACTATGGCCATTCTGATTCTTGGAGAGTTCCTATTCGGTCTGGGCGATGCAATGTTAATCGCAGCAGACATTGGAAATACGCCATGGACAGTACTAGCCCAAGGAATATCGCTTCAAGTAGATCTGACAGTAGGTCAGGCGACCCTCCTAGTCAGTGCCGCAGTCCTCCTCCTTTGGATTCCAATTAAGGAGATACCAGGGATGGGGACCATATTGAATGCAATAATTATTGCAGTTACAATCGATCTCACCGTTCCCCTCATCCCTCAATCTGAAAGTTATGCAGTTTCCCTTCTACAAGTATTCACCGGGATCCTCCTCATCGCAATAGGAAGCTCGATGTATCTTACCGCAAACCTCGGTCCCGGCCCTCGAGACGGATGGATGACTGGAATACAGCGAGTATCCGGAATACCTATCGGTCGAGTGAGAATCTCGATCGAGGTATCTGTGTTGATAATTGGAATATTTTTAGGGGGGAAGTTTGGAATCGGGACTATTCTGTTTGCTATTGCGATAGGCCCAGTGGTGGCCTCATGCCTGGCAATTGCAGGTAGGATAGGCTCACAGAATAGGGCCAAGCTCAATTCCAAGCAATAGAACCGCCGTCGCGAATATCGTAATCAGAATATTATCATCAATCGGTCCAAACTCGTATCGTTCAACAAAAGTAGCTACAGCGGCAGCAATTAGCCCCCAAACGGGAATAGCAGGATCACCCATACCCGCCACAATCCAACCCATTGGTGCACTAACAATGAACATGAACACATTTCCTATGGGGCTTTTGGAACGTTTCCTGATTACAGCGTTTCGAACTATCCCAGTTACTCCGTCACCAAATGCCATGAAAAGTGAAGGGATTATCGCAAGCCAGGGATCATCAACAATATACCAAATCAGAGTAATTGAGGTCCACCACATTAGTGTAAATTTCACATCATTTTGATTTTGGCTAGTTTGGAACCAGAACATTCGTGTACCACTAATATGTGCAGCGAATGTGAATGCTGTCAGTATTATTCCACATATCATTGGATACCAATAATCGTCGAATAAAATCGGGACACAGAATGATCCCACGCCTCCAGCCATCATGTGTACGATTTTTCTGTTATAGTAAACAGCACGGATTTCTTCCATCCCTCTTGCTACCATCATATCATATGGTATCTTAGTCGAAAACAGCACTATCATTACGTAAACACCCATTACCGCAGCATAGAAGATCTGTGAATCCATGGCTCTTCGGAGTGCACACCCAGCCTTAACGACACTCCTAACGTCGGGCAGGTTCATGCAGGAAAGCTCTCACGCCTATTCATGGGTGGCCACGGTGTGATTCAACGATATCGTGAGTTCCTTCCAGTTACCGAGAATACATGTATAATATCGCTTAACGAGGGAAACACCCCACTCATTGAATCTCATAATCTCGTCCAAATAATAGGGGGTGAATTCAGATTATTTGTGAAATATGAGGGATTGAATCCCACTGCATCCTTCAAGGATCGAGGCATGACTATGGCAGTTACCAAGGCAGTTGAGAATGGGGTTAGGGCCATAGTATGTGCAAGTACAGGCAATACTAGCGCTTCGGCAGCTGCCTACGCCTCTCGAGCAGGATTGACGTGTGTGGTCCTGATTCCGGAGGGAAAGATTTCGTACGGTAAAATGGCTCAAGCGCTGATTCATGGTGCTAGGACAGTTGAGGTGAGAGGAAACTTCGACGAGGCATTGGAGTTGGTAAGAGAGCTAGGGTTGAGGGACGATATCGAAATCGTGAACAGTATTAATCCATACAGGATCCAGGGGCAGAAGACAGCCGCCTTCGAGGTCTGCGATCTACTTGGAGATGCGCCAGATATGCACTTCTTACCTGTTGGTAACGCGGGCAACATCACTTCATACTGGATGGGCTACAACGAATACAAGGAAGCAGGAAAATGCCTCAAACTTCCTATGATGATGGGTTGGCAGGCAGAGGGATCCGCTCCCATTGTCAAGGGTGAGGTCATTAATGAACCGGAGACTATTGCAACTGCAATCAGAATCGGTAACCCTGCTAGCTGGGACCAAGCTATCAGAGCATCCGAAGAATCGGACGGATCAATCGACTCCATCTCCGATGAAGAGATTCTCGATGCCCATAGAATGCTTGCAAGGACTGAAGGAATCTTCGTCGAACCCGCATCAGCTGCTGGTATTGCTGGAATAGTCAAAAGTCATGCAAGAGGCCAAATAGCCCGTGATTCAACTGTAGTTGTAACTGTAACGGGCCACGGACTAAAGGATCCAGGCATTGCCATAGAGAACGCTAAGGCCCAATCTGTTGTAGTCGATCCCGACCTCCAATCGGTGCTTGAAGCCATTGGGTTGTAATGAGCATCGTTATTGCTTACCTGCCAATGCGGAATCATGCACGACAAGTTCTCGGAACGTAATTTCTCAACAAGGGCGGTTTGGTCCGGTACGAATCATACAGAGGGTTCCGCAGTGACCCCTATTTTCACTACTTCAACCTACCAACTTACCGATGATGCCTACCAGAAGTGGAAGGAAACAGGAGGTCAACATACACTGCTCTACAGCAGATATGCCAGCGTAAATTCTGAGGCAGTAGCCAGCAAGGTTGCGTCTCTTGAGCAAGCAGAAGACGGCGAGACCTTCAGCAGCGGGATGGCTGCAATATCATCCACGCTGCTCTCTCTCTTGTCTCAAGGTGATCATGTTGTGACTTCAGCTGACATCTATGGTGGGACATACGGTCTAATGACTTCTAATTTACCAAAATACGGAATCGAGGTAACTATGGCTGATATTAGAGATCCTAGCTCCTTCGAGGCAGCGATAAAGGAGAATACAAAGGTGCTGTATGTTGAAACAATCACCAATCCAGTTTTGAAGGTCTGCGATTTGGAGAAGATGGCTTCTATAGCACGAAAGCACGGTTTGGTCTCGATTGTCGATAATACATTCGCCACCCCATGGGCTTGTCGACCTATTTCAATGGGATTCGATCTAGTAATTCACTCGGGAACCAAATTCCTCAACGGCCATACTGACCTTACTGCTGGGATAGTCGTAGGAACCAAGGATCTAATTCGAGGGGTGTTCGAAGCAAAATCTAGATTTGGGGGCGCTGCAGACCCTCAAATGTGCTATCTATTGGAGCGAGGAATTAGGACGCTCCATGCTAGGATGCCAATTCACGCTTCAAACTCTTCTGCACTTGCTCGCAGATTAGAGCAACATCCTTCCATAATTAGCGTCAATCACCCTTCTCTTTCCAGCTTCGCTGATTATGAAGTAGCCCAGAGAATAGTGCCAAATGGGACTGGGATGCTGTCTTTCTCAGTCAAGGGGGGCGACAGTCGCGCGTTGCGATTCCTAAGGGCTCTCGATATTATTTTCGAAGCAACCAGCCTAGGCGGAATCGAGAGTTTAGTCAGTTGCCCGTTTAACACTAGTCACTCATTTGTACCAGAGGAAGTCAGACTTGAGGCTGGAATACTTCCAGGATTTGTTAGAATGAGCGTAGGAATTGAGGATGTCGAAGATCTCTGGTCCGATATAGACCAGGCCCTTGGAGCAAGTCAATTGTGAAGGATGAAATCATGGACGTCGAACTTCTGGTTGCAACTCTGGTGTTCATAATCCCAATGTGCTTCAGCCCTGGGCCCAATAACGTTCTATGCGCTGCTCATGGGTCACAGCATGGATTCAATGGGACCTTAACATTGATTTCAGGAATGGCAGTAGGATGGTCGATATTGGGCTTATTCGTCGGTGGTGCAACGGTCTTCATAGAGGACAATCAGACGTTCTTCAACACATTAGCATACATAGGAGCGGCATATATCGCATACCTCTCTTACAAAATCGCCACATCGACTCCGTTGGATGATGGTCCTCACGAAAATGAGCGTCTAGGGTTTAGTACTGGAGTGGCAATTCAATTCGTTAATGGAAAGGCCTGGATACACTTTCTAGTTCTCATGACAACCTTCGGAACGGTGTTCGGATCGGGATTTATGGGAAAGTCAATGCTAGTTCTACTCAATGTGATTTTCGGACTTCCAGCTGTAATGTCATGGACAGCATTTGGTACGGTTCTTAGAAGGGCATTCACTACTCCCAGTTCTGCCATTTTACTAAATAGAGCAATGGGGGCATCACTGTTTGCAGTGGCAGTTTGGATAGCCGTCCAGTAATGGTGCAGAGGGCAGGATTCGAACCTGCGAAGCACTACGCACTGGGACCTCATCCCAGCCCCTTTGACCGCTCGGGTACCTCTGCTCGTGA
>MDTB01029015.1_pt1 | contig 33295 bp, 26 predicted proteins | sample 811161 | NCBI WGS metagenome assembly MDTB01 (sample SAMN05326650, study PRJNA326480) | marine metagenome | isolation source: seawater | place: Mediterranean Sea | collected 2009 | reverse complement strand
TTTTAATTCCATTACTTAAATGTGATAAATAATTTTCTATATCTAATTCATATCCCCATGGTTTATAAATAACCTTTCCTGAAAAAGGATCTAATATTACATAAAATGGCTGTGCATTATTATTAAATCTTGTGATTTGAAAATCAGCATTTTGTTTACCTAAAGTTTTTTTTATTTTAGAATCATATTTTGAGGTATACCACTGTTCTCTTGACAACTCCGTCTTATCATCTACATAAAGAGATAGAAGTACATATTTATTATTGAGATAATCTCTAACTCTTTCATCTGGCCATACCCTAGACTCAATATCTCTACAATTTACACAACCGTGTCCTGTAAAGTCTAAAAGAACAGGTTTGTTTTCCTTTTTTGCATATTGTATAGCCTGATCGTAATCAAAAAAACCCTGCAAATTATGAGGAAGCTTTAAAATATCAGAATATTTAACATTTCTGAGAACTGAGCCACTTTCGACATCAAAAAAAGGTTTTCTAGAAAATGAGGTTATATCAATGTAGGTAGATTGAACGGGAGGCAAGTAAGCTGCAAAATATGATAGTCTATTACCAAAAAGTCCACTAATAAAGTAAATTGATAAGACACCAAATAAAGCTGATAGAGCTTTAGTTTTATAGCTTTTATTTTTAATAATCCCATCCGGTAGTTTAATAAACCCTATTAAGTAAAGGGCTAAAATAAGAAATAACAGAGACCATATTATTAGAAATATATCTCTATTTAAAACATTAAAATGATAAGCTTTATCAACAACACTTAGAAACTTTAATGAGAAAGCTATTGCCACAAAACCTAGAATAACTCTTAGTGTAACCATCCAGCTTCCTGATTTTGGTAGACTCTGAAGTTTCTGAGGGAATATAGCTAGAAAAGTAAAGGGTAAAGAAAAAGCTAGAGAGAATGAAAGCATTCCAAGAACGGGTTTAATTTGTAATCCACTTGCAGACTGAACTAATATGCTTCCAACTAATGGGCCTGTACATGAAAATGAAACCAAGACCAAAGTAAAGGCCATAAAGAAAATTCCAACAAAACCTCCTTGCTGTGACTTTTTATCAATTGAAGTAATAAAACTTGAGGGAACTGTTAATTCATAAAAGCCAATTAAAGACAGACCAAAAGCTACAAATAAAAGAAAAAATATAATATTAGGAATCCAAGAAGTTGCAAGTTCATTTGCTGATTGAGGTCCCATTAACATAGATAAAAAAATACCTAAAAAAGTAAATATTATTATAATAGATAGACCAAAAACAAACGCGTCAAGAAAGGGTTTCTTATTATTTTTCTTATTAGCAAAATAAGAAACTGTTAGGGGTATCATAGGGAAAACACATGGGGTTAGTATAGCTAAAAAACCAGCAAAGAAAGAAAATAATATGAATGATAATAAAGACTTTTCTTCTTCAAAAGCTAGTAAATCTTCATATAAATCTTGAGGAACAGATTGAGTATCATTAAAAAAGATAAAGTCTTTTTCTAACGGTATACACATTTTTTCAATTTCAGAACAAACTTGATAGGATATAAATCCACTTATAGAAACATTATCCTCAATTGGATCTACTGTTTGTAGAAAATACCCTGAATTATCTAAATATCTTACTTCAGAATCCCAGACCTCATCAAATTTAGTTTTAACATTTTTTGGAACAAGATCCCCTTTAAGTTTATATGTTTTATTAGAATTAAATTCAAACTCAGTTCTTGGTCCACTATTAGGGTCATTATCACTAGAATAAATATACCATCCTAATTCAGTGGTTGGTTTGAAAATTAAGTTTAATGATTTTTTAGTATCAAAAAAGGAACTGTCAACTTTTATATCCCACTTAATAGGCTCTAAGATTTGAGAGTTAGATGTATATACAAAAAAAAGAGAAACGAATGTTACTATAACTGATAAACTATTCTTCATTTTTAGCATAATTCTGATAGAAACATGTAATGGTTTCTATCCCTTTATAAAAATTAAATAATCCATATGACTCATTTGGAGAATGAATTGCATCCTCATCTAATCCAAAACCCATTAATATTGAATCTAGACCAAGCTCTTTTTTAAAGAGAGCGACAATGGGTATACTACCTCCATCAAAAGTTGGCACAGGGTTTTTCTTCCATACATCTTGAAATGCTTTATATGCCGACCTATAGCCTTTGGTGTCAGTATTGACAACGCAAGGTTCACCTCCATGGTGCTCCGTAACCTTAATTTTACATGATTTAGGACAAATATTATTTAGATGCTTAGTAAATAAACTTGATATTTCTGAGCTCGATTGATTAGAAACCAGTCTCATAGATATTTTAGCAAAAGCTTTAGATGGTAATACCGTTTTTGCTCCTTCATTTGTATAACCTCCCCAAATTCCATTTACATCAAGGGTTGGTCTTGTTCCAATTCTTTCAACGGTGGAGAACCCAGTCTCACCATAAGTGTCTCCAATATCAATATGAGATTTAAACTCTGATAAATCAAAAGGAACTTTATTAATTACATCTCTTTCCTCTTCTCCATAGTTTACAACTTTATCATAAAAACCAGGAATTTGAATAATTCCATTTTTATCTTTTAATGAAGCTATCATCTCACATAATTGATTGATTGGATTATTTACAGCTCCTCCATAAGTTCCAGAATGTAAATCTCTATTGGGACCAGTTAATTCTACCTCCATGTATGAAAGACCTCTAAGCCCAACAGTAATAGAAGGGTTATCATTATTTATTATGCTTGTATCTGAAATAACAATTACGTCAGCAGATAATTTTTCTTTATTTTTTGATACAAACTCTTCTAAACTATCTGATCCACATTCCTCTTCTCCTTCTATCATAAATTTAATATTAAAATTTATTTTAGAGGTATTCTGAAGAGCTTCATAAGCCTTAAGGTGCATATACATTTGTCCTTTATCGTCACAAGCTCCTCTAGCATATATCTTTTTATTTTTTATGGTTGGTTCAAATGGTGGACTATCCCATAATTCATAAGGGTCTGCTGGTTGAACATCATAATGACCATACACTAAAATGGTTGGAAAAGAATCATCTAATATTTTTTCAGCATAAACAATTGGGTGTCCCTTTGTCTTTATTTTTTCTACATTATCTAAGCTAATCTTTTTAAATGAGTTCACTAACCAGTCTGCAGCCTTGTTAACTTCATTTTTAAATTTTGAATCAGCACTTACAGACTCTATTCTTAATAACTCAAAAAGCTCGTCTAAGAACCTTTCCTTATTATTGTTTATATATTCTTTAATCATAAGGGGCAAATTTAATCATATATACTTTTTACCTAGAGATATAGTCAACTAAAAATTGTTAAAATAATAATATAAATTAAAAACCATCATCTTCATCATCAGAGACTGTTTTGAAAACTTCATCTTCTAAAAATGTGTCAGATGGTGACATTAAATTATAAGGTTCCTCAATACCAAAGTATGTTAGCCTAAATGAATTTATAAAATCCAAAATATAATTTTCATCTACAACACTCACAGCTATAAATTTATCATTAGCATTTGAGGCTGATATCATTTCAGAATTATATCTTTCATTAGAAGAAAATGTTTTAAGCCGCTTTCCATCATAACTCATATACACCCAAAATTCTGGTGCTGGCTGTAAAAACAAACTAAAAACATAATCATAATCACTTATATATTTTATTTCAACAAATCCGTCAATAGATGCGTTCACGTCTCTAGAGCCAACATTGGAAAGATTTACAACAGATGTATTATACCAAGAGTTTTTTTCTTGAGACCAACTAAAGTTAGTATTGGGGAAAACAAAGGTGCTATTTAAAAGAGATTCTGATTCTGTCAAAGACTTATATTCACTCAATATCATATTTTCATATGCTAAAGTTTTTTGATGACCAATTATATCAGCAAGTCGCATTAAAACATCTTCTTCGTTATCGTGAGCTATAGGTGCGCCATATGTTTCTATAATATCATTAAAAGCAAAACCAAGTTCATCAATAATTGATCTTTTTAAGTTAATATCTACTATTAAAAAAAGCTCTGATTCAATATTCATTGAATCAATATATGACTGCCCAGACATTGAGGAAAAAACTCTAAAATTATTATCATTATCAATCATTTTTACCCTCCCCTCAAAGGCAACCTCATTTTTATTAGGGTTATATAATAATGAATTACCATCATAAACATCCTGATTTCTTTTACTTAATGTTTCTATAAGATACTCTCCTGTAAAGGAGTCATATGAAAGCTTTCCTGATGGATTAAAAAAAACCAAACTTCCTTTATTTACAGGGTTATTAAAAAAATCAAAAAACAGTCTATTATAGTTTTTTGATATTGCTGCATTATAAAAACCATCTCCATCAGAAATGCTTAATGTTAACTCATCACCTGGAGAAAAATAGCCATCAAAAGGAATTGCGTTTTCAATTCTAAACTCTTTAATCTCTGAAGGAATAATGTTACCCTTGAAAAGTAGTTGTTCATTGTTAGCTAATAGCTCTATTTTCCCATAGAAATTAAACCCCGGCTCCATTAGAATAGGAGATGACTCTTCTACAATCCCCATTGAAAAAGAGGACTTAACCCCAAAGTCTAAAGACTTCAGTTCAAACTCAGAAAAAGGTAAATTAAATGTATCATTGTTAAAATTAACGTATTCATAGATACCCTGACCCTCAAATTTATTTTTAGATTTAATGAGTATATCTGAATTTGTGAATTTGTGGTATTCATTTATAGTGTCTAGAATTAGTTCTGCTTCATTTAATGGTGAAATATTGAATTCTTCACTTACTATAATATTTCCTTTTTTTGGTATTATATAAGCATCTGCTACCTGTAACTCTGGGATTCCTTCTATACTTAAACTAGCTAAATTTAAATCTAAAAGTGCTCCAGAAGCTCTGAAATTCCAATTATTAAAGTCTTCATCATATGGATAAAAATAATGGTTTTCATCACTTTCTGCGCTTAAATGAATTTGGTTTTCGTTTATTAACCATTTAGCATAAGAAAGAGATGAGCTTACTTTATAGTGAGGTAAAACAAAATTTTTCTCATCAAAATAATTAGACTTAAACTCCATCTCATTTTTTTGAATATCAAATTTAAAAGATGTCCCCTCCGAGTTTAAAAGCCCAGACTCATGATTATAATGGCTGAGCTTAACATCTGTGTTTTCAGAGACTAAATAATCTTTACTAAAAGAAAATTTATCAGAAATAAAATGAGAGTTGTTTGTTTTTATCTCCCCCTCTGATGTAACATCTTGTGATGAGATAATTAAATCTCCAAAAACCTCTACAGCTTTTTCATAAGCATAAACCTTAATGTTCTTTGTTGAATCATAATTAAAATACAAATAATCCTCCATAAGGTTAAAGTAAGTGAAATCTAAACCTGAAAGTTCCATAGGCGGGGAGTTGAATTTACTATTATTAAATTGCCCCTTGTAAACAAAACCCTTATCTAAGCTTCCCGAAAGAGAATCAGGAAAAAATCTTATTTTTTCTGAAAATAACATAGTCGTTTTATATTCAATATTTCCAGAAACATATAATCCTGTAGAGTCCATTAATAAATTATTATAGGTTTTTATTTTACCCTTATACGCTGGCATCCCATTATCCCCTAAATTCATGATAAAACCTAAGGAATTGTCTGGCATCGTCACGAGGTTTGTTTCTATTGGCTCAAATATTTTATTTGAAAAAAATGTACCCGGAAACTCAAATTTGGGTAGGCTGGACTTATCTAAACTATCAATTTGAAATTGATCAATTGAAAAATAAAAACTACTGTCATATTCTTCACCATATTCCTCCGGAAGATCAAAATATACCTTTGTGCTCTTTTTAGAAATAAAAGAAGGAAATTTAGGAAGATCCCTTCTTGATGACTTGTTTTTAGGGTGATTAATAAATAAATCACCTCCAATATTGAAAAGATAATTATAACTGTCTTTTGAATTGTTTTTTGTCATCATCCTTAATGTATCAATCTCTATTAAATCTATAAGGTATGTTTCGTAATCAAAATGAAGTTTAACTCCATTAAAATCAAAGTTTCCTACAGAAATATCACCTAAAAGTTTTACTGATCGGTTTTTATTTAACTCAACTTTTCCGTTTTTTGGGTAAACTATAATATTGTTTTTTTTGCTAATTGTTATGCTTTCAACCCCAACAAAATGCATAGAATTATTTGAAAGATCATAAATTAAATTATCAGTGTTAGGAGATAAAGAAGTAAAATTAAATTCATCAAAATCTGACCTTTTAAGATGAGACCTATAGTAGTGTCTAAGCTTTGGAAGCACGGTAATTAAACCTGTAGATCTTTCATAGGAAATAAATCCATTTCTCCAAAGGCTGACCATACCTCCTTCTATAAGGTTTGTTTTCGTCTTAAAAAAGTAAGCTAAATCTGATAAGTAAAAATCTATTCTTCTAACTTTAGAAAAATAAGTGTATGTGGCCTTTAAAATATTAATCCCATTTAAGTCAGTCAGCTTATTTAGATTATTATTTGAAAAGTAATGGGTTGAAAAAATGTTAACTGGTCGTTGATTTGGAGCTACAATCATTCCAAACATAACCTTATCTTCTTCTAAATGATATCTTAAATAATCAGGATCAAACTCTATATCAAAAAAAGTAGAATAAAAAGGTGTGTTATTTAAAGGGCCGTCTAAGTTTAAAATTTCAACTGTATTTGTTTTTTTGTTATAACTAAATTCTACTAATGGGTGATATAAGGAGTCTGATTGATGCATTATTTTAAAGTAAGAAGAGGGAGAGGAAATAGAGTTTAATCCTAATTTAAATGAAGGGCTATTAACTATAATCTCTTTTTCATACTTAAGTTTAAATGTGATACGGGAATTTTCTCCAGAAAGAGATTTAGTAAATAAGTTGTCTCCATCCAAAGTGATACCCATTCGAATTCTAATATTATTTTGAAAAGTATAATTTATATCAGACTCATTAGAAATAAATGAAAACTTGTTTTTTGGACCCCCAAGATTTTTTGGTGGTAAGTATTCAAATGATCCTAAAACATTTTTGAATTTTTTAGAATTAAATTTAGTCTCAATAGATGAGATTTGTCCCTTATCTAGATCAATATTAAAACGGTTTAAAATGAACTCTACTTGTTCAAGGTTTTCGTTAGGAAAATAAGATGAAATTAATGCTTGGTTTCCTTCTATAATATTTAAGTCAGGATAAAATTTAAAATTTGGATTTAATAACTTAAAGTTATCATTGGATGATTGAAATAATATATCAGTATTTTTAAAATTAAATGTCAGAACCCCTAAGACACTACCATCTTCGTTATATAGGTTGTAATTCGAAAAGCTTTCTATACCTACTTTAAAGTTAGAATTGTGAGATATTTTATGTGAGGAACTATCAATAAAATTATTATTAATTATTTTTTCCCATAATAACTGGAAATATTTATTGGGCTTGACTGTAGAATTAATAAAATAATAATGATAAAAAAAAATATCAATTAGTACTGTTTTAGTTTCTATTTTGTCTAATAACCAATCTGAATAATAAAGAAACGATAAGTAATTTTTAGAATCCGAGGAGGATAAAAAATTTAGTATATCAACAAAAGGTTTTTTTTCTTCATTAGAAAAACTTTGTTTCCAATTACCTAAAGTTTTAAGCATTATCTCTGACTCTAAAGACTCCAACCCCATGCGTTTAAAGTCTAATTTAATCTGATCTTCAAATTGATCAACCGTATAGATAATTTTAGATTGTGAAAAAGAAAAATGTGAAAAAAACAGAAAGATCAGGGATAAAAAAACTTTAATCGGAGCTTGACCTTTATTCATGATAATCAACTTATAGAGTTAACAATATCTATAAACTCTTGTGCCTCTAAAGATGCGCCTCCTATAAGCCCTCCATCTACATCTTCTAAATCAAATATATCTTTTGCGTTCAAAGCTTTTACACTTCCCCCATAAAGAATACTTGTGTTTTTTGAAACGGAGGAGCCGTATTTATTTTTGATACCACCCCTAATAGCTCCATGCATTTCTTTTATATCTTCATTGCTAGCTGTTTTTCCAGATCCAATAGCCCAAATAGGCTCATAAGCAATAATTACTTTTTTGAAGCTTTCTTTATTCAATTTTAAAACAGTTTCTTGTAGTTGATTTAAAACATAATCAACATGGGTGCTTTTATTTCTTATAGACAAAGGTTCTCCACAACAAAAAATTGGATAAATTTCTTTTTCTATTGACTGTATGATTTTGTTTAATAAATCTTCATTCTTCTCAGAAAAAAGTTCTCTTCTTTCACTATGACCAATTATCACATACTTTATTCCTAAACTTTTTAACATAAGGGTAGATACTTCTCCGGTGAAAGCACCTTGCTCAAAGGAACTACAGTTTTGAGCACCAACAAAAACAGAATCTGTTCCACTACACATATTGTCAACAGATGATAAAAAAGGATAAGGAACACATAAAATTTTTAAAGTTTTATTGTCATTTTTTCTATCTAATAACTTTAAAAAATCATACGTAAGTTTTTTAGATGAATACTCATCATTGTTCATTTTCCAGTTTGCTGCAATTATATTTTGTGCCATTTTGTTTTTTTTATGTACAACAAAATTAATTTAAATATTTAATTGATGATTAAAATCAATTAACGAACTCTTTCTTTAAATATTTTGCTGTTTTATTATTCTTTAATTTTGTGAGATCTTGTGGTGTTCCCTCAAAACAAATTAATCCTCCTGCGTCCCCTCCTTCAGGCCCCAAATCAATAACCCAATCTGCTTGTTTAATCAATTCTGTATTATGTTCAATTATTATAACTGAATTACCATTTTCTATTAAACGAAAAACGGAAGTCATAAAGTAAGAAATGTCTTTATTGTGTAACCCTGAAGATGGTTCGTCAAAGATAAAAAGGGTTTTTTCATTTAACTTTTTTTCATCAGAAAGGTATGCCGCTAATTTCAATCTTTGAGCTTCTCCACCACTTAGGGTGCTGGAGGATTGTCCAAGTCTCAAATATCCTAATCCAACATCGTACATTGGTTTTAATTTTTTTTGAATTACCCTAGATTCTGAAAAGAAATTAAGAGAATCCTCAATTGTCATCTCTAATACATCATAGATGTTTTTGTTATTATATTTAACCTCTAATATTCTCTTTTTAAACCTTTTTCCTTTACATGCGCTACATTCTAAATACAAGTCTGCCATAAACTGCATTTCAATTTTTTGAGTTCCCTCTCCAAGGCACTCATCACATCTACCTCCATCAACGTTAAAAGAAAAGTCAGAAGGTTTTATAGATTTATCAGACTTAAACCCTTCGGCTGCAAAAATTTTTCTTATTGCATCATATGCTTTAGAGTAAGTTGCTGGGTTTGACCTCGATGACCTTCCTACTGGGTTTTGGTCTACCATTTCAATGTTTTGAATATTGTCAAAATCACCTTTTAATGAATCGTAGTCTCCTTCTTTTTCATATTTCTTTTCTAACCTTTTTGCTAAAGCTGGATAGAGGATCTGTTTTATAAGAGTTGATTTTCCAGATCCACTTACTCCTGTTATAACAACTAAACACTCAAGGGGAATTTTAACATCTATATTTTGTAAGTTGTTCTCTCTAGCTTTACAAATAATTATATTTTTAGAGGATTTTCTTACCTCTATATTTTTAATTTTCTTTTTATTAAAAATGAAATTACTTGTAGGGCTATTTGTTGATTTATTTATAGAATTAGTATTACCAGCATAAACAACCTCACCTCCTTTACTACCTGCCCCAGGCCCTATATCAATTAAGTAGTCTGAAGACATGATTACATCTTCATCGTGTTCTACAACTATTACAGTATTTCCTGTTTTTTTTAAAGACTTTAATATTTCTATAAGTTTATTTGTGTTGTGTGGATGAAGTCCAACTGTTGGTTCATCTAAAACATATAAAGATCCAACTAAAGAACTTCCAAGAGATGTGGCTAATTTAATTCTTTGAAACTCACCACCAGACAGCGAGTTTACTTTTCTATTTAAAGTCAAATAACCAAGTCCGATATCATTAATATAATTTAGTCTAGTAATAATTTCATGTAAGGCCCTTTCACTAAGTTTTTTTTCGTTTTTTGTAAGAGTTAATTCTTTAAAAAACTTTAAGGATTTATCTACTGGACTTAAGACTATATCTAAAATACTCTTATTGTTTATTTTAACATTCTGAGCTTCTTTTCTTATGCCTGAACCTGAGCACATTTTACATTTTGTTTTTCCTTTATATCTTGAGGCTATTATTCTATATTGAATTTTATAACTTTTTCTCTCTAGATATTTAAAAAACTTATTCAATCCCTTAAAGACACCTTTTCCTTCCCACAAAACCTTTTTCTCTTCTTCTGTGAGTTTAATGTAAGGTTTGTGTATATCTACATTAAATTCTCTATTATTAGAAATTAAAGGTTGAAGCCAAACCTTCATCTTCTCTGTTCTCCATGGCGCAATACAATTTGAAATAATAGAAAGGTTTTTGTTGGGTATTATCTTATTATCATCAAAACCAAGAACATTACCAAACCCACCGCAACCAGAACATGCCCCATAGGGGTTGTTAAAGCTAAAAAGGTTAATAGTTGGTTCAATAAAACTTATTCCGTCTAGTTCAAATTTATTTGAGAACTCTTTCTTTTTATCAGGAAAAGTAACCAAAAGTCTACCATCTCCCTCAAAGAAGGCTTCTTTACAAACTTCTACAACTTTAAATTTAAAGTTTTCATCATCTACAACAACAACACCTCTGTCTATAAGAACTTGAAATTTTAGGTGTTTTTTCTTAGAAGAAAGCATTGACTCAATAGTATAAAACTCTTCACCTACAACGACTCTCGTAAAACCTTTATTTAATAAAACCTCTAAATCTCTAACATAATTATCTCTTGAAGACTTTTTATTTATTGATATATAATATTTTTTTTTATTATTCTTAAGAACATAATTTAACACATCCTCAAAGCTGTCTTTTTTAACAGTATTACCTGATATGGGAGATATTGTTTTTCCAATATTTAAATATAAAAGCTTTAAATAATCATAAACTTCTGAAAGTGTTCCTACTGTTGATCTTGGGTTTTTATTATTTCTTTTTTGATCAACTGCGATTGCTGGAGACAAACCCTCTATCATATCCACATTAGGCTTATCCATTCTTTTTAAAAATTGTCGGGCATACGAACTTAGACTTTCAATATATTTTCTTTGTCCTTCAGCAAAAATTGTATCAAAAGCTAGAGATGTTTTCCCAGAACCAGAGACTCCAGAAATTACAATAAGCTCATTTCTTGGAATATTAAGGGAAATGTTTTTTAAGTTGTTTACTCTTGCTCTCTTAATAATAATATATTTTGGCTCAGGCATCTTTTTTTGAATTTATAAAATCAATCTTTATCTTAGTTAAAATATTCTTAACAAAACAACACAATATGGTATAGACCTCTACGTTACTAAATTACAATAACTTATTATGTTAAAAACGGAATTAAGTGATAGTTGTTTAATATCACTTTACACTCAAGGTAACGAAGAGGCAATGTCTACATTAATTGATAGACATAAGTCCAGAATATTCACAACAATTTATCTAATTGTAAAAGACAAATATATAGCTGAAGACATATTACAAGATGTCTTTATCAAAACGCTGAATATCTTCAAACAAAAAAAATATAATGAACAAGGAAAGTTTTTACCTTGGATCCTTAGAGTTGCTCATAATCAAGCTATAGATCATTTTAGAAAAAATAAAAGACATCCAAAAATTACCCTTGCTGATGGATCTGATATATTTAATTGCTTAAGGTTTTCTGAAGATTTTACAGAATCTGAGAACTTATCTCAAGAAACTAAATTATACTTAAAAAAAATCATTAAAGATTTACCTGATAAACAAAGAGAGGTTTTGATTATGAGACATTATATGGAGATGAGCTTCCAAGAAATATCAGAAGCCACAGGTGTAAGCATCAACACAGCATTGGGAAGAATGAGGTACGCTTTAATAGCATTAAGAAAAAAAATTAAACCAAAACAAGTAGCCTATGAGTAAAACCTCTACTAATCTTGATATAATAAAATATATCTACAACGAATTAGAAGAACCTAATAAAAATAAAATTAAGATTCAGTCTCTTTTAGACACTAAAACAAAAGATCAAATTGAATCCTTTGATGAGATCAAAAGTTGTTTAGATAACTTTTTTGTAGAGCCGTCTGAAGAGATAATAAACAAGATAAAAGCGTACTCTCTACAGAGTAAAAGCGAATATTTTGTTTAGGAGTTGATTAATTTATTAATTACAGATTTTCTTCCAATCTTTAGAGATATTGGGTCTTTGTATATATTCCATCCTCTCGCAGGAGATCTTTCTCTTCCGTAGTATATAATTTGTAGGTGTAATTTGTTCCATAATTTTTTTGGAAATAATCTTTTTGCGTCAGCCTCAGTTTTAATGACATTCTTTCCTGATGACAATCCCCAACGATACATCAACCTGTGAATATGGGTGTCAACTGGGAACATAGGCTCACCAAATGCTTGCGACATAACTACACTTGCTGTTTTGTGCCCTACTGCAGGAAGCGCTTCAAGTGAAGTTAAGTCACGAGGAACTTTACCGTTATGTTTATCAATTAATATTATAGAGAGTCCGTGAATTCCTTTTGATTTCATTGGGGATAAACCAACTGGTTTAATAATTTCCCTAATTTTGGAAACAGAAAGTTTTATCATATCATAAGGATTATCAGCCATTTTAAAAAGCTTAGGCGTAATCTTATTTACTCCTTTATCAGTACTCTGTGCAGAAAGTAATACAGCAATTAAAAGTGTGTAAGGATCCTTGTGTTTTAAGGGGATAGTGGTTTTTGGATATAGTTTTTCTAATTGTTCAACAACATATTTTACCTTTTCTTGCTTCCTCAAGTTATAATGGATTGTAATTAGAGTTATAAAAAATCTTCTTATAATCATCTTCTAGCAAAAGATCTTCTAGAGTATATTTTTCTGCTCTCATGAAAGATGATACTATTTTCCAACCCATCCACCTTCCAATCCTACCTGGTACAGATTGTGAAATTTCAAAAGTGCTAGGTCTCTCTGATAAATACTTTTGTTTAATTAATTGACCTTCCTTAAAAAACAGCTCGTTCTGAAGAAAGAAACTATAAATAAAAGCTTCATTCTCTTCTATCATATCATACTGCTCTTTTGTATATCCTAAAACTATATTTTCTTTTTCGCATATTAGTAACTGTTCAACAACATAATATAATTTTCCAAAAGAAATCATTTCATTTAACATGGTTTTATCGTTCTCATCTATAACATTAAACTGAGAAAGAAATGTTGATAACATAGTTGAGCTCATGTGCTCTGGGGTATACCTTTCTAAAATATATGACGGAAGATCTCTAGGTTTATATTTATTTTCCTTATTTAAAAAATACTCTATACCTAAAATTATATTTTCTTTATCTACAACTACATCATTATAAAAACCAGACAACAACACGGTAACCTGAGGGTTAAGTCGTTTCTTGCTGGTGGAGTTATAAATACCAATTGAATGGTCTAATTCTAAAAAAAGATTTTTTTTGTTTCCAAATTGAAGTTGCACATCATAATAAAGACTGTCAAAGTATACATTATCTACTAAAGAATAAATATTGTTTACTTTAATATCAAAGTTGAGTGTGTCTTGAATTTCATAAAAAGGATATAAAACTTTTTTATTATTCTGTAAATAATTTAAGAAATCATTTGTAGAACCTAGATTCTCTTGTTCATTAACCAAATAGTTTACCTGAATATTTTTTGGGTAACCTTTTGATTTTAAAGAGGGACAGTTATTTGAGTTACAAGATAAAAGGCAAATGAAAAAGAAAGAAACAAAAAATTTCACTTTTTAGTTTGAATGATTTGTCTATTTGAATCTAAAAAGACATAGTCTTTAACTCCAATGTTATTGTCTTTTTCAATTTTAACCCACCTTCTGTGTTTTATAAACCATTTATATTGTCGTGACAAAACTCCAATTGTAAAATAAGAGTATAGGTAAGGGTGAACGACTAAAGTGAGGTTTTTTTCGTTTTGTTTAACAAACAGGTGCTCAATTTTCTGTTCAATCTTATCAGCAGCCTCTGTTCCGTCCTGATCTAACTCAGCATCTTCTTTGGTCATTTTTAATTCCTGTCTAACCCTTTGTCTAGTAATCTGCATTAAACAAAATTTAGATAAAGGTAAAATCGTGTGCTTAGACCTGTCTTCACTCATTGCTCTTTTCATTGTATCAAAAAGCTTACGTTTATTCATTGTCTTTCTTAAGTCAATGAAATCAATAACAATTATCCCCCCAATATCTCTGAGCCTTAGCTGTCTAGCTATTGTTTCTGCTGCATCTAAGTTTACTTTTAAGGCCGCCTCTTCTTGGTTTGAAACCTTACTTGTTTTACCACTGTTTACATCAATAGCATGTAAAGCTTCAGTATGCTGAATTATTACATATCCTCCATTAGATATTGGAACGGTTTCTCCAAATAAATCCTGAAGTTGTTTTTCAATACCATATACCTCAAAAATTGGTGCTGGAGAAGAATAATATTTTACAATTTTTTCTTTCTTAGGTTCAAACTTTATAACATAATCCTTAACCTCCTCAAATAACTTTTTATCGTCTATTATAATATTGTCAAAAGAAGAGTTTAAAATATCTCTAAGTAATGAGGTGGCTTTGTTTCCCTCACCTATAACTTTTTCTCCAACCTTAGCTTTTTTAATATTTTTTAAACCTTCTTTCCATATAGATGTTAATGACTTTAAATCTTTATCTAACTCTGATACCGATTTTTTTTCAGCTACAGTCCTTACAATAACTCCAAAGTTTTTAGGTCTAATAGATTTAATTAAATTTATCTGACGCATCCTTTCTTCTCTGTTTGTTATTTTTTTAGAAACATTAATAGCTTCAGAAAACGAAACTAAAATTAGATATCTTCCCGCTAACGAAAGTTCTGTAGTTACTCTTGGTCCTTTAGTAGAAATTGGTTCTTTAACAATTTGAATTAACAACTCGTCTCCCTTTTTAAGGACCTCGTTTATTTTTCCAAATTTGTTTATGTCTTCAAGTCTTTTAAAAGAGTCGTAACCTGAAGGTTTACCTTTTGATCTTACTTTTTTTACAAATGATTTAAGCGACAAAAATTGGGGTCCTAAGTCTAGGTAATGTAGGAAGGCGTCTTTTTCGAAACCTATATCAATAAAAGCCGCATTTAAGCTTTTATTGATCTTTTTTACTTTCCCTACATAAATATCACCTACATTAAATTTGGTTTCATCACTTTCTTGATGAAACTCAACAAGCTTTTTATCCTTAAGAAGTCCAATTCTACTTTTGTCGCGAGATGAATTAATTATTAACTCGCTACTCATAGTGTTATTGTTTATTTCTTTTTATGTCTATTCTTTCTTAATCTCTTTTTTCTTTTATGTGTCGATATCTTATGTCTTTTTCTTTTTTTTCCACTCGGCATAACTTGAATATCTTTATTTAGTTAAAAAAACATTTAATTCTTCAATTAACAACTCGTCCTTTGTTTCTTTGACTATACTGAATAATGAGTCAGCTTTTTTTAAGTAGCCAAGTTGGTAGTTGCTAATTCCCAACTGCAAATATGCTTTTTTATCTGATGAATCAATAGCTATTAGTTGATTAAATCTTTCAACCGCATTTTCATATTGACCGGTCTGAATAGACAAAATACCTAAATAATATAAAGCTTCTTTGTTTTTTGGATCATTTTCAAGAATATCTCTAAACATAAAAACACCCTCCATTGGGTTATTTCCCTCTAATAATTCTAAAGCCTTCTCAACTGACACTGCGCCTTGAATTTCATCTTGATTTTTTTTTGTTTTTATAACCGAAGTAGGTAGTTGATACAGAAAAACTATAATAATTAAAGAAAACAAAATCATTAAAAACTGAAGGTTTTGTGTTTTCATTTTTATACTATTTTATTGTTTTCTTTTACTATATCCACTAAAATTTTAGAAGGCTTAAAGTGAGGCACATAATGAGCTTCTAGTATAATAGCTGTATTTGTTGATATGTTTCTTGCAATTTTTCTTGCTCTTTTTTTATTTGTAAAAGAACCAAAACCTCTTATATAAACACTTTCTCCTTCTTTAAGAGCTTCTTTAATTGTTATAAGTGTTGCTTCTATTGTTTCTTGAACGTCTGACTTATCGATACCTGTTTGGGATGAAACTTTATTTATTATTTCTAGTTTTCTCACTATTTATTAATTTAATTGTTTAGAGTTAATGATAAAATTAGCTTAATCTTAATTATGAACAAAGACACCCTTAAAACAAGTTTTGCTAAAAGGCTTATTAAGTGGTATAAAAAGGAAAAAAGAGACCTGCCTTTCAGAGAAAACAAAGACCCTTACCGTGTATGGTTATCTGAAATTATTTTACAGCAGACCCAAATGGAAACTGGAATAAAATATTATAAAATCTTTATTAAAAATTTTCCAAACATAAAGTCTTTAGCTAATTCCTCTGAAAAAAAAGTTTATTCCTTATGGCAAGGATTAGGTTATTACAATAGAGCTAAAAATCTACATAAATCAGCTAAAATTATTTACAAGAAATATAACGGACTCTTCCCGGATAATTACAATGAATTAATAAAGCTACCTGGAATAGGAAAGTATACAGCGTCTGCAATATCCTCAATTTGTTATAATGAAAAAAGATTAGTTGTGGACGCAAATGTTTTTAGGGTTTTATCTCGTTTTTATGGGATATCAAAAGATATTTCTAAACCATCTTCTTATAATTATTTTTTGAATTTCAGTGAGAAAATTGCTCAAAAAACAACAGATTTTGGAGAATATAACGAATCAATAATGGACTTTGGGGGGTCCGTGTGTTTACCAAAAAAACCATTATGTGAAAAGTGTGTTTTTGAAATAAATTGTTATGCAAAAAAGGAAAAAAAAATAGAGTTTTTTCCAATTAAAAAAAGAGTGATAAAAATAAAAAAAAGATTTTTTAACTATATAGTTTTTGAAGATAAGAATCGTGTTTTAATTAAAAAGAGAACACAAAAAGATGTATGGAAAAATTTGTATGAGTTTTACCTCACTGAAGACCAAACCGTATCAAGTAAACCATTGTCTCTTGGTAAAAACCATATGGGGTATTTTAGTTTAAAATCAAAAGACACCGCTAAACTAAGTCATCAAATAATTAAAATTAATTTTTATAGGTTAAAGGGTGGAGAATATAATTTAGAGAAGATAGGCAAAGATTTAAATATGGTCGTTGTAAAAAAAAGTAATCTAAAGAACTATGCTTTTCCAAAAGTTATTGATAACTATTTGAAATCCGAATCTTAATTCGTAATTTCAAGTATATGTCTGGTGTAAACAAAGCAATTTTACTTGGAAATTTAGGAAAAGATCCTGAAATTAGAAAATTAGATGATGGTAGGGCTGTTGCAAACTTTTCGATAGCTACAAGTGAGAGTTATAAGAATAAATCTGGAGAAAAAGTAACAAACACAGAGTGGCATAATGTGGTTTTATGGACTCCACTTGCTGAAATTGCTGAGAGTTATTTAAAAAAAGGAAGTCAAGTTTATATTGAAGGAAAAATTTCAAACCGTTCTTATGAAGATAAAGATGGTGTTAAAAAGTATATTTCTGAAGTTGTTGGAAGAGACATTAGGTTGTTAGGAAGAGCTCCCGAATCTAGTGGCAACGAACCCTCAAACTCATCTAGTCAAGAAACGAAAGAAAGTGTTCAAGAGGATGATTTACCGTTTTAAATATTTCAATTGGAAATAGAAGTAGCCGACCCCGAACCCTTTATTTATTTATCTAGTTTTTTAGTTGAACCTGATCTTATTACAATAATATTTCAATCTTTAGTTTTAATCATGTTGTTGTTTTTATCTGGATTGATCTCCGGTTCAGAGGTCGCTTTTTTCTCTCTGTCTAATTCAGAAATTAAAAAAATTAAAAAAAACCAAAGCAGAAATGTAAACAAGGTTGTTTCGCTACTAAAAACTCCGGAAAAACTTTTAGCAACAATTTTAATTTTAAATAACTTAATAAATGTAGCTATTATAACCCTTTCGGCTTATTTTGCTTGGGGAATGTTTGGTAAATCCGCTTTTGTTTTCTTAGGACTTACTATAATTACAACTTTAATAATTGTTTTTTTTGGTGAAATAATCCCAAAAGTTTATGCTAATAAAAACAAGGGTCTTTTTATAAAAACTTCATCAGTAATAATTAATATTTCATCTGTTTTTTTTAAGCCATTAATTTCATTTCTAGTCTCTATCTCTAATACGTTTAAATCGAAAAAGAAAGTCTTACTAGAAAGCACAACGGAAGAGTTGAATAGGGCTATGAACCTGACCATAAATAAAGAAACCTCAACTGAAGAAAAAAACATACTTGAGGGTATAATAAACTTTGGTTCAATCAAAACCAAAGAGATTATGAAGTCAAGGGTAGATATGATCGCTGTTGACTTTGATTTTACTTTTGAAAAAATAGCAAAACTTATTAATAACTCCGGTTTCTCTAGAATTCCTGTATACAAGGAAACTGTTGATAATATTGAAGGGATACTATATGTTAAAGATTTGATTCCACACTTAAACGAGACCTCTTTTGAGTGGAGAAAGAAAATAAGACCTGCTTTCTTTGTGCCTGAAAGTAAAAACATAGATGTTTTATTTAAAGATTTTCAAGAAAAAAGAGTGCACTTGGCAATTGTTATTGATGAATATGGTGGTGTCTCTGGGTTGGTAACCCTTGAGGATGTGATTGAAGAAATACTTGGGGATATTAGAGATGAATTTGATTTTGAAGAAGATTTTCAATTTAAAAAAATTGATAACAACACTTATTTGTTTGAAGGAAAAACTTCTCTAAACGACTTTTGTAAGTTAACAAAAATGGATAAAAATTATTTTAATAAAATTAAAGGAGAAAGTGAATCTTTGGGGGGGTTGTTACTCGAAATAAATTCAAAAATTCCAAATAAAGGTGATAAAATAAAATTTGATAAATTTATTTTTACTATAATGTCTGTTGATAACAAAAGAATAAAACGTGTTAGGGTTTATAAAAAACATAATAAAAAAAATTAGTTTATTTTTCTTTGTTTTTACATGTTTTTCTTGTGAAAACAATTATCAACCTAAACCAAAAGGGTATAATCAAATTTTTCTCCCTCAAGCACTTTACACAAAAACAGAATACAATAACTTTTATTCATTCGAAAGAAATTCTATTACAAAAATCACTGAAAATGAAAATTATGGTTGGTTAAACTTAAGTTACTTAAGGTATAGAGCTGAGTTGTTAATTACTTATAAAAAAGTCTTGTCAAGTCAACACTTAGATAAGTTAATTAATGAGTCTTATAAGTTAATCCAAAAACATAAAACAAAAGCTTCTTCAATTAAAGAGACAGAGGTAATTACCATCAATGGTAAAAGAGCTACTATAATTTCCATTGAAGGTGAGGTTCCAACGCCCTTTCAATTTATTATAACGGACTCTTCTTCGAATTTTTTAAGAGCTGCTTTATATTTTGAAAAACCTATTGCTAATGACTCCATCTCTCCTGCTGTAGAGTATATTAAAAAAGACATGATACACATTTTAAACACATTAGAGTGGAATGAGTAGTGATGTTTTAAAACAAAAAATAGAATTCGTAAAAGGTGTGGGGCCACAAAAAGCATCTTTATTAAACACTGAAATTGGAATTTATAATCTATTCGACATGCTTCATTACTTTCCCTTTAGATATGAAGACCGTTCTGATATAAAAAAACTCTCCGAGGTAAACAACGAAAACTTAGAGGGTGTCTTTTATCTGCAAGTAATAAGCAAAAAAATAGTTCGAAAATTTAAAAACAAAAGTTTAAAAGTAAAGGTTAAAGACGCAACGGGTTATGGCGAGTTAGTGTGGGTAAAAGGAACAGAATGGGTAGATGACAAAATGATTGTTGGTAAAAAATATTTGGTTTTCGGTAAACCTAAACTATACAAAAAAACAATCTCTTTTTTTCACCCAGAAACCTCTGAGAAAAACAAAACTTCTCTAGGAATAAGGCCTGTTTACCCAACAACAGAAAAGCTCAAAAGAAAATACATAAACACGCGTTTTTTTAACAGAATTATTGATGAGGTTGTAAGAAAAACCATACCACAAATTAAAGAGAATTTATCTAACGGTGTGGTTACAAAAAATAACTTAATCTCTAGGGCATCTGCTCTTCAAAACATTCACCTACCAAAAAGTAAAAGGATGGTGGAAGAGGCAAAGAAAAGGTTAAAGTTTGAAGAGCTCTTTTTTTTACAACTTCAAATTCTTCAACTAAAAAACACGCGACTTAAGGCTTTTCCTGGATATGTTTTTAAGAAAAAAAAATTACTAAATAATTTTTACAAAAAACACCTTCCTTTTGAATTAACGAACGCTCAAAAAAAAGTGATTAAAGAATGTTATCAAAATATGTGCTCAGGAAAACAAATGAACCGATTGATTCAAGGTGATGTTGGTAGTGGCAAAACCATTGTGGCTTTTCTTTGTATGTTGTTTGTGGTGGAAGATAACTCTCAGGTTGCTTTCATGGCTCCGACCGAGGTATTAGCCGATCAACACTTTAAGAGCATTCGAAACCAAGCCTTAAAATTAGATTTAAATGTGGCTGTGTTAACTGGTTCCTCAAAAGAAAAAGAAAGAAAAATTATGCTAAGTCAATTAAAAAAAGGTGAAATAGATATTTTAATTGGTACACACGCATTAATAGAAAAAAGAGTTGAGTTTAGAAGGTTGGGCTTAGTAATAATTGATGAACAACATAAATTTGGAGTAGCACAAAGAGCTAAATTATGGTCTAAAAAAAGAGAGTTTTACCCTCACGTTTTGGTAATGACAGCAACCCCTATACCTAGAACTTTAGCATTAACATTATATGGCGATTTAGATGTTTCTGTTATTGATGAGTTACCCTCTGGAAGAAAAGAAATAATAACATCTCATCGGTTTGACAACTCGAGGTTAAAGGTTTTTAATTTTATTAAAAAGACAGTAGATCTTGGGGGGCAGGTATATGTGGTTTATCCTCTTATTGAAGAGTCGGCAAAAAAAGACCATAAAGATTTGATAGATGGTTATAAAAGTTTGACGAGATATTTTCCTGAAACGCAGATAGGTGTTTTACATGGTAGAATGAAGTCTGAAAACAAAGAGTATGAGATGAAAAGGTTTGCTGATGGTAAAAGCAAAATATTAGTATCAACGACAGTGATAGAGGTGGGGGTTGATGTTGCTAATGCGTCTGTAATTATAATTGAAAGCGCAGAAAGGTTTGGTTTATCACAACTGCATCAGTTAAGGGGTCGTGTTGGAAGGGGTAGCGCACAATCTTACTGTATACTTATGACAAAGTATGATTTAAATAACGACTCAAAAGAAAGAATTAAAGCTATGGTTGGTTCGTCAGATGGTTTTAAAATAGCAAATGTTGATTTGAAAATGAGGGGGCCTGGAAATATGATGGGAACAAAACAAAGTGGGTTATTAGAGCTTCGTTTTGTAAACCTAGCGGAGGATTATAATGTTATAAAACAAACAAGGATTGTAGCTTCTGAATTAATTAAAGATGACCCTAATTTAAGTGATCAAAAAAACAAAGGAACCAAAGAACATCTTAAAAAAAGCATAAAAAGTAATATTAACTGGAGCCGTGTTAGTTAGTTTTAACTAAAGTCTTTCAGTTTTTATATATATATTGTTACTATTGGTTGGTGAAAAAAACACCTAACTATTTTACTTTACATTTTCGTGTATATAACTTTTAACACTGCTATTAACATAAAAACATGACTGGTTTAATTATTCCTTTAATATTAATTTTTTTTTCTGGCTATGTGATCTGGCGAGCTGGAGATACGTTTTTAGAAGGTTCTAATTATATTGGTAGAAACCTAAAAGACGGTGTAAAGGGTGCTACAATAAATGCTGTTGCAAGCTCAATGCCAGAGTTGTTTATTGCTCTGTTTTTTTTATTTTACCTTAAAGACGCCTCTGGGTTCTCAGGTGGTTTAGGTACCTCTTTTGGTAGTGTGTTGTTTAACTCTTTAATAATTCCTTCCGTTGCAATAATTGGGGTTTTGTCTAGATCAAAAAAGAAAACCGTTACTGTATCAAAAAAAATTATTCTTAGAGATGGGGTTTGGTTATTGTTAGTTGAGTTTGTATTAATTTATTTTATTCAACAAGGGATAATAAGTTGGATTGAAAGTTTAATGTTGATGTTAATATATTTTTTATATCTAATTTATTTATTTAAAACAATGAGGGGTGGTGAAGGTATCAAATACGAAGAGCCTTTTAGTGATAAAGAAACAGTGTCTTTAATGTCAGCGTTTATTATCCTTGATCTTAAGCGAATTTTAATAGGTAACAAGCCGTTAAATATCCGGAAAGCTTGGGTTGTGTTTGTAATATCCTCTTTGGTAATTGGATTTGTGTGCTACTTTTTAGTTGTTGCCTGCGAGTGGTTAGGGAGCGAAACTTATTATGTTCCTTTTTTTGGTGAGTTTGAAGGGTTAGGGGTGCCGATATTATTTGTTGCTATGATTTTTGCAGCAATAGGAAGCAGCTTTCCTGACACCATTATTTCATATAAAGATGCCCAAAACGGAAACTATGATGATGCAATATCAAACGCATATGGTAGTAATATTTTTAATTTATGTGTTGCTTTAGGTATTCCTTTGTTTTTTTTCACTATCTCTTATGGGCCCATTGAGTTGACGCCGCAGATTATAAGTTTAGTCTCTAGTTTGTCTTGGTGGTTTGTTGGTTTAACTGTTTTTTCTATCTTTTTATATACAAGAGACGGGGGGGTTAATAAAAACCAAGCTTTAATTTTAATATCCTCATACTTTGTTTTTATTTTTTATATTTTCTGGATTGCCACCAGTTGATATGGTTTATTATAATTTTTTTAATTAAATTAATTTTAAGAAGGTAATCTTTATTATTTAATTATTGTTAAGACAAAGAACCGTTATAAACCAGAGAAATTTAAAAACATGAAAAAACTTATATTTACCACACTTATTTTTTCTTTATTATCCTGTAAAGAAAACACCGTTCCTTTTGATCAAGAAACATCAGATGTTATAAACACTTTTTATAGCGACGCTTTAGAGTTAAGAGAAAGTTATGAGTTGTTAAGAACTCTTTCAAAAGATATTGGGGTTAGACCGAGTGGTTCTGAGGGAGCAAAGAAAGCTGTCGTTTGGACAAAGGAAGTTATGGAGGGTTACGGTTTTGACACTGTATACCTTCAAGAGGTGATGGTCCCACACTGGGAAAGGGGTAAGATAGAAGAAGCTTTTTTTTATGAAGGAAAAGAAAAAATTAATCTATCAATTTTAGGTGCTGGAGGAACTATTTCTACTCCTAAAGAAGGAGTAACAGCTGAGGTAATTGAAGTTGCTTCATTAGATGAGGTTGACGAGTTAGGAAAAGAGAATATCGAAGGAAAAATTGTGTTTTACAACAAAGCTTTTAACCAAAGGTATATTAATGTTGGGGCTTCTTATGGTGAAACTGGTTTTCAAAGAAGAACCGGCGCTGTTAAGGCTGCAGAATACGGTGCTTTAGCTTCTGTTTTTAGATCTCTTTCTTCTTCAACATATGAAGACTTTCCTCACACAGGGGGTATGTCATACAAGGAAGGGGTAGATAGTATTGCACATGGTGGCTTAGGTGTCTTATCCTCAGAAAGATTATCTAACGCTATTAAAGAAAACCCTAGCTTAAAGTTAACTGTGAGGTTATCAGGAAAGTGGTTTCCTGATGCTTTATCACATAACGTTATTGGTTTAATACGAGGTAAAAAAAATCCTGAAAAAATAATAACAGTTGGTGGACACCTTGACTCTTGGGATATTGGAGAGGGCGCTCATGATGATGGCGCTGGTTGTGTGCACTCTATAGGAGCCTTAAGGTTGTTTCAAAAACAAAACATTACACCAAACAACACTATTAGGGCTGTTATGTTTATGAATGAAGAATTTGGTTTGAGGGGTGGGTTAAAATACGCTGAGATTGCTGTGAAAGAAAACGAACAACATATTGCTGCAATAGAAAGCGATGCAAGTGGGTATGTTCCTAGGGGCTTTGGGTTTTCAGGAAGTGATGAACAACACAAAAAAATTCAAGATTGGTTGAAGTATTTTGATAAAAACACCATATCATACTTTTCAAAAGGTGGTGGTGGTGCTGATATTGGTCCTCTTCATAGGCAAACAGGGACGCCTATGTTTGGTTTAAGTATTGATGGTCAAAAATATTTTGAAATGCACCATACAGCAAAAGATGTTTTTGAATTAGTTCACGCAAGAGAGTTAGAATTAGGGACAGCTTCCATGGCATCTTTAGTTTATCTAATAGATAAGTATGGTTTATAAAAGGCTGTTTTTTACTTCTTTTTTTTTACTTCTTTTTTTTAGTTCTAAACAATCTTACTCTCACGCTGTATATGTTAGTGTTTGTAATATTTATGAAAAAAACAACACCTCTTTTTTTTCTATGAGAATGTTTAAAGATGATATTTTTGACGCACTAGAACTTAGGGGTTATTCTGAAGATCTTTCCGAAGAAGAAAAAGAAAACATTATAAAGTATATAAAAAAAAACTTTATTGTTTCTGTCGAAGGGGAAAAGAAGAATTTAATTTTAGATCGTTTTGTTTTTGAGGGAAGTGATTACACAGAAACAGCAAACATAGTGTTTACAACAGAAGAAACTTTTGGGGAAAGAAAACTATCAATTAAGAACACAATTTTATTCGATGTCCTAGAAGAACAAACAAACATAGTTGGGGTTAAAATTAAAGACACAAAAAGGACTTTAACTTTTAATAAAAACAAAAAAGAAAATTGGGTTTTAATAAATTAACCGTTTTGGTTGGCTCAAAAAACCCAACAAAAACAAATGCTGTTTTTTCTGCTTTTAAGGAGGTCTTTAAGGTTCCTGTTAAAGTCGTTGGGTTAAGTGTTTCTTCTGGTGTTCCGGATCAACCGATGTCTTGTGTAGAAACAAAAAACGGAGCAAAAAATAGGGTAAAACAATTAAAAAAAAACGTTGCTGACTTTTATGTGGGTATAGAGGGGGGGTGTTCATACGAGGATAATAATCTTTTTGCTTTTGCTTGGGCAATAACAGTTTCTAAAGAAAAAACAGGTTGCGGTAAAACCTCTCTTTTTCAGCTTCCAAAAGAAATTCAAAAACTTATAGAACAAGGTGTAGAGTTAGGTGAAGCTGATGACCTTGTTTTTAACAGGAAAAACTCTAAACAAAAGGATGGTGCGGTTGGAATATTAACCGGTGGTTTAGTAGATAGGTCAAAATACTATAAAGAGGCTGTTGTTATGTCTCTTATTCCTTTTATAAATAAAAAACTGACTTTTTAGTTTGACAGAAAATCTAATAACACATCTTCTTTTTCACTGTGTTTTGGATTAAAATAAAAAAAACGATTTCTTGTGGCTGTGTGTTCTAAGACCAAAATAGTGGTTTTTTTATTCGAAGTGGGGTTTAGGTTTTTTAGATTAAAAGTTTTTTGAATAAAAGACTCTGTTCCTGTATAAAATTGAATTATATAATTAACTCCATTTGAAAAGTAAAAACGATAATCATCTTTTTCTTCAACTTGAATTATGTTTTTAGGTAACTCTGTGTTAATTTTTGTTGTTACTCCAACCTTATCTTTTGATATGTCTGGTTTTATTAAAATTTTTCTAAAAGGTTTTATTTTAGCTTTTAATAAAGTTTCTGGTTGGGGGGGTAAAAGAAAGTTTTTTTGCTTTGTTTTAGAATTAACGATTCTGTTTTTTAATTCATTAAAAACAGAGTCTCCTGATAAAATTAGTTTTGGTGATTCTTTTTTTTGGTTAAAAAAACCCAAACCATAGAAGCTAATTGAATTGTTTTTTTCTGAAAAAAGCATGGTGTTTTTAACTTCTCTAGAATCAAAATACCTTAGGAGGCTATTTGTTATTTCATTAGATGTGTGTGTGTTTAAGCTGTCTATATAGTTCACAACATCTAAACCTAAAGATGATAGGGTTTTGTGTATATTAAAAATTTTCTCCCTTTCTGTTTCTTTATTTAGTAAAGAATAAACCACAATAGTTTTTTCTGAGATAAAGTTCTGATCTAAATTTTCTGTTTGACTGATGCTGTTAAAAGAAAAAAGAAAGTTTATTAAAGTAAAAAGAACCAAAACTCGTCTTAGCATTTTTGTTTTATTTTTTATTTATTAATATACGGTTTATGAAATTAATTAGTGTGAGGTTTTTATATTAGTTGTTAAAAATAAGAAAAATGATAGACAAGCTAGAGGCGTTAAAAAAAAGATATGAAGAGGTTGAGGGGGAACTTTCTAAACCAGAAACGGTTTCTGACCTAAAAATTTTCAAAAAACTTAATAAAGAATATAAGTCATTAGGAAAAATAGTAGAAAAGTTTGAATCTTATAAGTCTACTTTGGTGGGGGTCGAAGAAGCCAAAGAAATTATAGATAACGAAAAAGATGAAGAGTTTAGGGAAATAGCAAAAAAAGAACTTGAAACGTTAAACGAGAAAAAACATTCAGAAGAAGAAGATTTAAAGGTTCTACTTATTCCTAAAGATCCAAACGATGAAAAAAACGTGATCCTTGAAATTAGGGCTGGAACCGGTGGAGATGAAGCAGCAATTTTTGCTGGTGACCTTTTAAGAATGTATCAACTGTATTCAGAAAAAAACAAATGGGGGTTAAATGTTATTAGTTTTAATGAAGGCTCCTCTGGGGGTTATAAAGAAATTGTTTGTTCAGTAGAAGGAGAGGATGTTTATGGTAAACTAAAGTTTGAAGCTGGCACCCACAGGGTACAAAGGGTTCCTAACACAGAAACCCAAGGTCGTGTTCACACTTCCGCTGCTACGGTTGCTGTTTTACCTGAGGCAGAAGATGTTGAGTTAGAAGTTAACAATGCAGACATTAGAAAAGACACGTATAGAGCTTCAGGTGCTGGTGGTCAACATGTAAACAAAACTGAGTCTGCTGTAAGGTTAACACACGAACCAACAGGTGTTGTTGTTGAGTGTCAAGACGGAAGATCTCAACACGCAAACTATGATAAGGCTATGAAGGTGTTAAGATCTAAGCTTTATGAGATAGAGGTAAAAAAACAAAATGATGAAATAGCAGGGAAAAGAAAAACTATGGTTGGCTCTGGAGACCGTTCTGATAAAATTAGAACATATAATTATCCCCAAGGAAGGGTTACTGACCACCGTATTAACCATACCGTTTATAACTTACCTGAGGTTGTTTCTGGTGGTTTATTTTCTTTTACAGAAAAACTCCGAATCGCTGAAAACGCTGAGAAAATGAAAGTTGGTTTAGGTGGTTGATCAAAAACAAATAACACTTAATGCCTACCCAAGGGGTTTTCATTTAATAACCGATGAGGTTACAAAACACTTACCAAAAATAACTGGGGTTGTAAATGTCTTTATACAGCACACATCTGCAAGTTTAACAATAAATGAAAACGCAGACCCTACGGTTAGAGAAGATTTTGAAACACACTTTAACAAAATGGTTTCTGAAAAAGAAACCTATTTTAAACACACTTTTGAGGGTCCTGATGACATGACCTCTCATATAAAATCTAGTGTTTTGGGTTCATCTGTTAATTTTCCAATAAAAGATGGGGTTCCTTTGTTAGGTGTTTGGCAAGGGATATATTTGTGTGAACACCGAAACGGTGGAAAAATTAGAAAAATTATAATTACATCTTATGGGGAAAATTAAGTGTTTATTTTTAGGGTTGTTTTTTATCGGTTGTACGCCAAATGATAAAGAGGCTGTAGATTACTATGTTTTCAACACTCCTCTCTATGATTATGATGTGGAGGAAAAAATTAAAAGTCTTAATATAGTGCTCCCTGTGCCAGGAAAACCTATAGCAAACTATGTTCCAACGGTCCGGTTTTCTGAGGGGAAAAACACAATGTTGGTTTATGTTTCTGGAACTGGTCCCAGAAAAAAAGATGGGGGATATGTTACGGGTCGTTTGGGTGAAGATATGACAATTGAAGAAGGTTATGGTGCAGCAAGGCTTGTTGGGGTAAACATATTAGCTTCTCTTAAAAAAGAAATTGGGGACCTTAATAAGGTTAAGCGTTTTGTTAAGGTTATTGGAATGGTTAACTCAACATCTGATTTTTATGAGCAACCTGCGGTTATAAATGGTTTTTCTGATTTTATAGTTGAGGTTTTTGGAGAAAGAGGAAAGCACGCTCGCTCTGCTGTTGGGATGGTTTCTTTGCCAAGTAATATTCCTGTAGAAGTAGAGGTTGTTGTGGAGGTTCTTAAGTAAGGTTTTCAAAAACACCACAAACACCTTGCCCACCACCAACACAAGCTGTAACTATTCCGTACTTTTGATTTCTTCTTTTCATTTCATTAAAAAGTTGAATTGACAGTTTAGCTCCCGTCATTCCTAATGGGTGACCTAAGGCTACAGCTCCACCATTAACGTTCACTATTTTATCATCTAAATCTAAAGCTTTTATAACAGATAGCGCTTGGGCTGCAAAAGCCTCATTAAGCTCAACTTGCTCGATATCGTTTTGTTTTAAACCTGCTTGCTTTAGTGCTTTTGGCACCGCATCTGCTGGGCCTATTCCCATAATGCTTGGTTCTACCCCAGCTGTAGCATAAGAAACCAAACGTCCGATTGGTTCTATGTTAAGTTTTTTTATCATTTTTTCTGACATAACAACCACAAAAGCCGCTCCGTCTGACATCTGAGAAGAGTTGCCTGCTGTTACTTGTCCACCGACCTTAAAGGCTGGTTTTAGTTTAGAAAGAGCTTCTACCGTTGTGTTTTTTCTTGGGCCCTCATCTTTTTCTACTGTCCATTTTGATGTTGTTTTTTTACCATTTACAACGGTAATCTCATCAACATCAATTGGTAAAATTTCGTTTTTAAACAAGTTTTTTTCTATAGCGTTTATTGCCTTTTGGTGTGAGTTATAAGAAAACAAATCAGATTCTTCTCTTGTTATTTTATACTTTAAGGCTAGTTTTTCTGCTGTAAGACCCATGTTTAAATAGTACTCTGGGTTTGTATTTGAAATGTTATAGTTTAATGCTGATTTGTAGCCCGTCATTGGCACCATGCTCATAGATTCGGTACCACCAGCAATAACACACTCAGCTGACCCAGAATTAATTTTTGCACAAGCTAAATGAATAGCCTCAAGACCAGAGCCACAGTATCTATTTATGATTAAACCAGGAACTTCTTTTGGTAACGACAATAAAGAAATGTATCTAGCCATCTGCATTCCTTGTTCTGCTTCTGGGACCGCGTTTCCAACAATTAAGTCGTCAACCATTTTTCCTTCAAGACCTTTTGTTTTTTTTACTAAGCCTTTTATGACTTTAGCAGCTAAGTCGTCTGGTCTAATAAACCTGAGCCCTCCTTTTTTAGCTTTTCCTACAGGAGACCTAAACCCTGAAACAATATATGCGTCTTTCATAACTAATTTCTTAACGGTTTTCTTTTAAATAAAATTGAATGCATTCTTTCTAGTGTTTTTTGTTCTCCACAGAGACTAACAAACGCTTCTCTTTCTAGGTCTAGAAGATACTGCTCTTCAACTAAACATTCTTGCGTTAAATCTCCCCCACACATAATATAGGCGAGTTTTTGAGCGAGTTTTTGATCATACTCTGAAATGTATTTACCTTGCTTCATTGTTTCTACACCCGCGTTAAACATAGCTAATGCTGACCTTCCGTGTACTTTAATTTTTTTGTTAATTGTTGGTTTTATGTATCCATAAGATAAAATATTTAACACTGTGTTTTTTGCGTCTTTTAAGAGGTTTTTTCTGTTTGCTGTTTGTTTGTCTTTTTTTGTTATATACCCCATTTCTAACGCTTCTTTAGCAGAGGTGCTGACTTTTGCAGAGGCTATATTCATAAAAGACTCCATTAATTTGTTAAACTCAGGGTCTCCTTTTCCATACTGAGAGGCTGTTCTCATAACTAACTCCTTGGTTCCTCCTCCCGCTGGAATCAAGCCGGCGCCAAGCTCTACCAAACCCATGTAGGTTTCACTGTGAGCTTGTATTGAGTCTGCGTGCAAACTAAGTTCACAACCTCCCCCAAGGGTTATCCCAGATGTGGCAACAACAACAGGAACAGATGAGTGTCTAACCCTCATCATTGTGTTTTGAAAAACCCTAATAGATTCCTCAATTTTTTTAAAATCTCTGTTTCCCGCCAGCATAAATAACGTTCCTAGATCAGCTCCTGCAGAAAAGTAATCAGCTTCATTAGAGATAACAAGTCCTTTGAAATCTTTTTCACACGTGTCTATTGCTTTGTTTATTCCCATTAACACACCCTCTCCTATTGAGTTCATTTTTGTGTGAAACTCAAGGTTTAATATTCCGTCTTTTATATCATATAAGGAAACGTCTTTATTTGTCCATACAATATCGTTTTCCTTAAAGGCATCAAGTTGTATAACCTCCTCTTGTCCTGGAACATGACAATACTTTTTTTGTGATATGTTATAATATTCTTTTTTATTGTTTTTAAACCTGTAAAAACTTTTAATGTTATTAGACAACATTTCTTTAACCCATTCAGCTGGTTTTAGGTTCATGTCTATCATTTCTTTGTAAGCACCTTCTACACCTATAATGTCCCAGGTCTCAAAAGGTCCTTTTTTCCAACCGAAACCTGAGCAAATAGCGTTATCTATTTTATATATCTCATCACTAACCTCTGGTATCCTTAAAGAACAGTATCTGAAGGTGTCATAAAAAGTTGACCTATAAAAATCACCGTATTTGTTTTTAAGATTTATTAGCTTTTTTATCCTAACCTCAAGTTGTTCTGATTTCTTTATTTCTAAAAGAGACTCATCTTTTGTTTTTTCTGTGTCTTTATATTTAAGTGTTTTTAAATCAATTTCATAAAAAACTCTTTTTCCTTTTTCTTTTATTTCTTTCTTATAAAAACCTCTTCCTGTTTTGTCTCCCCATTGTTTGTTAATATATAAAGATTTTACTGAGGTTGGCAGTTCAAACATGGAAACAGACTCATCGTTTTTAAGGTCTTTCAAAAGGTTTTTAGAAACATTTACAGCTGTATCTAAACCGACAACATCCATTGTTCTAAATGTTGCTGATTTTGGTCTTCCAATTAATGTTCCTGTTAAAAAATCAACATCAGAAACACTCAAGTTGTTCTTTTCAACAGAATGTATGGTAGACATTAAAGAATAAATACCTAACCTATTTGCTATAAACGCTGGTGTATCTTTACATAAAACGGTTTCTTTTCCCAAAACAACAGACCCAAACTCTATAAAAAAATCAATAATTTGTTTTTTTGTGTCTTTGCCGGGAATTATTTCTAATAATCTTAAGTACCGAGGGGGGTTAAAAAAATGTGTGCCTAAAAACATTTCTTTAAAATTAGAGGTTCTTTTTTCAGAGATTTGAGATATAGGAATGCCTGATGTGTTTGTTGAAATTATAGTGTTTTTATTTCTGTGTTTTTCTATTAGGTCGTATACCGTTTTTTTAATTGATAGTTTTTCTACAACAGCCTCTATAATCCAATCGACAGAAGAAATTTTACTTATATCATCATCTAAATTTCCTGTTTTTATTTTATCGTAATCTGATTTTAAAAATAAAGAAGAAGGTTTTGCTTTTAGTGTGTTTAATAAAGATTCATTAACTATTCTGTTTTTTACATCTTTATCAGAAATTTTCTTATTTAATTTTCTTTCTTTTTCATTTAACTCAGCAGGAGAGATGTCTAATAACAAAACATCCATACCAACATTTACTAGATGACAAGCAATTCTAGAACCCATTATTCCTGACCCTACAACAGCAACTTTTTTAATTTTAATATTTTTCATTTATAAAGCAAGATTACTAAAATTTCAATAAACTTTTATAGCTCTTAAACTATAAACTTTTAAACAATAACATTATAATATTTATATTTTTCTTATTTCTAAATAAAAGTAATATTCATTATTATGTTAATATGTTAATAACAATTATTAATAAAGTATAAACACTTAATCAACACGTATTTAATTGACAATTAAGTTGTTATAAATGAGTTTAAAAAAAAAAGTATTTTAATGTGTATAATTAACTGTTAATTAAAAGAGTAAAAAAAACTTTCCTGTATATTGATTTTATTCTTTTTCTACTAAAAACATATTATCCACAGTTTCTTCAACATCAAAAACAACATCTTCAACACTCCAATTTGACCTAATTTCAATTTCTTCCTGATAATAAAAAACTCTCTCTGCTTGTCTTTTAGATTTTATACCAAAATAATCCCATTCAAAATTATCATTAACATCATTCACCACTCTTAAGTAATATTTACCAGGACTTATACTTTTAAAACTAAAGAAAGGAAACAAAATTTCATTTTTATAAATAGTACTAAAGTTTTCATCAACTAATTCAACAAAATATTTTTTGTTTTTATTAACACCCTTAACTTCTCCAGAAAAATCACCATAATAATCTTTACCCCTTACCCTTAACTCTTGAGAGGTAACACCTAAAGTATCTTTAGTTATTGAAACAAACTCGCCCTTTGGTATTAAAAAACTAATTGTTTTAGGATTTAACCTTTTATAATATCCAGAAACAACCCTATAAATAGAATCATTTTCAAAACCTAAACTGTCTTTAATTACCTTTTCTCTCTTGTTCTTTAAAAACAACTCAACAGAATCTATTAAAACAGCAAACTCACCAATAATTTTATTGTTTTCTAAAGAGATAACTTTGTTATAAAAAAACTTTTCAGGAATTAAAACAGTATCTATTAAAACGTCTACTTTAAATTCAGTTTTAATTAATGGCAAATTAAAACTCATTGTAAACAAGACGGTGTCGTCAATGTTTTGCGATGACCAATCTATGTTTAGGTCAAGTTCAAAATCTCTTTTCTGGTTTCCTGAAAAAGAAACATAAATACTATCTGTTATTTCGTAACCAACCCTATCATTT
>MDTB01205090.1_pt1 | contig 33300 bp, 36 predicted proteins | sample 811161 | NCBI WGS metagenome assembly MDTB01 (sample SAMN05326650, study PRJNA326480) | marine metagenome | isolation source: seawater | place: Mediterranean Sea | collected 2009 | reverse complement strand
CCGTGGCTGACAAAACTCCCGAAGCACCCGTGGCTGACAAAACTCCCGAAGCACCCGTGGCTGATAAAGCTCCCGAAGCACCCGTGGCTGACAAAACTCCCGAAGCACCCGTGGCTGATAAAGCTTCCGAAGCACCCGTGGCTGATAAAACTCCCGAAGCACCCGTGGCTAATGAATCTCCTGAGATACCTCAGGCTGAAAAAAAATAAACTATTTATTTACATATGAAAAAGAAAAAAAAGCTGAAAGTTATGAAAAAATTCGAGTACGATTTATTATTTTTTTCTAATGTACTTTAAAACATGAAGTCAACTTAAATTAACTAATAATCATGATAACCGTTGCTAGGATTGGAAAAATACATGGTATTAATGGTGATATAAAACTACACAGTTTCACTGATTACCCTAATGATATAATGAATTTTAAAAAATTTTATTTGGATGACGGTAATCCTATTAAAATAAAATTTATAAAAAAGAAGGGAGAGGCTTTTTTATGTAAAGTTGATTCCGTGCTACACCCTGATGGTGCAAAAAAACTAGTGAATCGTTTTGTTTTAATCAATGAGAAAGAACTTCCTGAATTAACTAATGGAAATTTTTATTTTAATCAGCTTCAAAAAATGCAAGTGCACTTAAATTCAAAAAAGATAGGAAATGTGATAAGTGTAAATAATCATGGTGCAGGTGACTATTTGGAAGTTAGAACGATAAAAAATAAAATAATACTCATTCCATTTATCAAGTCACATATCTCAAATACCGATTTAAAAACTAATACAATTAATCTAAATCCAATTTATTTTTCAGATGATATTTAATATAATTACACTTTTTCCGGATATATTTCCTGGGCCACTTAATAAATCCATAACAGGCAAAGCAATTCAGGAAAATAAATTAAAAATTAGAACTTTTAATCTTAGAGATTTTTCAAAATCTAAGAATAAGACTGTTGATGATAAACCTTTCGGAGGTGGTCCAGGGATGGTAATTAGGGCAGATGTGGTTCAAAGTGCTCTAGAACATGTAAAAAAGACTGTAAGAAAGCCGAAGATTATTTTTCTCACTCCTAGCGGAAAAACCCTAAATCAAAAAAAAATTAGAGAAATTGTAAATTTTAAAGATTTGATTATAATCTGTGGGAGATATGAGGGAATAGATCAAAGATTTGTGGATTACAACGACGTAGAGGAGATTTCCATTGGTGATTATATACTTTCCGGTGGAGAACTTGCTGCAATAATTTTAATTGACACTTGCGTAAGATTGATTCCTGAAGTATTAGGTAATAAAAAAAGTTTAATTGATGAGAGTTTTGAAAATAACCTGTTGGAATATCCACAGTACACCAAACCTCGAATTTGGAATAACATGGTTGTTCCTTATCCACTTTTTACTGGGAATCATGAGTTGATAGAAAAGTGGAGATTTGAGGAAGCACAAAAGAGAACTAAATTAATTAGACCAGACTTGTGGAAAAAAGTTAGAGATATTAAGGAAGACAAATGAACATTTTAGAAAAGTTTGAGTTGAATCAAATAAAAGAATTGACCAAAGACAAAAAATTCCCAGAATTTAAGGCTGGGGATACATTGAAAATTCATTTAAAGGTCAAAGAAGGTGAAAAAGAAAGAATACAAATCTTTGAAGGCGTTTGCATAGCTTATAAAAATGCAGGTATAAATTCTGCTTTTACAGTTCGTAAAATTTCCTATGGAGAGGGTGTAGAGAGAGTCTTTCCTGTTTTTTCTCCACAGATTTCTAAAGTTGAAGTATCAAAATTTGGTGATGTAAGAAGGTCTAAACTTTATTATTTAAGGCAAAGAAGTGGTAAATCGGCGAGGATAACCGAAAAAAACAAGTTTCTTAATAAGAAGAAGTCAACAGACGAGAATAAAAGTGGTAATGATCAGAAATCTGAGAAGGCTCCAATAAATTTAAAGAAAACAGATAATACAATTCTAACAGAAGGTATCAAAGATAACAAAGATACTGCACAAGGACAAGAATCCTAAAAGAATTTTTATAATGAGACCCCAAACTCTCTTCGATAAAATATGGAATAATCATCTTGTACACAAACAAATTGATGGTACCTGTTTACTTTATATTGACAGACATCTAGTTCATGAGGTTACAAGCCCCCAAGCTTTTGAAGGTCTTAGAAACAGTGAAAGAAAAGTTAGAAAGCCAAATTATACATTTGCAGTTGCTGATCACAATGTTCCAACATCTGATCGATCTAAGGGCATAGTTAATGCAGAAAGTAGATTACAAGTCGAAACTTTAGAGAAAAACAGTAGAGACTTTGGTCTCAATTTTTTTCCATTATTGGATAAAAGGCAGGGTATTGTCCATATAGTCGGTCCTGAACAAGGAATAACCCAACCAGGTATGACTATTGTGTGCGGAGATAGTCATACAGCAACGCATGGCGCCTTTGGTGCTCTGGCGTTTGGTATTGGAACTAGTGAGGTGGAACATGTACTAGCAACCCAAACCCTAATCCAAAAGCCAGCAAAGAACATGTTGATAAATATAGTTGGTTCAGTTGGTCCTAGTATAAGTTCAAAAGATATCATTCTTAATATAATTGGAAAAATTGGAACTGCTGGCGGAACTGGTTATGTTATTGAATATGCGGGAGACGCAATAACAAATCTTAGCATGGAAGGAAGGATGACGATATGTAATATGAGCATTGAGGCTGGGGCAAGAGCCGGTTTGATTGCTCCTGACAATAAAACTATTGAATATATAAAAGGCAGGCCATTTGCTCCAAAAAATAAGAATTGGGAAGATGCTGTAAAATTTTGGAAGAAACTCCCTTCGGATATAGGTGCAAAATACGATAAAGAAATTTTAATTAAGGCAAGCTCAATTGAGCCCCAGGTTACATGGGGTACCAGTCCACAAGATGTTATCTCCATAAATGGTCTAATTCCTGATCCGCTAAAAATAAAAGATTTGAGCAAAAGAAATTCTATTAAAAGATCGCTAGATTACATGGGACTAGAACCTAACCAAAAAATAAAAGATGTCAGCATTGACAGAGTCTTCATTGGATCTTGTACCAATGGAAGAATTGAAGATCTTAGAGAGGTTGCTAAAATTGCTGAGGGAAAAAAAGTTGTAGTTGACGCTATGATTGTTCCAGGATCAGGACTGGTAAAAGAACAAGCTGAAAAAGAGGGGTTGCACGAGATTCTTTTAAAAGCTGGTTTTGATTGGAGAGAACCCGGATGTTCTATGTGTTTAGCTATGAACCCAGATCAGTTAAAACCTAAAGAAAGATGTGCATCAACCTCAAATAGAAACTTTGAAGGTAGACAGGGTCGAGAAGGAAGAACACATTTAGTAAGCCCTGCTATAGCTGCAGCTTCAGCTATTAAAGGCAAGTTCTGTTTGGTAGAGGATTTGTAGTGGAAAAATTCAGAAAAATAACGGGCATTATTGCCCCTTTACCAATGATTAATATTGATACAGATATGATAATTCCTAAGCAATTTTTAAAAACAATAAAAAGATCTGGATTGGGCAAAAACCTTTTTTACGAATTGCGTTACGATTTAAACGGCAACTTAAGAAATGATTTCGTTTTGAATTGGGATCCTTATAAAGATTCGAAAATTTTAGTTACTGGAGATAACTTCGGTTGTGGAAGTAGTCGAGAACATGCGCCTTGGTCACTTCTGGATTTTGGAATTAAATGTATAATAGCGCCTAGCTTTGCAGATATATTTTTTAATAATTGTTTTAAAAATGGTATTTTGCCAATCAAATTGCCACAATATAAAATAGACATTTTAACATCTGTGGCAGAAAACAAGGAACTACTTACAATAGATCTTGAAAATCAAAAAATTATTCAAGAGAATGGAAAAATCCAATCCTTTGATGTTGATTCTTTTAGAAAAAAATGTTTGCTTGAGGGTTTAGACGATATTGGATTAACACTTGAGAAAGTTGAAAAGATTGATTCATATGAAGCTAAGGGTAAAAATAAAACACCCTGGATCATTGAATGAATAGAAAATTAGAAATTTTACTTTTACCTGGTGATGGAATTGGAAAAGAAATTTCTGTTGAGGCCGAAAAACTTTTAGAGTGGATAAGTCTAAATAGCAAATTCAAATTTTCTGTGACGAAAGATTTTATAGGGGGTGAGTCGATTGACAAACATGGTTTACCTTTAAGAAACGAAACGATTAATAAGGCCAAGAAATCAGATGCTATACTACTCGGTGCTGTTGGTGGTCCGAAATGGGAAAGTATTCCTTTTGAAATAAGGCCTGAAAGAGGTTTATTGAGAATCAGAAAAGAACTAGATCTTTTTGCTAATTTTCGGCCGGCAGTAGTTTTTGATTCACTTACAAATTCGTCTAGTTTAAAACCAGAAATAATTGAGTCTCTTGATATATTAATTATTAGAGAACTTACAGGTGGAATCTACTTTGGTGAACCTAGAGGAATAGAAAATCTCAGTAATAATGAGAAGAGAGGTTTCAACACACTGACGTATTCAACCTCTGAAATAGAAAGAATTGCATATGTTGCATTTGAAGTTGCAGAAAAAAGGAAAAAAAAATTATGCTCTGTTGATAAAGCAAATGTACTTGAATCTACTGCTCTTTGGAGGGAAGTTGTTTCAAATGTTGGAAAAAAGTTTCCAAATGTTGAGTTAACGCACATGTATGTAGATAATGCATCAATGCAGCTTGTAAGAGACCCAAGACAATTTGATGTGATTGTAACAACAAATATGTTTGGAGATATTCTATCAGATTGTGCGTCCATGCTCACTGGTTCGTTAGGTATGCTTCCATCGGCATCTATAAAAACTGAAAATAAAAATAAATGCTTAGGACTTTACGAGCCAGTTCATGGTTCTGCTCCAGATATTTCTGGGAAAAAATTAGCAAACCCAATTGCAATGTTATTAAGTGTTGGAATGATGATGGAATATAGCTTTGATGCAAAAGAAATAAATTTATTGTTGAAGAAAGCCATAAATAATGTTTTAAAAAGTGGAAGTTCAACGATTGATATCGCGAAACATAATGATAAAGTACTCAATACGGAACAAATGGGTAATAAAATACTAGATGAACTTGATAATTTAAATAATGACTAAATTTAATATAGCTATTGTTGGGGCAACTGGAAATGTTGGAAGAGAAATATTGCAGATTCTCAGTGAACGTAATTTCCCTGTAAAAAAAGTTTTTGCTCTAGCTTCAAAAAGCTCAGAAGGAAAGAGGGTTGACTTTGGGGTCAAAAAGATAAAAGTTCAAAGTCTTGAAAAGTTTAATTTTAAACACACTGATATTGTTTTATCTTCAGCAGGTTCTTCTGTCTCTGAATCTTTTGTTAAGAAGGCAGCTGATGCTGGAGCTATTACAATTGACAACACGTCACTTTTTAGAATGGATAAGAATGTTCCTCTTATTGTCCCAGAAGTAAATATAAAAGAGTTAACAAAATCAAAAAAAAAAATCATAGCCAACCCTAACTGTTCAACTATACAATTGGTTACAGCGCTTAAACCAATTCATGATGTGTTCAAAATTAAAAGAATTATAGTTTCAACTTACCAATCAACTTCTGGAGCAGGGAAAAAAGCAATGGATGAGTTATTCAATCAAACTCTCGACGTATACAAGAATAAGCCTTTAAAACCCCAAGTTTTTTCAAAACAAATTGCTTTTAATTTAATTCCGCAGATTGATACTTTTCTAGATGATGGAAAAACAAAAGAAGAGTGGAAGTTAATTGAGGAAACAAAAAAAATTTTAGACCCAAAAATTAAAGTTTTCGCCACATGCGTCAGGGTTCCTGTATTTATAGGACACTCTTTATCTGTAAATATTGAAACACAATCGTCTATTAACGAAAAGAAGGCTAGAGCAATTCTAGAAAAATTTGAAGGTGTGAATGTAATCGATAATACCACAAATAATGATTATGTAACACCAGATGAAATTGCTGGAAAAGACGAGGTATTTGTGAGTCGCATTAGAAAAGATGATAGTATCAAAAACGGCTTATCATTGTGGATTGTCGCGGACAACTTGCGAAAAGGAGCTGCGCTTAACACTGTACAAATTGCAGAAGAACTAATAAAAACAAAAACTAAATGAAAAATTTTTTAAGTAGATACTTCGAGGATTATTCTTTAAATCAAAAAATTAATCACTCTGTTCCAAGAACTATTACATCTGGAGATGTATCACTTTATTTGGCATCAACAGGGAGTAGATTTGCATTAAACTACTCTATAGAATTTTGTAAAAAACTTGGATTTAAAGAATTAATTATTGACGATATTTTACTTTTTCATATGGTTTTTGGAAGAACTGTGCCTGATTTATCATTAAATGCAATTGCCAATCTAGGTTATGCTGATGTAAGATTTCTTAAACCTGCATTTATTGGCGATACTTTACAATCTACATCTAAAATAGTTGGATTAAAAGAAAACTCAAATGGTAAGACCGGAACAGTTTATGTTTTCTCGGAAGGGGTAAATCAAAAAGGTGAGGTTGTTTTATCCTATTATAGATGGTTAATGATGCGAAAAAAAAATTTTGATTTACACTTGGAAGATAAAATAATTCCCGAAATGCCAAAGACTGTTGAAAAAGATAAATTATATTTAGATGATAACTTGCAATTAATTAATTGGGATCCTCAAATTACTGGAAGTAGTAATTTTTTTGATGACTATGAAATTGGAGAAGAAATTCACCATCTCGATGGACAAACTATTGAGGAAGCTGAACATCAAATGGCAACAAGGTTGTATCAGAATAATGCTAGAGTTCATTTTAATCAACATATTGAAAAAGACGGCAGATTTGGTAAACGAATCATTTATGGGGGTTATATTATTTCGCTCGCAAGATCAATAAGTTGTAATGGTTTGGCAAATGCTTTTAAGGTGGCCGCTATACATTCAGGCAAACACTCTGCACCTACTTTTAGCGGTGATACTATTTATGCATGGTCAAAGGTTTTAGGTAAAGAGGAGTTTAATGCAGAAACAGGAATCTTAAAGATAAGAACTCTAGCTTCAAAAAATTACTCAAAAATGAGCTTTCCAAGCTCAAACAATCTTCCGGAGCATATAGTTTTAGATCTAGAATATTCAGTTTTTATTCCAAAAAGGAAAAAATGAAAAAGAGTAAGTTACCCCTTTCCCCACATTTGCAAATCTATAAACCACAGTTAACATCAGTTTTATCAATCTCTCATAGATTTGCAGGAATTTTTCTTTTGATACTTTTTCCAATCTCTCTGGCATGGATTTTATGTTTATCGATTGGTGAAAATGCATACAACCTATTCGTAGATATAGTCACAACAAAAATAATGAAAATTTATTTTGTATTAGTAATTCTTTCACTTGTGTATCATTTATTGAATGGATTAAGGCATTTGTTTTGGGACTTAGGGTATGGCTTAAACATTAGGTCTTCTACAATTTTTGGTTCAATAATCGTAGTAATTACCTTTTTTGCAACATTAATTTCAATTTTAGAGATCTTCAATGAAACCAATTTTTTCTGAAAAAATATTGTGGCTCATACAAAGATTTTCCGCAATAACTAATCTAATTCTTTTAGCCTGGTTTATAACATCTTTGGGAAATTTTGATATTGCAAATTATCATCAGACTAAAAACTGGATTAAAGGTGATATTAATAAGCTATTAGTACTATTTGCTTTTCTTTCAATCTTGCTTCATGCTTCAATGGGTGTTTCAGTAATAATTGACGATTATTTACATTCAAAAATAAAAACAATAGTCATATTCCTTAAGAATTTTCTAACAGTTTTATTTATGATTATTTTAGGTTTCTGTTTGTATTTAATTTAAAAGAAACAATATATTAGTATATGGATTTGGAAATTAAAGAACTTGAATTTGATGTTATTGTAGTCGGCGCCGGGGGATCCGGCCTACGATCCGTTATGGGTTGTGCTTCTGCAAACCTTAAAACAGCATGCATATCAAAGGTTTTTCCTACGCGAAGTCATACAGTAGCAGCACAAGGTGGTATTAGTGCCGCGTTAGGTAACATGGGTGAAGACGATTGGAAGTGGCACATGTACGATACAGTTAAAGGTTCAGATTGGCTTGGTGACCAAGATGCAATAGCTTTTATGTGTAAAGAAGCTCCAGAAGCTGTTATAGAATTAGAACATTACGGTGTTCCATTTTCAAGAACAGAAGAAGGGAAGATTTATCAAAGGCCTTTTGGGGGAATGACAACAAATTTTGGCGAAGGTGTTGCACAAAGAACATGCGCTGCGGCCGATAGAACAGGTCATGCTATGTTGCATGCCCTTTATCAACAATCTTTATCCCATGATGCAAAATTTTTTATTGAATACTATGTAGTAGACTTAATAATGAATGATAAAAATGAATGTCAAGGAGTCATTGCTTGGAATCTTCACGATGGAAAGCTATATGCATTTAATGCAAAAATGACCATCTTAGCAACCGGTGGATACGGAAGAGCTTATTTTTCGTGTACTTCTGCACACACTTGCACAGGAGATGGTGGTGCCATGATATTAAGATCAGGTTTACCTTTACAGGATATGGAGTTTACACAATTTCACCCAACTGGAATTTATGGTGCTGGTGTACTAATTACTGAGGGTGCTAGGGGTGAAGGTGGATATTTAACCAACGGCCTAGGTGAAAGATTTATGGAAAAATATGCACCAAATGCTAAGGATCTTGCTAGTCGGGATGTTGTTTCAAGGTCAATGACTACCGAGATTATTGAGGGTAGAGGTTGTGGCGAAAAAAAAGACCATATCCATCTTAATTTGAGCCATCTTGATAATGCAGTTCTCGAAGAAAAATTACCCGGCATAACAGAGTCAGCAAAAATATTTGCTGGTGTTGATGTGAGGAAATCTCCAATTCCTGTCCAACCGACGGTTCATTACAATATGGGTGGAATCCCAACAAATATTCACGGTGAGGTATTAACTAGAGTAAATGGAAAAGACCAGGTGGTTAGTGGACTGATGTCCATAGGCGAGGCTGCATGTGTTTCTGTTCATGGTGCTAATAGGTTAGGGTCAAATTCTTTGTTAGATCTAGTTGTCTTTGGCCGTTCTTCATCAAAAAGATGTTCACAAATACTTTACAAGAATAAACCAAACTCCTCTCTGACAAGAAGTTCGTACTTCAGTGTATTGGAAAGATTTGAAAAAATAAGACTTTCTAATGGAAATTATAGAATATCAGAAATTAGAAATGAAATGCAGCATTGTATGCAGAGATATTGTGCTGTTTACAGATCTGGAGATGAGCTTATCAAAGGCAGAGAAATTTTGTTAGGTCTTTTAGAGAAATCTAATGAATTACAAATTCTAGACAAATCATTAGTTTGGAATACAGAGGTTGTGGAAGCACTTGAACTCCAAAACTTATTAGTTCAGTCACTTGCGAGCATGGAATCTGCTCTTTTAAGACAAGAGAGTAGAGGCGCTCATTCCAGGTCTGATTTTAAAAAGAGAAATGATAAAAAATGGCTAAAACACTGTCTTGTGTGGGTTAATAAAGATGGTAAAACAAAAAGCAATTACAGAGAAGTTACCTTAGAGACAAAAAATAAAGAGATTGAAACCATTGAACCAAAGGCTAGAGTTTACTAAGTATTTAAAATGGTCGAATTATTATTGCCTAAACATTCAAAACCTATTAAAGGTAAAACCTTTAAGCCAGAAGGTGAACATAACAACTATCTGAAACCAATCGAAATTTATCGTTGGGATAGATCTAATAATGAGAATCCAAGAATTGACACGTTTTGGGTAGACTATAGAAATGCTGGACCCATGATTCTCGATTCTTTAAATTATATTAAAAGTGAATTAGATAGCACCCTAACCTTCAGAAAATCATGCCGAGAAGGTATTTGTGGATCGTGTTCTATGAATATAAATGGAACAAACACACTCGCATGTCTTAAACCTCTTGAAAAAAATAATAAATCACTAAGAATATTCCCCCTACCTCATATGCATGTAATTAAAGATTTGGTAGCCGATCTTACTGAGTTTTATGAACAATATAAGTCTATTAAGCCATGGTTAAGACCTAATATCAAAAATAAAAAAAGGGAAATGTTGCAATCACCTGAGGATCGGAAGAAATTAGATGGACTTTACGAATGTGTACTTTGTGCCTGTTGCTCAACCTCTTGTCCAAGTTATTGGTGGAATAGTGAAAAATTTCTAGGTCCCGCGATACTTTTACAAGCTTACAGATTTATCATTGATAGCAGGGATAAAGATAGAAAAGAAAGATTAGAGATGTTAAACGATGCTTTTAAACTTTACAGATGTCATACAATTATGAATTGCACTAAGACCTGTCCAAAAAATTTAAATCCAGCTAAGGCAATTGCATCAATAAAAAAATTACAACTTACATTATAATTCAATTTGAAAAATTTTGATTTAAAGCTTGAAGATTTAATTTTAAAAAAATACAACATTCAACTTGATAGATCACAAAAAAACGTAGTTCTTTCATTAAAGGAAATGTTGGAAGAAAGTTTTTTTATAAACAAGTTTAAAAAAGCTCTGTTTAAAAAAAAAAACGGGATATATTTTTATGGGAAAGTAGGTCGTGGCAAATCGCTTATTTGCAGCGCAATTAATAACTTACTTTTAAAAAAATCAGAAGCTGAAATTTTTAATAATCTTATTTTTAAACTTCAGAAAAACCAAATATCCGGGGGGAAAGAAATGGAAGAAACAGAAAATTTTAATTAGCTTCTTCCACAAACTCAAATGCTAATTATTGATGAACTCCAACTGGATAACATTGCTGACATACATTTGATATTTAAATTTATTAAACTTGCTAAAAAGAAAAAAATCTTTTTAGTATTTATCAGCAATAGATCACCAGAAAATCTTTATGAAAATATCCAAGAAGATAAGTTCATTGATGAATTTAAAGATTTTTTTCGAAACAACTATTATCTTTTAAAAAATGAGTCTAGTAAAGATTACAGAATGAGTAACAAAATTGGAAATCACTTCTTTTTTTTTGGTAAAAATAAAAATAACAAAAGACAGGATTTTCTGGTGAAAAGAATTATAAAAAACGCAGATACCAAGTATCTTTTTATATCAGATCAAATTAATATCAAATTTAAATTAAATAGAAAATTTAAGTTAATTGATTGTGATTTTGATGAAATTTGTAGTTCTGTTTTGGGTAACAAAGAATATAAAATAATATCCGAAAGTTTTAATTATATAATAATCAGAAATATTCCCATCCTAGATGAAGAAAAGAAAGATTCTATTGCCCGGTTTATATTGTTAATAGATAATATTTATAAAAAAAAAATATTTCTTTCGGTTAGTTCAAAGTTTGGCCTAGATAAGATTTTTGATGCAAGAACAAGGAAATTTGAATTTAAAAGAACATACTCCAGATTGGTTGAAATGGGTTCACAAAAATATATATCAAGTTTTTTATAATTTTTTAAATTTTATGAGACTATAATATTACTGAGTTTAACTAAAATGTTAGAATTAGAAGAAAAAATTTTAGAGCTAAAGAAAAAGAAAAATGCAGTAATTTTAGCTCATTATTACCAAGATGAAGAAATACAAGATATTGCCGATTTTGTTGGAGATTCTTTAGATTTGTCAAGAAAAGCTGCCTCAACAGATTGTGATACAATTGTTTTTTGTGGAGTTAAGTTTATGGCTGAAGTCGCGAAAATACTCAATCCCAAAAAAAATGTTATACTTCCCGATTTAAAAGCTGGATGTTCTTTAGAAACATCATGTCCAACAAATGAATTTTTAGCCTTTAAGAATAGTAACCCAAGCCATCTTATTTTGTCGTATATTAATTGCTCAGCAGAGATTAAGGCACTTTCAGATGTAATTGTTACCTCTTCCAACGCAAAAAAAATAATCGACCAACTGCCAATAGATCAAAAAATCATTTTTGCACCTGATCAACACTTAGGAAGTTATTTAAATAAAGTGACTGGAAGAAATATGCTACTATGGCCTGGATCTTGTATAGTTCATGAAACCTTTTCAGAAAAAGAAATTGTAAAAATGAAAATAAGAAATCCAGATGCCAAAGTCATTGCCCATCCTGAATGTCCTGAACAAATTTTATCACATGCTGATTTCATTGGTTCTACATCCGCTCTTTTAAAAAATGTTGAAATCTCAAAGTCGCAAAAATTCATTGTTGCAACTGAACCCCACATTATTCATCAAATGAAAAAAATAGCTCCTAAGAAGGTTTTTTTTACAGCACCTGGACAAGGCGGTGATTGTTCTTGCGCAAATTGTCCTTACATGGAATTAAATACCATGGAAAAACTTCACGAATGTTTAAAAAATAGCTCCCCGAGTATTCACATTGAGAAAATACTTAGGATAAATGCAGAAAAACCATTAATGAAAATGCTAAAAATGAGCTGACAATGAAAAAAAATGTTAATTTATTAAAAGAAGCAATTAAAATTTTAGAAGAGGAGCTTAAAGTTGATTTAGGTAAAAAGTCATTTCGAGGTGATATTACAAGTCAAACCCTTATTAGTGAGCAAGACGAAAGAGAATTTTTAATAATCCCGAGACAAAAAATAGTTGTTTGTGGACTAAGTTTTATATCAAGGTTTATAAAAAATTTGTCAAAAAATATAAAATTTGTTTGTGTCTATGAAGACGGCGAAATTGTTAAGAAGAATCAGGTAATAGCAAAAATCTACGGGAATAGTAGAAGTATATTGGCTTTAGAGAGAACCATTTTAAATTTCTTACAACACCTTTCAGGGATTTCAACAACTACATACTTTTTAGTAAAGAAATTAGAAAAATCAAAAACTAGATTATTAGATACAAGAAAAACCACTACCGGGTTAAGAAAACTAGAAAAATATGCCACCCGCACTGGAGGAGCTAAAAATCATAGGCTTAATTTAAATGAAAAGATTTTGATTAAAGATAACCATATATGTATATGCGGTGGAATCGATTGTGTATTAAAAGTATTAAAGAAAAAGAAAATTACAAACTATCAAATAGAGTGTGATAATTTGTCACAAGTAAGAAAACTTCTTAATTTTGGGTGTAAAAACTTACTTTTAGACAATATGACTCCTAAAAGTATTAAAAAATCTTTAGAACTCGCAAAAGGTAAAAAAGTAGAATTTGAATTAAGTGGTGGAATAAATATAAAAAATATTGACAAATTTGCTAACCTAGGTGCAAATTTTATATCTTCTGGTGCCATAACTCAGAGTGCTCAAAAAGTTGATATAGGCTTAGATATTTTTTAAATATCTTTAAGTTTTATAAACGCAAGTATAGAATTATTCAAGTTTTATGAAAAAAATCAGTCTTATTGGAGCAGGAGGTATTGGTGGTGAACTAGCCTCTCTAATTGCCTTTAAGTCAATTGGTAGCATTTGCTTAATTGACATCGATGAAGGTATTGCAAAAGGGAAGGCTCTTGACCTTGTTCAGAGTGCTTCTGCAAAAAATGTAGCTTTAGACATTAATGGTTCTTGCAAATTGTCAGAGATTAAACACAGTGATGTTATTGTAGTTACTGCTGGCATCTCGAGAAAACCAGGGATGAGTAGGGATGATTTAATAAGCACAAATGTAAAAATTATAAATGAGATTGGAGAGGCCATAAAAGAGTATTCTAAAGATGCCTTTTTAATATGTATTACGAATCCTTTGGATGCAATGGTTTGGGTATTAAAAAAGGCCAGTGGAGTCAAAAAAAATATGATACTTGGTATGGCAGGAGTATTAGATTCATTGAGATTCAAATATTTCTTATCTCAGGAGTTAGATATTTCATATAACTCTATTCATGCGATGGTACTTGGAGGTCATGGAGATACAATGGTTCCGCTTCTAAACCATGTCTCCATCAACGGGATTTCAGTTAATGAGTTTATTAGGAACGGTATTATTACCTTAGATCAGCTTGAGGAAGTAATAAAGAAAACTCGAAATGGTGGTGGTGAGATTGTTTCGTTATTAAAAAATGCCTCCGCTTTTTACTCTCCTGCTGCTAGTGCTCTAGAAATGATTGAATCCTACTTATATAACCAAAAAAAATTATTAGCATGCTCCACCTTTCTTGAAGGAGAATATGGCGTTAATGATCTTTTTGTAGGAGTTCCAGTTATCATTGGAAAAAAAGGAGTAGAAAAAATCCTGGAATTAGATTTTAAGGAGAGTGAAAAAAATGAGTTTGAAAACTCAGTTTTATCTGTTAAGGAATTAACTCAAAAATGTAAAAAACTACTAGTTTAATTATTTTTTTTATGTAAAATCCCTTAATCTAAACTTTTAATGTTGTTATTTGAGGAACAATATGGATATTCATGAGTATCAAGCAAAGCAGCTTTTATCAAAATTCGGGGTAAACATACCAGCAGGTGAAATAATTTATCAACCACACGAGGCTGTTACAGTTACTTCGTGGTTAAATGAAGAAGAAGTTATGGTAAAGGCACAAGTTCACGCAGGTGGTAGAGGTAAGGCTGGTGGAATAAAAAAATGCTCAGGTCAAGATGATGTAGTTTCTACAGTTGAAAAGATGATTGGAATGAAACTAATTACCGCACAAACTGGGGGCAAACCTAAAACTGTTACAAGAGTTTATATTGAAAAAGCACATAATATTCATAAAGAGTTATATTTTTGTATTTTAGTTGATAGAGAGACGGGTGGCAACACTATCATAGCTTCTACTAAGGGAGGTATGGATATAGAAAAGGTTGCTGAAGAAGATCCTGAAAGTATTTTTAAGGTAAAACTATCTCCAGGAAACAGGTTGTTAGCACACCATGCAAGAACCATATCCTATGAACTCGGGTTGAAAGGAGTAGTTGCTAAAAAAGCCCAAAAGAATCTAATGAGTGTTTATAACGCATTTGAAAAACTTGATGCTGCTATGATTGAAATTAACCCCTTAGTAATTACCAAAGAAGATGAAGTTATCGCATTAGATTGTAAAGCCACATTTGATGATAATGCTTTGTACAGACAAAGACAAATAGCAGATATGAAAGATGATAATGAATATGATCCTTTAGAATTGGAGGCTGCAAGACATGATTTAAATTATGTCAAGCTTGACGGCAATATTGGGCTGATGGTTAATGGTGCTGGGTTATCGATGGCTACTATGGACATTATAAAATTTTATGGAGGGGAGGCTGCCAATTTCATGGACGTTGCTGGAGCCGCCACACCTCAAAGAGTAGCTGCAGCATTTAAATTAATTTATAGAGACCGAGATGTACAGGGAATACTTATAAATATTTTTGGAGGGATGATGAGGTGTAACGACATTGCGCAGGGTTTAGTTGATGCTTCTAAAGAGGTAGGACTCGACAAACCGCTTGTCGTGCGATTAGAAGGAACAAATGTAGATTTAGGAATGGATATCTTAAAAAATTCAGGTTTCCCTATTACTCCAGTCCCAACAATGGAACAAGCTGCTAAAGAAATTGTCGAACTTGTAAGGAAAAAATAATGGCGGTTTTAATTACTAAAAAATCAAAAATTATATGTCAAGGTTTTACCGGATCTCAGGGAACCTTTCACTCAGAGCGAGCAATTGAATATAATACTAACATTGTTGGGGGTGTTACACCTGATAAGGGTGGAATGGTACATTTAAATGTTCCTGTTTTTAATACGGTTGCTGAAGCTAAAAAAAAAACTGGTTGCAATGCCTCTGGTGTATTTGTGCCTCCACCTTTTGCAGCTGATGCAATCCTAGAAGGAGTTGAAGCTGAATTAGATTTAATTGTTTGTATAACAGACGGAATCCCCACCAGTGATATGCAGAGAGTGAGGCGAGAAATGAAGGGATCAAAGACACGCTTAGTTGGCCCGAATTGTCCAGGCGTTCTAACACCAGGTATTGGTAAAATTGGCATTATTCCGGGACATATATGTAAACCTGGTAGAATTGGAGTTGTTTCCCGGTCTGGAACCCTCTCATATGAAGCTGCTGTTCAAACTTCATCTCTTGGTCAATCAACCATAATAGGGATTGGAGGCGACCCAGTAAATGGTACAAATTTTGTCGATGCTCTTGAGTTATTTTTAAATGATAATGAGACTGATGGCATTGTCTTGATTGGAGAAATTGGAGGTACACCGGAAGTTGAGGGTGCCGAATTTATAAAGTCTTGGAAAGGTAAGTTTAGCAAGCCAGTTGCAGGCTTTGTGGCAGGCGCAGCAGCTCCCAAAGGAAGAAAGCTTGGTCATGCAGGCGCTATAGTTAATTCTGGAGCAGAAACAGCCGACGCGAAAAAAGAGGCACTCAGAGAAGCAGGGGTAATTGTCGCAGATACAATTACAACTATCGGCGAAGCAATGAAGAAAGCTATGGAGAATTAATATGATCAATAATGCCTTAATCTATTATTTAGGAGAAAATAAGCCTAACCTTATAACTGATATCACAAACTATCTAACTGAAATGGGGGGTGATTTCTCAGGAGTTACTTTTGCAACCCTTGGTAGAGGTTGTGAGCTTACAATGATTTATGAGAAAAAAGTTGAAACTAATTTTGATGAATTACAGAATGGATTAAATAATATTGAATCTTGTAAAAATGGTGAAATTCAAGTTAAACCATTTGAATTAAGTACTGAGGGGGGACCAATCTCTAAAATCACTCACAGAATAATATTATCAGGAGAAGACCAAAAAGGTATATTGAACAGAATTATTAAGACACTAGATGAAAATTCAGCAGTTATTGTCAGGATGAATACTGAGAAAATAACATATCCTGAACATACCCAGTACTTCTGTAGGTTTGCAATTTCTGTTAGAGAAGAATATGCGCCCCAATGTTTATCAGAAATAGTTAAGGTAGCTGGGCAAATGAAACTTACTTTTAGATACGAAACCTCTTAGTTTAATCTTTAGACCTTGGGTGATAATTTTGAATTGCTTTTTCAATATTTTTTAAATTAACGGCTGTATACTTCTGAGTTGAAGATAAAGATTTATGACCTAATAATTCTTGTATAGTCCTTAGATCTACATCATTCTCAAGAAGTTGCGTAGCAAAAGTATGTCTCAATGAATGTGGTGTAGTATTATCTGGCAAAGCTGTAATTGATCTTAATTTAATTAATTCTCTTTGAATTATTATTGGATTTAGTTTTTTACCTCTGACACCCAAAAAAATGTAACCATATTTGTTAAAACTTTTTGGCATATCCTTGATCATTTTAAAAATGTAATCTTTTAAATCTTTCAAAATTGGAATAGATCTTTCAGTATTCCCTTTTCCTTTTATGATAAGAAAATCATTGAAGCCAATGTCACTTATTTTTAAGTTTAAAACCTCTGAAATTCTTAGTCCATAACCCCACATCATCAAAAACACTGAAATATTTCTTTTTTTTATCCATTCTTTTTTCTTTTCTTCTTGAAAAGCGATTATTCTTTCAATGTGAGAAATGTCTAATGGTCTAGGCAAAGATTCTTTAAAATTTGGTGATTTTATATTGGAGATTTCAGGGTTAATTGAAATCTTTTTTTTTTTCAAGAAAATTAAAAAACTTTTTAGTGATGAAAGAGCTCTTGCATTGCTTCTTTGAGATGTTCCTTTTTTTAATCTTTCATAAAACCAACCTCTTAACGAATTTTTATCTAACTCACAGAGATCAATTAATAAAACTTTTGCATTTTGGTAGTTCTCAAGAAATAAAAAGAAAGATTTAACATCCGTTCCGTAGCCTTTGAGTGTATTTTTTGACAATCTTTTTTCACTGCCAATCCAGACAAGCCATTCCTCGAAGTAAATTTTAAGTTTTTTTTCCATTTAAGTTCAGTTGTTTAATTTTTGCGTTTATAACTAAGCACAAGAAATTGATTAGTTCGGTTCCTTTGTTACCAATAAAAACTTTCCCACTACTTCCAAATATCAATAAACTTGGACAGTTAAAAATTTCATAATCTATTGAGAAAATGGCATTTGAATATATTTTATTTTGAGCTTCGCCAAAAAGTTTACATTTATCATCAACAGCATCCATTATAAGTCCATTATGATTATTAAAAATATTATTTAGTGTTTGGTGATTAAATTTTTCCCCCCCAAATTTTTTTACATCATTGCTTGAAGAAATAAGGAAAACTTTTTCTAAATCTAATTCATCTGCAAGTTTCTTATTTAAATAATCTGAAAAAAATTCAAGTTTATTAATATTTAAGATTTGTAAAACCAAATAAAAAATTTTCTTTTGCGTGAAAAAATTATGTTTGGAAATTGAAATTAGGTCCATGTATTTATTTCTCAAACTGTTCAACATCCAATCCTTAAAAGAAATCACCGACTTAGTTGAAAATTTTTCATTGCCAGTTGAAGGAAAGTTAAGCTTTGTTAGCAACTCAGATTTATCCAAAAAGAAATCTGGATTTTTTTCTAGAAAACTACTTATATTACTTTCACTAATTTTTTTTTTTAACATAGATTCAATAACTACAAATCATCTTGTATCATTGTTATACATATTAGAAAATTAATCTAGTGTAAATTTCCAATGATTGTCAAAATACTATTAGGACTTCCAATTAATAAAACCTTTACTTACACTATCAGTAGGGAGCTTGAGAGGATAAATTATAAAGTTGGTAATCTTGTTGAAGTAAATTTTAGAGGATCAAAAAAAATTGGAATTATTTTAGAAAAGAATAAAACTTCCAAAATAAAAAAAGTAAAAGATGTTAACAAAATCTTTGTTTCTGTATTAATAAAAGACTCAATACTGTCTGCTATAAAACTATACTCAGAGTATACTTGTAATCGAAAATCTGATCTAATAAAAATTCTACTATCTAATTTCAACTCCAAAAAATTAGTCTACGAGGATGGTTATGAGCAAATAAATTTGCCTGATAAATTTAATTTAGTTGAAAAAAAAATTAATATTCTTAGCTGTGAACAAGAGTATGCAATTAAAAAGATTAGCAAAACAGGTCTGAACAAGTTTAATGTTTTTGTTTTAGACGGAGTAACTGGTTCAGGTAAGACCCGAGTTTATCTGAATATTCTTTTAAAAGTTCTTAAAAAGAAATGTCAATGTTTAATTTTAGTTCCAGTAATATTTTTAACTAAACAATGGATTGAAAGTTTTGTTAAAGAATTTGGTTTTAGTCCAAATATTTATCACTCGTCTATTACAAAGTCTGAAAGAGAAAAAATCTGGATTGGTGTTGTTACAGGAAAAATAAATTTAGTAATTGGGACAAGGTCAGCGTTATTCTTACCATTTTCAAATTTAAGTTTTATGGTAATCGATGAGGAACATGATATTTCATACAAACAGGAAACAGGTACTATTTTTAATTCTAGAGACTATGGAATAGTTTTGGCTAAATATTTTAACTGTCCAGTTGTTTTAGCGTCCGCAACACCTTCAATTGAAACCATATATAATTGTAGGATAAATAAATATATAAGAGTTTCTCTTAACAAAAGAATTAAGAATTTACCACTGCCTAAATTACAGATCATTGACATGAGAAGCCAAAAAAAAAGGCCTGATAGATGGATATCTGAGAAGCTTGAATTTGAAATCAGAGAAACACTTAGAGAAAAAAAACAAACTTTAATGTTTCTTAATAAGCGAGGTTATGCACCAGTAATTTTTTGTAAGATTTGTGGTCAATCAAAAATCTGTCCATATTGTGATTATTCACTGGTTCTTCATAAAAAATATGATAACAAAACAAAGGATTTCTTGGCTTGTCATTGGTGTGATTACAAAGAAGAATTTAAAAATAATTGTTGTGATTGCAACAAAGAATCTTTGGTTGCAGCAGGGCCAGGCATTCAAAAATTATTTGAAGAAACGAAAGATTTGTTTCCAAAAGCTAAAATACTTATGATTTCCAGTGACACTCTTGACAAAAAAAACGACGTTGACAGGGTTATAGATTCTATCGTTTCAAAAAAAATTGATATTATAGTTGGAACACAAATAATATCAAAAGGACATAATTTTCCAGACATCTCAACTGTAGGAATTGTTAATATTGATAATCAATTGAAATCCTTTGATATAAGATCTAACGAAAAGATATTTCAAATGCTTACCCAGGTTTCTGGTAGAGCCGGAAGAGAATATCTTTCAAGAGGAGTTTATATTCAAACATTTTTTCCAAATGATAAATTAATACAAAATTGTGTGAAAAGTTCAAAGGAAAATTTTTATGACGAAGAACTTACAAAACGAGAGGAAAATATGGAACCACCGTTTTTTAATTTAATCTCAATTGTTAATCAAAATAAGGACTTAAATTTGCTAAGATCTCAAAATAAACTTATAAAAGATGAACTTAGAAAATTTAAAGAACTGTCAGTTTATGGTCCTGCACCATCACCAATTTTTAAGATAAGGGGTAAATTTAGGTACAGATTTTTATTAAAATTCAGAAGAAGTTTTAAAAATAAAAAAGAATTAAAAAGAAATTTGTTACTCCTCAAAGAAAATAAGAAATTAAATCTAAAAGTAGATGTTGATCCTTTGAATTTTGTTTAACTAAATTTTTTTTTGAAACATTGAAACACTTTTTATCTTATGTTAAAAAAATCTTTTAACAAAGAGCTTAAATTGACAAAAAAAATTCTAAATTTTTCAGAAATTTGTGTAAGGTATGCAAAAGCTCTCATTAGTCTTCATGGAGATGATAAAAATATTAAAAAAGCTTCGGAGGAATTAGGTTCAATAGTAGAGTTAAAAAATACATGTAAAGATTTTGAAAATTTCCTAGCTAATCCAATATTGGCTCCAGAAAAAAAAATAATAATTCTAAAGAAAATTAATAAAAAAATTAAACTTTCAATATCAACTCTTAACTTTCTTTGCGTGCTATCTAAGCATAATAGGTTATTTGCAGTGGAACGCATTCACCATGTTTTAAAAGATCTTATTGGGAAAAAAAATAATGAGTCTAGGCTTGAGTTAATAACAGTAACGAAAGTAGATAACAAACTTGAGAAAAAAATTGGTGATAAAATTTCCGAGTTGGTTAATAAGAAAATAAAAATAGATAATATAATTGATGAAAATATAATTGGCGGTATGATCATAAAGATTGATTCTCTAATGATTGACTGCTCTATTTCTTCAAAACTTAGTGAATTGGGTAATTTAGAGAAAGGTAGTTACTAATGACAATTGATGCATCAGAAATTTCAGAAATACTTAAAAATGAAATTTCTAATTATAGCGAACAACCCAAAATTTCTGAGGTTGGTACAGTTCTTAATGTTGGAGATGGAATAGCTAGAGTTTATGGGCTTGATAATGTACAAGCGGGCGAAATGGTTGAATTTCCAGGAAAAATTCAAGGAATGGCTCTCAATTTAGAAGAAGATAATGTAGGTGTCGTTATTTTTGGAAATGACAGAGAAATAAAAGAAGGAGATATTGTTAAAAGAACTGGTAATATTGTCGAGGTTCCTGTTGGAAAGGGTCTTCTTGGTAGAGTGGTAGACGGTCTAGGCCAACCGATTGATGGCAAAGGCAAACTTAAGGATGTAAAAAAACAAAGAGTTGAGGTTAAGGCACCCGGTATAATGCCAAGAAAATCAGTACACGAACCTATGCAAACTGGTATAAAGGCAATTGATAGCTTAATTCCAATTGGAAGAGGACAAAGAGAACTTATAATTGGAGATAGGCAAACTGGAAAAACTGCTGTAATAGTTGATACAATTTTAAATCAGCGTCAAGTCAATTCAGGTAAAGATGAATCAAAAAAACTTTATTGCATTTATGTTTCGATTGGCCAGAAAAGGTCTACGGTCGCCCAAATCGTAAAAACCCTAGAAGATTATGATGCGTTAGATTATTCAATAGTAGTTGCAGCAACCGCATCAGACCCTGCACCATTACAATTTTTAGCTCCATATACAGGATGCGCGATGGGTGAGTTCTTTAGGGATAATTCCATGCACGCAGTTATCTTTTATGATGACCTTTCAAAACAGGCTGTTGCATACAGACAAATGTCTTTACTGCTTAGGAGACCACCTGGCAGAGAAGCATATCCTGGAGATGTTTTTTATATACATTCCAGGTTACTTGAGAGAGCTGCTAAAATGAGTGAAAAAGAGGGGGCAGGATCACTCACTGCGCTACCGGTGATTGAAACACAGGCAGGGGACGTATCTGCATATATACCTACTAATGTGATTTCTATTACCGATGGACAAATCTTCTTAGAAACAGAATTATTTTTTAAAGGTATAAGACCAGCTGTAAATGTTGGTTTGTCGGTTAGCAGGGTGGGCTCTGCAGCACAAATAAAAGCAATGAAACAAGTATCGGGGTCTATAAAACTAGACTTAGCTCAATTTAGAGAGATGGAAGCCTTTTCACAATTTGCTTCTGACTTAGATCAGTCAACTCGAAAACTTTTAGACAGAGGAAGAAGGTTAACAGAGATCCTTAAACAACCTCAATATACTCCGTTGAGTGTTGAAGAGCAGGTCGTTGTAATTTTCGCAGGTGTAAATGGTTTTTTAGATAAAATTCAAATATCAGATATCACCAAGTTTGAGGAAGAGCTCCTTTTGCAACTTAAAGGTGCTGGAAAAGAAATAATATTAGAACTTAAGAAAAGTCAAAGCATTTCTGATGAATTCAAACCAAAAATTGAAAAGTTTTTATCTAACGTATCAAAAAAATTTTTTAAAGAATAATCATGCCGAGCCTAAAAGATCTTCGAAATAGAATTTCCAGTGTTAAATCAACTAAAAAGATTACTTCTGCTATGAAAATGGTGGCAGCTGCCAAATTAAGGAAGGCTCAAGACAACGCATTCGCAGCCAGACCTTATTCCCAAAGTATGAATAAAATTTTAGATACTTTGAGTAGCAATCCAAATATGGTATTTCAAAAACCGTCACTCATATCCGGAAAAGAGAAAAATGATACAGTTTTGTTAGTTGTTTGTTCTGCTGATAGAGGTCTTTGCGGGGGCTTTAATGGATCTATAATTAGATATACGAAAAAAAAAATTTTCCAACTTAAAAATGAGGGAAAGCAAGTAAAACTTGTTTTTATTGGAAGAAAGGCTTATCAAGCTTTGAAAAGGAATCATGCAAACGATACTTTAAAAGTATTTACAGATTTTGCTAATCCAAATATTGATTTTAATGTGGTTAGTGAAGTAAGATCTTTTTTAATACAAAATTTTTTTGGCGACAGTTTTGATTCTTGTATACTAGTATTCACAAAGTTTAAAAGTGCAATCAGTCAGGAAGTTACAGATAAGGTAATCTTACCTTTGTTATCAATGAGTGAAGAAGAAAATGATGAACTTGGAGTCAAACAAAATCTTTTTTATGAATTTGAACCGAACGAGGAAGAAATATTAGATGATATTGTGCCAAAAAACATTGCAATTCAAATTTTTACTGCATTGCTCGAAAGTACTGCGAGCGAACAAGGTGCTAGGATGACGGCTATGGACAATGCAACTAGAAATGCTAATGATATGATTGACAATCTGACACTTTTTTATAATCGCTCGAGACAAGCAGTAATAACAAAAGAACTAATTGAAATCATTTCTGGAGCTGAAGCAATTTAATTTAGGAGAACTTATGACTAATAAAGGAAAAATTAAGCAAATACTTGGAGCTGTAGTTGATGTAAGCTTTGAAAAAAAACTACCAGAAATTCTTAATGCACTTTCCATAAATCATAACAACAAGGACTTGATTCTGGAAGTTGCTCAACATTTAGGCGAGAATACTGTAAGAACAATTGCCATGGACTCTACAGATGGACTAGTTAGAGGTCAAGAGGTATTAGACACTGAGATGCCAATTTCTATCCCTGTCGGACCTGAAACGCTTGGCAGAATTATGAACGTGATAGGCGAACCGGTTGATGACAGGGGGCCAGTTAAGACAAAAAGTAAGTCTCCGATTCATAAAGAAGCGCCAAAGTTTGTTGATCAGTCTACCGAATCAGAAATCCTAATTACAGGAATAAAGGTTGTGGATCTTCTTGCGCCCTATTCAAAAGGTGGAAAAGTAGGTTTATTTGGTGGTGCGGGTGTTGGTAAGACAGTGTTGATCATGGAGTTGATAAATAATATTGCAAAAGGACACGGTGGATATTCAGTTTTTGCAGGTGTTGGAGAGCGAACAAGAGAAGGAAATGATCTTTATAATGAAATGATAGAATCTGGAGTTATAAAGCTTGACTCTAATGATTCAAAAGCTGCTCTTGTTTACGGTCAAATGAATGAACCACCTGGCGCGAGAGCAAGAGTTGCTTTAACTGGTTTAACTATGGCTGAATATTTCAGAGATCAAGAAGGGCAGGATGTCCTATTATTTGTTGACAATATTTTTAGATTTACACAAGCTGGCTCTGAAGTTTCCGCTTTACTAGGAAGAATACCATCAGCTGTGGGTTATCAACCAACTTTATCAACAGATATGGGTGCATTACAAGAGCGCATTACCTCAACGAACAAAGGTTCTATAACATCTGTTCAAGCTATCTATGTTCCAGCGGATGATCTTACGGACCCTGCGCCTGCTTCATCTTTTGCTCATCTTGATGCCACGACAGTACTATCGCGCCAAATTGCAGAGCTTGGCATTTATCCTGCCGTCGATCCTCTGGATTCCACCTCAAGAGTTCTCGATCCCAGAGTAGTTGGTGAGGAGCATTACTCTGTTACCAGAAGAGTTCAGGAAATACTTCAACAGTACAAATCACTTCAAGATATCATTGCAATTTTAGGTATGGATGAATTATCTGAAGAGGATAGATTAGTTGTTGATAGAGCAAGGAAAATACAGAGATTCTTATCTCAACCCTTTCATGTCGCAGAAGTATTTACAGGTACACCTGGTGTTTTTGTTGACCTTGAAGAAACGATCAAAGGTTTCAAAGGTCTAATTGAGGGAAAGTTTGATGAGATCCCCGAAGCTGCTTTCTATATGGTAGGGACAATTGATGAAGTTATGGAAAAAGCTAAGAAAATGAAATCATAAGTTATGAAAGTAAATATAATAACACCAGACAAAACTGTTTACTCAAATGAAGCAAATTCAGTAATTATTCCAGGTTCAGAGGGTGATCTCGGTTTATTGGAAAATCACTCTCCAATAATTTGTTCTTTAAGACCTGGATTGATTTTAATATATAAAGACGATAAATGTTTAAAAAAAATCTTTGTAAATGACGGTATTCTTGAGTTTTCTGAAAATAATGCAATCATCCTAACAGAAAACGCCACTGATATAGATGGAATAAATTCTCAAGATATTAAAGATAATATCAAAAAATACGAAGATGTCGGAAATGAACAATTAGCTAAAATTGAAAAAAACAAATTGTTTAGTATTGAAAACCAATTTTATAACTAAACATAATATTTTTTAAAATAGTCTAAAATTTCAGAATACATTTTCTTTTTGAATGGTACCACATTATCAACAATTGATGATGGTTCGACCCATTTCCATTCTTTAAACTCTGGTTTTAATGTATCAATCCTAATTTCTTTATCATTGCCCAAAAACTTACAAGCAAACCACTTTTGCATTTGTCCTGTGAATTTACCCTGCCAAATTTTTTTTCTTAGGTTGTTGGGCAAATCGTAAGAAAGCCAATTTTTTGTAGAATCAAGGATTTCTACATTCTCAATACTGGTTTCTTCTTTCAATTCTCTTTTCATTGCTTGCAATTCCGTTTCATGATTATCAATACCTCCCTGAGGCATTTGCCAGTAGTTATCAAAATCTATTCTTTTACCTACCCAAATTTTTTTATCATTACCAATTAGAAAGATACCAACTCCCTTTCTAAAGGATTTGTTCATAAACGAACTCAATATTTTTTTTCATTAGTTATACTTAATGCCAGAATCAAATCTAATGCTCTTGATAACTGGTAGTCCTCAAATTTAGATTTGTCATTTTCCTTAATTTCTGTACTACTTTTCGTATCCGTAATTTGTTCATTTTTTATAGCTTTAGGTAAATCAGATTCTTTTCTCGCTGAGATATTTTTTTCTAATGGTTTAATTACAGATTGTTCAACTAAAATATCAGGATCTATACCAGTCTGCTGGATCGACTTTCCTGATGGGGTGTAATATTTTGCTGTTGTTAACTTAATAGCTACTCCATCACCCGAAGGCAGAATTGTCTGAACCGATCCTTTACCAAAGGATTTTGTCCCCATGATTATGGCTCTTTTATGATCTTGCAAAGCTCCGGCCACTATTTCCGAAGCAGAAGCGCTTCCTTGATTTATTAATACAACCAATGGTAGCCCTTTAATTAAGTCATTTTTTGCTGCATTAAATCGACTTCCATCACTTTTCTTTCTTCCTCTAGTAGAGACTATCTCTCCTTGAGCTAAAAATATATCAGTCACATTAACAGCTTGATCCAATAAACCACCAGGATTGTTTCTAAGATCCAAAATATATCCCAAAATCTCGGTTTGGGATTCATTTTGTATTTTTTTTATTGCATCTTTAATTTCCTCATCAACTTTTTGGTTAAATGATGATAATCTTATATATCCAATGTCATTTTCTAATCGGTATTTAACAGACTTAAGTTCAATTATATCTCGTATTATTTCAATATTTACAGATTGATTTTTGTCTCTTCTAATTGTTAGTTTTATTTTTGAACCAACTGAACCTCTCATTAAAGCTACCGCATCTGACAATGACATGCCTAATATTGATTCATCATCTATATGTGTAATCAGGTCTCCTGACATTATCCCTGCTTTTGATGCTGGAGTATCATCGATAGGGGCTATGACTTTTACAAACCCATCTTCAACAGTAACCTCAATGCCTAAACCACCAAATTCTCCTTTAGTCTGAATCTTCAATTCATTTAGTTCATCAGTATTTAAAAATGTCGAATGAGGGTCAAGTGAACTTAACATACCTTCTATAGCAGCCTCAATTAAATCCTTAACATCAACTTCTTCGACGTAACTATTTTTAATTTTCTCAAAAGCTTCTCCAAATAAATTTAATTGCTTATAAATTTCTTTTTCTTCATTCGCATTTAGAATAAAAGGCAAAAACGATAAATGTAATATCAATAAAAAATTTTTAAACATACCTTAATTATGGAGATTTTTTACAAAATCTCAACTTTTCTTTTCGGATCAATTATCTTACCTTTGTATCTTAATTCGAAATACACTCTTTGAGGTTTATTATTTGAAGGAAGGTTTTTCGCGATTGGCTCTCCTGCAACAACTTCAGAACCAACTTCAGTAATTATTTTTTCAACACCAGTAAGTATGGAATGATAACCCTCCTCATTATCAATGATTAGAACATTTCCATGACCTTTAAGTGTTTCAGCCCACTTAACCCTTCCTGCTATTGGAGAGACAATGTATGAACCCTTCTTAGGTTGAAATAGCATTCCATTTTTGGTTAGATAATCATTTGATTGTCCAAAACTTGATATAATTTCCCCAATGACAGGATATCGAATCCCACGAGATGTATCGTTAGCATTTAATAATTTTCTATTTTTTGTTGTTGCTTTTACTAAATCTTCAATATTTCTGACCTTGCTTTTTAATAGTGTTTGTTGGCGTTGAAATTTTTTTTTAGTCTTAGGTTCTTGATACAAGTTTTTTTTAGTAATTTCAGAATCCAGCTTTCTTTTAAAATCTATAAGTTTTTTATTTTGTTTCGCTAATCTCTGCTTTTTTTCAAGAACAATAATTTCGGTTTTTTTATAGGTTAAAAAAGAGTCTAAAAAAATATTGATATCTTTTTTTGTAAGTTGATAAATTGATTGTGTTACTAAATTTTGAACGACAATACTTTGTTTTTTAGTCTGAAATGATTTTAAATATTCAATAAAGTCATTTTGATTTGTATTATTTTTGAAAAGAAGAAGGATTCCCTCCAGAATATTAGCCTTATCTTTGATTTGTTTTCTTAAAATTTCTTGTTTTTGTTTGCTTCTCTTTATTTCTAAATCTAACTCCTCAATTCTTTTTTCTTTCACAACTATTTGGTCGAAGGTTTCTAAAACTTTGTTCTGTAAATTACTTAATTTTCCAACATTTCCTTTGCAATCTGAAGCATGAGAATAGATTAAAAAAGAAACAATCAAAAAATTAAAATATTTACTCATTTAATAACTGATTCACCACTCATTGTAATTGGTTTGGTGATTCTCATTATTTCTAAAACTGTAGGAGCTATATCACCTAATATTCCCCCTTGCAGAGAAAGTTTTGAATCTGAGCATATTATGAATGGTACTGGATTCATAGAGTGAGTTGTACATACTTCATCAAGCTCAAAGTTATACATCAAATCCGCATTTCCATGATCAGACGTTAGAACTAAAGTATAACCATTTTCCTTACTTGCCCTGTATATTCTCTCAATACAAAAGTCAACAGCTTCGACTGCTTTCACTGTTGCCTCAATACTACCAGTATGTCCAACCATGTCGGTATTAGCATAATTGGAAAGTATGAAGTTATAACTCTTTTTATTAAGGTTCTCTATAATCTTACTTGTTACCTCAAAACACGACATCTCCGGACATAAATCATATGTTTTTACTCTTGGTGAAGGAATCAAAACTCTATCCTCGCCTGTTAAGTTCTCTTCCTTGGTACCATTAAAAAAATAAGTTACATGGGCATATTTTTCAGTCTCCGCAATTCTTAATTGACTAAGACCTCTCTGGGCTATCACCTCCCCTAGTGTATCTTCAATTTCTTGCTGCTTAAAAATTGAATTCATATATTTGTTTAAGATTCTAGAATATTCAATCATTCCAAGACTTTGAGAAAAGTTGACTAATTTCTTTCTCTCAAAAGGAGAAAATCTTTTTTCAAATATAGAGGTTAAGAATTGTCTGACTCTATCTGCCCTATAATTTGTTACGATTAAACCTTCATTGTCCATTATTCCATTAAAATCTTTGCTACAGATGGGTGTAAAGAATTCGTCAGTTAGTGACCTTTTGTAACTCTCAGTAATTGCTTCTTTTGGACAACTAAATTTTTCCCTAGATTGTCCTTCAATTATTGCTCTGTATGCTAATTCAATTCTATCCCATCTATTATCTCTATCCATAACAAAGTATCTGCCAGAAATTGAAGCAATATTAATATTTTTGTTACATTTTACTTTCTCTACTAGCTTACTAATATCCTTAAGTCCGTTTGTAGGCGGTGAATCTCTCCCATCTAATATACAATGTAGATTAATTTTATTATTTTTGGAAATCAATGTATCTATTAGTGCATACAGATGATGACTGTGACCGTGAACACCTCCTTTTGAAATCAAACCAACGATGTTGATTATTCGACAATCATCTTTAATTTTTTTTAATAGAGAATTTTTTTTGAAACTACCACTTTTTATTGACTCATTTATTCTAAGTAAATCTTGCAAAATGACTCTTCCTGCACCTATATTCATGTGGCCGACTTCAGAATTCCCAAATTGTCCTTTTGGAAGACCTACATCATTTTCAGATGCCTTAAGTATAGTATTGGGATATTTTTCTATTAAATAATCATAATTTTTAGTATTTGCCATTGAAATTGCGTTTCCGGAATTTTTTAACCCGATACCCCAACCATCAAGGATGCATAGTAAAACTTTGCTATTTATCATATGGATGACCATCTAATATGGTTTGAGCTCTGTAAATTTGCTCTAACAATAGAACTCTAATTAATCCATGAGGCCAAGTCATTGCTCCGAATGAAATAGAGGAAAACTGAGATATTATTTTTTTGTGTAAACCATAAATTCCCCCTATTACAAAGGTAATCCCCTTACTACCAGCTTCTTTTTTTTGCATGAAGAGTTCTGAAAAAGCTTTGCTTGAATAATTATTTCCAGAAGAATCAAGTAAGAAAACATCTTTATCTTTTTTCAAACATTCAGTGATTTTTTTTGCCTCAAACTCGATCCTTTCAGATCTTTTAATTATGTTACTTTTAATTTCTACAATTAGTAATTCATTTTTAATTCTTTTTTTGTAGTCTTCGCAAATTGTTTGGAAAGCATTCTTTGAAGCCAACTTACCTACACATACCAACTTATAATACATTTACCCAAAACTCTTTTTTTCATCAGGAGAAGACTCTGACCATAATTTTTCCAAGTCGTAATGATTTCTGATTTCCGGTTTAAAAATGTGCACAATAATATTACCAAAATCTATTAGGGCCCAATCAGCTTGTGGCAAACCTTCTACGGAAAGAACCTTATTCCTGAGCTGTTTTGAAACTTTATTAGTGATTGAATTCACATGTCGTGAAGAGGTACCTTCACATATAATTATAAAATCTGCAAATGAACTTTTTTCTTTTATATCAATTCTTTTTATCTTATTTGCTTTTGCTTCCTCTAAAACTGTTTCAATTGTATCTATTAAAGTCATAATTATTACTAGTAATATTCTTCTTTAATCATTTTGTTTTCTTATGTTTGAAGAGGATATTTGCTTTCCCCAACCATGCAAGAAAACCCAACAAGGTGACTTGTAGTACTTAAGCTTTTCATAAGAAACTCTCAATAATCTATATCTCTTAAAAACATTCATACATTTACTCCTTATAACATTTAAAGAGTAGTTTGGACGATCAAAAATTGCAATCGGTACCTCATAAAATATTCTTTTCCAATTTTTCCATTTGTGAAAATATTTCAAATTATCAGCTCCCAAAATCCAAACAAATCTTTTTTGGGGATATTTTTTTTTTAGATATTTTAATAAATCGTAAGTATAAGGAGAATTAATTTTTTTTTCTAAACTTGATATGACAATTCGTCTATCTTTTTTATATTTTTTTGCGTGTAAATATCTTTCAGAAAAAACAGTAATTTTATTTCCTTTTTTTAGCGGGTTTGATATTGAAATTATCCACCATATTTCATCTAGCTTTAATCTGTTAATTGCTTGCATACTTATACTTATATGGCCCTCATGTGGCGGGTCGAATGTTCCTCCAAGTAATCCAATATTTTTTTTTTGTGAGTTCAAAATACCTATGGCCTGATTTGACCACTTCCCCTTACTTTGTATTTAAAACTTGTAAGCTGCGACACTCCCACCGGTCCTCTTGCATGAAGTTTTGATGTTGAAATTCCTATTTCCGCTCCCATTCCAAATTCAGCTCCGTCAGCAAATTGAGTAGATGTGTTGTGCATAACAATACCGCTATCGACTTTATTTAAAAACAATTCAACGGCTTTTTTATCATCAGAAATTATTGCATCAGTATGATTAGATCCATATGTATTAACATGATCAATTGCTTCTATTACACCATTGGTTATTGTTTTTATTGAAATGATTGCATCGAGATATTCTGTTTTCCAATCTTGATCTGTAGCAAGTTTTATTGAACTATCTACTCTTTTTACATACTTGTCACCTCTTATTTCACAACCATGTTTTCTGAGTTTTGATATTATAATTGGTAAATGAGAGTGAATTACCTCTTTATCAATCAGTAAAGTTTCAGTGGCTCCACAAATTCCAGTTCTTCTCATTTTTGCATTTATCAAAACTTCCTCTGCTATCTTGGGATCAGAATTTTTGTGCACATAGGTATGACAAATACCGTCTAAGTGCCTAATTACATGAATCCTACTTTCTTTAATTACTCGTTCAATTAACGATCTGCCGCCTCTTGGGACAATTACATCAACATACTCATCCATTTTTAATAAATACCCGACCGCATCTCTATCTTTTGTTGGAATATTTTGTAAGATACCCTCTGGTAAACCAGAATTTAAAAATGACTTCTTGATAATATCAGTAATTATACTTGATGAAAAAAAACTCTCTGAACCACCTCGTAAAATTGTAGCATTACATGATTTCAGACACAGTGAGGCAGCATCAGCAGCTACATTTGGTCTTGATTCATAAATAACTCCTATTACACCTAAAGGAACGGAAACTTTTTCAATTTCTAATCCATTAGGTCTTTTCCAATTTGAAATTTTTAAGCCTACTGGATTTTTAAGTTTGGAGATTGAAATCATCCCATTACACATTGAGTCAATTCTTTTTTCGTCCAACATTAGTCTATCAATTAATGCAGGATTCAAATTCTTATTTTTTGCTAATTTTACATCTTTTTCATTTTCTAACAGTATTTTTTCTTTATTCTTCAGTAATCTTTTTGCTGCAAGTACAAGAGCTTTGTTTCTTTGCTCATCATTTACGAGTGCAAGTTCAAATGAAGACTTTTTTGCCTTTGAGGCTATTTTTTCAATAGTTTTTCTTAGTCTTAGTGTCATTTTATTATCATATTGTCCCTATGAATTAATTCATCGCTACTAATATAGCCCAGAATTTCTTCAATTTGATTAGAATTTTTTCCCAGTATTAACTTTACTTCTTTATAGTCATAAGAAACAATACCTTTTCCAATAATTTTTTTATTTCTTATAGCAATTTCTAATATATCTCCAGTTTTAAACTTCCCAGTAGCTGCTATCACTCCAGATGGCAAAAGACTGGCGCCTTTCTTTAAGGCATTAAACGCACCTTCATCAATAATAATTTTTCCATGTAATTTTATGCTCCCTGCTAACCAATTTTTAAAATAATTCTTTTGTCTATTTTTTTTTGCCATGAACCATGTAGACGGGAATTGTTCATCATTAATTATTTTTTTTAAAGATCTTTTTTCTAATCCCGAGCAAATCACAGTATCGCATCCGCAATTCATAGTAATTTCCGCAGCTTGAATTTTTGTTTTCATTCCACCAGAACCATACTTACTAATGTTATTATCAACCATCTTCATTAATTCAGGGTCAATATTTTTAACTTTTTTAACTAATCTAGCCTTTGGATTATTTTTAGGATTTCGATCATAAAGACCATCAACATCACTTAATAGAATTAAAAGATCTGCACTAATAATTTGTGCAACTCTTGCAGCAAGTCTATCGTTATCACCTATTTTTAATTCCTCATTTGCAATTGAATCGTTCTCATTTATGACTGGAATCACATTTAGTTTAAGAAGCGTATTAAGAGTGTCTCTAGCTTGTAGGCTTCGCTTTCTATCGTCAGTATCACCCAAAGTGAGTAGAATTTGCGCAACTTTGAGTTTGGAGTTATCAAAAACTTTTAGAAAGTTTCTCATTAATAAACTTTGTCCACATGAAGCAAGTGCCTGTTTCTGCTTT
>MDTB01057239.1_pt1 | contig 33309 bp, 30 predicted proteins | sample 811161 | NCBI WGS metagenome assembly MDTB01 (sample SAMN05326650, study PRJNA326480) | marine metagenome | isolation source: seawater | place: Mediterranean Sea | collected 2009 | reverse complement strand
CTCCAGATACTTTTAACTTACCTTGCATAAATGCAGAAGTTCCATCTACCTCTCCTGATCTCATTTGTTCAAATGTTTCCATTGACATAGATAATGTGCAATCAGCATCTTGGTCTTGGTCTGAAACAGTATTAGGATTGGATTTTCCATCCAAAAAAATGCAACCCGCTCCTTCAAAGTCAAATTTGACAGTTGCTCCAAGGCCAGTGTCTTTACCTTCTATTCCTTTTTGAAATTCTGATAGTATGCTTGCTACGTCAGCCATATTTTTTCTCCATAAATTAATTTAGAATGACAATAAATCAATTTAGATTATATATGTCAATACGTAATTTTTTATATATTAGCAAATGAAAAAACCAATTTTTTGGGAAACTGCAAAAAAAGACCTGGCTAAGAAAGATAAAAGGCTTGGTAAAATAATAAAAAATTACCCATGTGACTTTCTTTTTACAAAATCTGATCCATTTTATACTCTAGCGAGATCTATTGTAGGTCAACAAATTTCTGTAAGCGCCGCTCAAGCCGTATGGAATAGATTTGAAAAAAAAGCTAAAAATGTTAAACCTCAAACAGTTAGACACATGCACTATATGAAACTTAAAGCATGTGGATTATCAAAACAAAAAATAAAATATTTAAAGTCGCTGTCAGCAGCGTTTCTAGAAAAAAAGATACAGCCTACTAAATGGGCATCATTGGAGAACGAATTAATAATTGAGGAGTTAGTCCAAATTAAAGGGATTGGAAGGTGGACAGCGGAAATGTTCTTAATATTTAACTTATGTAGGCCTGATATTTTTCCAGTTGATGATATAGGCTTGATTAAAGGTATATGTAAATGCTACGGACTTAATTATCCTATCACCAAAGATTATGCTTTAAAACTCTCAAAAAAATGGCAACCATGGAGATCTGTAGCAACATGGTATTTCTGGAGAAGTTTAGACCCAATACCTGTAGAGTATTAACATGGATAAGATAGATTTTTCATATGCTTCAAAATCAGAACATAACTTTGCTCAACGTTTAATTATTAAAACAATTGAGACATTAACTGGCAAGAAGAAGTTAGAGAATTTATACAAAAATTATTCAATAAATTCTCAAAATCCTAAATCTTTTTGGACAGGTATACTAAAAGAAATGGAAATAAAAATAAGTAATAAGTCCCACAATAAACTGATTATACCAAGTAATGGATCATTACTAATCATAGCTAACCACCCATTTGGTATTATTGATGGACTAATTTTATGTTCATTGGTTTCAGAAGTAAGGGAAGATTTCAAAATTATGACACATGAAACGCTTCAATTTTTGCCTCAATTGGAACAATTCATCTTACCAGTTGATTTTGATGGAAACGGCAAAAAATCAAAGATGTTAAATATTCAAACCGCAAGACAAGCAAAGGAACATTTAAATAATAAAGGGGTATTGATTATTTTTCCATCAGGAGGAGTATCAACGGCAATCAGCCTTAAATCTGATGCCATTGACGACAAATGGAAATTATTTCCTGCAAAACTTATTCATCAAACAAAAACAGATATATTACCTATTTATTTTGATGGGAAAAATGGCTTACTATTTCATCTTTTTGCCTCAAAAATAAAAAGCCAGACCTTAAAATATTCTACATACATACACGAAACCAGAAAAAAAATCGGTAAAGAGATTTCAATATACGCTGGAGAATTAATTAAGTATAATGAAATTAAAGACATTGATGATAGATCTGAATTAACTAATTTTTTAAAAGACAAAACTTATAGTTTAAAAGTTAATTGAGTATAAAAGATATATATGAGTTATAATTTTTTATTTGTATTTTTTTATTTCGTGCTCACACATTTTCTTTATAAGACCATTTAAATTAGTTTTAGGAGACCATTTTAATATTTTTTTTGCCTTGCTAGAGTCACCATAAAGAAAGTTTACTTCGGTTGGTCTAAAATATTTCTTGTCAATTTTAACAATTATTTTTTTGGTTTTATTATCAATCGCTTTTTCACCTAGTCCACTCCCCTTCCATACCAAATTAAATCCATAATACTTTGCAGCATTATTTATAAAATCTTTTACAGTATACGTCATACCTGAAGAAATAACATAATCATCAGCTTTTTTCTGCTGCAGCATCAACCACATCGCCCTTACATAGTCTTTTGCAAAACCCCAGTCTCTTTTAGAATGTATGTTGCCAAGACTTAAATGTGATAAAGAGTCATATTTAACTTTTGCAAGATCTGAAACAATTTTCTTTGTTACAAATTCATTTCCCCGTAAAGGGGACTCATGATTAAATAATATTCCAGAGCAGCAAAATAATCCATATGCTTCTCTATATAGATTTATCATCCAATGAGCATATAGTTTTGACACCGCATAAGGACTTACTGGCTTAAACTTCGTAGACTCGTTTTGTTTAGAAGTTTCTGAATTACCATACATTTCTGAAGTAGATGCTTGATATAATTTAGTATTTTTTGAAAAATGCCTGATTGATTCCAATAGACGAGTTACACCTAAGGCGTTCACGTTTGAAGTAAAAACTGGATTTGAATAAGAATTTCCTACAAAGGATTGTGCAGCAAGATTATATATTTCATTAAAATTACCATACCGAATAACATCATTTATATTGTTTTCCTCAAGCAGCTCGAAAGGGACAATTTCAATATCTCTCTCTATACCTAGAGATTTTAATCTCCATAAATCCCCACTAGCGTTTTGTCTTTCTCCACCAAAAACTTTATATCCTTTATTTAAAAGAAATTCTGCTAAATAAGCACCATCTTGTCCTGATATTCCTGTTATTAAAGCTCTTTTTTTTTTCATTTAAAATTTGAATTAAATTAATAATTTAAAACACTTTTAAATATAACATTAAAGTCACAACTAGCAAAGCTAAACTAAAAGTGTATAAATACTTTAATTAATTAGATAGTAAATGAAGCAAGAAGAATTATACATATACTCATTTTATAGATTCATAGCAATACAAAATAAATTATCTTTTAAGAGATCATTAGATAGATTTTTCAATAATAAATCTATTCGAGGAACAATATTGATTGCAGATGAAGGCATAAACGCCTCAATATCTGGAAATATTTACGATCTTTCTAAAACAATCAAACTTATAAAAAAAAAGTTAGGTATTAGGAAGTTAAATTTAAAAAAAAATAAGAATAGTTTTTTACCTTTCAATAAAATGAAAGTAAGGCTTAAAAAAGAAATTGTATCTCTTGGCAAAGGAGACATAGATGTAATAAAATATAAAGCTAAATCAGTTAATCCTAACGATTGGGATAATTTAATTTTAGATAAGAATACAAAATTAATTGATGTACGAAATCAATTCGAAATAGATATTGGAAAATTTCAAAATTCCTTAAACCCTAAAACCAATAACTTTCGAGAATTTCCTGAGTCAGTTGGTAAATTGAAAATAAATAAAAATGATAAGATCGCAATGTATTGTACTGGTGGAATTAGATGTGAGAAAGCTTCAGCCTTTTTAAAATTAAATGGGTATAAGAATGTATTCCAACTGGATGGAGGAATAATTAATTATTTGGAATATGCAAAAATTTCTAACAAAAAGACATCATGGAAAGGAGAATGTTTTGTATTTGATGATAGAGTCTCTATAAATACTAAATTAAACAAAGGAGAATATCTTCAGTGTTTTGGGTGTAGGAGAGCTATAACAAAAAAAGATACAAGATCTCCTCACTATAAAAAAGGAGTTTCATGCCCATATTGCTATAACAAAAGAACAAAAAAACAATTAAGAAGGTCTCAAACTAGACAAGATCAAATTAATCGTGCTGAAATATTGAATATTCCACATTCCTTCAAAAAAATTTACTAAAATTACTTTTTCTTTTTTACTATTTTTTTTATGTGACTTAAATATTTTTTCCATTCATCAGAAGAAATAATATAACCGATGCAATTGTTTGATCCACATTTGCATACATGGTCTTTATAATCTTCTTTATCAAAACTATAGCCATAGTCATAACTTAACTCTTCACCTTTTTTGATATATTTAATTGAAGAAATCCATATCTCATTCTTTTCAATATTAACTTCGCAATTGGGATTGCAGGAGTGATTTATATATCGTGCTTTGTTATACAAAAATGAACCATCAATATCGAATTTATTGTTTAGTTCAAATATATATACAGAACCAGTCATATTTGAGTTTAAATATTTTTTTAATCTTATTTCAGACCTCTTATCACCCTCAGATTTAGATATTTTTTCTCCAATATATTGGATTATTTTTATATTTTTTTTTATATTTTTTTTCGCAAAAACCCCATGTCCATGTATTGCAGAATGATTTACTTTCCACATTATATTTTTATCCAAATATTTTGACAATGTAATCTACTTGCTTCGTATCAAATTTATAAAATTAATATAATAAAATAAAGCAGCGAACATTAAACTTAGAAAGATTACAACAACTTGCAGGTTTATCATTTGTATGCCAATAGCTTGATGTGTAATTGAATTACTTTGATAACTTGTAATCTGTACTTCTTCATTATTTAAAGTATTCTGTAAACGAATAAAAATTCTATCTAAATCAGATTTGGCAATTGAAATAATTCTAAGTTGATCGGCTTCTTCATCAGACAATTGTATATTAGGATTTTTTTTTAACGAGTGAAGTCTTATTAGCTTAGTTGAGTTTAAATCTTGATTAATAAGCTGTCTATTTACTCTATCCAGCTCTAAAGCTAATATATTTTCACCAAGAAAATATAAAGGAAAGTCTTCTTTAACATACGACATAAATAAATCATCGGCTGCCTCGTTCTCTTTTTCCGGTAATAAATTGACCGCATTAGATTGAACAAATAAGAAAGGTTGCAGTAGATCCATACGTGGTTCCAAAAATTTTAATTTACTTGCTATTCTTAAATTTTCTTCAATTATTCTTTTTTTTACAAGAATTTCCCCCGCAAGATTTTCAGTGATGCGATTGATATTTTGATCAATATCACTAAGTGATTGTTCTTTTATGGAATTTTTGAAATCATTAAAAGTCATTATGTGAGCATTCAAGTCAGCGATTCTATTCTCAATTTTTGTTAATAGTTTTTCTTTTACGTTTTCTGATGCAAGATACATCATATCATTAAATACTTTTTTAATATCATTTTTTGAACTAGTTGATGTAATTATAATTTTAAACTTCTGTAATTCTTTTTCTTTTTTATCTTCTATTTTTACAATTTGAAAACTATTTTGGATTATGTTTTTTTCCTCATTGCTCACGTAATTGAATAGATTGTTTTCATTTATAGTCTCATTAATTAAATTCAGCTCTCTTAGCAAAGAATTAGTAATCCATTTATAGGTAATATTTTGATTTTCTAAAACCTCTTCAGAAGACAAATTGTTATAATTTGAAATAAAATCCTCACTAGTGAATATAAGGTTTGAAATATAAAATTTTTCTTTTTGTATATTATAGATAAATGACAATGCACTTATAATAATTACAAATACGATAATACGAATTATTTTTGATCTTAAAAATAATATGTAATCAACTAAATCATATTCTTTTGATTTATCTTCCACTTTAATAATATTATCCATATTTTGAATTGTATTACTTATTGTTAATGTAAGATATCAATAATTAGTAAAAATAAAAGTACTTTATTGCTCTCTAGTGCCTCACATTCTTTAATTCAAAAATACTAGATAGTGTCATGAAAACAATTTTGACATTAAGTTTAATGCCTCTGTTTTTTATATAAAAGTTATCCAATTCTATTTTGTCCTTTATTGTTGTATTATCTCTTCCATTGACCTGGGCCCAGCCAGTTATTCCAGGTAAACTCTCATCAATATGCAGTTCTTTTCTAAGGTCAATTAAATCGTATTGATTAAATAATGCCGGCCTAGGACCTATAAAATTCATATCACCTTTTAATATTGAAATTATTTGCGGCAATTCATCTATACTTGTTTTTCTTAAAAATTTTCCAAATCTTGTTACATAAGTATCTGGTTCACTAAGCAAGTGAGTTGCAACTTGCGGTGTATCTACTAACATTGTTCTAAACTTAGGCATTTTAAATTCACTGCTTTTATATCCTATTCTTCTTGACCAAATGATTGCGGGTCCATTGGAGTCAAGTAAAATGATTATTGCTATTATTACAAACGGCAATAATAAAATTATAAGCAGAATCAAAGCAAATAATTTGTTTAAAGTACTACTAATCATCGCGCATCATTTCTGCAATATCATTATCTGTATCTTTTTTTGGGTGCCAATCAGTCATCTTCAATACCTTAGAAATATCAATTTTATAATCTAGTAATAATTTTTTTATATATATTTTTTTATTTACCAAGATAAAAAATGATTTGAGTAATATTTTTGGAAGATAAAACATTATCAATGGTGATTTTGAATATTTTACCATTTTTCTTATTAATTTTGATGTTGACATATTATTGTTATCACTGATTAGAAAAACTTCATTTTCTATATGATTATAATAAACACATTTGTATATAAAATTTGTAATATTACTTAAACTTATCAGGCTTCTTGAGTTATTGACTCCATCAAGCGGTATAGGAATATTTAATCTTAGCAATTTTTTAAGCGATTTTAAATTTCCTTTTACACCTTTACCGTAAATAAGAGGGGATCTTATGATAATAAATTTTGTTTCACAAAAATTTAAAAATTTACGAATTATATATTCCTCAGCTGCGATCTTGCTTCTTGCATAATCAGATTGAGGGTTATAGGGAGAGTTTTCATTTATTGATTCAAATCTATTGGTAAAATCTCCATGAACTTGTACAGTACTTAGATAAATAAATTTTTTTATTTTATTCTTAATTGAATAATCAATTAAACGTTTAGTTCCATCAATATTTAGCTCCTTAAAAGTATTAATATTTGTCTTTGTTTTAATTATATGCTGGGTTGCAGCTAAATGGATTACAATATCTATATTTTCTAAATAGTCCCATTCAGATATACTATTTATTTCCTGGACTATTATATTTTTAACTTTGTTATTTTTATAGTCATCACGTCTAGTTGAAACAGTAATTTCAATATCATTGTTAGAGGACAATAGATCAATTAATTTTTTTCCAATAAATCCTGTCGCACCTGTTAGGAGTACTTTCAAAATTAAATCCAGTTTATATTTATAGTCTTAAATCAACATCATTTTTTTTAAAAATATGTTTAAGATCATATATAATTGAGTTATTTCGACAATACCTTCGAATTTTCTTTATTCCTAATTTTCTAAATTGATTGTGAGCAACAGCTAGGATTACAGCATCATAATAATTCTGCTTAATTTTTTTATTAATAATACTGACTCCGTACTCTTTTTTAGTATCTAACAAATCAGCAACAGGGTCATAAATATCTGTGCGAGTGCCTTTTTTAGATAGGAGTTTATATATTTCATACACTTGAGTATGACGAGTGTCAGAACAGTTTTCTTTAAATGTAAAGCCTAATATAAGTATTTTAGAATTCAGAAATTTTAAATTTTTCTTTTTAAACATCATCATTAATTGATTAACTACGTGGGATGGCATGGAGCTATTAATTTTTCTACCAGCAGCGATTACTTTTGAATTTATTCCAATTTTACTAGCCTTATGTATTAAATAATATGGGTCAACTCCTATACAGTGGCCACCAACAAGTCCGGGGGAAAATTTCATAAAATTCCATTTGGTTGAAGCTGCATTTAAAACTTCCTCAGTATCAATTTCAAGCTTATTAAATATAATTGATAATTCATTTATTAGAGAAATATTTAAATCTCGCTGAATATTTTCTACAACTTTAGCAGCCTCAGCAATTTTAATTGAAGGGGCTTTATGAATACCTGCTTTTATTATTTGTGAATAAAGTTCATCTAATTTATTTGCTGTTTTTGAATTACTTCCCGATACAATCTTTGTTATATTGTGAAGTTTATGTTTTTTATCTGAAGGGTTTATTCTTTCAGGTGAGTACCCACAAAAAAATTCACTATTGAATTTTAACTTACTTATTTTTTCAATTATAGGAACACATATTTCTTCAGTTACACCTGGATAAACAGTAGACTCGTAGACAATAATATCATTTTTTTTGATTAATTGTGAAACCATTCTGGTAGCACTTATTACAGCACTGAGATCTGGTCTTTTCATTTTATTAACAGGCGTAGGAACAGCTATAATAAAATATTTACAATTACATAAATCATTTATGTTTGATGAAAATAATACTTTTGATTTTAGAATATCATGTCTTGTAGTTTCATTAGTTATGTCTTTTCCCGATTTTAACTCTCGAATACGCATCTTTTTTGAATCAAAACCAATCACATCATTTTTTTTTGAAAATGCAATTGCTAGAGGAAGCCCTACATAACCTAAGCCAATTATCCCAATTTTATTTCTTATCATCATCTATCTATCTATTTAATAATTATACATTTCTCTTAATTCGTTAATAATATTTTTTGAAATTTCCACTCTACTAAATTCTTTACAAAAGTTACCCCTGTCTGTATTTTTAATTTGGAGATTTTTAAAAGATTCAATACCAGTTTTCATATCACATGGATCAAAAACAGCAACATTTTCAACATTTTTTTTAATAAATAATTTGGCATTTCCTGAAACACCAGCCCAGATTGGTTTTCCAGTTGCTGCATACTCAAATATCTTAGAAGGCAAAACTCTCTCGAATGCCATTACGTTATTTAGGTGCAAAAATAATATATCGGCATTTTTGTAATGTTTTATTAATTTAATTCTAGAAAGAGGCTTTAATATTATAATATTTTGACAATTTAGATCCTTAATTATTTTTTTTAACTCACTTAATTTGGATCCTGAGCCAATTATTTTAAATTTGATTTGTTGTTTAAAATGCTTAGCTAATTTAGGAATTATATGCTCTAATCCCTGCCCATCACCAATATTTCCTGCATACAATACTTCTAAATATTGTTTAGTTTTCGTTACATTAAAATTGTTTTCTAGAAAAATACTATCAATACCATTAGGCAAATATGTGAAGCTTTTGCCTGGATATTTTTTTTTAAAATAATCAAAAAAACCTTCTGATATTAGATTAATCTTAGTAGAGTTCATAATTGTGAAACTCTCAATCGTTGATACTAAAGGAAGAAAGATTTTTAATAACTTTCCTTTTTTTAATTGTTCTAAAGTTTCATAAAAAATATCCCTTATATCATTAAAAATTGGTACCTTTTTTATTTTTGATATCATTGTTGCTAGTGCTATAGTTGCAAGCCTTGATGATGTAGCAAATATTAAATCGTATTCTTTATTTCTTACAACTGTCATAACTTTAATTGCATAAAATAAAAATATTGTTGGACCTAAAAATCTACTGAGATAACTTGAAGGCAAGCTAATTCTTCGAACACTTATATTTGCAAATTTTTCTATACTTTTAGCTTCAATATTATATTGCTTGTATCTATTAGGCATCGTAGTAATAAGCTCAACTTCTATGTCTTGATTTTGTTCTTTTTTAAGTTCGTCAATTATGGCTGAGACTCTAAAAGATCCAGCGGATAAATCTGGCTTATAATAATAGCTTAATATAAGTAACTTCATTAATTGCTCCAATCAATATATAATTCACATGAATTATCTACCAATTTAACTTCTAGACATTTATTCTTAAACTTTTTATAAAATTGAGGGTACCAATATGTATTTTTTATTAAAGTCTTTCCACCCTTGATTGAATATTTTAGTTTTTTGCCTAAATGAACGATATAGTTTTTTTTTAAAATAACATCTGGATGAAAATAAAATCGTGTGATCGATTCCTTTGAACAATCACTAATAAAGTCTTTTATTAGGATTGTATTATTATTAATGCACCATTGACGCTTGTGAACTATTTTTTTTAAACTATTGCTATATCCGTCGTGTGAGTACACTGCATTTAATACACTTTTCTTTTGGTTTATAGCAAGCTTGTGTTTAAATACTTTAGCTTTTTTTCCAACTCTAAAACTTGACCATACTTCATTAGAATTTTTGTTATCGTATACAAGCGTATTATGAGCTGCAGCAGACCTTTGTTCTATCCTTTCGCTGTTTATCTCATAAGAAGAAATCCCTGAGTTGACAATTAATCTTTTACCAAATAATGAAAGCTCAAACGATAAACTATCTCCATGGGAGTGAGCAGGTTGATTAAGTGAAATAATTCCACCAACATTTGCAATTAGTTTGCATATTTTAGTGTCGTAAATTAAGAATTGGCTATCTTTTAATAAATTGATTTTCTTTGAATTAATAATTAGCGATTTCTTCGTCAGATTTTTGTAATATTTTTTTAATATTTTTATATTGTTTGCAATTCCAAATGTTGAGTCATTAAAAAAAGATATTTCTTCATCGTGATGAGACATCAGTGACAGCCAGTCCATCATATTTTTGGCAATTTTTAGTAGTAATGCTTCAACTGATCTGTCATGGTATTCATATAATCTTAATATTTTTACTATATCTAAAATATCTTCTACTATTAAGGATTGATACATTGATGATCTTTCATAATGGCCACCATCATCTAATATTTGATTATTAATTTCTTTCAATAAAAGATTAATTCCCAAATTAAGTATTTTTTTGCTTTTTTTATTATTAAAAAATAAACCTGCAAATACTAATGCTTTTGCATTTGCAATTAGATGATTGCCCTGTAAATGGTATTCAATACGTTTTGATAGCCAAAGAGTTTGGAAAAATAAACTATTAATAAAGGAATTATCATCATAGTCGTGTATTAAGCTATATTTTATCCAATTTACTAACCTCAAGGATACCGGATAAGAGTCCCACCCTACATTATTATTATTATTATTTCTTTTATTGTTTCTAATCCAGTTTTGAATTATTTCTTTTTTTTTATTTTCAATATTTTTTTTTTCGTATGAATTTATGAAGTCAAAATAATGTATATTATAAGCAATAAGCTTATCATAATTTTTTAATTGCCAATCAAAGTTTTCTTTTATACTTATTTTCTTATTAAGAACATAAAAGGTATTATTATTTATTTTTGTAAATTTTTTATTTAAAAAAAAATTATTGGAAATTTTTTTTCTATTTACCGAAATATTTTTATTTTCGAATTTTATTTTAGGAATGTAAATATTGAAAAATAATCTACCAAATATTTGAGATAAGTTTAAATCTATTAATGTATAAAAATATAACTTTATTAGCTTCATTGAATCTCAAGTTTAATTATTTTTTTTATGATTCTTCTGGATGCATTACCATCCCACTTATGAGGAATAAACGATTTCTTCCATTTTTTGTTTTTTATTTTATTTATATATTTTTTTAATTTCTGGAAGTCATTCCCAATAAGAATATTTGATCCCTGAGCAACTGTCTCTGGTCTTTCTGTTGTTGTTCTAAGAGTTAAGCAAGGAACTTTTAAAACTGTAGCTTCCTCTGTTACACCACCAGAATCTGTAATAACTGCCATTGAATTTTTTAGTAAAAAAATAAATTTTAAATATGAGGATGGTTTCATTATTTTTAAATTAATTGGAATAACTAATTTTCTATCAATCATTTTTAAAGTTCTTAAATGCGCAGGAAATATAATCTTAGATGGGTATACTAATTTAGATAAATTTTTTAATAATGCTGATAATTTTTTTTTATCATCGACATTACTTGGCCTATGTAATGTCATTAAAAAATATTTTTTTCGTTCTAGATCGAGTTTTTTATAAAATTGAGGTTCAACTATACTTTGAATACTACTCTTTAGAGTATCTATCATTGTGTTGCCAACAAAATGTATGTTTTTCTTATTGAATCCTAATTTTATTAAATTGTCATTGGCGTACCGACTAGTTGTAAAAAAATAATCTGTTATTGAGTCAGTTACGATTCTATTGATTTCCTCTGGCATACTATTATCATTTGATCTCAAACCAGCTTCGACATGGGCTACTTTTATGTTCATTTTCTTTGCAGTAATGGCGCATGCCATTGTTGAGTTTACGTCTCCAACTACTAAACATAATGAAGGTTTCTTTCTTTTTAAGATCTCCTCGTATCTAATCATTATTTTAGATGTTTGTGTTGATTGTGAGCCAGATTTAACTTTTAAATTAATATGTGGTTTATCAATATTTAATTCGTTAAAAAAAGAATCTGACAAACTACTCGAGTAATGCTGACCAGTATGAATTAATCTAAAATTAATTTTTTCTTTTTTAAATGAATTTTGATTAAATAATTTGATCTCTTTGATAATACCTGCAATTTTGATAAAGTTTGGCCTTGTACCAACAATCAAGTCAATAAACATTATAAGTTTTCACTATTTGCTATATTTATACATAGCTCACTTACATAAAATAAGTCATCGTATGATATTATTGGAAAAGATTTTCCATTCAAAAAATTTATATATTCTTTTATACAATACTCATTTCCTTTATCTTGCTTCCATAGCTTAAGTTTATTAAATTTTTGAAAACCATAGCCTTTAAGAGATTTAAAATTATCAATTTCAAGAATTTTGCCTTCAGTATAGATCTCTATTTTTTCCTTCGGAAACTGTGAATTTCCATTTGAAAAATAATTAAGATTACAAATAGAACCATTTGCGTATTTTAGATTAATAGAAAATGTATCGTATGAGTTGTTTTCCATTGTGCTAACGCTAAATGTTGAAACCTTTGATGATACTAAAAATTGAATATAATCCAAAAAATGAATTCCTTCGCCGATTAATCTACCTCCGCCAATTGATTTATTTTGAGTCCAGTGTTCTCTGTTAATTATTCCAGAATTTACGTTAATATTTATAGCTAATGGTGCCTTGTTATTTTTTAGTAATTCTTTTATCTTTGCTGAAATTGGTGAAAATCTTCTATTAAAACCGACCATTAAACTACCAGAAGAATTTTCAAATGAATTTTTCACACGTTTTAATTCATTTAGTGAAATTGCAAGAGGTTTTTCGACAAAGACATTCTTTCCATTATCAAGAAATTTGCAAACGAGCTCTGCATGTGAGTCATGTCTTGTTGAAATTATTACATTTTTTATCGTTTGATCAGTCAATATTTGATCAATATTTGTAGTATTATATTGTATGTTATGTTTTTTACTTAGAAATTGAGCATTTTCACCATTCAGTGAGGCAATGTACTTAATGTTAACTTTATTTTTTTTAAATTGAGGCAATAATATTTTTGATGCATAGTCACCAGCCCCTATAAAAGCAAAATCATTTAAACTATTATCTGGAGGAATTTTATTTTTTTTTACTACTTCAACTGTATCTGATAAGTTTACTGTTTCTGTATAATTTATCAAAACTGTCATTGTATTTACATCTTTTAATGATTGGTAAGCTTTATTTACTTGCTCAAAAGAAAATTGATTAGATATTAAGTTTAAGACATTTATTTTATTTTCAGACATTAGATCTAAGATAAATGAGAAGTTTCTTTTTGCTGTCCACCTAACAAATCCAATGGGATAAGTAAGATTTTCTTCTTCATATTTGGAATCATATCTTCCAGGTCCATAAGCTGAAGATACGCTAAATAATATCTCTTTTTTATAAAAGAGATCTCTATCTAAATCTAAGCCAACGACACCAATTAATACAATTCTACCTCTTTTTCGGCAAATTTCGGCGGAAAAATTAGTGATCTTTTTACTTGTAGAGGATGCTGTAATTAATACTGCATCAACTTCCTCTTCGTTATTAAAGCTTGAGATTATCTGATTATAATTTTCATCTGGATCAAGACAAATTGAATTAATTCCAATATCACGAGTTATTTTACATCTTTCTTCACTAGGATCTATTGCAATTACTTTGCATCCGTTAGCAGCTAAAATTTGACATGAAAGATTACCTATAACACCTAAACCTACCACAACAACCGTTTCACCGATTGTGGGTTCTATACGCCTTATTCCTTGCAAAGCTATAGAGCCTAATACAGTAAATGTAGCTGTTTCAAAATTAACGTCATCTGGTATTTTGCAACATAGATTTGGTGAAACTGTAATTACTTCAGCATGAGGACCATTAGAAACTACTCTATCTCCTATTTTAAACTCTGGTACTGAACTTCTTATGACTTTACCAACGTTACTATAGCCTAAAGGAATGGGTTTTGATAATTTGTCCTGTACTGCATTAAAAGTTGGAACTATTCCATCAGATTTTATTTTATTAATTACGTGCTTTACTTTATCAGGCTGTTGAAGAGCCTTCTGGAAATAGTTAGCTTTTCCAAAGTTCATCAGCATTTTCTCAGTACCAGGAGAAATTAAGCTTTTGTAAGACTGAATTGTAATTTTATTTTTAGTTTTAGAAGGCGCTGGAATCTCCTCCAGAATAGTTTTTCCATTTCTTAAATCTTGAAATATTTTTTTCATTTTAATTATTTTTTAATATTTATAAGCATGAATAAACCATTTGAATTAAAAAATCGTCTAATTAATTTTCTGGGTAAAAAAAATTTTCCAAGTTGTAAAAAAATACCTCTGTGTCTCTGTCCTACATTAGAGTTTAATAAATCTCCATGTGATAAAACTATATCTATATCTATTCTTCCAAAGTTTTTAAATATTTCTCTAATTTCACTTTTAGTATATACTTTTGTTCCTGGACTCTCTAAATACCTCGATGACACCTGACTAAAACTTAGAAAAGGATTGAAACGCATAAGTGCATAACGTATCCATAGCATGAAAATAACAATACTGTACTTATGATACAACATTATTTTTAGCGTTCCTCCTGGCTTTAGTACTCTATGAATTTCTGAAATTACTTTTAATGGATTAGGCGAATGATGAATAACACCCCAAGAATAAATTCCATTAAAAAAATTGTCAGGAAATTTCAGATTTTCTGCATTTCCTAAAGTTAGATTCGATGTAAGTTTTTCCTGAAAAAGTCTATTCTTAGTATGGTCGATAGCTCTTTGAGTTAAATCTATACCGTAGGTTTTATATCCTTGCTTTACTAAATGTTTGTGATCTGCACCTAATCCCACCCCAATCTCAAGTACATTGTCAGTTTTCTGCAAATCAAACTTTAAAAAATCAATAATATATGGTTCCAATTCATACCTTCTCTTTTCATGGTCTTGATAACCTTTTAGATGTGAAGAATCTAAATATAGTTTTTCACCACATGAGTATTCCTCCCAGAAGTTTTTTACATCAATTTGCTGACTATCCATAATTTTGTTTTTATTTATCTACAAACTTTCTAAACCACAGTTCTATACACATCATAGAGAATATAGTATATGAAGAATCTATATTTTTATTATTTATAAATTTATTTACACCATCAAAATTAAATATGCCTCTTTTTTGAATTGATTGCTTTGACAATGTATCTTCAACCATTTCTCTAAGATCGTTTGAAAGCCAATGCCTTAAGGGTACGCCAAAACCAGTTTTCTTTCTATTCAATATTTTTTTTGGTAGAGTATCTTGTAATGATTCTTTCAAGATAAACTTACCTGATTTTTTGAATTTGACTGGTAAACTATTGGCAAACTTTACAAGTTCAATATCAAGAAAAGGTACTCTTATTTCTACGCCTTTTGACATTCCCATTTTATCGTTATATGTCAAATTGTGATCAGTCAAAAAATGTTTCATTTCTAAATACAGCATCTTATTAAGTTTATGTTCATCATTCATTTTACCAAGATTTTGACTCAAAGTATGCGAGACACTTAAAGTACTCATATTATTATTAGAATATTGCGATAGCAAATTTTCTAATCTTTCTGGATTCATCCAATTAAAATAACTACAAATTCTCTCATTTTCCTCCAAGTGAATGTATTCCCCAATTTTTTTTAATCTCCTTAGAAGGGGATTATAAATTGGCATTTTACTAATTGATTTTGATATTTGATTTTTTATTCTTCTAGGCATCCATTGCCACAAGAACTCATTATTCAAAGCTGTATGTCTTCTATACCCAGCAAAAATATCATCTCCTCCAGTGCCTGAGAGAAGGACTTTTATTCCTCTATCTCTCGCTAATTCACTAATTAACATGGTATTCAATGCAGCTGGATCGGCGATTGGTTCATCCATATGCCAAATCATATCATCAATATTTGATATTATAGAATGATCTATGTTTACAACGTCAAGCTCATAGCCTAGCTTTTCAGCCATATATTTAGCGTAAGGCAAATCTGAATTGAAGCCTTCATGGGAATGTTTGCTGACATCAAATGAAATAGTAAATGTTTTTAAATCTAAATCTGGCTCAATACAGCGAACTAAAGATACAATCGCACTTGAATCCACACCGCCAGATAAAAATGCCCCAATTGGTACGTCTGAAATAAGCTGCTTTTTAACGCTCTCTTTTAATAGTTCTAAAAGTTTTACTTTTATTTTATTAGGGTTTTGAAGTTGTTCATTTATTTCAAATTTATTTTCATAAAAAGTCCACTTATCTTTTATTTTTCCATTACGCACAATTATTGCTGTACCTGGATCAAGTTTATAAATTTTTTTGAATATTGTTTGTGGTCCAGGGCACCACAAATAAGTTAGATGTAAACCTAAGGCATCATAGTTAATTTGCTTATCAAATGATTGTTCACTTGAAATTGCTTTAATTTCACTTGAACAGATAAAACGTTCATTATTTTCAGAATAGTAAAGTGGCTTTACTCCAAAAGGATCTCTTGCAATGAAGAAATATTGATTTCTCAAGTCCCAAATAACAATGGAATATATACCATTTAATTTTTCAAGAAATTTTCTTCCATGAATTTCGTATAATTTTAATATGATTTCTGTGTCTGAATAACCTCTAAATACATAACCAAGTTGGGAAATTTCATCTCGCAGTTCTAAAACATTGTAAATTTCTCCATTATAAACAATCGCAATGTCATGTGAAGAATTGAACATGGGTTGATTCCCATTTTCTGAGGTATCTTGGATAGAGAGTCTCGTATGGGCTATTGCAGACCCCTCTTTTATGAAGTAATCACTATTATCTGGACCACGATGTTTAAGTAATTTTAGACTATTAGAGACTTGTTCATAAGTAACATTATTTCCTGAATATGCAAATATACCACACATCTATTTTAATTGTTCGCATCTTTGATCTGGCAATCCAGGACCAAGAGTGATTTTTTGACTTAGTTTGCTACCTTTTAGTAGATATCTATACTTTATTTCTATCATATTATATACATCAGTCCTCAACTTACTCCACAGCCAGCCAGCCCTACCTGATAAAAATGACATTTTGAAGAAATAAAAATATAGAAAAAGCAATTGATATCTAAAAGGGATGAAAATAAATAATTTAATAAAATAAAACCTCAAAGTTCTTTTGTTGTTTTTACTTTTAATCAAATTATAAAGTTGATTTGCTTCAGAAGTGGTATAACGGTTTTGCTTTTCATTCCAGTGATGAATATTTGGACTGTCAAGATGTTGTATTTCTTCTTTTATTTTTATAATTTTTCCATCTATTATTGGTAACTCGTTAACTTCAACGTTTGTGAAGGTACATTTACCATGCCTCCATACTCTTGTAACCTCTTGAGTGATGTTTAGTTTATTTCCAAAGAACCATAATCTTCGGTCAAACTTAATACCATCACAATCTTCATGATTTATTACTTTTCTGATCATGTACTTAGTATCATTTTCTAATCTTTCGTCAGGATCCAGTTTCATGACCCATTTAGAATAAATAGGTAATAAGTTTATAGCTGCATTCCATTGATCGCCATAATTTCTAAATTTTCTCTGGTATATTTTAATATTTTTACTGATGGCAATATCAACAGTCTTATCCCTACTAAAGCTGTCAAGTATTACTATATCATCAGCAAAATCCTCTATATTTTCGATGAACGTTTTCAGATTATGCTCTTCGTTGAGTGTGATAGCAACTACAGTAATTTTATTATCCATTTAATTTTTCTATCACAAATTTTGAAAGCTTGTTACCCATACATAGTAATGAAAAGGTAGGATTAGCTGTACCAGCACTCGGTAATACGGCGGTACTTAGTGAAAAAATATTATCCGTATTTTTAACTCTAAATGTATCGTCAAGTACATCTTTATCACTATCACCAAAAGAACAAGTTCCTACAGGATGATATGCGTCGTAGACTTTATTATTAAAATCATTCTCATCAATTCTAATTTCAGACATTAAAGCAGAATTATTTTTTATAATTGGCTTAAAAATGTTCATAATTTTATTGTAATTATCAAAATCATTATCCCTAAGACCCCAATCTATTAATAATTTCTTTCTTCCAAAAAAATCTAATTCGCTCTGAGATAATTTCATATAGTTTTTAAGACTTCTCTCCTGTTCAAAGTCAACTTGCAATCTAATCTTTGAATCATTTGGAATATATAGTTTTCTCTGAATATATCGATTATATCCATATTTAATTAAATATTTTATGATATTAGGACTTAAGAAACTATAAATGTCTATATTTCCTTTTTGAATCTCTGTTCCTATATTTCTTAATCTTTCGAAACTATCATCTTTTATATCAAAAATGAAATGTGCAAAAAAAGTAGGAAAATTCCCATTATCTTTTTGGCTTAAAACAAACCTACTACTTCTCATCAAACCTTTATCAAATTTAGGAATATAATTATTTAAAAACTTTTTATTGTTTTTAATTTTTGCTACCGGAACTGACAGATGATCACTAAGAAAATATCCTAAATTTGAATTTTTATTAAACAGTTTAGAATAATATTGCTCATTTAATTCCAATAATACTCTTGTTGACTCTATTGCTCCTGCAGTAATTATAAATATTTTTGAAGCTAGTGAACATTTATACTTCAAGTTTGTAGATGAAATAGTAATTTCTTCAGATCTCTTATTTTTAAGAGACCATTTGCTGACATAGCAATTGTAAAAAATGTCAACTTTTTTATTATTAATTAATTTAATAAGGTTTCTTTTTTGAAATGGTAACGTTTTTGAAGTAATCTCCTTTAAATTTATATTTTTTTGCAAAATACAATCATTATCTGAACCATTTAATTTACTAAAAAAATCTACGTCCGAATTAACTTTTAGTTCTTTAAGAACAGTTTGCGTATTTTCTGATACAGTCTTTACTATTTTATTCCAACTGATCATTTTTTCAGAATAATCTTTTTTATTTAAATCATAAATTGAATACGGAATTAGTACCCCACCCCATCTTGTTGAAGTTCCACCTAAACAGAATTCTCTACCTCTTTCTGCACCTCCATAAATTTCTGATGTATAAATAGGAGACATAATTTGAGAGAGTTTTTCACTATTAGATGAATTACCAATATCAATCGCACAAACTTTAAATTTGGTTGAAGACAGTTTTGAGCAAATATAAGAACCAACTGCGCCTGTCCCAATTATACAGATATCATAATTCTGCTTTTTGATCTCATTATTTGAATTTAAATCAATTTTCATATTAATTCCTTATTATTAAGTGCAGATAAAACTTCCATTATATGGTTTTTATTTGATGAAGATATTAATACAGAATGATCATTCAAGTTACTAAGCGATTTTGAAATATTACTTATTAATAATGAACTACTTTTATTATCTGTATAAGACGCATACCCATAGGAGAAATATTGTTTATTTGCAAAATAAGATAAGTCTATTTTTCTTCCTTTCTCGCATTTTAATTGAATTATTGGAGGTAATGAGTTGGACTTATTTATCCACCAATTAATTGATTTTAACTCTCCCGATACCCCCCAGTTTATTATTTTTTTTTTAGACATTAATTCATTAATCCATTCCATAACTTCATTAATATCAATTAAGTCTTCAAAGGGTTCATGAATAAATAGAATATCAATCTTATTTAAATTTTTTAAACTCTTATTAAAACTTTTTTTTAAATATGGTAAGGTAAAATCTCTTTTAATTAGAAAATTTTTAAAGAAAACTTTTTCAATTATTTTCACACAAATTAAAAGAAAGGAATTAAATTCAATATTGCTCTTAAGTCCAATTCCAATTTTTGTAGCTACAGTAATTTTTTTATTTTTATGTTTTTTAATCAAAAAACCTATATCTTTCTCTGCAATACCATATCCGTAATATGGAGATGTATCATAATGAGTTATTCCATTATTTAGTGCACATTCAAGTAGACTTATTCTTTTTTTTCTTAAGAATGAATGATGCAGTCTAGAAGTTCCGAAACTAATTTTTGATATAATTAAATTATTATTTATATTAAAGCTTTTCATTCTAGTCTAGTGGCAACAATGTGTGAAAAATCAGTCCATTTTATATTAAAATTATTTTTCTTTAATAGTGTAGTGATTAATTTTGGATGATTACTTAAACCCCTTTTACTCACCAAATCATAATGCAATTCAATGCAGATTATTTTTAAATTACTATTTAAAAGAGTTTCTTCTAATCCTCTCATGACCTCGTATTCATATCCTTCGACATCAATCTTAATTACATTAGGCACTTTGGCCGTATTATTTTGGATAAGCGTGTCTCCTTTAAAAACATTGATCTTAAATAAATTTTTTTCTGATTTATTTTTTTTTTCAATAACTTTACTAGTTGCCCCAATGTCATCTGGACCTTGCTCCATTAGGAGAGTAGTATTTTCATTAAACAGTCCACATAGAAGAGGTACAATATTTTTATTATGTTTAATATTCTGCTCCAATTTTCTATAGTTGATCTCAGATGGTTCAAAAGCAAAGACTTTACCCTCAGGTCCTACTTTCTGCGAAAAAACCTGCGAATACAGTCCTATATTAGCACCTACATCCCAAACACAATTACCTAATTCAATATTTTTAACCATTTCATTTTCAAAATGATCCTCATAATAATTTTTATTACTTGATGTATATAATAAAAATATAATTAATTTATTTATTTTTAAAAAGCGAAGGATTTTTCTTATAAATATAAAAATTGGATTACTTAACATAGATTTATTTAAATAATTAATTAGTAATTATCCAGTCATACTGCTTACTAGAACCGTGTAACCATTTATAGCTCAATATCATCTTTTCACTTATGCCATCCCAAGAATATTCCTTTGTCATCCATTCCCTTCCATTATGTCCCATCGTAGAAAGATTATTTGATGAAATCTTCATTGCCTTATTTAGACAATCAAGAAGAGGTTCATAACCTGTATCTATATACCATCCACATTTATAATCAGAAATTTTTTTCCATGGTGTTGCCTTAGTTGTAATAACTGGTGTACCAGATGCTAATGACTCTGAAACCGTATTTGCAAAATTTTCACTGTACGACGGTAAAACCATAATATCAGATTGATTATATTTAAGAAATTTTTCTTCACCATAAATAGGCTCACTAAAACTTATATTTTTTAATTTTAATTTTATTGCTATTTGCTTTAATTCACTAAGATAATTTGACTTTCTTCCATATTGTTCATCTGACCCAACTATTTCTAGATCCCAATCTATAAAGTCATTCATTAATACTTTCCAAGCATATAATAAATTTTCAATTCCTTTTTTTTTATTTATTCTCCCTAGAAATAAGATCTTTCGTTTCTTCTTTATTGCTTCCTTGCTTAGTCTTGGAATGTCTATACCATTGGGAAGAATTATAATTGGCTGCCTAAATCCTAAGTCTCTTATATCTATATATTCTTGCTCTGATGTAGCATGAAATGCAGATGCAATTTCTAGAGATTTTTTTTGAAATAATAACCAAAATGCATTTTTTTTCACTCTGCTATGACTCAGGGCCACGGGAGATAGTGTGCCCCTCGGAGAATTAATGGTTTTTATATTTTCAAATTTTTTAGCTAAGGTTGTATATGTTGCCGTCATTTGCCACATCCCATGATTATGTATAATATCAACATTATTCCCAGATACCTTATCTTTAATATACTTTTTCATATTAGGTGAGCTTCCTAATCTTCTTGGTAAATAATTTATATCGAATTCTTTATGAAAATTCAGTTTTGAATTTCTAATATTTTTATTTTGTAAAAATGTTTTATTTGAGAGTGTAAGTAATTCGAGATTACTTTTTTCAGAAATTTTTTCACACAGTCTTCTTACTGAGTATGAAGGTCCACTAGACTCCTCAAGAATTGATGGTAAAATCTGAATAATATTCATTTTATCTGGCTCTTTTTAGAATCTAGCTCAATAAAAATTTTGATTAACAGGCCAACAGAAATATAGAAAATTAAATGTGTAAAAGTATTGCTGTGAAATACATGCGTCTTAAGAAATAAAATTAACCAACAAATTGGCATTATAGAAACAAAAAACATCAATTTACTATTTTTTATTTTACTAAAAATTAAACCTTTGAGCGATAAAATTAGAATCAAACAGTAATGAAATAAAATGAATATCAATCCAAAAAAACCCGTATCAGCAGCAATTTTTGTTAAGCCTCCATCTTTAATTGGATATTCAAATACCGTTGTCTGCGGATTACCATAGATATAAGTTTCACTTTGTAATTTTATGTCGTTATTACTAGTGAATATATTTTTTAATTCTCTTTCTTGCCCGTGAGCGCCAAAATCATATCCTAAAAAAGAGAAGTTACTATAAAAAATTGAGAGATTAAAGAATTCGTATAATCTTTCAACATAATCTTCAATTTCTGTAAAACTAGTTAGATAATCTAATCTATTTACTGCATTAAAATAAATACTTGAAAAGATTGTGTACCCAACAAGTCCAATAATAGAGATCAAAAATAGAAACATTAAAATATTCAATAACAAGTTTTTCTTAAAAAAAAGAAGATACAAAATTAGAACTCCAAGAAAAATAATTAATACTGCCCTTGAACCTGTCAACATTAGTGAAATAGTAATAAGCACTATAATTAAGCTAGATAAATTTTTACTTTTGTTTCTTAGGCTAGAAATGCTTAAGAGAAATAATCCCGTAAAAAGTAAAAAATACGAATATTTTTTACCAGAATTAAAAACTGAACTTGCCATAAAATAAGTATGTTCATGAAAGGAGTGCCAATGGTGTTCTTTTGCAGCAAAAATTACATTTGAGTAGTCTTCCACATATGTTGATTGAAATGATTGAATTGCAGAAATTATTAATAACAAAAATAATACAAAAGTTAATATTCTAAAACTTTGCTTAGAAAATAAGCTTTTATCATATATTCCAATATAAATTGCAGGGATGAAAAATAAATAATTTCTTAAAGCAAGAATTTTATTTACATCATTGATTTCGAAACCCATAAAAAAATTAACTATTACAGTTATAAATATAAGAAAAAATGAAATAAAAAATAAATTATTGTATGTAACTAAATTACTATTTTGCAACTGAAGATTGTTATGATTAGCTAATTTAACCATTAAACCTGAATACATAAGCATAATAATTGCTGTCATACTAATATTTGTAACAATAGATCCCAGGTATATACTCATTAGATCAACAAGACAAAAAAGTAGAAGTAATAGTAAGATCATAATTTTAAAAAATTTGTTTAATTAATTTTATATAGATAGAATTTTCTTTCATAGGATCCTAAGTCAACAGTCCTTGATCGTCTAATCTTGATATTTTTTGACTCATATATTTTTGTACCGTTTTGCATAATTAAATTATTAAATAATTTGTTATAATTATTTAAGAAATTATTACTGTCGATCTTATCATAATGCATATCAATAAATTTATCAGGTTCAAATAACGATATTATATGGGTAAAACCATCTTTTTTTATTAATTTATAGAGATCACCGTTATTTTTAAGACTCGAAAAATCAAACCGACCTTGGAAGGCTGGACTTGGATAAAATTGTTCAAAATCTAAGAAATATTGTCTATTTCCAATAAGATTTATTATTTTTGAGTCTGCTTCAAGTGTCTGATTTACATTTTGGAACTCATCTTTTAATGGTAGATATTTTTGAATAAATTTTGAATCTGAATTATTTAAAAAAAATAATTCCAAATATTTTTGATTAAAATAAATGTTAGCAAATACATTTGGCATCATTCCCACAATAAAAATAAACAATATTATTAGTTTTGTATTTAAATCTTTATTATTTCTTATTATAAATGTAATTGAATTGGCTATAAGTATTGATAAAAGAATAATAATTACAATTAAGTGACGATCCCTATGAAATGAAAAAAGAAACCACAATATCCAAATTGAAATTATATAATAAATTATTAACTGTATATTAAAATTATTATATAACAATCTGGAATTAGTAAAAAAATATTTATAAATTAAAACTGGAAGTAACAGTAAAATTAATATTCCATATCCAGAACGTCCTGAAACAGTATTTTGATCCAGGAATAAATAAAATGGACTTAAAATAAAATTTAGAAATGTAAACGGCATTCTCTTATGCTCTGAGAAAAAATTTTCAGTTAAAATAGATAGATTTTGACTCCAATCTGATCCTCCAAATATTGAAAAAAATTTTGGGTAGAGAGGATTCCCTGTAAAGACTACATTTTTAATATAAAAAGGTAATAAAAATAAAGACCCAAAAATAAGAGATAAAATAATAAGTCTTTTATAATTTTTAAAATTATATTTTATAATGAAGTACAGTACAGCAATACTCAATGAAAATACGGTGAAGAGACCATAATATTTTATACTGGCCACACCACCTAAAAAAACTGATCCATAAATAACTAGATCATAAAAGGTTTGATTTTCGCTATTATTTTTTTGTTTGATGGTATTAATGATTTCACAATAAATCCAGATTGCACTCAATGTAATAAGAGCAAGGTAAATCTCAACAATTCCTGATGAATTGATATATGTGAATTTAGGGGTACTTATAACTAATAATGTTGCTATAAGACCAGTTCTTGTATCAAAGTAATACTTACAAACAGTAAAAATCTTTAAGCACAGCAATATACTAATTATATATAGTAAAATCTTTAAACTTAATTCTCCACCCATCATTAAAGGGATAACATGTATAACTTCAAGAAGATGTGGCGAGTTATATGGTATAAATGGACTATATGTTAATCCATTATTTAAAATATAATCCTTAGGTATTTGAAAGTGATATGACAAGGTGTCATCATTTGTAATAGGAGCAAATAATTGAAATAAATTTATGAAAAGAAATAAGAATATAAATAATAATAGTAGATAATCTAATATTTTATAATTTGTGAATCTGTATGACCTTAAATTAATTTTTTTATTTTTTATAAAAAAAAGGATTAAACCAATTACACCAAAAAAAATTACTAAAAACTCTAAAAATATAAAATCTAAAGCTGAGAAAGATAAAATAATTAATGTAATATTTCCATAAATTAGTGATCCGATAGAAATAATAACTATATTCTGTCTACAAATATAATTTTTAATTTTAAAGATATAATTAAAAAATGTCCCTAAGAAATAAAAGACAAATATTGTTAGTATTGTAAAAATGCAACTGTAAAACATTAAAATATCAATTGTAAAGGTTTCAATATAACAATTGTTATTAAATCCTTATTAGAAATGATATAATAAATTAGAATAGACAAAGCCCAGAAAATAAATAAGGAATTAAAAAATAATTTCATTTGAAAATTTTATTATATTGAAATTATCCTATCATATTTTGATAACATAATAGATTTATTAAATTTTGTTTTAACTTTACTATAAGCCGCTTCTCCAAGGTTAATATTTTCCTTTGGATTATTTGTCAATTTTTCTATTTCACGTGCAAGCTTGTTTGAATTAATATCACTTATTAAAATACCATTTTTTTTGTGCTCAATTATTTCTGGTATACCTCCAACTTTATTTGCAATAACTGGCACTGAATTGCTCATTGACTCGACTATTGATAAACCAAATGACTCAGTTGATGAAGGTGCGATTAGACATATCATTGAGAGAATTTCGTTTGAAATTTTCTCAAGTTCAACTGAGCCACGTAAATTAATTCTACTTGATAAATTATTTTTATTTATATAATTTTGAATATCATTAAAATATTTTCCACTACCATAGATACTTAATTTAAATTTTTCTGGCAATTTCTTCATTGCATCAATGGCAATATAGTGGCCTTTAACTCTTGTTGAATAAAAATTAGCAATCATTCCAATTTTGTATTTCTGATTAAAAGATCTTTTTGGAATAGAAGTTTTAATATCAATTCCATTATAAATTGTAATTATATTTTCTTTTTTTGAAAAATTTGAAGTTAATACTTTTTCTTTTACAGCATTGGAAACAACAATACATTTATGAGATTTAGGTATGATAAATTTATTCAATATTTTCCATCTAATTGTAAAAGCGCCTTCAAGACCATGAATGCATGAGTACCATGTAGTATTAAAAATATACCTATAAAAAAAACAATATAAATTACTTAATGCATCGTAAGAAATTATTTTCTTAAATTTATAATTCCTATATTTTATTAGAAATATTAGTAATGAAATTAACTTTGGCATATTTTTTTTATCAAAATGAATTTTAATATTTGGATATTGTTTTAAATGATGAAGAAGAACAGATCTAAATTGTTCTCCAAATACATGAACATAAATTTTATTTTTTTTTGATTGGTCAACTGCAATGTCAGATAGTATTTTTGCATTGCCTCCATCTAGGGAACTTATTGCAAATAAAATATTATTACTCATTCGATATGAGTTATAAATTTAAATTTAAAATATAAAAGAAAAATTACAAAAATGCACATATCACTTGGTAAATACCTAAGAAAGATTACTTGTTAATCTTTTTTATACTCTTAAAGATCTCTGCTTTTATTTTTGGTTCAAATAAGTGTCCATAATTTTTAAATTGTATAAAGCGAACATTTTCTTGGTTTTTTTTATAAGTTTTTTTAAGCAACTTATAGCTTGATTTTAGACATCCTGGATCATTCTCTCCAAATATAAAGATAGTTCTACTATTACTAAGATTATTCTTTTTTATAACATCTTCTAAATCAAAATAATATATTGCATTTAATGGGTAAAAGAAAAAGCCATGTAAACGAGTTTTGCCTTCTTGAATAAGGTCATGAAATCTCGCTAGTGATCCAGAAGAAATTACTAATTTACATTTGTTTGTAAACATAGGGACTAAATGAGCAAATGCCCCTCCCATACTCCATCCTACAGTAATGATTTCAGCTTTGTTTTTATAAAATAAGTTAATCATTTTAATTGCATACTTCATCTCACTAACGTATTCATTCCATAATGATGAACCTATCATGGACAAAAATCGAGAATATTCCCTTTCAGTTGAAACATTTGAATTAAGATTTTTATATATGGCATTCTGCCCTCTTTCTCCTTGAGTAACAGAGTCCCACGAAATCAGACTTAAATCTGCTTTTTTGCAATACGACACTAGATACTGCGGATGTGCTTTATTCTGAAAAATATCATTTGTTTTAGAATAATATCCTGAAAGAAAAATAAGAGCTCTTTTGGTATTAAAATTTTTGATTCTTATTTTCCCTTCTGAGAAAAAACTACTCGTGTATTTATGATAATATTCATCTAAATCTTTATCGTAATCCCATTTATTTATCGGTTTGATTTCACTCAATCCTGGATATTTTTTTAAATATTTTAATATTCCTATCTTTTTCTTTTTAGAATTTTTTAAATGTGAGTATATATTTCTATATATTTTATAATTGGTATCTGCCCTTGGTGCGCTCCAAGCTTCATTAAGTACTTTATATGCACGTATAACGTAGCTAATCATATTCTTAATTTTTTTCTAAATTGTAATATTCTCTTTTCCTGAAATTGCAACTTTTGCTTTTAAAACCTGCTCAAATTCGAAGTCTTTTTCATCAATATTTGGAAAATCTAGTTTTGTCTGAAGGAAAAAAAACCGTTTTAAGTCTTTTAAATTAATATGATTATTTGATGTAATCTGTATTTTTATTTTCTTTTCTTTAACTAACTTTATTTGAACGGATAATATTCCTTTATACTGTTTAATGGCATGAACAGCAAATATTCCACTCATAATATAATTTTCTTTACTATTTAAATTTTTAACTTCATAAAAATCTTTTTTTCTTCCATGTATTTTATTTAAATACCTGACATTGAATTTATTTTTGCCATCAGTTTCAACAATATCTCTAGTTGCATAATTTATTAACGGAAATTGCTGACGATCTAGTGTAGTTATTATAAGCTCATCTTGTTTAATGCTGCAAATGAATGAATCCCAAAATATTTTTAGATTTCTAGTTTCTTTATATGAGTATGCGATGACTCCTGCTTCAGCCATTCCATATTCTATAACTACTTTACTTAAAAAAGCTTTTTCAATTAATGATACATCATAATCTGTTATGTTTTCAGCAGTAGGTATAACTGCTTTTATCCTGAAATTTATCTCACTTTGAAATTTATTATTGATAATATAGTCAGCTAATCTAACAAGTGCCGAAGTGTATCCAATTATCACGTCGGGTTTAAAACTTAGCATTTTGTTATAATAGGTTTCAATATTAGAAGCTGACATATTATAAGCATCAAGTTTTTTTGTGTTATTAAGATAATTTTTTATTATGCTTATGTATTGATTTATTTGTCCCCTGATACCAGTACCGAATAAATGTGAATGCCCCCAGATAAGTAGTTTTTTTTCTTGAGGATTAATATTCCACCAGCCCCTACCCATATGTATATTAGAGAAAAAATCTAAATAATTTTTATTTGCACCCGGAAATACAGTTGGTTTACCTGTCGATCCTCCAGTTGAAATAATATACTTATCATTTTTAGAAATAATTTTATCTTTATGATCCCTTATTATTTCACTTGTTAAAATAGGAAAGTTATATAATTCCTGAAAATTAGTTATTTTTTCAGGTAAAGAATGTTCTTTTTTCCAGTAATTGTAAAAAGGAATTTGATTGTAAGCTTGCTTCCATAATTTATTAAATTTATCAATTACAATTATATTTTGATCTTTTTCACATGTAAATTTTTCATATATTTGCTTTTTATATGTAAGGTAGTCGTATCTTTTTTTAAAAAAAATTTTATATAGCATTATCTTAATATAATAATAAACTATTAAAATATATTATTCGCCATATACGTAAATGATAAATATAAAAGAATATAATGAAAGTGGATTTTTCTTCCCGTTAAATGCTCTTGACCAAAATAAAGTTGATTACTATTTGTCTTCAGTTTACGACTGTCAAACCTCTAATAATAATAACCCAAAATTAGATTGTTTAAATAAATCCTACTTATTATTTAAATGGGCAAATTCACTTATAAGAGAAAAAAGTATTTTAAATCATGTTTCAAAAATTTTAGGTCCAAATTTATTTTGTTATTCACTAAATATTTTCATTAAACCTGCAAAAAGTGAGAGTTTTGTAAGTCCTCATCAAGACTCATCTTATTGGGATTTATCTCCTCCAAGTTTATTGACTGCATGGATAGCGCTAACCGATGTTGAAGAAAATCAGGGACCAGTATGCTATTGGTCTAAAACGCATAAAAAAGGCGATATTCCTTTTGAAAATATAAATAACAAGAACAATTTATTAAAAACCGGGCAAACTTCAAAAATTGATTTCCATAATTATAAGAAAAATAAAGTACTTCTAAAATCAGGACAAATGTCAATGCATCATCTTATGGTCGTGCATGGATCTGAAAAAAATACTTCAAATAGGGATCGCGTGGGTGTTGCTATTAGATATATGTCTACCAATGTCAAAAATACAAAAATGAAAAAATCAGCAATGCTTGTTTCGGGTGCTGATGAATTTAATAATTGGTTTCATGAGACAGAGCCAGTGAATGATTTAGGAAAACAAGAAATAATCAATCACCAAAAAGCAATGCGTAATCAAAGTTTTCTTAGAAAGATAACTAATTTTTTTTAACAATAAATGTATAATTTGATGGCTTTTGCATCATTTCGTTAAAATAAATTTTGCTATTGTAATCTAATCTTTGATAAGAAGTTTCAATATCGGATTGATATTTTTTGTTCATATTTATTGAGCCGGGCACATCATTAACAAATTGTGAAAATTTAAAATCAGTACCATGAAGTAGCTTAAGAATATTTTTATAGTTATAAGTATGTTCTATAGGAACAAGGTAATTATCATAAGTAGCTAGATCGTAATGTTTTCTGTATGACTTATTTTTCAATATTCTTAATATGCGCTTAATTTTAAAAATTGTTTTATTCATTGAAATTTCCTCAATCAAACTGTTAGCAAAATTAAAAGAATCTTTATCGTCCACGTTTTTACCTAATAAATCCAACATCTTCCTCACTCTGGTGATATCAAATCTTCCATATTTTCCATATAAAAAAAATATTCCCTCACTATTTTTTTTCATAATAGAACTTATTTTTTTAAAGCTTACTCTTGGATCCTTCATGTGATGGATAACACCCATACAAAAAAAGAAGTCATATTTTTTTTTAATTTTTTCTAAATCTTCAATACTCATAATTATAAATTTTATATTCTTCAATTTGAGGGATTGAGATAATTTATTACATCTTTCAATACTTTTGGTAGAAAAATCAATACCTGTAAAATTTTTATTTGGAAATTTTTTTGCTAGGGAACAAAGAAAATGGCCAGTCCCACAGCCTATATCAACAATATCATTAAAGGAGTCAGGTTTTATTTTTTCGTGATAATAATTTAGATGCTTATAATTTCCTGTTATTTTTTCATCCCCAAGAGGATAGTTATATTTTGAATAAAAATCTTTGATTTTTTGTGTCATTTTGACTCTAAAATATTATTATTTAAAATATAAAAGACACCTGTTTTTGGATGAATATACTTTTGGTTACCAATTAATGGCAAGTCAATCCTATCACCATTATGATCAACCCAACCGTTTTGAGTAGCGGGGTTCCCAACCACTAAAGAAAAATTTTTTATGTTTTTTGTCACAACAGACCCTGCTCCTACAAATGCATAATTGCCAATTGTATTTCCACAAATAACTGTTGCGTTAGCACCAATACTCGCACCTTTTTTTATTAATGTTTTTTTAAATTCAACTTTTTTATTTATTGTAGACCTAGGATTGATTACATTCGTGAAAACCATACTTGGACCACAAAAAACATCATCTTCTATAAAAACTCCAGAATATATTGAAACATTATTTTGAATCTTTACATTGTTGCCTATAGAAACATTTTCACCAATAAAAACATTTTGTCCAAGTGTACAGTTTTCGCCAATAAAAGAATTTTTACTTATATGGCACCAGTGCCATATTTTTGTGCCAGATCCAATTTTTACATTCTCATCAATGTAGCAAGTATCATGTATAAATTTAGTCATTTAATTTTTTTAGTGGTAAATCAACAGGAATATTTTTATCAGCAGAAATGTAAGCCGCTGTTATGATCTCTAGAGTTTTTAAACCTTCAATACCATCTATATCAGGTTTTAGTTTTTTTGAGTGAATTTCATATAATTTTTCATAATATTTTCTATGACCGTTTCCATAAACATCTTTTGGTTCATAATTTGAACTTTTAATGTATTCGTCATCTTTTTTGGGAATTTTAAATTTCCATTCTTCTATTTTATTACAAGCAACACCTGATACTCGAACCAATCCATTTTCTCCAATAATTGTGGCAGATCCTTCAAAATTTTCTGGGTAAGTAAGCATGCTTACACTCATAGATCCTATAGCTCCATTTTTCCAGAGGATGTTGAGTACTGATGTATCTTCCACATCTATATCAAGAAAAGTACTTGAAAGAGAATGTACTCTTTTGATAGGGCCACCTAACCAATGTAATAAATCAATATAATGACTTGCTTGATTCATCAGAGCTCCGCCATCTAGTTCTTTTGTTCCACGCCACTCTGCCTGGTCATAATATCTTTGGGGTCTTGTCCAAAAAACATTAATGTTTATCATATGAATTTTGCCAAATCTATTTTCTTTAATTGCTTTCTTTAAATTAACTAATGTAGGGTTGTATCTATTTTGTTTTACAACATATAAATTTAATTTCTTTTCTTTAAATGTTTCAATCATTCTTAATCCATCATTCCATTTAGTGGTAAGTGGCTTCTCGACTATAACATTTACACCATATTCGGAGGCAAGCATTGCATTTTCGTAATGAAGTCCATTCGGTGTGCATACAGACAAAATATCAATTTCCTCATTTTTTAGCATTTGCCCCAAGTTACTATAAATATTAATTTTAAGATCTTTTTTTAGATTATTTACAATTTCCTTATCCTTATCGCAAAGAGAGACAAGCTTAAATTTGTCTTTTAAATCTAAGAAAACTTTAATGTGATATTTAGAAACCCTGCCACAGCCTACAATAGCAATTTTTAATTTGGTCATTTTTTAAAGAGTGTCTTTTCTTGCAACTAATAATTGATTAGCAAGCATAAAACTCATGCCGGTAAATCTCAAGAAGCTCTCAATTTTCTCCTCAAATATCATTCCAATAGGAGAAATCATAAATTTTTGAAGTAATTCAACTCTTAAATTAGAGATTTCAGTTAACTGTCTTAACCTCTTTATATTCGGAACCTCATTATGTTGCTCATCTTCTAGATGACCAACCATTGTCGCTATATGTTCCCACATTGGGTCAGGTGCAGTTAAAACTAAAATACCATTTGTATTTAATAGATTATATATGTTTTTCATAAACACCTCTGGATTATCAACATGTTCAATTACTGCTGTTGCAATCACAACATCATATTTAGTTTTAGTAATTTCATGTATATCATTAACATCTCCCTTAATAATTTCTACATTGTGAGTATTTTTTTTATTTGCATACTTGACTAGATCATTATTATACTCAATACCAAGAAATTTTGTGTCATTAAAATTTTTGGATAACATATGAAGCATTTCGCCATCAGCTGTTCCTAAATCTATTATATTTTTTGGATGGTAATTTAGATAATTTTTAATTGCCTTATTTACCTCGTGAGTTCTTCTTTTTAACCTATATTTAAGAGCACGTTTTTTTTTTCTTTGCTCAGCGTATCCAATCCCAAGTACTCCAGATTTTTTTGTATCAATGTAATCACTCATCACATATTAATTATATCATTTTAATTATAAAGTCATTAATAATTAATATATCAACTGCATTTTGTTCAAGAGCTCTTAGAGCATCGT